>Ga0208507_1000005_pt1 | contig 341921 bp, 348 predicted proteins | sample CryBogCBH12Aug01_FD_184626 | JGI IMG/M metagenome (GOLD analysis project Ga0208507, IMG submission 184626) | Freshwater microbial communities from Crystal Bog, Wisconsin, USA - CBH12Aug09.1 (SPAdes) (version 2) | ecosystem: Environmental > Aquatic > Freshwater > Lake | place: Crystal Bog...
CGGCATCTGCCTGCCTCAGGATCCGGATCTTGTCCTCTGTACTGTATCTCTTTCCTTTCATGGTCTTTGGGTTTGGTTGTCCCAAAGACTAACACATCACCTGGCTCAAATCTGCGAGGTCACGTCAGCAGAAACCGATTTGTCTAAATATCCTGATTGGTGGTTTGATGGAATTGATCGCTCATACCCAAGGATGTGGGATGGAAATAAACTGATGGTTGATAGTGTCGTGAAACCGATAGATGGAAATGCGAAAATTAGGTCTCTAAGAGAAGTTCTCACGATAAATGACGATAGTTACCAATATGGTGTCGCAAAATAAAAGATCTCTTACCTTGCCTCCGTCACAAAAACGATCGTTTCTGAATCACTGGTTGAGTTGACCAGATTAGTTCGTTTTAGCCTCCCACGGCTGTTTCTAAAGCCGTCTCAATAGCTAAGTTTTAAAACCTGTCCGCGTTGTAGGCTCAAGGCTTGGAAGTTTGGATGCAGGGCTAGGCGTCGTGAGGGAAGGCGTAGCAATCCTACGCCGAGCGAACAGCAACGACGCCCTGCGCCAAAATCCTAAGCCTCTACAAACCGGCAGCGGCTTCTTTGTCGGTTAGCAGCAGTGCATTCGCCTGAGAAATCCTACCCCCAGGGATCGAATGATCTGCGGCCTTGAGCTTCACGATCATCGGGATCTTCGCGGCACCGGTCGCAAGCCACATGATCTGGCGTGAGCGGTTGATCATGGGATAGGTGAGGGTCATGCGGCGGCGGTTCTGGTAGAGATGAACCGGATCGGTGAGGGCCACGTCACGATCGGTGACTTCCAGCACGGGATCGTTCGGGGTCAGCGAGGCGGTATGACCGTCGGGACCGAGGCCGAGATGGGCCATGTCGAGGGTCGGAGGATTGCCACAGATCTCCTGCAGGGTCTTCTCATACTCGGCGGCTCCCTCGACGGGATCCGCGGCATTCACCGGCATGGCATGGATGTTCTCCTTCGGGATCGGGGCATTCCCCAAGAGCGACTCGTGCAGGTGGGTCAGATTGCGATCGGGATCTCCCTCGGGAGCGATACGCTCGTCGATCTGGAAGACATGAACCTGTGACCAGGGAACCTCCTCGGAGGCAAGGTCCTTGAGCATGGCCCAAGGGGTCTTTCCACCGCTGACTGCGAGGGTGAAGACACCGCGTGCCGCAACCGCGTCACGTGCCGCGGCGGCGATCACCCCTGCGGCGGCCTTGGCCACCGCGTCATCATTCTCCAGAACCTCGATCTTGAGTGCCATGGTCAGGTGTTCTTAAGCGCGCCTTATTTCTTCGCCCGGTAACGGCGGATGAGGGCGTTCGTGGAGCTGTCGTGCTTGAGCTCCGGCTCGGCAGGCGACTCGAGTTCGGGAATGATGTGCTGGGCAAGCTGCTTGCCGAGCTCCACACCCCACTGATCGAAGGAGTTGATACCCCAGATGGCTCCCTGGGTGAAGACGCTGTGCTCGTAGAGGGCGACCAGGACTCCGAGGGTATGGGGATCGAGCTTGTCGGCCATGATGACATTCGAAGGACGGTTCCCCTCGAAGACACGGTGGGGATTGAGCCAATCGGGAGTTCCCTCGGCCTTCACCTGCTCCGGTGTCTTGCCGAAGGCAAGCGCCTCGGCCTGCGCAAAGATATTCGAGATGAGGTAGTTATGGTGGTGGCCCAGCTCGTTGAGCGCCTTATTGAATCCGATGAAGTCGCAGGGGATGAGACGGGTTCCCTGATGGATGAGCTGGTAGAAGGAGTGCTGGCCGTTGGTGCCCGGCTCGCCCCAGTAGATCGGACCCGTGTCGAAGGTGACATGGGTGCCGTCGAGTCGGATCGACTTGCCGTTGCTCTCCATGGTGAGCTGCTGGAGGTAGGCGGGGAAGCGCTTGAGGTACTGCTCGTAGGGAAGGACCGCGATGCTCTGGGCGCCGAAGAAGTCGTTGTACCAGACGGCAAGGAGACCGAGGAGGACGGGGAGGTTCTTCTCGAGCGGGGTCGTGCGGAAATGCTCGTCCATGGCATGGAAGCCGGCGAGGAGGTCGGTGAAGTTCTTCGGTCCGACGGCGATCATGGTGGAGAGACCGATCGCGGAATCCATCGAGTAGCGGCCGCCGACCCAATCCCAGAAACCGAACATGTTCGCGGTGTCGATGCCGAACTCCGTGACCTTCTCGGCATTCGTCGAGACGGCGACGAAGTGCTTGGCGACGGCCTTGACGTCTCCACCCAGGCCCTTCAGCGACCATTCGCGCGCGGTGTGCGCATTCGTCATGGTCTCGAGGGTGGTGAAGGTCTTCGAGGAGACGATGAAGAGGGTCTCGGCGGGATCGAGGTCATGCACGGCCTCGGCAAAGTCGGTGCCGTCGACATTGGAGACAAAGCGGAAGGTCATCGAGCGGTCGCTGTAGGCGCGGAGGGCCTCGTAGGCCATGACGGGGCCGAGGTCGGAGCCACCGATGCCGATATTGATGACGTTCTTGATGCGCTTGCCGGTGTGACCCTTCCACTCGCCGGAGCGGATACGGTCGGCAAAGGCACCCATGGCTTCGAGGACCTTGTGCACCTCGGGCACAACGTCGATGCCATCCACCTTGATCACTTGACCCTTGGGCGCTCTCAGCGCCACGTGAAGCACGGCGCGGTTCTCAGTGATGTTGATCTTCTCACCGGCAAACATCTTGTCGCGGTGCTCCTCAAGGCCGACTTCCTTGGCAAGCTGGACGAGGTTCTTGAGGGTCTCGTCGTTGACGCGGTTCTTGGAGTAGTCGAGGTAGAGTCCGCAAGCCTCGGCGGTGAGGCGCTCGCCACGGGCCGGATCGGCGGCGAAGAGTTCCTTGAGCGTTGTCTTGGCAATCTGGTCTCGGTTGGCTGCGAGGGCTTTCCAGGCTGGGAGTTGGGTAGGGTTGGTCATGGGAAAAAGTGAATTTAAGGATTATGAATGATGAAGGATTATTCCAGTAAGATTGCTAGACTCCGTAACCCAACTAGAATGCCTCCTCGATGGCAACAGACAATCCCGACACATATCAATTGGGGGAGCAGCAATCCCGTAATGTCCGGGAGACCGCTGCGATTGCCGCCAAACTCCTGCCCCTGATGAGAGAGTCGCGGGTCGTCAGCCTGGAGGGCCCACTTGGCGCCGGAAAGACCCACTTTATCAAGGCAACTGCCTTGGAACTAGGCATCACCGAGGATGTGACCAGCCCAACCTTTACCCTCCTTCAGAGTTATGGTTCAGGGGATCAGAGGCTCCATCACTCGGACTGGTATCGCTTGGAATCGGAGGCCGAAGTGATCGCCTTGGGACTCGAGGATTACTATGACGACGGAATGATGCTCATCGAGTGGGGGGACAAGTTTCCGGCTCTCCTTCCACCCGGCACGCTGAGAATCCGGATCGAACCTTCGCTCGAGAAATCCGAAGAGATCCGCACGATCCGGTGGGGTAACTCGGGCAGCCATTAAAACTCCGTGAAGATCCTCTCCCTCGATTCCTCCTCACCGGTCGCTTCGGTGGCTTGCGTCTCCGTCCTTAATGGAAAGCACGAGGTTCTCTTCGAAAGAAATACGCCCCATTCGCGTGCGGACTCAGCCGCGTTGTTCGAGGGATTACGCGATGCGGTGGAGGCCTGCGGTCACCCTGATGCCCTCTGCGTGGGACTCGGCCCGGGATCCTACAATGGTCTTCGCGCGGGAATCGCGGCGGCACGGGCCTTTGCCACGGCACTCCATCTTCCCCTGCATGCCATCCCCTCGCCTCTTGCACTTCTCCCGGAGCAAAACTTCTGGGCCATCGGGGATGCCCGCGGAGGCCATTACTGGGTGGCGCGGATCGAGGGCGGGGCTTTCGCGGAGGAGCCGCATCTGCTTTCCCCGGCGGAGTCGCTTGCACGGCTCGCATCTTACCCCGGTCTCCCTGTGATAGGATCCGCCGCGATGGGGGGAGTGCCGGATCTTCGCATCGCCACACCAAGTGCGGTGCGACTTGCAATCCTCGCTGAAAAGAACGATCCATCATTCCGCGTCACGGGCACTCCCGAGCCGATCTATCTGAAGCCACCACACATCACCGCTCCCAGAGTCACCGCATCATGAGTTCACGGATTCTCGTACTTGCCGTTCTCTGCGCAGTCTCCCTGCCACTCAGGGGGCAGATGAATAACGGGACGAATGCGCCGATCGACGAGAACCCGAAGCCGACTTGGGAAACCCAGAAGCAGGCCAGGACATTCCAACTCGGGATCCCGGCTCCGCGAGGTCAGATCACGGACCGCAACGGCTACCCTCTGGCCCAAAATCGCCTCAGTTATAATCTCGCGCTCCAATTCCCCACCCCGCTTGATTGGAGCGACGCGAAGGTCCTCTCCTTCGCGCGGCAGCACATCACCTTTGCCAAGGGGTTCCTTGGACGTCAGGTCTCGCTGAGCGACCGGGCCATCCTTCTCCATTATCACAACCGCGGCCTTCTTCCGCTGACCCTGATCGAGGATCTGCAACCCGAGGAACTCGCCGCCGCAAGGCGCGGCCTGACCAGCGCCCTGGTGCTCCAGCAGGTCTATGCACGCATTTACCCCAACGGCGAACTTGCATCCCATATCATCGGCTACACCGGAAAGGAGGCACCCCTCTCCGTGCGCCCGATCGAGAACAAGGATCTCATCTTCACGGAGAGCGAGGGACGCGAGGGGATCGAGCAGGCGTTCGACTACCAGCTCAAGGGACGCCCCGGCAGCCTCCATGTGACCTATGACTCTGAAGGAAACAAGACCTCCGAGCGCATCGCCCAACCCCCGATCCCGGGAGACAATGTCATCACCACGATCGACCAGAATCTCCAGCGCATCTGCGAGAATGTGCTCAAGGAGAATGCAAAACGCGGCGCCATCGTCATGATCGATCCATGGACGGGCGAAATCCATGCGATGGCCTCCTGGCCCCAATACAACCCGAACCACTTTGTTCCCGTCCTGAATCCCGAAATCTACAAGCAGCTCAGCGATGATCCGAACGTGCCGCTTCTCCCAAGGGCCTTCCGCTCGGCCTACCCTCCCGGATCGACCTTCAAGACCTTCGTGGGGCTTTCGGGATTCGAGTCCGGCAAGCTGACGGCAAAGGATATCTACAGCGGTCCCACGGCCATCGACATCGGCAACTTCACCTTCCACAACTGGAAGAAGACGGATGCGGGACGTCTCAACTTCGTCGAGGCCCTCACCCAGTCGTGCAACACCTGGTTTATCCAGGCCGGCATCAAGATCGGAGCATCGAACATCATCGAGTGGACGAACCGCCTCGGACTCGGAAAAAAGACCGGGATCCCACTCAAAGGAGAGGTCTCGGGCATCATCCCCAACGACGAGTACATGCTCCGGGTGCAGAAACGGAAAATTCTCAAGGGTGACGTGGCCAACATCAGCATCGGTCAGGGAGACATCAAAATCGCCCCTCTCCAGATGGCCCAGGCTTACGGAGTCATCGCCACCGGAGGACAGTTCCACCAGACGCGTCTCGTGAAACAGATCCAGGGAATCGACAACAAAGTCGTGGCCGCTTACCCGGACCGGGTGCGTGACGATCTTCAGATCAAGCCCGAGGACATGGAGACGCTACGCAAGGCACTCGTCGCCGTGACCGAGGATGGGCAGGGCACGGCCCATCACGCCCAGGTGAAGGGATACCATGTGGCCGGTAAGACCGGTACGGCACAATGGGGCGGAGGGGGAAACAAGGATAAGCAGCGAACCGCCGCCTGGTTTGCAGGATTCGTCCCGGCCGAGAATCCCCAGTATGCCTTCGCGGCGCTCTATGAGGGGGAACCGGGGGATAACAATGTCCACGGGGGCAGTCATGCCGCGCCGCTGATCGGAAAGGTCCTCCAGGAGGTCTACGGCTCCAAAGAGGACAAGGAGAAAGGGAAAGAATCCAAGCCGGACACGACAGACAACGCCGATACCAACAACAAGTCCGATAAACAGGATAAGCCCGATAAGTCGAAAGATCAGGAGCAACCGGCGTCCGACCAGTCGAACTGATTTTTACCGGCGCGCTTTTGCCGTCTTGGCAGTCACGCGGAGAATCTCGCAAAGACGGTTGAGGATTCCATGTGCCATCGTTACCGAACTTCTTGAAACAGACCTCTTCGGTGAAAAGGCTGTCTGCAGGGAAGCCGAGCGTTTCAGGGCGGCCCACTGCCAGAGTTCATCGGTGGATCGGATCGCTGATTTCTTGATGGTGGTTTTCATATATTTGTAGGTGATGGTTCAGTGAGGAAGTTGTGTGCGGATCAGCGCCCGGAAAACGCCCTGAATCAGAAGTTCGCGGGCCGGTATCAGATCGGGGTAGAGAGGGTTCTCGGCCCTGAGGAAAGGGATTCCTTTTTCCACCAGGAAGCGCTTGAGGGTGACCTCCCCATCGATCAAGGCGGCGACGATATCGCGGTTGCGGGGTGTGGCATGCTCCAGGATCACGACATCACGGTCGAGGATCCCGGCACCGATCATGGAATCTCCCCTCACCTGGAGGGCGAAGGTCTTGGCATTCCTGGGGATCTTGATCGTTTCCGGATCGACGCTGATGCACCGATCGATCTCCTGAACCTGTCCTTCGGGAATCCCGGCCGGGATCATTCCGTAAAGCGGGACTTCGAGAAGCTGAGGACGGCTCCTGAGATCAGGCAGGATAATGTTGCGGGAGCGACCAGATTCGCGTCGGATCGCCCCCTTCTTTTCCATCAATTCGAGATGGCTTGCGACGGTGGCCGGTGAGGTGAATCCGAAGCGGGCCATGATCTCCCGGATGGAGGGCGTTCCTCCCCGCTCATCCGCACAATCGCGGATAAAGGAGAGGATTTCACTCTGTCGGGTGGTGAGATTCATATGCCGTTCATATGTTCGGTATATGAAACCAAGCGGACCCGCAAGATGTTTTTTACCAACCCGAGGCGACCGACCGGCCCTGCCCTGCCTAAGCGTTCAATCCCGTCTCCTCGACCAAGCCCTCGATCGGGTTGAAGTCCGAGGCGTGATAGGAACTGCGAACCAAGGGGCCGCTGGCCACGTGTGAGAACCCCTTCTTACGGGCGATGTCTCCATACAGGCTGAAGGTCTCGGGCGTGATGTATTCCACCACGGGAAGATGCTGGGGACTGGGGCGGAGATACTGACCCATGGTGAGGACGCTGACCTCGGCTTCACGCAGGTCATCCATCGCCTGGAAGATCTCGTTCTCCTCCTCGCCCAAGCCGAGCATGATGCCGCTCTTGGTGACCATCTTCTGGCCACGGGAGTCGGCCAGATTCTTGGCACGCTTCAGGAAGTCGAGCGAGAGGCGGTACTTTGCCCGGGAACGGACCATCGGGGTGAGGCGCTCCACGGTCTCGAGGTTGTGATTGAAGATGTGCGGTGCAGCCTCGACAACGGTCTGCAGGGAAGAATCCTTGCCGTTAAAATCCGGAGTCAGGATCTCGATGATGATCGAGGAATCCATCTCGCGAATCGCCTGAATCGTGCGGGCGAAATGCTCGGCACCGCCGTCGGGGATGTCATCGCGGGCCACCGCGGTGATGACGACGTGCTTGAGATTCATGCGGCGTACCGCCTCGGCAACACGCTCGGGTTCATCCTGCTCCAGCGGGAAAGGCTTGGCGGTATCCACGGCACAGAATCCGCAGGCACGCGTGCAGCGGTCGCCGGCGATCATCATGGTGGCGGTTCCGCCACTCCAGCATTCCCAGCGGTTCGGGCATTGGGCGCTCTCGCAGACCGTATGGAGGCGCAGGTCGGCGATCATCGCCTTGGTCGAGAAGAAGACCGGATTGGAAGGGAGGCGCACCTTGATCCAATCGGGTTTGCGCTCCTGATGGAGTGATGGATCGATCTTCGGAGTAGCCATGGGAAAAAGTATGAAGTCTAAAGGATGAAGGATGAAGCAATAAAGCGGGGAATCATTCTCTGCTCCTCCTGGCCTCTGCGGGAGAATAAATCGAGGCTTATTGTCCCCCCAAGGGTTTGGCTGCGATTTTCGCCACATCGGCGGGAATCCCCCTCTCCCGAAGCATCCGCTCAGCCTCCTCCCGATCCGCCCAATCGACCCGGGAACGGGAGACAACCACCCATTGCCGGAGCATTTCATGGTTCACTTTGTCCAGGCGGGGCCTGACCTCGGTGGCAAGGTCGAGGGGCTTGATCTTGGGAACATCGATCCCCGTCCGCCATCCGGCAATCAGCTCCTCCTGATAGCGTCTTGAGGCGGCGATCTGCGGAAGGAACAGCCTGGTCACCTCAGAAGGGGAGAGACCGACCTGCGATCCCGCAGCTTTCAGATCAGTCAGCATCCGCGCCTCCCTGGCGGGATCGGCAACCGGAATGCCCGCACGGCATTTGCTCCAGGCGACTTCACGGGATAGCTGAAGTCTCTGGATCATCAGGGTGACCAGCGGGTTGAGACGTTCAGCGACATCGGCCGATGCTTGCTCGGGCAGCGTCACAGCCAAAAAACACAGGGCAACAAAGAGAAAACGGGTCATCATGACTCCAAACAATTACCGCTGCAGGTAGGAGCCGCGATTTGCCAAGGCCCGGTGCAGAGTGATCTGATCCGCCTGCTCAACCCCTCCGCCGGCAGGCAAACCCTGCGCAATCCGCGTCACATGAACCCCGGTGGGAGCGAGCATTTCGGCCAGATAATGGGAGGTTGCCTCCCCCTCCACATCAACGCCCAAGGCAAGGATCACCTCGGATGGGCGCTCCTCACCAACACGCTCGATCAATTCCGCAATCCTGAGTTGCTCGGGTCCGATACCATCCAGCGGGGAGAGTTTCCCGCCGAGAGCATGGTAGCGGCCCCTGAAGACACCGGTCCTCTCGAGTGGAAGGATATCGGTGGCCGTTTCGACAATGCAAAGTTCCCGACCGGCACGCGCCTCGTCTCGGCAGAGCAAGCACTCCTCCCCTTCGCAGAAGAATCCGCAAAGGCGGCATGTCCTGAGTGATTCGCGTGCTTTGGAGACAGCCGAGATGAGTTGCTCGGACTTGGCATCCGGCGAGCGCATCATCCAGAGAGCGATTCTCTCCGCACTCCTCGGACCGATCCCCGGAAGCCTCCTGAACTGGCGAACCAGCTCGCGGAAGGAATCGGGATAGTCGAGATGGGACACGGAAAAGAAAACGTCAGTCCAGTTTGGAAAGCTTTTCCCAAAGCTCTTTCTGCTCCGGGGTGATTGATTCAGGAATCGCTATCTCCACGACGGCGTAGAAGTCTCCGCGGGCACCTCCCTTATCGGGCAAGCCACGGCCAGGAATGCGGAATTTACGACCATTCTGCGTTCCTGCCGGGATCTTCAGTTTGGCACGGCCATCGGGTGTTGGAATGGTGAGTTCACCGCCGAGCACTGCCTGCCACGCAGGGACATCCGACTCAAAGTAGATATCGGATCCCTCGAAGCGATAGTCGGGATGCTGCTGGAGCTTGACCCTGAGGTACAGATCACCGGCCTCCCCACGCGAACCACCGGAGCCACCCTGCCCCGCGAGACGAATGCGCTGCCCTTCGCGAACCCCTTTCGGGATCTTGACTGTGTAGGTCTGGACGTCCGGAGAATTTCCCTTGCGGAAGGAGATCTGACGCGTTGCGCCGTTCAAAACCTCTTCCAGCGTGACCAGAATATCGGCCTCGACATCGCGGCCTCGCTGCGGTGTCTCCTCGAAATCAACACCGCCCCCACCCCCGCTGAAACCTCTTCCTCGACGGGAACCGAAGAACTGTTCGAAAAAATCGCTGTAGCCGGTTCCTCCAAAATGAAACTCGGATGCGTCCCCGCCGCCATATCCGCCTCCGAAACCACCATAGCCGCCGGCACCTCCACGCCCCCCGCCGGGCGGCGGAGGAAATCCACTGCCGGCGTGCTGCCAGTTGGCACCATACTCGTCGTATTTCTTACGCTTCTCGGGATCGCTCAGGACTTCATAAGCCTCGTTGATCTCCTTGAATTTCTCCTCCGCGGCCTTCTTGTCCTTGGCCAGATCGGGGTGATGCTTCCGGGCAAGCTTGCGGAAGGAGCTCTTGATCTCGTCGGCGGAAGCTGTTTTGGAAACCCCGAGGGTCTCATAGTAATCGCGGAACTGGGCGGCCATGCTTATCACTCATATCTACTGCCGAATTTCCCTTCTGACAACACCGCCGAGATGAGGGAGTCATCGGGACTTTTTGTTGCATGGATCGCAGGGGGTGGTAGGAGATAGATGATGCAGATGATTCTTTCCTCCACTGCTTTGGCAGGTTTTCACCCGTTCCTAGCCTTCGGGATGCCCAGCGGGCCGGACCTGCTGATCCTTCTTGTCATCGTTCTGGTTCTCTTTGGAGCCAAGCGACTCCCGGAACTCGCCCGTGGACTTGGACAGAGCATGAACGAATTCAAGAAGGCAAAGGACGAGTTCGACAAGGAGGTTGCCAAGCCCGCTTCCCCCGAATCATCCACTCCCGTTGCGACCCAGATCACTAACGGCACAACCAAGGAAGAACAGAAACCATCCTGAAGTTCGGCAAGAAAGCGACCATCAGCCAGTTCATGAAGGCGATCTCCAATACCGGGATCGCCTTTTGTATTTTAACAACCTTCCTGCCATTTGACGGATGGCTGCATGCGGAGCAAACCAACGGTTTCTGCATCGCCTCCTATAATGTCGAGAACTACATCACGATGCCGCGGCGCATTGAGGGAGTGATGAGGGCCAATGCGGGCAAGCCAGAATCGGAGCGAGATGCCGTGGTACGGATGATCGGCACTATTCACCCCGATGTGATCGGACTGGAAGAGATCGGAGAGCCCGCACAATTCGCCGACCTGCAACGACGCCTTCGCAAAGCCGGACTTGATTTCCCTCACAGCGAGTATCTACAGGCCGCCGACTCCACCCGCCATGTTGCCCTCCTGAGTCGGACTCCGATCATTGAGCGGCACTCTCAAAACGACATGCCTCTGCGGGTGAAGGATGTGACGCTTCACAGTCCCAGGGGAATTCTGGACATCACGGTGGAACCCTCCCCCGGTCAACGGATACGGATCCTGTGCGTTCATCTGAAAGCAAAACTGGAGGTGGCCGAGTATGATGAAGCCGATCTCCGCCTGGCCGAGTCTCAATACCTAAGGCGCTATGTCCGCGAAATCCTCCGCGTCGACCCTTCGGCGCGTCTTGTCCTGATGGGTGACTTTAACGATACGAAGAACGAAAAACCGATTTGGCAGATCATGGGAAAGCCCGAGTGGCCCGACAGCCTCAAGGCACTCTCCCTCGCGGATGATCGGGGAGAACTGTGGACCGAGTTTTGGTCGGGTGCGGATATCTACTCCCGCATTGACTACATCATGGTCTCCAAGAAACTGGAGGAGGAGGTTGCACTTGATCACTCAGGCATTGCCCGTCCCTCATTCTGGAGCGAAGCAAGTGATCATTGCCCGGTTTACCTGACACTCAAAAATTCCTCAAATACCCCACCCTCCACCCGATGAGCCTCCAAAGACTTCTTCCGTTGTTGATCCTACTACCCGTTTGCATGCTGCATGCCGATTGGTCGCAGGTCATTGATCTGGATCAACCGCTCACAAGATTGTCCGCCGATCCAAAGAAGGCAAAGTCCGCGATGAAGCAGCACATCGAGGCGCAGATCGTTGCAAACGAGAACTTCCTCAAGGAATCACCCAAGGATCCTCATGCCTACGAGTCCTCTGTCCGCCTTGCGGTGGCAAAGGCGAAACTTGCCTCCCTCCAGGGAAATGCCTCCGAGATTGTCGCGGAACTAGAGAAGCTGAAAGAGTTGGAAAAACAGGCTCCGGATGATTCCCAGCGTGCCGAAACCATGTTTCGACGACTCTCTCTCCAGTGGCAGAATCTCGGTGACACCCCGGATCAGCGCCGGGAGAACGCCACCACCTACGCGCGCCTCTTCGCGGCCGAGTTTCCGCAGGATCGCCGCGCCCCCCGACTCCTGGCCGAAGCCGCGGCATTCTGCGACAATCATCCCGAACAGAAATCAAAGCTCATTGAACAAGCCCTTTCTCTGAGCAAGGAGGAGTCCCTCACGCGTCGGTTGCAGGATGACCGTAAGCGCCTGGACCAACTTGGCAAACCGGTGAGTCTTGCCTTCACCACGACGGATGGGGAGGCTTTCGATCTTTCCAAGGAGCAGGGTCACGTCGTGGCCCTCGTCTTCTGGTCCGCCGAATCGGCACCTTGCCTGGTCTGGATGCAGTACTTTGCCCGCTATGCCGCGGAGATTCCCTCACTCAAAGTGGTCACGGTGAGCCTCGACCGCGACCGGGCGGATCTCAGGGCGGCGATGCAGGCTCTGAACATTCATTGGCCCACCGCCTACGAAGGGAAAGGATGGGAGAGTCCGATCGCACGACGCTTGGGCATCAACACCCTTCCCACCCTGTGGCTAATCGACAAGAAAGGATGTCTGAGGGCGCTCAATGCTCGCGAAGATTACGAGCTGAAAATCAAGACGTTACTGCTGCAAAACTGATATTTTAAAAAGGGTCCGAAGCTGGCTCGGGATTTGCTTAATCGATAGAGTCCACCCGAATCAGCACCGCTTACCCCCTCTTTTCCACAAACCATGCTCCTGAACAACTACCAAACAGAGGATTTCTTTGATGAAATGTTCGCTAGCGACGGCGTGGTCCGACCTCATTACCAACGCGTTGCCGATCGCCTGCACCTGCTGGACGAATCGGAGCACCGCCGCAAACAGACGGCCGTTGACCTTGCCTTCATGCGGGGCGGCGTGACTTTCACCGTTTATAACGACGATCAGGGGACCGAACGCATCTTTCCGTTCGACCTGATGCCACGCGTGATCCCGGATACCGAGTGGCAAAGGATTGAAAAAGGTCTTATCCAGCGCATCACGGCACTGAATCTTTTCCTGCATGATATCTACCATGAGCAGAAGATCCTGAAGGACCGCGTTATCCCGCCCCACTACATCCTCGGGGCGAAGCATTTCAGGCGTGAGTTCATGGGATTCAATGTTCCCAAGGACATCTATGTCCACATCTGCGGAACCGACCTCATCCGCGACCGTGATGGAAATTACCTGGTGCTGGAGGACAATCTCCGTTGCCCCTCGGGAGCCAGTTACATGCTGGAGAACCGGGCCGCCCTCAAACGCGCGTTTCCGGATCTCTACCGAAACGCCCGGGTGAAACCCGTGGACAACTATGCGGCGGATCTCCGCAGGGTCCTGCAGTATGTCTCGCCTCCATCACTCGGAAGCGCGCAACCAAACGTCGTCCTGATGACACCCGGCGTTTTCAACAGCGCCTACTTCGAGCACTCCTTTTTGGCACGCCAGATGGGTATCCCGATCGTTGAGGGACGCGACCTCATTGTCCGCGACGCCCGGGTTTACATGCGTACAACTTCGGGACTCGTGCCGGTAGATGTCATTTACCGCAGGATCGACGACGACTTCCTTGATCCCACCGTTTTCCGTCCCGACTCACTCCTCGGAGTTCCCGGCCTCGTCCACGCCTACCGCTCCGGCAATGTCAGCCTAGCCAACAGCATCGGCACCGGCGTTGCCGACGACAAGGTGGTCTATTACTTCGTTCCCAAAATCATCAACTATTATCTGGGTGAGGAACCGATCCTTCCGAACGTCGACACGTACCTGGCCAGCGAACCTCAGGATCGCGTCTACATTCTCGAGAACCTCGAAAAACTCGTTGTCAAATCAGCCAACGAGGCCGGCGGATACGGCATGCTGATGGGACCATGGGCGAGCCAGGAGGAGATCGCGAGTTTCCGCGAACAGGTTTTGGCCAATCCCCGCAATTTCATCGCCCAGCATCCGATCTCCCTCTCCCGTCATCCGACCTGGTCGCAAAACGAAACAGGCGGCGCCTTCGAGGGACGACATGTGGATCTGCGGCCCTACATCCTTTATGGTGAAAAAATCACCGTGACTCCGGGGGGACTCACACGCGTTGCGCTTCGCAAGGGATCGCTTGTCGTGAACTCCTCACAAGGAGGAGGCTCGAAGGACACCTGGGTGCTTCATGGAGACTCCTGATTATCGGAACCATCCCTCTCTTAAGACTTTCGAATGAGCCAATCGATTTTACCAACGGCCCAGAAGCCCATCTCCAACAGGCGGGACAGTCAGGTGATGCTCTCCCGTGTAGCCAACTCGCTCTACTGGATGAGCAGGTATATCGAGCGCTCCGAGAATGTCGCCCGATTGCTGGATGTCAACCTGCAGCTGATGCTCGACTTTGCGAACTTCAATGACGATCAACTCAAGGAACACTGGCTCCCCATCCTGTGTTCTGCCGGCGATGAGGAAACGTTCTTCAGGCTTTACGAGAAAGCGGACAGTGAAAGCGTCACGGAATTTCTCACCTTCCACGAAGAGAACCCCAACTCCATCATCTCCTGCCTTTTTGCCGCCCGTGAAAATGCCCGTCAGGTTCGCGATCAGATCTCCCTGGAGATGTTCGAGACACTCAACGAGTGCTATCTCTTCCTGAAATCAAAGAATGCGCGCCAGGTCTGGCAGTCGGGGGCCCACGAGTTTTACGAGCAGATCAAACAGTATTCGCATCTCTTTCAGGGACTCACCGGATCCACCTTCACCCGCAACGAGGGATACGAGTTCATCAATCTGGGTAAATTCCTGGAGCGCGCGGACAAGACGACCCGAATCCTTGACATCAAGTATCATATCCTGCTTCCCAGCGTGGCCGATGTCGGGGGTGCCGTTGACGCCGCCCAATGGCAGGCGATTCTCCGCTCAGCAAGTGCCCTGGAGGCCTATCGCCGCTTCCACGTGGAGGATATTTTTCCCAACAAGGTGGCTGAATTCCTGATTTTTTCCACGACCTTTCCACGATCGATCCGCGCCTGCATGCAGCATCTTGACGAGGATCTTCACCGCCTGAGCGGAAAGGAGCACCGCGAATACAAGAGCCCTGAGGAGCGTGCCTTCGGAAAACTCATCTCGGACCTGAACTTCATCACGATCGATGAGATTCTCGACAGCGGCCTCCATGAGTTCCTCCAGAAGATCCAGATCACCCTCGACCGCCTCGACGATCATATTTATCAGGAGTATCTTTATCATCCGCCAGTGGACACCCAGGCGGAGATCCTTCTTCACCAACAGCAGATGCAGCAACAGCAATGATTCCTCACATTTCACATGCTGAACCCAAGGAAGCGGAAGTCCCCTGGACCGAACCTCTTCTCCTCTCCATTTCACACCTCACGCGCTACACCTACGAAGGGGCGGTCCAGGACAGCTTTAATGAGGCACGCCTGCAACCGGTCTCGGACGCGCTGCAGCAATGCCAGAACTTCCGCTTTCTCATCGATCCCGCCTCCTCTGTCCGCGACTACCCCGACTTTTATTCGAACTGTGTCCATTACTTCGATGTTCCGGAACCTCACGAGGAACTCGAAGTGATTGCAAAGTCCGAAGTGCAGACCCTTCCCGAAATGCGCGGTCCGGTTGCTGAAACAGGGGCCGATTCCCTGAAGGATCATTCCATCAAGGAACAGCATTTCGACTTCCTCTATGCTTCTGAATTCGTCTCCCTAGGTGCCGATGTCTGGCGTGAAGCGGTCGATGCTTTGCCGAATGGTTTGGATACTGTCTGGGCCTCAACGATCGCGATCGGAGAGCACATCCACGGCAACTACAAGTACACTCCCCTTGCGACCAATGTGAACACCCGGGCCTCCGAGGTAATCAAAAAAAAGCAGGGAGTGTGTCAGGATTTTGCACATCTCATGCTTGGTATCTGCCGGACACACGGAATCCCCGCTCGTTATGTCAGCGGATACTTCCTCAACCAGCACAAACTGCCGGGTGAAATCGAGGCAAGCCATGCCTGGGTTGAAGTCTTTATTCCCGGATATGGATGGAAGGGTTACGACCCCACACATCGTAGGGAAACCGACACCCGCTACGTGAAACTCGCCGTCGGCCGCGACTATGGCGATATCCGGCCCGTGGGAGGGACCTTCCGTGGAAGGGGAACTCGCAACATGGTCGTTGAAGTCTCGGTGCAGAGACTCTCCTGAAATCCTACCTCTTAGCGGTCAGTTCTCGGATAACCTCAAGCGTTTCACGCAGGTTCCTCTGGAGCGTGAATTGCGAAGCCAGTTCCGAACAGGATGCCTGCGTCATGGGACCATGATTTGGATCAGTAAGAACGGAGAACCATTTGCGAAGCGCATCCGATAGGGAAGCAATATCCGAAGCCTCGGCAATGATCGTTCCATGAACTCCCGAAGTCATGATCTCTGAAACCCCGTTATCGGGAGTGGTGATGACCGGCAATCCTGCACTCAGGGCCTCCAATGTCGCCAACGGGAATGGATCAAAAAGCGTGGGGAAGAGAAAGAGATCCGCGGCATCGTAAACACTCGCCATTTTCCTGACTCCTCCCAGGAAGCGCACGGAAGGCGAAGCATACCGCTTCACCGGCCCGTTGCCTGCAACAAGAAGCTTCACCTTCGGATCCTTGAGTGACTCCACTGCACTGATGGCAAATCGCAACCCCTTCCGTTCCCATCCCGTGCCGACAAAGAGAGCGATTCTTTCATCCTCCGGAATTCCAAGCTCCTTACGGGCAGCAATCCTATCCTGGGCAGTGGCTGCCGAACGCGTGGGCACGCCATTACGGATCAGAATGATCTGATTCTCCGGATATCCATGGCGTTCACGGATCTCCCTGCTGATCTTGTGGGAAAGTGAAATCACGCGGCGTGTCGCGCCGGGCGTGAAAAGCTTTTTCTCCAACCGAAGTTTCTCCCGATGTTTCGGGCTGACCGATTGGAACAGTCGCGCCAACGGAGTGATGTGGCGTGAACGTTTCTCCAACCATGCCGCATGAATTCCCTCGTCCGTGCGGTAGAGATCACAGCCGGGAACCTTCTCCACCGAGAGAAACAGGTCAAAATGAATGCCCGAGGAAGACTTTTGCCTGGCGACTTCGGAACTGTACTCGGAAAGGTTTTTCCCATTGCACCGGAGTATTTCTCCCGGCCACTCCCCTGCCGGCCACTCCTTTGTGCCGAGAAGAACGACCCGGTGCCCCTCGCCAATCAATCCAACTGCAAGTCCTTTGAGATAGGCCTCAACCCCTCCCGTTGAGGAGTATCCGCGACGCAGGAAGCCGATGGTGAGTTTGGGCAGGGACATGAAGCGGAGAAGCATTAAAGGGCCGAAGCATGAAAAAGTTGAAGCGTTAAAAACTCAGGACCGCTAAAAGATAGGCATGGATCCGTCAGATAACCTTTCCGAGGAATTTCTCGATTATCTGGGCAACGGAAAAAACTACTCTCCCCAGACGTTACGCTCCTACAGGCAGGCTCTGACGCAATTTCATGAATTCCGCCCCTCGCTCGGATGGAAAGAAGCAACGGCCGATGACTTCAGGGCCTATCTCTTTGACCTGATGAAAAGGGGGAGATCCCGCTCGACCATCCGACTCTCGTTTGCGGCACTACGCAGCTTTTACAATCACCTTACGGATAGGAATCTCATCCCCTCCAACCCTCTCAAGCTGGTCTCCCTGCCTAAAATTGAAAAAAAACTTCCCCAGTTCCTGACAGTACCGCAGGTCAGCTTGCTGATGGAAAAACCCACGGCAAAGCCGAAGTCCAAACAGGCCACCGGATGGATGGCCGTGCGTGATGCGGCGATTCTTGAACTCTTTTACTCCTCGGGACTCCGTCTGGCCGAACTAGCGGCCCTCGACGTGAAGGATCTCGATCCCATCGGGGAGACTGTCCGGGTCATGGGCAAAGGATCGCGAGAGCGGATCGTCCCGGTCGGGGGACTCGCCCTGGAGGCTCTCTCCCACTACCGCCATCAGGCGAATATACAGAGCGGTCCACTCTTCCTGAACAAAAGTCGCAAACGCCTTGGACATCGCTCCATCTGGCTCCTGCTGAAGAACTATGTTCGCGTAGCAGGCCTGCCTGCTACCCTTAGCCCTCACAAGTTACGACACTCCTTCGCTACTCATCTTTTGGACAACGGAGCCGATCTAAGAAGTGTCCAGTCGCTCTTGGGGCATGCAAGCCTGACCACGACGCAGATCTACACGCATGTCACAACGGAGCGATTGAAGCGTGCCTATGATGCAGCCCACCCCAGAGCTTAGGTTCAATGATTTATAACGATTTAAAAGATCGTTATATAAGCAGATTATTTTTGATTTTTCTCGTCTGGTAATGGTTTTGGGCTAAAATATAAACCTTCTCTTTAAAAAAGTAGAAACCAAGCTTGAGAAGCACTCAATCCATCCATCATATCATCAAGATATAACGACCTGAAAGATAGATTTTAAATCATGAGCACCGAGCCCGCATCAGCAAAACCACTCGCCGCAAACGAGACGTACAAAATCAACTCCCATCACCTTCGCGGGAATATTGCAGCCGATCTCGCCGATACATCGACTGGAAATATCAGCGAGGAGAGCAACCAGCTTTCCAAATTCCATGGTCTCTACATGCAGGATGACCGCGACCTCCGCAACACACTCAAGAAGGAAGGCAAGGAGAAGGCTTTCGCCTTCATGCTTCGCGTCCGACTTGCTGGCGGTAAAGCGACGCCAAAACAGTGGATCGTCCTGGACAAGTTGGCTGACGCCGTCGCCTCCCCCTCCCTCCGACTGACGACTCGCCAAACCTTCCAGTTCCACGGCGTCCTCAAGGGCAACGTGAAGAAACTCATCAAGGGAATGAATCAGGTCCTGCTTGACTCGATCGCTGCATGTGGCGACGTGAATCGCAATGTCATGGCCCCGCCGAATCCCGAGCGTTCGGAGATTCTCCAAAGGGTCTATGAGGACGCGGCGAACTGGAGCAACTACGCCCTCCCCAAGACCCGTGCCTATCACGAGATCTATCTCGACGAGGAACTTGTTGCCGGTGGAGAACCCGAGATTGAGCCGATGTACGGCGACACCTATCTCCCCCGTAAATTCAAGACCGGCTTCGCCATTCCCCCTTCCAATGACGTCGATGTCTTCTCCCAGGATCTGGGCTACATCGCGATCGTCGAGAACGGGAAACTCGCCGGGTACAATGTGACTGTAGGAGGAGGACTCGGCATGAGCCATGGTAACGCCGAGACCTTCCCACGCTTGGCCGACCTCCTCGGCTTCATTCCCGCAGACAAGGTGAATGAGGTTGGAGCAGCCGTCCTCACCACACAGCGCGATTTCGGTGACCGTAGCAACCGCAAGCATGCCCGCCTGAAGTACACGATCCAGGACCGCGGCATCGAGTGGTTCCGCGGCGAGGTCCAGAGGCGCATCAGCTTCCAGCTTGAGCCTGCACGCCCCTTCAACTTCACCACAATCGAGGATCCCTTTGGCTGGCACGAGTGTTCAGACGGAACCTGGTTCTACGGGCTCCACATCCTCAGCGGACGCATCAAGGACGTCCAGGGATGGCCCATGAAGACCGCCCTGCGCGAGATCGCAGAGATCCATGAGGGAGACTTCCGCCTCACCCCTTCGCAGAACGTCACCATCTCCGGCGTCAGCAACGCAAAGAAGGCCGAGATCAGCGCCATTCTGGAGAAACATGGCCTCTCCCATGAGAACGATCGCTCCGGACTACGCCTGAACGCCCTCTCCTGCGTGGCTCTTCCCACCTGCGGCCTGGCCCTCGCAGAGAGCGAACGTGATCTCCCATCGATCCTAGGCAAGTTCGAGAACGTCCTCGACGAAGCAGGACTCCGCAACGACGCCATCAGTCTTCGAATCACCGGATGCCCCAATGGCTGCTGCCGTCCCTACTTGGGAGAGATCGGTTTTGTCGGCAAGGCCCCCGGAAAATACGCCCTCTACCTCGGAGCGAAGTACAACGGCACCCGACTCAATCGCCTCTTTTCGCCGAGCATCACGATCGACGACGCAGTCTCCACCCTCACCCCGATCATCAAGCGCTATGCCAAGGAGCGGAAAGAAGGCGAAGGCTTCGGCGACTTCTGCGACCGCGAGATCCTTCCCACGGATGCCACCTTCCACAGCGTCGGCACACCAAAGGGTAGCTTGGCCGCTTAATGTCCGTGAAGGTATCCGCAGAACAGATCACGGCCTGGAATAAGGAACTTCGTGAAAAGAGCCCTCTGGAGATCACCCGGTGGGCGATCGCCCTGGCAAAGGATTCAGGTGGCAATGCCATCGTTTCGACGAACTTCCGTCCCTACGAGGCGGTCGTCCTACATCTGGCCACGCACGCCCAAGCCGATATTCCGGTCCTCTGGGTTGATCATGGCTATAACCGTCCTGCCACCTACAGGCATGCAGAGAAGGTTAAAGGACAGCTCGGATTGAATCTGAAGGCCTACCTCCCCAACATCACTCCCGCGCATCGTGATGCAATCGATGGACCCATCCCGACTCCCGAAGATGAGGAGGGACTGAAAAGATTCAGCGCCGTGATGAAACTGGAACCCTTCCAGCGCGGAATGAGGGAACTCGCACCTGTCGTCTGGATCACCGCCCTGCGTAAGGTTCAGAATCCCAACCGTGCTGAATTGGACATCGTCTCGGCAGACACCAACTTCGGCTCCCTGAAGATCAGTCCCGTCTTTTATTTTTTAGATGCAGACATGGAGTCTTACCTCGCCGAGCACAAGCTTCCGAACGAATGGGACTACTTTGATCCCGCTAAGGCAGACGAGAAGCGCGAGTGCGGACTCCACGCAAGCTGGGGGAAATCTGCTGCTCAATCGGCCTCCTAAATCACCTCACCCATGAAATGCTATCATTTGGACCACTTGGATTATCTCGAGACTGAGGCTATCCACATCATGCGTGAGGTGGCCTCGGAATTTGAACGCCCCGCGATTCTCTTCTCGGGTGGCAAGGATTCCATCTGCCTGCTCCGTCTTGCCGAAAAGGCTTTCCGCCCATCGGATATCCCGATGCCTTTTTTGAACGTGGCGACGGGCCACGAGTTTCACGAACTCCTTGAATTTCGCGACCGCCGAGCCAAACAACTCAATGCGAAGCTGATTGTACGCACCGTGGATGAGGCCCTCGAAAATGGCATCGCTGTCCAGGCCCCCGGACAGGTGAGTCGCAACCAACTCCAGATTCCCGTCCTGCTCGCCGCCATCGAGGAGTTCCGCTTTGATGCATGCATCGGCGGCGCACGCCGAGACGAGGAAAAAGCACGAGCCAAGGAGCGCTTCTTCAGTTTCCGAGACAGCTTCGGCCAATGGGATCCGAAGAACCAGCGTCCCGAAATCTGGAATCTCTATAACGGTCGTCTCAATCCCGGAGAGAACATGCGCGTGTTTCCCCTCTCCAACTGGACGGAGATGGATGTCTGGGAATATATCAAACGGGAGAATCTCGAGGTTCCCTCCATTTACTTCAGCCACAAGCGTTGCTGCGTCCGCAGGGGAGGACAGTGGGTTCCAGACACGGAACTCATGCCCGCAAAACCCAATGAAGAGGTGAAGGAGATGATCGTTCGCGTCCGTACCATCGGTGACATTATCAGCACCGGTTGCGTCGAATCACCCGCCTCCAACTGTGATGACATCATCGCGGAGATCGCCGCGGCCCGCGTCACCGAGCGCGGCTCACGCGCCGATGACAAGGTCTCCGAAGCAGCCATGGAGGACCGCAAGAAGGCCGGCTATTTTTAAGATTTCATGACCACAGCAACGCATCAGAACAAGGTCGACCTTCTCCGCTTCAATACCTGCGGATCCGTCGATGACGGTAAGTCGACGCTGATCGGACGCCTCCTCTACGATTCCAAATCACTCATGGAGGATCAGATCGAGGCCCTTGAGCGCTCCGCCGACATCACCGGCGGCGGACAGATCAACCTCGCCAACCTGACCGACGGTCTCCGCGCGGAACGTGAGCAGGGCATCACGATCGATGTGGCCTACCGTTACTTCGCTACCCCTCACCGCAAGTTCATCATCGCGGACACCCCGGGCCACGTGCAGTACACGCGCAACATGGTCACCGGAGCCTCCACGGCAAATCTCTCGATCATCCTTATCGATGCACGTCAGGGAGTCATCGAGCAGAGCAGACGCCACGCCATCATCGCCTCACTCCTGCGCATCCCCCACCTTGTCGTCGCCATCAACAAGATGGATCTGGTCGATTGGAAGGAGGAGCGTTTCCTGGAGATCAAAGACCAGTTTGAGGAATTCCTCCCACGCCTTGACATCAAGGATGTGAAATTCATCCCGGTGAGCGCACTGAAGGGTGACAACATCGTGACCCATTCGGAACACACCCCGTGGTATCCCGGCCCCACCCTTCTGGGGCATCTGGAGACCGTTCACATCGCGAGTGACTGGAACCTTACCAACTTCAGATTCCCGGTCCAGTGGGTGAACAGACCCAATAACCCGACCGATCACTCTCTCCATGATTTCCGGGGTCTTAGCGGTCAGATTGCCGGAGGAATTGTCCGCGTCGGCCAGAAAGTGATGGTTCTGCCGAGCGGCTTCAGTTCCACGATCAAGCAAATCTGGACGTTGGATGGAGCAGTTGAGGAGGCTTTCAGTCCGCAGTCTGTAACTCTTGTTCTCGAACATGATCTCGATATCAGCCGCGGCGATGTCATTGTCGATGCTGCGGATCTCCCAGGATCCTCCTCGGATCTTCATGCCAAGATTTGCTGGATGAATCCTCGTCCCCTCACCCCTGGTAAGCAGTACCTGCTCAAGCACACGACCCAGACAGTGAAGGCCGCAGTAACTGCCATCGAGAACCGGATCAATATCTCCACCTTGGACAAGGAGGAGGGAATCACCGAACTTGCGATGAACGATCTCGGTGAAGTGCGGATCAAGACTGCCAAAGCCCTGATCTTTGATGGCTACGCGACCAACCGCCTCACCGGATCCTTTATTCTTATCGAACCAGGAACCAACTCCACGGTTGCCGCAGGCATGCTCCTACCCCCAACCGAAGCCGCCCGTCCCGAGTACAAGGACTTCGCGATTTAAAAGTCGTTGCCGATGGAATAATCATAGAGTCGTCTGTATTTATTTACTTATTGACGATCATAATGGTCGTTATATAAGGTTTTCATTCGGAAAGCACCTCTTCAATATCTTATGAGCAATAAAAACATCCTGAGTCTCGGTCCCATCGCGGCCCGTCAACTCTCCACCGCCACCGTCACGATCCCACAGTGGGATTACATCACGCCGCGTTGGCTCCTAAGCCTGCTCCCCTATGTGAACGTAGATGGCGGTGCTTACCGCATCAACCGGGTCATCGACAAGAAAGGTAAGGGCGGCGCCCTCCTTCCCGAACTCGCCACGGTCGGCGGCGGTGAGAACGAACTCCCCACGACCTACGTCGACTATGAGGAGGACCCCCAAGAGATCGAACTCAGCGCGATCACCACGGTACTCCACACCCACACCCGAATCACCGACCTTTACAGCAATAAGATTGACCAACTCCGCGAGCAGGTTCGCCTCACTGTGGAGGCAGTCAAGGAGCGCGAAGAACACGAGATCATCAACAATGCTGACTTTGGACTCCTGAACAAGGTGTCTTCGGATTACCGGATCAAGACCCGCAAAGGAGCACCCACCCCAGATGACCTCGATGAATTACTCGGTCTGATCTGGAAAAAGCCTGCTTTCTTCCTCGCCCATCCCAAGGCCATCACTGCCTTTGGTCGCGAGGCAACCCGACGCGGAGTTCCCCCGGTCGTCGTGCACCTCTTCGGATCGCCCTTCATCACTTGGCGCGGCGTTCCCCTCATCCCGTCCAACAAACTCCCGATCGCCAAGGACGGCACCTCCCGCATCCTCCTGCTGCGTGTCGGTGAGGATAAGCGCGGCGTCGTCGGCCTTCAGAAGGTCGGCGTGGCCGGTGAGGTCGAGCCAGGTCTCTCGGTCCGCTACAGCGGCACAAGCGACAACTCGATCGCTTCCCACCTTGTTACCCGCTACTTCTCCCTCGCCGTACTGGCGGAGGATGCTCTGGCAAGCCTGGATGGCGTCGCTCTGAACAAGTATCACGAGTATGTCTGAGTCGATTCCCGTCATCCCCGGGGGCTTGACGCCCCCCGGGATCGGGGAGACCGCCCATAGCGACCTCGTCGCAGGCCTCTTTCGGGAACAGCTTTCCCGGAAGACTCTCTCTGTTTCTCCGGATCATGGCTTTTCGGCTCCGAATGCCGACGTGGCGGAGTTGACTGTCTCGCAAGTCGAAAGCGCCTCCTATCCGAATTTTGGAGATTTTAACTTGGGAGGATCACCGTACTCCCTGGAGGCGGCACCTGTTTCCCCGGTTGCCCCCGTCTTCGAACTCTCCCTTGGAAACAACGAGCCCCAGCCCAAAGCTGGCGCACTGAATCCACCTCCGATCCACTCCCTGTCACCAGACACCACATCATCGGAACCAGAATCAAAGCGTGCTGAACTTCCCTATGGGGAACCCCTTGGACCCCGTCTCCATTCCTCGCTCCAGGGGGAACGGGTTTCAGCCGGAGAGGGACGTACCGTCCACCTGCCAGGACACTCCGACACACCGAGCTACTACTTCATCGACGAACCGCTCCCGGAGACTTCCCAGGAACCCAAGTCCAGCACTCCTGGTGCCTCGGCTATTCCGACTGCGCCCTTTGACGTTGAGCGGATCCGCAGGGATTTTCCAATCCTCTCGGAGAAGAACAGCGGGAAACCACTGATCTTCCTCGACAATGCGGCGACCACGCAGAAACCGCGCGCCGTCATTGACGCCACCTCACGATTCTACGAGCGCGACAACAGCAATATCCACCGCGCCGCCTACGAACTCGCAGAACGGGCCACCGAGGCCTTCGAGGGCGCCCGTGACAAGATTGCGGAGTTTCTCGGGGCACGCTCTTCCAAGGAGATCGTCTTCACCCGTGGAACCACCGAGGCGATCAACCTCGTGGCCAATACCTTCGGACGTCGCTTCATCGGCGAGGGTGACGAGATCATTCTCTCCCAACTCGAGCACCATGCGAACATCGTTCCTTGGCAACTCCTCGCCAAACAAGTCGGCGCGGTCATCAAGGTCATCCCGATCAACGATCGTGGTGAGCTGATCCTTGAGGAATTCATCCGTCAGATCGGCCCCCGCACCAAGCTGGTCTCCGTCGCGCATGTCTCCAATTCCCTGGGAACGATCAATCCGGTGGAGGAGATCATCCAGATCGCCCACGCCCACGGCGTCCACGTCCTGGTGGATGGAGCTCAGTCGACCCCCCATCTGCCGGTCAATGTCCAGGCCCTGGACGCCGACTTTCTCGTCTTCTCGGGTCACAAGGTCTTTGGACCTACCGGCATCGGCGCCCTCTACGGGAAGTCCCACCTCCTCGAGGTACTCCCCCCGTGGCAGGGAGGCGGCCATATGATCCGTGATGTCACCTTCGAGCGGACGGTCTTCCAGGATGCCCCCGAGAAATTCGAGGCCGGCACCCCCGACATTGCCGGAGCAGTAGGACTCGGCGCGGCCATCGACTATCTCTTTGGCCTCGGGATCGCGAATGTCGCCGCCTACGAGCACTCGCTGCTCGAGTATGCGACGCCGAGACTCGCTGCCGTGCCGGGACTCCGCCCCCTTGGAACCGCGGCCAACAAGGCGAGCGTCCTCTCCTTTGTCATCCCAGGGATTCCTAACGAAACAATCGCCTCGCATCTGGACAAGCAAGGCATCGCCGTGCGTGCTGGTCATCACTGCGCCATGCCCACAATCCGTCACTTCGGCTTGGAAAGCTCCGTTCGTCCCTCCCTCGCATTCTACAACACAACCGACGAGATCGACACCCTCGTTGCTGCATTGCATGATCTGGTCGGAAGACATAGACCATGAGCACCGCCACCACCACCATCACCCCCCAAAAGGCTCTCGAGATCGCTGAAAAGAACACCGCAGCGGTTCTCCTGGATGTGCGCACCCCCTCCGAGTTCTCTGCTCGGAGGGCTGTTGGAGCGCGGAACATCCCGCTTGATACAATTCCGGCCATGATCGCTTCAGGGAAACTACCGAAGGATGTCCCCATCTTCGTTCTCTGCGAGAAAGGGGGCCGCGCGGCAATAGCCGCCGATCATCTTCTCAAAGCCGGTCATAGCGATGTCCATGTGGTCGCCGGCGGGACTCAGGCCTGGGCCTCGGAGGGACTTCCCTTGGATGGAACTGGACGCAAAAGCATCAGTATCGAGCGCCAGGTACGCATCGGCGCAGGAAGTCTTGTGCTCATAGGGGTCATCCTGGGCTTTCTGTTCCATCCAGCATTCTTCGCCCTCTCCGCATTCATCGGTGCAGGCCTCGTCTTCGCCGGAGTCACCGACTGGTGCGGAATGGGACTTCTGCTGGCTAAGGCTCCCTGGAACCGGTAAGCCGCCGAGAATTCAGACGAGACGGAAGCGTCTCAGCTCAATCCGAGGATAAAGCGCTCAACGGCCACCGCAAAACCTTCCTGCTCGTTGGAGAGAGTCACGTCGCGGGCGGCCTTCTGCACGTCGGGCTTGGCATTGCCCATGGCAATCCCGACACCGGAACGCTCGAACATCAGGACATCGGTCGGCATGTCCCCGATTGTTGCTATTGCGGAAGCGGGAATGTTGTACTTTGCGGCAAGGTAATCGACCGTCGAGCCCTTGTTGGCTTCGGGATGCGTGATGTCGAGATAGTAGGGTTGGGAAGGCTCTGCTGAAACGTGGGTTCCGAACTCCTTATGAGCGGCCTCCGTGGCCTGCTGGACGGCATTCAGATCATCACTCACACCGACGATTTTCGCGATATTCTCAGTAATTGATTCGATATCATCCACCACTGTGGGCTCGAATTTCACAGTCCATGCTTCGCGGTCCACATGAGGCGCCTTGCGGTTCCCCACAAACCAGCTGGCACCCTGATAGACCCAGACATCAAGAGACATTGACTTGAGAAGCTTGAACATCGGCTTCACGAGATCCTGCTGGATGACTTTCTGGTCGATGACATTCATCTCTTGGTCAACGACGATACCTCCGTTGAATCCGGAGATTGGAGTCTTTAACTTCAGCGGTTCGATGAGCATCGACATACCGCGGGGAGGACGACCGCTAGTGACAGCAAAAATAATCCCGGCATCATGAAGCTTGTGAACCGCAGCAATGGCACGCTCGGTAAGAACTTTTTCCTGAGTTACCAGAGTGCCGTCCACATCGGCGATCATCATGCGGATTTGGTTTGGAGTCGTCATGGTAGTGGGAAGTGGATGATTCCTGCTGTTGCGTTAAGACTTAGTTGCGAGCGGCGGCCTCGTACGCACTGATGCAGGAGAGGTAGCGATCAGCGATCGTCTTGACAGTTGCCTCCCTCGACAGAGTGCCGGCGACAAACGCCTTGAGCGCCTCTTGCCAGAGTGTTCGCCCAACGGCAAAGCCATCAAATCCTTCGACGGGAGCGGCGAGCTTGATCCAGGTCAGCACCTGATCGAGATCGGCTCCTCGGCCAAGAATGATGCATTTCACCTCATCGCGACCACCCGCCCTGGACTGTTTGGCAACGGCATCGCAAGCCTCCGAGGAATCCAGCCCCTCGATTTTCCAGATATCCGCCTCAACCCCCGCTGCCTGCATGCGGCGAATGATCTCAAGAACGAGCTGTGGACGAAGTTGTGCGTCAAACTCGCGTTGATGACCTTCGAATAGGTCCAATTGCGCTGTTGTGGGGGGCACCAGGAGTTCAAAGAGGAGTCTACGACCATTGGCTTTTAACCAGCGGCTCAATGTCGCCAGACGTGCAGTTTGACGATCATTCATTGCGGCGTCACTCTCCGGATTGTAACGAACAAGGACCTTGGCAAAGGTTGGATTAAAAGCCTCGATATGGCTTCCGAAATCATCCCCGTATTGAAATTCAAACTCATCCTGCCCGGATTTCTCGACAGGCATTGCCAACGGCACTCCGTCGGAAATTGCCTTGCGGGCAACATCGGTGCCGAACTCTTCGTCAACCAGGATCCCTGAGATATCTTTCGAGGCTCCTCCCGAAATCGCCGATTGGTTCGCCTCGAAAATGATATTTTTCAGTTCGATGATTTTGGTTCTAACTTCCGGGGAGACGGGAGGAGTGGCCCCGAAGAGTCCGTGCTCGAAGGAACCACGGTGATCAAAGGCTAGAAGATAGAGTTTTTTATCGTATCCGGGAGTCATGGCAAGTGAAGGGGTTGTGTTGATTAAGAGTATGAGAAAGGGAGTAAGACCGCTCCCTCATACCCACCGTTGGAGATAGTGTCAAACGCCGGCCGCCTTATTCGCTGAAAGCTGACTTATTCTTGCACCAAAAGTCGGCAAACACTCGAAATCTGGCTTTTTCTGGCGTGGACCCATCGAAATCAATAATCTCTCCCGAATGAATTCACGGAAACATCTTCTCCAAGCGATTCTCGATTCCTATCGGGAAAGTGGGGGGATCAACCATGTCGATCGCTCTAATCTCCCCTCGAAGAAGGCGGTGGCCTTGCTCAGTGAGGACTTGTTGCATCTGCTCTTTCCCGGATTTTTCTCCGACGAGGCTGTCTCCTCGGATGAACTGCCCGAAGCTGCTCAGGTTATGATTGATCAGATCGCTGAGGAACTGGATACGGCCATCACCGTGAGTCTGCGCGAGGCGAATGTGCCCGATGAGGAGCTCGGCATGAAAGCATCCGCCATCACGGAACGATTTCTCCTTGGAATCCCCGGTGTGCGGGCACTTCTAAAAACCGATGTCGAGGCGGCTTATGCCGGTGATCCTGCTGCACGCAGCCTGGAAGAAATCGTCCTTGCTTACCCCGGCCTCGAGGCTGTTGCCATCCAGCGCATGGCTCATCTGCTCTACAAAGAGGAGGTTCCTCTGCTTCCCCGTATGATGACCGAATGGGCTCACAGCCGTACCGGCATCGATATCCACCCAGGCGCCGCGATCGGCTCCCACTTCTTCATCGATCACGGCACCGGCGTCGTCATCGGGGAAACCTGCGTCATCGGCAACCGCGTGAAACTTTATCACGGCGTGACACTCGGAGCCCGCAGTTTCCAGAAGGATGAGCAGGGAGCCATCATCAAGGGGCTTCGCCGCCACCCTCACGTGGAGGATGATGTCACGATCTATCCGAACGGAATCATTCTAGGTGGAGACACCACGATCGGCGCCCGCAGTACCATCGGTGCGAATGTCTTCCTCATGAAGAGCGTTCCGCCGGATACCCTGCTAGTCCGTGGAGAACAGATTCAGAGCCGACTGGATAAGAAATCCGTGAAGGGGAAAGGCTCTGTTACCGTGGAGATTTCAGCTGACGAGATCGATTTCATGATCTGAGAATCGTGAAACAAAAAAGGGGCGCCATAGGCGCCCCTTTCATGTTGATGTTGGTTAGGAATTAGTTTCCGCCAAGGAATCCACCAAGAACAGGTATGCCCCTGAAGGAGGGAGAGCAGGAGTGACTGGCTCCTCCTGATAAAGCCACGCCGTAAGGAAGGGATCCTTTGACAACATTTGCTCCGAAAGCATCAACGGTAGCAGTGGCAGTGCCGTGACCGAAGATACCGAGGATGGTATATCCATCGGTGTGAACCTTTACCTTTGTGTTCACGAGGGCATCGTTGTTAACAGCCTCGATTGCATTGTAGTAAGCAGCATCGACTGCAGCCTGTTTATCGGCGGGGGATTGAAACAGGGTGGAGACAATTGCCTGAATGATTCCGGCATTACCACCATCCTTAAGGCAAGGACGACTTCCGTCGTTACCGATGAAAGTCTCCTGACCTCCTGCATTCCACTTGATTCCGAGAACCTGGTAAGTCTCGACGGAACCAGTTGCAGTAACCCGCTTGTTGGGCTCGAGGTGAGCATTGAGTTGACCCGGAACAAAGGGGTCGGAAAGACGATTTCCGGCAACAGAGTTCTGGTTAACGCCTGCGCAGCCAGTGATAAGGACTGTGGCAAGTGCTATTGTAATAGGGAGTAGTTGCTTCATAGGACATCCTTTATACAAAAACCTGCTTTCCTAAATCAAGTGACAAAATCGTAGAATGTAGGACTCTTTTCTAAAGTCCCATTGAATTGTCGAACAACCAGAATTTCAGTCGTATTTCTTTCACTGGATAACTCTTTGAGTTAAGAAAAGATCATGCAGCTCTCGATGCGAACTGATTATGCCCTCAGGGCGCTTTTTACCCTTGTAGAGCATCGGGGCGGGCCACCGATCCCCATCCTCGAGTTGGCGCGGCGCAATGATGTCCCAAAGCGCTTCCTGGAGCACATCATGCTGGATCTGAAGGAGAAGGGCTGGGTTGCCAGCACGGCTGGCAAAAGAGGTGGCTATCAGCTCGCAAAAGCACCCGAGAAGATCACCATGGGTGAGGTCGTACGTCACTTCGACGGCTTCCTGGCACCGATTGCCTGCGTCTCCGTGACAGACTACAAACGGTGTTCTCAGGAGCCGACCTGCAGGTTTCGCCGAGTGATGCTCACCGCCAGAAATCTTGTCGCAGGTCTTATGGACAGAACAACACTTGCAGACGTCATGAAATCTTCACCTGTCAGCAAGGAGGAGATTCAACGTATCCAAGGCATCGACGGCGAAGGGATCTGAGCTCAGGCAGTAGCAAAATATGTAAATTTGGGTTCTTTTCTTTCTTTGTAAGATTATAAACGACTTTTTAGATCGTTATTTTATCTTGCCTCATTTTCATGAATCCATAGCCTTCTAAAATCATGAAACAAACCTTAACAACCGTCTTGGGGTTAAGCCTCATCACTGTTGGCAATCTCTTGGCCAGTGTAGAGCTACTAAATGTGAGCTACGACCCGACCCGCGAACTCTACGCCGGGATCAACGATGCCTTCGCCAAGGATTGGAAGGCAAAAACCGGTGAGGACATCCATGTCTCTACCTCCCATGCCGGATCCGGCAAGCAATCCCGCGCCATCATCGACGGAGCTGATGCCGACGTGGCCACCCTGGCGATGGCCTCGGATATTGACGCCCTTCATGACAAAGTCCCTGAGAAGCCGCTGATTCCCCAGGATTGGCAATCACGCCTCCCCCACAACAGCTCTCCCTACACCTCCACGATTGTTCTGCTCGTCCGCAAAGGGAACCCCAAGAACATCAAGGACTGGGATGACCTGATCCGCGATGATATTTCGGTCATTACCCCGAATCCCAAGACCGGTGGCGGCGCCCGCTGGAACTTCCTCGCCGCCTGGAGCTATGCAAAGAAGAAGTTCGGTGGTGACGAGGCCAAGATCCGCGACTTCATCTCCAAAATCTACGTCAACGCCCTCAAGACCGGTCTTCCTGCCGGTGCCCGCGAGGGGACCATCGCCTTCACCGAGCGCAAGCTGGGTGATGTCTCGATCAACTGGGAGAACGAGGCACTGCTGGTAAAGAACAAGAACCCCAACGATTACGAAATCGTGACTCCCTCACTCAGCATCCTCGCCGAGCCCCCCGTTACCGTAATCGACGCCAATGTTGACCGACACAACTCCCGAAAACAGGCCACGGCCTACCTCGAGTACCTCTACACCCCCGAAGGACAGGAGATCATCGCTCAGAACTTCTACCGCCCCTGGGATGCAGCCGCCAAAACAAAGCATGCAGGCCAGTTCAAGGATCTCGAGCTCACCTCGATCTCTGACTTCGGGGGCTGGAAGGATGCCCAGAAAACCTACTTCGCCGACGGCGGTGTATTTGACCAGATCATTAAGGGTATCCGGAAGTAATCCTGAGAGGTAAGCTACAAGGCGAGTCATGATCGGAACGCTCTCCCAAGGCAGGAATACACTCGGAGGGAGTCCCACCGGAGGTCACCGGACCAGTGCGATCATTCGTTATGGCGATCAACTTGCCGCTCGAAGCCTAAACCTTGAACCTCTTCATGTCTCGGATGCACCGAATGGTCGAAAGCTTGCACGATATCGATGGTCTGACCCGTCAGGAATGCCTGCCTATCGGATCGGTATCTTTGCCGGAATTCACGGCGATGAGCAGTCCGGTATCGTGGCGACCATCCAGCTCCTGCACCGGCTTGCTATTGACCCAAGCTTGGGGCGCTTTCTGGAGCTCTACATCTACCCCGTGTGCAATCCCTGGGGTTTCGATAACAATCAGCGGAATGGAGAATCCGGACAGGATCTTAATCGCCTCTTCTGGCAGGAAGAACGCGAGGTTCTCCTGATCGAACAGGAACTGCGCGCCAAACGTTTCGATGGTATCATCGCCCTGCACACCGATGATACCAGTGAGGGAATTTACGGCTATGTCAACGGCAGCACCCTGACACGTCACCTCCTCGAGCCCTCCCTCCAAGCCGCTTCTTCCGTGCTTCCTCGTGATGAACGTCCGGAAATCGACTCGCACCCGGCTGAATCATCGATCATCACGGGCGGTTTTTCCGGAATCCTCTCCGCTCCTGCGGATCAGCATCCCAAACCGTTCGAAATCGTATTTGAGACACCTCATCTGGCACCCTTCGGCCTTCAAGTCGAGGCCCACCTGAAGGCCATGCAGGAGATCCTGCGACTTTTCCCTCAAATCAGCTCGCACGGAATGGACATCTGAAAGAAGATCGTCTCCAATAGACGATCTGTTTTCACGTTATTCAGCATCCTTTGCACCCATGGCATCCAAGAGACATGTCCTGCCCGGATTCGGGATCAGCATGGGGTGGTCCGTTACTTGGGTCTCCCTGTTGGTGCTCCTTCCCTTAGCCGCTCTCCTTGGAAAGTCGGCCTCCGGAGGATGGGGGCACTTCTGGGAAACAATCACCGATCCCGAGGTCGTTGCCTCCTACCGGGTCAGCTTCGGCATTTCCTTTCTCGCGGCACTGATCAACGGAGTCTTCGGATTTTTTGCCGCCTGGATCTTTGCACGATACGAATTCCCGGGTCGTCGACTGTTGGAAGCCGCGACCGATCTTCCCTTCGCCCTGCCGACGGCCGTGGCAGGAATTGCCCTGACCGCCCTATATTCCCCGAACGAGTGGATCGGCAAGCATCTGGAATCCTTGGGGATCAAGATTGCCTTTGCCCCCGCAGGAGTGCTCATCGCAATGATCTTCATCGGATTTCCCTTTGTCGTCAGGGCACTCCAACCGGTGATCGCAGATCTTCCCGCTGATGTGGAAGAGGCTGCCGCATGCCTGGGAGCCACACGCTGGGAAACCATCCGCCGTGTCGTTCTCCCCCCCCTCCTGCCAGCTCTATTGACCGGAGTGATCATGTCGTATGGCCGTGCGGTCGGGGAATACGGCTCCATCGTCTTTATCTCGGGAAATATTCCTTACAAAACCGAGATCACTCCGCTGATGATTTTCCAAAAGCTTGAACAGTACGACTACCCGGGCGCCGCAGCCATCGGGGTAACGATGCTTGCGGCATCGCTGGTGATCGTCGCGATCGGCAACAGACTCCAGGCATGGGGCAACCGATTCCGTAAAGAAGCCTGAACCATGGCCAGCTTCATCGACTTCCGCAATCCTCCGGGCAGCGACCGACGCGCAGACACCGCCGTGCGTGCCACGGCGGAGCCGCTGTGGATCCGAAGAATCCTGATCGGTTCCGTGCTGGCGTTCTTCATTCTCTTTCTTTTCCTGCCGCTGACCGTTGTTTTTCAGGGAGCCTTGGCCAAGGGATCCGGAGTCATTGCGAATGCCTTTCAAGATCATGATATTCTCCACTCGATCCAAATGACCCTTGTGGTTGCCCTGATTGCCGTCCCGGCAAACACAGCGTTTGGGATTGCGGCGGCGTGGGCGATCACGCGTTACCGCTTCATGGGCAGGGGTCTTCTGCTTGCGCTCATTGATCTGCCTCTTTGGGTTTCTCCGGTGATCGGGGGACTTATCTATGTGCTGCTATACGGACGTCGCGGATACTTCGGCCCCTGGTTGACGGCTCACGACATCAAGATCATCTTCGCCCTCCCCGGCATGGCGATGGCAACTATCTTCGTCACCCTCCCCTTTGTGGCGCGGAGTCTGATTCCCTTGATGCAGGCACAGGGTGTTGAAGAGGAAGAGGCGGCGCTCACCCTGGGAGCAGGGGGATTCCAAATTCTCTGGCGCATCACCCTTCCGAAGATCCGCTGGGGGCTTTTCTACGGAGTCATTCTGTGCAACGCACGTGCCATGGGGGAATTCGGCGCTGTCAGCGTTGTCTCCGCCAAAATCAGCGGCAGAACAAACACCATGCCGCTGGAGATCGAGCGGCTTTACAACGACTACCTTTTTCCCGAAGCCTTTGCCGTGGCCGCAGCACTGGCACTGTTGGCACTGGTCACCCTGGTGCTCAAGACACTCTCCGAGTGGGAGAATGCCCGCCAGTTCGAGGCAAGCCGGCGCGTTAGCCTCGAAACTACCATCGAACCTCTCTCCTCACCCCTGACCTAAACCACTCCACCCGCTTCATGAGTATCGAGATCCTGAATATCCGTAAGAGTTTCGGGGCATTCCCCGCCGTCAATGATGTGAGCCTTCACATCAAGACCGGAGAGATGGTTGCTTTCCTTGGCCCCAGTGGATCGGGAAAGACCACCCTTCTGCGTATTGTGGCGGGATTGGAATTCGCGGATAGCGGCGAGATCTCCTTCCATGGTGACAATGTGACAGCCAAGAGCGCCAATGAACGCAAGGCCGGCTTCGTCTTCCAGAGCTACGCGCTCTTCAATCATATGACGATCTTCGAGAATATTGCCTTCGGACTACGGGTCGTTCCCCGCTCCAAGCGCCTCTCACACGAAAAGATCCAAGAGCGGGTCATTTCACTTCTTGAAGCAATCCAACTCCCGGGTCTGGGGAACCGATTTCCCTCACAACTCTCGGGCGGACAGCGGCAGAGAGTCGCCTTTGCCAGGGCACTGGCCGTGGAGCCTCGGGTGCTCCTGCTGGACGAGCCATTCGGGGCATTGGATGCCAAGGTGCGCCGCGAACTTCGCCGCTGGTTGGCGGAGTTCCACGAAAAGACGCACCTGACCAGCCTCTTTGTCACCCATGATCAGGAGGAGGCATTCGAAGTGGCCGACCGCGTCGTCATCATCGACAAGGGGGCGATCCAGCAGATCGGCACCCCTGATGAAATCCGCTCAGGATCAGGAAACACGTTTGTCCGGGACTTCCTCGCCCTCGATATCTGAGCAAATCCCCAAAAGAAAAAGGGGTGAGTCCTTCAACTCACCCCCGGGATCTTAGTTTAAGAGGCCTTTTAGTGGCCGCCCTGTTTGATCGAAACATCCTCCCCAGTGCTTCCGCTCAGGCGTGACCAGTTAAAGGCGTAGAGGGCGATCAACAGGAAGCAGACAAGAGGCATCGCGAAACCTGGGGACATCAGTTGGTCGTTATGTCCCGAATCATGAATTCGACCATACCAACCTGAAACCACGCCGTAGGTGTCACTGAGCCATCCCATGAGTTTTGGCATGATTGCTCCGCCCATGATCGCCATGACAATGTAGGCTGAGGCGATTTTGGCACGCTTGCCAAGCCCCCAGATACCAAGTGCAAAAATCGTGGGAAATCCCACTGAGAGGAAGAAGAACATCAGGAAGAGCGCACCGACCGAGATCCATCCGGCCTTCATCACAATTACCCCGCACAGAGCTGCACAAATCACAGAATAGACGCCGAGCAGGATGTGGGGACGCACCATGCTCAGAAGCCAGGCACCGGTGAAACGCCCCGCAACGAAGAAAAGGAAAGCGGCGCTAAGGAGACTGGTAGCTCCCTTCTCGCTAAAGAAGGCAAGACCTCCAGCCTGTTCATGGATTCCCTTGGCACCTCCGATCAGAAAGGAACTCCGAAGCCATTCGGGAACGGCAGGGGTGTCCGAGACGATGTAGTTGATGAAGAAGCTAAAGATACCGGCCTGCGCGGCAACGTAGAAGAACTGTGCCGCAACGGCTCCGGGGAAATGAAAATGCTTCCAGATCGATTTGGCGGGAGAAATTTCACCATCTACCCGGGAGTCCGATCCATAGGTATCCTCGGTGTTAAGCTCTGGCAGAGGAACAATCATGAAGAGAGCGGCGATGATCAGCACAAAAATCGCTATGCCGAGATAAGGGATGTAGAGGGTTTGGTTGGCCGCCTCCGCGCTACCACTGTCGGAGTAGAAGAACATGCCGCCAACGAGAGGACCGAGTGGCCATCCAAGACCGTTAAACGACTGGGCAAGATTGATTCGGGAGGCAGCGTATCGCTTATCACCCAGAACAGTGGTGTAAGGATTAGCGATGGTCTCCAGGAATGTAAGTCCCATCGCAACGATGCAGACGCCCAGAAGGAAGGCCCAGAACTGCGCGATATGGGTGGCCGGAATGAACCAAAAACCACCGAGGGAAACGAGAAGAAGACCGATGATGATACCCCGACGATATCCCAACTTCTGGGCAATCCATCCCGCGGGCAGGGCAATCAGGAAATAGCCGAGGTAGTGGGCGAACTGGACCCAGGCTGACTGAGAGCGAGTCAGGTGAAGCAGGTCCTGGAAGTGCTTGTCCATGGTGTCGATCATGGAATTGCAGAAGGCCCAGAGGAAAAAGAGGGTGGTCACCAATGCAAAGGTGCCGAGATAGGATTTGCCGTCCGGTGAACGGAACATGGAGAGGAACTTGGTCATGTTGGTCGAGGGGTTGGGGGTTAAGCGTGAGAGTAAAAAGGGGACTCCCTCCTCTATGCAAGCATCGAGAGACTGTCTGCATGTTGGCGATCCCAGCGACTGGTAAGACCAGCCCAGAATTTCGAGGATTCATCCCGCGACCGCCGTTCATAATGTTCCCGAGCCGAGCGAAGCTTGTTGAGTAATTCACCGGGCTTCTTCTCCGCTTCTCGAAGTGCCTCCCTGGTCTTGGGTCCGACGATTCCGTCAGCAGGAAGACCCAACGCACTTTGAAGGATTTTTATTGCGCCGGTGGGACCACGGTTGAATGCCATGTCACGAAGGGCAAACTGTACGGCCGGCACTTCAGAAAGCATCGCCACCGGGTCAGTGTACTGCTGGATGTGATGTGCGGCAGCAACCTCCGCATCTTCATATTTTTCCTCGTTAATCAGCTTCTCGATCCGATCCAAAGCTTCGGGATGATAGCGGTCGTTAATACCGGCAACTTCGCGCTCCCCTCCCCCATCTCCTGAAGGAAGATGGTAAACCTTGAGGTGCCCGGCAGCATCACGGCGTGCTTCGTAATCAACGATGCGGCGGGCCTGCTCGTGTGGAGTCATCCGGGCCTTAGCGGATTCTAACACTTGTGATTACCGATAGTCCCGGAACGATTCGGTCTTCATAACCTCGCATCGATTCCTGATCAAACTCAATGCGGACGGGAAGACGCTGAACGATCTTGGTGAAATTCCCAGTCGCGTTGTCGGCGGGGAGAAGTGCGAACTGACGACCGCTTGCCGGTGCAATGCTCACGACTTTTCCTGTGAAGGTCTTTCCTGAAATCGCATCGATTTTGAGCGTGGCCTTCTGACCGATCTTGATGTGCCCCACCTGCGTCTCCTTGAAGTTGGCCTCGACCCAGGGATGTCCCTCGACCACGGCAAGCGTATTGATCATCGGCATGACGGTATTGCCCACCTCGACACTTCTTCCTCCGATGAACCCATCCACCGGTGAAATGATCGTTGTATACTTCCGGTTGAGTTGCGCCGTGCGAAGCTGGGCTGCAGCCGATTCGAAATCGTTCTTCGCGTGGGCAAAATCCTGAGCGGATACAACGCGCGTTTTCTCAAGCTCCACCTCACGCAGATAATCCCCCTTGGCACGCTCAAACTTGGCCTGGGCATCAGCAAGCTGAGCATCAAAGGGTTCCGGATCGATCTGCACAAGCAGGTCACCGGCTTTCACCCGGTCGTTATTCTCGACGGCAACAGTCTTAACAACACCGGTTACCTGAGGAGCGATATAATGGATATGCCCGGTGACATAAGCGTTGTCGGTAGTCTCATGAAAGAACTGAAAGATGGCGTACTTAAGGAAGAAAAACGCACAGATCACTCCAACGGCCAGCAGGATACCCTTGCGGTGATGAGGTTTGATTTTAGAGGGTGCGTCGGGGGCCATGGGGTTCGGTTGTTCGCTCATGAAATGATCTGAGTTGGTGTTTATTGATAAATGGCTCTGCTCAATGAGCTCCGCCGGGTTTTACCCCGCCCCTGCTCAGCAGCAAGATCAAGGGAAGTGTCAGCAGGAACATCCAGGAGAGTGTCTGAAAGATGTCGATCGATGCGAGAATACTCGACTGCAGTGAGATGATGTTATCAAAGATCCCCAAGGCTTTCTGTGATGCCACCTGAATGTTCGGGGTCCTTGGATCCAGGTAGAAGTTTGCAAGGAGCGATCTTTCCTGGAAAGGAATGCTCAGGGGTGTGATGCGCTCGACCAGTTGGCCACGATGAATCAAGGAGAATTTCTCCAGCATCGTTGTCAGCACGGCGATGCCAATGCTACCACCCATCTGCCTGGTAAGACTAAAGAGTCCCGAGGCGGCCGGTATTTCGGCTTTGGGAATTCCCCCCAAGGCGGCTATTGAAAGCGGCAGGAAGATCAGCGCCGTGCCGACACCACGCCCGATAAGAGGCCAGAAAAGCGTATCCTCGTTACTCATCGGGCTCAGACCGGAGAGCGAACCCATCGAGACACAGAGAATAAGTGCACCAGTAGCAATCAATAGTCGTTGATCGAAGTTTTTCAGGAACTTGCCGAACATGATCATGACGACCGCTGAAGCCAGAGCTCCAGGCATCAGGAGCAGGCCGGTCTTTGTCGCGGTGAAGTTTAGCTGCGCCTGGGCAAAGACCGGGATGATGAAAACCGCTCCGTAAAGACCAAACCCGAGCACGATCGAGTAGAGGCTTCCCGCCATGAGGGCCTTGTGCCGAAGCACTCGGAGATCAACGGCGGGATGGCGGGTGGTAAGTTCCCGACGAACGAAGAGAACCAAACTGACAAGGCTGATCATGCTCGACCAGCGGATGAAGTCTGATCCGAACCAATCCTCCTGCTGCCCCTGTTCAAGGACCATCTGGAAGGTGCCGAGCCCAAGAGTCAGCCAAAGGATACCCCACCAGTCGACAGTGGAACCCGGCACGGACATCCGCGCCTTCTGTTCATCCTCAGGAAGGAAGGTGTAGATCATCCAGATCGCGGCGAGGCCGATCGGAACATTGATGAAGAAAATCCAACGCCAATCGAGCCAGTCCGTGATGAGACCTCCGAGAGTCGGTCCTATCGCAGGGCCAACAATGACTCCCAGACCAAAGATGGCGCTCGCCTGCCCTTGCTCCTCACGGGGAAATGTCTCGAAAAGCAACGACTGGGCCTTGGCCAGCAGACCACCGCCGGCAAGCCCTTGGAAAACGCGCGCCGCAATCAACATGCCGAGACTGTCGGAGAGTCCGCAGAGGACTGATGCGAACGTGAAGGATGCGAGTGAGAAGAGAAAATAGCTCTTCTTTCCAAATTGAAATCCAAGCCAGGCTGTCAGCGGGATGATGATGACATTCGCCATCGTGTAACCTGTGGAGACCCAACCGATCTCGGAAAGAGTTGCCCCAAGGTTACCCCTCATGTCGGGTACAGCGACATTCACGATGCTGGTGTCGACGGTCTCCATCATCGCTCCAAGGCAGGAAGAGAGAAGGATCGCCCACTTCAGCCACCCTTGAGTTGCGGCACGCTTGCCTAAGCCAGTGGGAAGTCGGGATGGGTCAACCATGGATGCAGAATCTCGCTAGCAGATAACACCCAAATCATTTAATGTCATTAAGCATCTTCTGAAAAACCCATTCGAAATAAGAAAGAATCGACCGACTTCGGTACTTGTACAGAGCCTCGGAATCAGTCAATTTTATCTGATGCTCGGATGGCGGAATTGGCAGACGCGCCAGACTTAGGATCTGGTACCGAAAGGTGTGTGGGTTCGACCCCCTCTCCGAGCACCAATTTTAAAACAGCACACGACTCCAACTCACAAACCGACACGTCAGAGAATAAATGTTGGAATGGATAATCGACCATTATAGTAGTTATTACACACTCCATTTGATTTAACACCATGGGCAACATCCACAACTCCATCGTCGACACCATCGGCCGCACGCCGCTCGTGCGCCTGAATCATATCACCAAAGACCTGCCTGCCACGATCGCAGTGAAATGTGAATTCTTCAATCCCCTCGGAAGCGTCAAGGACCGCATCGGAGCAGCCATGATTGCCGATGCCGAGGAAAAGGGTCTTCTCAAGGAAGGCACGACGATCGTTGAACCAACAAGTGGAAACACCGGCATCGCCCTTGCCTTTGTAGCCGCCGCAAAGGGATACAAGCTGATTCTCACAATGCCAGAGACAATGAGCGTGGAGCGCCGCACGCTGCTTGCCATGCTGGGAGCACAGTTGGTGCTTACCCCGGGATCAGAAGGTATGAAGGGTGCGATTGCCCGCGCGGAGCAGATTCTCAAAGAGACCCCTAATTCCTGGATGCCCCAGCAGTTCAACAACGCGGCAAATCCAGCGATCCACTCCAAAACCACGGCCGAGGAGATCTGGGCGGATACTGAGGGAAAAGTTGATATTCTTGTCTCGGCCGTTGGCACAGGAGGAACAATCACAGGTGTGGCAGAAGTCCTCAAAAACCGTAAACCCGGATTCAAGGCTGTCGCAGTCGAGCCGAAGGATTCTCCAGTCATCACTCAGACCCGCGCCGGCGAGCCAGTTAAGCCTGGCCCCCACAAGATTCAGGGAACCGGGGCGGGTTTCGTCCCCGGAAATCTGCACCTCAACATCGTCGACGAAGTCATCACCGTGACCAATGACGAGGCTTTTGCCATGGCACGCCGCCTTGCAAAAGAGGAGGGAATCCTCGCGGGAATCAGTTCCGGTGCGAATGTACAGGCCGCGATCGAGCTGGCCAAGCGTCCCGAGAATGCCGGCAAGCTAATCGTTACCATTGCCTGCTCTACCGGAGAGCGCTACCTCAGCACCGCACTTGCCGAGGAAGCCCGCGCCCAAGTGGGGGGCTAAAAGCACTTTCCCTTTTAGGTTTTAGCTTTCCGAGTTTTACCTTTACCATTTTAAGCATGTCCATTTTCACGCCACCGGAAGCAGATCAAGAAATAGCCCCCCCATCTGGCTTTGAGTTACTGTGGATGAATCATCGCTTAGGATTACTGGGAGGTTTGGGAGCAATTGTGGTGATCCTACTGGTAGTTCTTGGCGTCATTACCTCGAACAGAGCCACTGCCATCGCCTCGGAAGCACTACTGGATCAATCCACGAATGATACGGGCCTCAATGAGGTGATCTCTAAATATCCAAAAAGCAACGCCGCGGCCGATGCCATGCTCCTGCTGGCTGCCTCACTTCGCGATGCGGGGAAACTCGATGAGTCGGATGCCATGTACTCCCGCTTCACAGAGACATACCCGCAGAGTCCTCTTGCAGTATCCGGCCTTATTGGTCGGGCCTCCAATGCTCGTGTTGCCGGAAAGGTCGACGCCGCCCTGAATGCCTACCAGCAGGCATCAACTGGATTTCCACAGTCTTACGGAGCTCCGTTTGCACTCCTCGCCCAAGCCCGCCTATTGGCTCAGCAAGGAAAAGTGGATGAAGCCAAGCGCCTGCTCCAATCATTGGGAACGCAGTATCCCTACTCCGTTGCCGCTCAGGCCGCGGGTGCCTCGGGCTCACAACGATAAGTCTGGCTTATACTTTCGGTCGGGGTGTTTTATGCGTTGACGAAACGCGATGTCATGCATCAAAACTTGTGCGCCATGAAGAACACACCCCTCATAACCGCACTTCTCATTCTGGGCGCGACCATAGGTCTTAACGCTCAGACCACTACGATCCTTATCAAGTCTGGGGACCCGATTAACGGCTCGACATCAAACTCTGCAAAGTTGCTATCCATGGGCAACATAGTGATGAATGAAATTGGTGGCATCGCTTTTCAGGGATATGCTTCTGAGAACGTTACCAGGACCAATGTAATTTCAATCACCAACCGGACGGTAACCCCTGTCGAGATCATCGTTCCTGTGACTAACTCCATCATCACAGCCCAAACCAATAATGTTCCAATAACCAGCAGCACGATTGGCGCAACCAACCTAAATCGCGTCACTTACTCAACGAATACCGTCGTCACAAACAAACATATTGTGACCTACGTAACCAACACCACTGTTGGCATCACCAACCAAATTTCCACACTGACTACCACCTACAATGGTGTCTGGACCACGGATATCAAAGGTCAACTAAATCTTGTTGCTAGGTCGGGACAACCCATTTTCAGCTCAACCAATACCTTGAGTTATGTCACTGATCCAGTACTCAACGATAACGGTGCTAGTGCATTTATTGGTTATTCATATGCCACCAATGGATTTACCACGAATACCTTCTTTCAAACCAATTCGGTCAATGGAGTGATTTCCACCAACACGTTTACTAGTCCAATCATTTCAAGCAATACGGCTATCTATCTTGCAATGCCCGGTGTAGGCCCCAATAACTTGCTACCTGTGGCATCAATTGGATCCCCTGCTCCCGGAACAAGTGCAAATTTTACCTCATTTAGTAACATTGCACTTCCAGATGTCGGCGGCGTTATCTTCGTGGGAATAGCCGGAACCAACCAAGGAGTATGGGCTCAGGATGCCTCAGCCACGGTCCATCTTATTGCTGCTCAGGGACAGACGATCTCCGTGGGAGGTACCAACAAGGTAATCAGATCCTTCTCCATGATGAATAACGGATTCCCCGGCGTGACCCGCTCCTATAGCGATGATACGGGTGCAATTGTCTTCCAAGCCTACTTCACGGACGGAACATCAGCCGCAGTCAAGGTGTCGCGCTAAGTCTAAAGGAATACTTAACCAAAAAGGCCGCTTTCCCTGATTGGGAAGCGGCCTTTTCATTTTTCCTCAATAGGCCGATACCATTTCAGCAATCTCCTCGGCGGGATAGGTCCAGATCTCACTGAGCGTTGGGTGGTAGTGAGGCACCAGTGCTAGCTGTCCAGCCGTTGAGTTGAAGGCCATGGCGACGACGATCTCATGGATTAGTTCCGATCCCTCAGGGCCGACCACGGCTCCTCCGAGAATCCTTCCATCAGCGGCATCGGCGATAAGTTTCACAAAGCCATTTGTCTCTCCCTTCACAATCGATTTGCCATGATCGGCAAATGGGTAACTGGCCACGATGACGTTCAGACCCATTTCGCGGGCCTCGTGTTCCGTGATGCCGCATGAGGCCATCTGGGGCTCGGTGAAGGCCGCAAAGAGCTTTAAGCGGTAATCAAGGGTCACGGGCTTACCCCCCCTGAGCAGGGCGGCGGCATTCTTAGCGGCGGCTTCACCCTGGGTAATCGCGATGTGAACGACCTCGTACGGGCCGCAGCAGTCTCCGGCGGCAAAGAGATGGCTGGCCGTGGTCCGCTGTTCCAGATCGGTGCAGATGGCATGCCCCTCAAGGGCCACACCTGTTTTTTCAAGACCAAGTCCGGAGAGATTCGGACGACGACCTAGCGCATTGAGCACCAAGGAGGCCTCTAAATGAGACTCTCCGTTCCCGTGCTCAAAGAAAACGGAGAATTCATCACCTAACTGTTCGATGCGGAGCAACCGGTTGCCGCAAAGCACCTCGATGCCACGCCGGCGAAAGGCTTCAGCAAGGGCATCGGCCACATCACGATCGCTTCCGGTGAGAAGTTGGGTGTTGCGCTGCAGGATCGTGACCCTCGACCCCAATGACTCAAGATAGTGAGCCATCTCAAGAGCCACGGGACCCCCTCCTAAGACGATAGCCGAGGCGGGAATGGACGTCATCTCTAGGAGGTCATCGCTGATCCGACACCGGTCGATCCCAGGTACGGGAGGTCGGTTGATGACGGATCCGGTGGCAATGCAGCCACTCTTTAGCCCAAGTGACTGCGTGACTCCGGTCCGCAGACTGACACGAAGGGTATGGGGATCCTGAAATTCGGCATGACCCCTTATCAAATCAAACCTGCCATCCTCCAACTGTCCCTTTCGGTAATCGGCAAACTCCGCAATAAGGCGCCTTTTGCGCGCTATGATTTGCCCCGCATCAAATCCGATTCCCTCCGCACTCAATCCGAATTCCCTGGCATGGCGCAGGGTGCGAAACCGGTTGGCTGACTCGATCAGGGTCTTGCTCGGCATGCAACCGCGTAGGATACAGAGACCGCCCACCTGATCGCCTCCCTCAATCACCGCTGTGGAGAGTCCCAGGGAAACAGCCATCCGTGCCGCGGCATAGCCACCGCTCCCCCCCCCGATCACCACAAAATCATATTCCTTCATCCCTAGAATCTGCTCCTTGGGGATGTTTTTGAAAAGGAGGGAACTTGCTTAGTTGTGTTGGAGCAAACCGTTCACCCCTAATAGAGTTCATGTCCATATCTTGTGGCAGAACATGAGAGGAGACCCCCATATCCTGCGTTTTTGACCTGAAAACTCCCAAAAAAGCGTTGCCCCGCCCATACCCAATCCCTACGATAAGAATTTACAAACCCGCCCGTCTCTTCGGGTACCCCACATCTCTCCCATGGCTAAAAAAGAACCAGCAGAACCGATCATCCCCCTCGACGACAGTGATATTCCAGAAAAACAGGATACTGCGGGAGGTGAAGAATACGGAGCTGCTCAGATCGACAAACTTGAGGGACTGGAAGCGGTTCGCAAACGTCCGGGAATGTACATCGGTGATCCTGATGAGCGAGGTCTCCACCACTGCGTCTTCGAGGTTCTTGATAACTCCATCGATGAACATCTGGCGGGCTACTGCACCAGAGTCGAGGTGGCGATTCACTCCGACGGATCGGTCTCCATTCGAGACAATGGTCGTGGCATTCCGGTAGAAGTTCACCCCAAGTTCAAGATTCCGACGCTTGAGCTAGTTCTCACCAATCTCCATGCCGGCGGTAAGTTTGGTCAGGGCGCCTACAAATACTCAGGCGGTCTCCACGGCGTCGGCGCCAAATGCGTCAATGCACTCTCCACCTGGTTCAAGGTTGAGGTCATGCGCGAGGGAAAGGTTCACTTCATGGCCTTTGCCCAAGGCAAGACCACCCAACCGCTCACCGTGCTGAGCGAACTCAAGAACAAAAAGCAGACCGGCACCTTCGTCACCTTTTTGCCCGATCCGGAGATCTTCACGATCACCGTCACCTTTAAGTTCGAACGTCTTGCCGGTCGCCTCCGTGAACTGGCCTTTTTGAACCCTGGCATTGAGATCGTCCTCACCGACGAGCGCGACGACGAGGAGCATCGTCCACGCAGCGAAACCTTCTTCTACAAGCACGGCATCCAGGAATTTGTACGCCAACTCGGTGAGACCCGCACCGTCCTCCATCCGAAGCCGATCGTTATCTCCCGTCAGCGTGACGAGATCTTTGTCGATGCTGTTCTTCAGTATAACGACTCCTACACAGACCAGATTCTTTGCTTTGCCAACTCCATTCCTAACCCGGACGGCGGCACCCATCTCACCGGCCTCCGTACGGCGCTCACCCGCGCGATTAATCAGTACGCCAAGGCTAATAATATTCTGAAGGAGAAGGATCCCGCACTCTCCGGCGACGACGTCCGCGAGGGACTCACCGCCGTGCTGAGCGTGAAGCTCCCCCACCCTCGTTTCGAGTCCCAGACAAAGGTCAAACTGGTCAACACGGAGGTTGAAGGCGTCGTGAACTCTTCCATCTACGAGGGGCTGATGGATCACTTCGATCAGAACCCTGCTGTTGCCAAGAAGGTCATCGACAAGGCCCTCACTGCGGCCCGCGCCCGCGAGGCGGCCCGCAAGGCCCGCGAAACCGTTCGCAAGAGTGCTCTCACCGGGGGAGGCCTACCGGGCAAACTCGCCGATTGCTCCGAACGCGACCCCTCTCTCACCGAACTCTACATTGTCGAGGGAGACTCTGCGGGCGGCTCCGCCAAACAGGGACGGGACCGTCGCTTCCAGGCGATTCTCCCGATCCGAGGAAAGCTCATCAATGTGCAGAAGGCCCGCCTCGATAAGGTTCTACAGAACACCGAGATCCAGACCATGATCACGGCGATCGGTACCGGTATCGGTGATGGTGACCAGGAAGGGGCCTTCAATATCGAGAAGCTACGTTACGGACGCATTGTCATCATGACCGATGCCGATGTGGACGGCTCCCACATCAGGACCCTGCTTCTCACCTTCTTTTACAACCAGATGCCGCAGTTGATCCGCCGCGGTCATATCTTCATCGCCCAACCGCCGCTTTACCAGATCAAGAGAAAAAAGCGCGAGGAGTATGTCGACGACGACGTTCAACTCAACCGCATCCTAATCTCCCTCGGTGCCGAGGAATTGAAACTTGTCTCCCTTCCGGACAAAAAGGAGATAGCCGCCGCGCCCTTCAAGGAAATCCTGGAACTACTGGACAGGCTCGAGAAATCAGGCGAGGCAATCCGGCGTCTCGGTGGCGAATTTGAAGCCTATCTGGCAGCACGTTCCCCGGAGGGAGTCCTGCCCTCTTACCTTGTGGTCATTCGTAACGGGAATGAAGAGACCGTCGAGTATTTCCATAACGAGGGAGAACTTCGCGACTTCACCGCCAAAAACATCGATCTCAACCTGTTCGACGCAGAACCCGCCGAGGGCGAGAGCACCGAGGGAGAGAAGGCAGTCTCCAAAGTGGAGAAGAATGCCCGTCGACGTCGCGCCCGTCTGGTCGAGATCCATCAAGCCAAGAGCATCGAAAAACTCATCGGCGAACTCTCCAAGAAGGGGTTCAAAATCGAGCACTACGCGGACAGCAAGACTCCGCTTTTCCACCTCATCGATGGCGAGACCACCCACGAGATTTTTGCGATCCCTCGCATTCTTGAGATGGTCAAGGAAGTGGGTCGCCGGGGTGTTCAGGTCAAACGATTCAAGGGTCTTGGCGAAATGAATGCCAAGGAACTCTATGAGACCGCGATGAATCCGGAACGTCGTCGTTTCCTCAAGGTGGAACTCAATGATGACAACTCTTTGGAGGCTGGACGCATGTTTGATATCCTCATGGGTGATGTCGTCGAACCACGCAGGATCTTCATTGAAGACAACGCCCTCAACGTCCGTAATCTCGACGTTTAGGATTAAGATCTTTTTGCAGATATGACGGTGCCGCCCATCAGCTAGTTTGAGCTCCCCTCCAACTACGGTCATAAGATTCAGTCCATGAACAATTTGGGACTTCTTCTGTCCTGCTTTGGGTCAGTCTTCAATGTCCTGACCGATTGCTCCCGTAAGAAGATTCTGGACCGTCAATATGACGCGGTATTGATCGGATTCTGGTGCAAGGTGACAGCCCTTGGTTTTTACACCGTTGCCTTGATCGTGTTGCTCTCGCTCGGTATCTCCCCGGAACTTCCGCCAGTGGGAGCAGCGCTACATCTCTCGCCGAAAGTCGCCTTTATCCTCTACCTCCTGCTGAATGCCTTATTGGAGGGGACCGCCATCCTGCTGAACTATCGGGCCCTGCAGGTCTCACCACTATCATTCTGCGTGCCGTTCATGGCACTCACCCCTGTTTTCCTTCTCCCGATCGGTAAGTTTTTCCTCCATGAACAGATTTCCTCAGGAATGATTGTAGGAGTCTTCCTGGTTGTCGCGGGATCCCTTGTCATTAACCGCCAGTTGGTCGCCAATGGATGGATGGAACCTCTGAAGGCGATCTTTCGGGAGAAAGGTAGCCGCTACATGCTCTTTGTTGCCATGCTTCTTGCCTGCACCTCGGCCATCGACAAATGGTTCGTGACCAGCGGCGGAGATACAGAGATGGGAGTCCGCGTTCTCAGATCCTTCAGCCTCTCCTTGGGAAAATCGATGATGCTGGCCCTCTTTTTCGGCCTTCTCGCCTGGTGGAGGTTACGGGCAAAAAATGAAAAGCAAACCACTCCCCCTAAAGATCATCAGGGATGGACTTCTGTCTGGAGCGATGTGCCCGGATGGGTCGTGCTTGCGGGGCTTTTCGAAGGATCGGTACTCATCCTTCAGTTGGTGGCCGTTCAACTAACGGTGGCAGCGATCGTTATCAGCATCAAACGCTCGGGCATTCTTCTTGCCTGTGTTCTTGGCTGGTTCCTATTCAAGGAACGCGGGATTACCGACCGTGTGATTGGTTCCTTCGTCATGATTGCCGGAGTGGCCGTTTTCTTCCTAACTAAACCCAATCCTCAGGGAGGTTCGCTGATCGGACTAACGGGAGCATTTGGAGTGGCTCTTCTCGCACTCACGGGAATGTGGGTCGCTCTTCATCTTACACGAAACTGGAATAAACCAGTAACCCCTTCGTGCTAAGGGCCAGAAGGGCCAAGGAAAATCCTCTCGGTTAGATCCTGCGCATCACCGTGTCGTGAAGAAACTTCATGTCGTCATGTCCCGGATAATCCAGGGTGTAATGCAATCCGCGACTTTCCTTCCTGCTGATCGCGCAATCGACAATCAGCGATGCCGCTGTCGCGAGGTTACGAAGTTCCAGCAGATCGGCGGTGATTTTGAAGTTCCAATAGAATTCCTGAATCTCGGTCTGAAGGTTACGTAAGCGGGTCGCCGCGCGCTGAAGTCGCTTGTCGGTGCGTACAATGCCGACGTAATCCCACATGAGGCGTCTGATCTCATCCCAGTTGTGATAGATCACCACGAGTTCATCCACATCCTGAACCTTACCCGGACGCCACTCCGGAAGACTGATCTCGGTGTCCTGATGATGATGATTGCGGCTAGCCTTTGCCTCCGCACGATGGGCCATCACGAGTGCTTCAAGGAGCGAATTGCTGGCAAGACGATTGGCACCGTGCAGGCCGGTTGAAGCCGCTTCACCAACGGCATAGAGTCCTCTCAGGGAAGTCTCTCCATTCATGTCGGTTTTCACTCCACCGCACTGATAATGTGCTGCGGGAACAACGGGAATCGGCTCCTTCGTGATGTCGATTCCGAGTCCAAGACAGGTTTCATAAATCGTGGGGAATCGTTCCCGGACAAAGTCAGCGGGTTTATGTGAGATATCCAAGTAGACGCACGGTTTTCCCGTGCGCTTCATCTCGGCGTCTATTGCCCTGGCAACGATATCGCGCGGAGCCAATTCAAGGCGCTCATCGTATTTCTGCATGAACCGGCGTCCTTGGGCGTCCGTCAGTATTGCACCCTCTCCCCTTACCGCCTCGGTAATCAGGAACGACTTGGCCTTTGGATGATAGAGGCAGGTAGGGTGGAACTGCATGAACTCCATGTTCGTGATTGCCGCACCGGCCCGCCACGCCATGGCCACTCCGTCACCCGTGGCGATGTCGGGGTTGGTGGTGTAAAGATAAACGCGGCCACACCCTCCGGTTGCCAGAATGATGACGTCGGAGCGAAGCGTCTCCACATCGCCGGTTGCTTCGTTCAGAACATAGAGACCCACACAGCTGTCCTGCATGGCGTAGCCAAGTTTGCCAGTGGTGATAAGATCAACCGCCATGTGGTTCTCCAAGACGGTGATATTGGGATGAGCCTCAACCGCCTCAAGAAGGGTCTTCTCGATCTCGAATCCGGTTGCGTCCTTGGCGTGAAGGATCCTGCGCTTCGAGTGCCCGCCCTCGCGTCCAAGATCCGGCTCCCTGATACCTTCCGGGGTGGTGCGCTCATCAAAGTTCATCCCCAGCGACACCAACTCTGCTATACGCTCAGGCCCTTCACTCACGATGCTGCGAACGACCTCCTCATGACATAAACCGTCACCGGCGATGATGGTGTCTCTTACATGCAGGGCAACCGAATCCTCATTGCTCGTGACACAGGCAATCCCCCCTTGTGCCCAAGCGGTATTCGAATCCGCCCTTGATTTTTTGGTGACGATGGCCACGGAACCTTTCTCGGATGCTTTCAGGGCAAATGTAAGACCGGCGATTCCGCTGCCGATAACGATGTAGTCAAATGTTCTCATCGGATGAATTTGATGGGCATATTGTCGATTAGCCTGACGGTTCCAAATCGGAGAGCGACAAAAACGCGCGCCTTCACCCCGGTGATTGGTTTTTTCAACGGAGTCAGGGTCATTTCATCCATGATCTCCACGTAGTCAATCACTGCACCGGGAATCGCAGCCAAGTCGTCACTCAATCTGCGCTTGATGACAGTCATGGAAAATCCCTCTTCAGCCTCCATTACCGAGGTCTGCAATGCCTGGTAGATCCGCGGCGCCATCTGCCGATCCTTCGGAGACAGGAGTCGGTTTCTGGAACTGAGTGCCAAGCCATCATCCTCGCGAACTGTTGGGTGAGATTGAATCGTCACTCCTGTTTTCAAATCTCGCACCATTCTTCTAATGACTGCTAATTGCTGCCAATCTTTCTCCCCGAAGACCGCTATCTCGGGGTCGATCAGGTTGAATAACATCGTCACCACGGTGCAGACCCCATCGAAGTGACCAGGTCGTGAAACGCCGCAAAGGACTCTGGACAATGAATTTTCCGTGATCGCTATCGAGGCATTCCCATCGTACATCGCATTCACCGAAGGGTGAAAGAGGAGATCAACCCCCTCCTTGGCACACATAACCCGATCCTTCTCTAAAGGACGGGGATACTTGGAAAGATCTTCCTTGGGACCGAACTGCTTTGGATTCACAAAAATGGAAACAACAACACTACCCTTCTTACCAGCGAGTTTCCTGGCACGACGAATCAGGGCTGCATGGCCCTCATGGAGCGCTCCCATCGTGGGAACAAAAACAACAGGCGAAGGAGCGTTCCTACGCCAGGCAGTCAGTGGACCGGTCAGAGCGACCGTCTTCACTTTTGTTTACTTGGAGGGGGAAGAGGCCGGAACAGGGGCCCTCATCAACTGCTTTTGAATCGCAGTTGGTCCGGCGGAAGCTTTCACATGAAGCACCGAAATCACCAAGGTAAGGAAGAAGAAGAGTCCGCCCAACCAAACGGTGAATTTGGTCAAAACGGTGGTTGTTTGCGCACCAAAGAGATTATCCGTAAGTCCACCGCCGAATGCAGCCCCTAGTCCCTCGCTTTTGGGGCGCTGCATCAGGATCGTGAGAATCATCAAAAGACAAATCAGTACGAGGAAACCTGTTAAGATAGGCATAAGGAGCCACATAGTCTTTAAATAAAACCCGAAGCTCCCTCGGTGTAAAGAGGGATCGCTTGCTTGACCTTGGCCAAGTGATCAACCCACAATGACCACTTACTCATTAACCATGGCACGTAATCCAAAGACCTCCAAAAAGCCTGTCTCCAAATCTCCGACCAAGGCTTCAGCCAAAAAATCAACCCTTTCGGCAAAGCCGACCATCTCCAAAAACGATGGCGACTTTCAGGAAGTCCGGACACTGATCGACCTCCTGAAGAAAAATCATCTGGCTGTTCTCGAATTCGAAAAAGGGGATCTCAAGATCATCCTCAAAACGCCTGCGGGAGCTGCTGGAGGAGCGACCCTCATCCACGGTTCCGCCCAACCGCTCTCCCCTCAGGCTCCATTGGGAGTCGCCGTACCCGCGACAGAGGACAGGGCACCTGCCTCTGAACCCGCAAAGAGCAATTATAAAGAGATCACTTCCCCGATGGTAGGCACCTTCTACGCCTCACCTTCTCCCGAATCCCCGTCCTTTGTCGAAGTTGGCAAAACAATCAACGCCGATTCAGTTGTCTGCATTATCGAGGCGATGAAAGTCATGAACGAGATCAAGGCTGAAATAGCGGGTAAGGTTGTCGAAATCGTTGCCGAAAACGGCAAACCGGTTCAGTTCGGCCAGGTCCTTTTCCGGGTCAGCTAGGGCAACCGGAACCCGGATCACCGAACCTATGTTCAAGAAAGTCCTGATTGCCAACCGTGGGGAAATTGCCCTGCGAATCATACGCGCCTGTAAAGAATTGGGCGTCGGCACCGTTGCCGTCTATTCCGAGCCCGATATTCATTCGCTGCATGTGCAGTTGGCCGATGAGGCTATTTGTATCGGCCCGGCGGCTGGTAGCGAGAGTTACCTGAAAATCGATCGCATCATCAGCGCAGCTGAGATCGCCGATGTTGATGCGATCCACCCCGGCTACGGATTCCTAGCAGAGAATGCGCATTTCGCGGAGGTCTGCGCCTCGGCTAACATTGCCTTCGTTGGCCCCTCTCCGGAATCAATCCGCCTGATGGGAGACAAGAACAGTGCCCGTGAATGTGCCAAAAAGGCAGGGGTGCCGATTTCCCCGGGTAGTGACGGCATTGTGCCCGACGAAAAAGGGGCCATCAAAGTCGCAGCAAAGATCGGATACCCGGTCATGATCAAGGCGGTGGCTGGGGGCGGCGGTCGAGGCATGAGGATGGCTCACGATCAGGAGAGCCTTGTCCAGGGATTTCACAGTGCCCGTATGGAGGCCGAAAAAGCCTTTGGCAATCCCGATGTCTATATCGAAAAGCTGATTGTCAATCCCCACCACATTGAGTTCCAGGTCTTCGGGGACAAGCACGGCAAAATCGTCCACCTTGGCGAGCGAGATTGTTCACTCCAACGTCGTAACCAAAAGATTTTAGAGGAATGCCCCTCTCCTCTCATGACCGAGGATCTACGCAAGCGGATGGGAGAAGCATCCATCCGTCTCTGTGAAACGGTCGGATATTACAATGCCGGCACCATCGAGTATCTCGTCGACGACGACTTGAACTTCTACTTCATGGAGATGAACACCCGTATTCAGGTGGAGCATCCCGTCACCGAGGAAGTCTATGGCGTCGATCTCGTGAAACAGCAGCTTCAGGTGGCGGCCGGACAGCATCTTTCCGAGCACCTCGTAAACGCCAAGCCACGCCTTCATTCGATTGAATGCCGTATCAATGCCGAGGATCCCGAGAAAAACTTCATGCCCTGCGCGGGAAAGATCGAAGCCTACTACGCTCCAGGCGGGCGCGGCCTTCGCATCGACTCCCATGCATATGCGGGCTATCCCATTCCTCCGAACTACGATTCCATGATTTCCAAGATGATCGCAACTGCTTCAACACGAGAGGCAGCGATCGCCCGTATGTCACGTGCTCTCGGCGAGTATCAGGTCATTGGAATCAAGACCACGATACCGCTCCACCGAGCCATCATGCAGAATGCGGATTTCCAAAAGGGAAAGTACCACACCGGCTTTCTGGAGAAATTCCTCAAAGACGGCGTTCCTGCGGTCAAAGAGTAGTACCCATTTTTAGAAAATGGGTACGGGTGGAACGGTTGAACTCAAAACCCCTATGAAACCAGTATCCGATTGCCGTCTCTACGGAATAATCGATACGGGCTATGTGCCGGCAGAGAAACTCTCCCCGATGACGGAGTTACTCATCCGAGGAGGTATCGACATCCTTCAACTCCGGGCTAAAAAGCAGAGCCGTGATGAAATCCGTATCATGGCTAGGGAACTTGCACCCATCTGCCAACATGCGGGCATCGCCTTTATTCTGAACGATTATCCGGACTTGGTTGCCGAGACAGGGGCAGATGGAGCCCACGTGGGGCAGAACGATATGAGTGTCTCTGAGGCACGAAGACTGGCAGGAAAAGAAGCCATTATCGGAAAATCAACCCATTCCTTGGAGCAAGCACGGGCAAGCGTAGAGGAAATTCCAGACTATATCGGCTTTGGGCCGCTGTTTGCAACGGCCACAAAACCCGATTACACGCCGATCGGTATGGAACAGATCTTTCATGTCCTTCACTCGGTTCCTTACCCCGTGTTCTGTATCGGTGGAATCACTGTCACCAACCTTCCCAAGGTGATTCAAGCGGGAGCTGACAGGGTGGTAATTGTCTCGGATCTGCTGACCTCTGCTGACCCTCTTGCCAGGGCATCGTCCTGCAAGGCCCTTCTTCAAAGCTAAAAAATCGTGGATCAGGATAAGGATCCACTCAGTTTTCTAAAATCTCTTCAGGAGGATTGCGGCGGGGTGATCCCCTTTGAACGCTTCATGCGGGAAGCTCTCCACCATCCGCTTTTCGGTTACTATGCCCGGCAGATTAAGGATGTGGGAGGAACGGGGGATTTCTCCACCTCCGCCAGCTTGGATCCTCATTTGGGAAAAGCCATCGCTCAATGGATAATCGCCAGGAAACGGGAACTGGGATGGAACAACATCCCTATCATTGAGGTTGGCCCCGGCAATGGAATGCTCGCACGAAGCATTCTGAAGCATTTGGGTTGGAGGAACCGGTTCCGCACGGATTACATGATCTGCGAGACATCGCCGACACTACGACAACGACAGGAAAAGAACCTGCAATGGAATCGTATCCGGTGGATTAATAACCTTGAGGAAGGCCTCAAAAAAACCGGGGGAAAGGCGCTTATCTTCAGCAATGAATTGGTTGATGCTTTTCCGTGCAGGGTTTTCCAGAAGAGTGAGGCTCATTGGCGGGAGCTGGGTATCACAATTCACCCCGATGGATCACTTAACGAAACGCTCTTCGAACCATTGGAAAGTGACGTTTGGTTTCAAGATTTCAGCACATTCCCCGAAGGGCAACGAGTGGAGCGCCATGACACCTATCGCAGTTGGCTACAGCAGTGGGGTCCACAATGGAGGGAAGGACGACTTCTCACGATCGACTATGGGGATCGGAGGACCACTCTCTATGCGGGAAACCCCAAGGGCTCCCTGCGGGCCTATTGGAAACATCAGCGTTACTCCGGACGGGATCTTTACGCTCGGTTCGGAAAACAGGATCTCACCGCGGATGTGAATTTCAGTGATTTGATCGAATGGGGAAAATGTTTGGGCTGGAAGGAAAGAGAGTTCATGACCCAGCGTGAATTCCTACGACAATGGATTCCAAAAAAAGATCTGGATCAATCATCAAGTCGTTTCCTGGAACCCGGCGATGCGGGTGATGCCTTCAAGGTTTTGGAGCAAGGTCCGGGAAACCTCTAACTAATCCTGTTAGTGAGACGAGGGGGAGAGTGGGCTTGATCCAGCCTGTGAAGCGGGACTGAATGCAAGGGGCAGTGTGACTTGGGGGAGATCCTTCAATGTGAAGTTGATCAGAGCTCCATATTGGGTTTGTTGACTTGTCGTTCCCTGTGCCTGGTTGTTTCTCACCTCCACTCCCATGGAAAAAACCCAACTCGAGAGATCGCGATGAATCATGTAACGCTCATAGATCAGGGAGTTCGGTTGCCCCGGTTGAGTATTGTAAATTTCCTGCGCGCTCATCGACCAGTGATCGTTCACGCGCCAGAAAGCATTGATGGGGTACTGATTGCCATTCTGATTCACGTTCTGGTTCGCGCTACTGGAGGTGTTCAGTCCCTGGTAGTTATTAATATAACGGGTACCCACTCCGAAGTTGAAATTCCGGACAGGCATGAAGTTTAGGTCGGAATTCAGTTCCGTGAATCCTTGGCTATCAAGCGGGACCTGCGATCCCATGTTGAAATTGAACCAACTCACGGGTGAAAAAATGAGTCTGTCATTGAGGTTGGAAAGGGGTCCGTTGATGTACGGGTTAATGCCATTCACATCGGCAAACGTATCGAGATAAAGCCAATCAAAGGTCTCCCCGTCACGACGTGTCTGCAGACGATTCCTAAAACCAAGTCGCCAAATCGCCCAGGTATCAATGGCATCAATCGCATTAAACTCCGGAAAATCGAGTGGGATCAATTGGGTTGAACTTGGTTGATATCCCGACTTGGTGGTGGAATTGGGATTTTGAGGAAGCAGACGATCGAACTGGAGAACCTGATTCACATTGGGTCCTCCGGCATAGACACCGGACAACATACTGTAAGGCTGGAAAATATGCCTGAGGCCGTCCAACCCCAACAGGCCAGACTGAATTCCCTCGAAACTTTGGGAAATTTTAAAGGAATTCTCCAAACTTCCATTCACGATCGCGCGAAACGTGCTGCCCGTGGAGACCAATCCATTGTTATTTGTGGAGGAGGAAGCGTACGGAACGTTCTGACCCTGCGAGTTTGTATAATATCCTCCTTGGGAATAATAAGTTCCGCGTATACCGACCGTTGGAATTGTGGAGAGCCATCCGAAGAGGGTTTGAGGTGCGCTCAATTGATGGAACGTATCGAAACGGGCGCTTCCGTAATTGCTCGGCTCGTTGGTGAATCCGCTAGGTGGATTGTCAGAGAAATTACGGTTGAGTTGGCCAAGCGCGGTGGTCCCGTCATAGAAAACGGGCAAACCGAAAAGAGGCTCCTGCTTGAAGTCGATCGCGGCTTCGGGCTTCCTCTCTGTAGTTTCCTGGAAACCATTCATCTGCCAACGGGTCAACAGCGTTGCCTCATAAACATCATCCAGTTTCGTTAGCGTGATATTGTTATCGGGTTGCGGGTTGTAACGATTCTCCAGGGGGTAGTAATCCTCCATGAAATTGGCGTCGCTCAGTTTCGTGATATCGAACGTCGCATAGACATCATCGGAGAAGTAGAGATGCTGCTGGTAACCGACTCGATAGCGACTGCTGCTGGGCGTGATCGGATAGGCATCCTTGAAATTACCGGGGTTGGTGTCATTCGCGTAGTAGGAGATGAACTGGCCCACGTTCCGGTCGTTTTTTCCAAACTTGAGATTGGCATCAAACCCAACGGCATAGCCGTGTAATGTTCTGTAATCATCCCGGATGGTCGCCATAAAACTATCACCTGTTCCCAAGGGGAATGTGTAGGAGGAGAGCAGATATCCACCCCAGTTCGAATCATAACCCGGCGAGAACTGAAAACCCTGATGCGTAAGGCTGGAGAAGGCATAGGGAAGCCAGAAGACTGGCACCTTGCCGACATAGAGGGTTGAGTTCAGGAGAACGACGCGGTCGTTCGTGTACAACCGGATCGTCTTCGCCTTCACATGCCAATCAGGCATGGACGAATCCGAGGTGGTCAACGTGGAGTCAGACAAGGTGAACTGCCGGGTTCCGAATCCCCTGGCCGAAAGGGAACTGAACTTGAGGGGAGCATGACTTCCGTCAAACTCAAGGGCACGGGTCTGCTTCGTCTCCAGATTGTAGAAGACACGCTGCCCGTTGAAGAGGTCCATACCGCTGTAGATTCGGACATTCCCCAAGAGGAGGACGTCGCGGGTGTCGGGATTGTATTCGGCATGATCCGCATAGATGGCGATGCCATTGTAATGAATCTGCACATTGTTATCGGCGATGGCGGTGCCGTTTTCAAAACGCGTATCCCCGTCCGCCGTGATTTCAACCGGTTTATCAGAGAAATTACCGAACTGAGCGTGCAGCAGGGCGCTTACGGACAAAAAAGTGAGTGAAAACAGAAGAAAACGACGCATGGAATGCAACCACAAGGCTAAGGGGGTACACCCCCCGTTCAAGGAGAAAATCTTCTCCTTAATGTGCTTTAGGATGCCCCAAGTGAGGTCTGTTTTCCCAAGTGCCTGATATCCTCGGCACTCACCGCAAAGACGATGTCCTCGGCAATGTTGCAGGCATGATCACCGATCCGTTCCAGGCAACGGCTGATAAAGATCATATTGAGATAGGAAGGCAGATTCCGTGAGTCGTCCTGCATCCTATTAATGAGGGAATCGGTAAGCTCTTTGTTGACCTGGTCGAGTTCCTTATCCCGGGATTTGAGTTGGACAGCGAGATCGGCATTTCTTTCTGCAAAGGCACGAACCGCATCGTCAAACATGGAGAGGGAGAGACTGATCGGTCGGTCAAGCAAGTGTATTTCGTGCATCACGGGTTGCTCGTTGAGCTTGCGCGCACGGCGGGCAATATTCACCGCCTGGTCAGCCACTCGTTCAATGTTTGCACCGATCTTGATGGAGGAGATGACTTCACGCAAATCCGAGGCAACAGGTTGAAACCGGCTCATGACCTCGATTCCCTCGCGATCAATCTGCATCTCCAGCAGATCAATTTCCTCATCGTCGGCGATGCAGTCGTTGCACCAGTCATCATCACGCTCAAGCAGTCCCTTGATGGAGTTTTTGAGATTTAACTGTGTAAGACTGGACATCCTCAGGACACTGCCGCGAAGTTGGTCGAGGGACGTTGTAAAATTTGTCAGCGTGTGAAGCTTCGCAGGTTCCTTGTGCATGGGATGAAAAGCTGGGATCAACCGAAGCGACCGGTGATGTATTCTTCGGTCTGTTTAACCGAAGGGTTGGTGAAAATCTTGCGCGTATTATCGAATTCCACAAGGTTTCCAAGATAGAAAAATGCAGTTAACTCGGAGACACGGCTGGCCTGCTGCATGTTGTGAGTGACGATCACGATGGTGAAGTCCTTCTTGAGTTCAATAATCAGTTCCTCAACCTTGGCTGTGGCAATGGGATCCAAGGCGGAGCATGGCTCGTCCATCAGTAGGATTTCAGGCCGACTTGCCACCGCCCGAGCGATGCAAAGTCGCTGCATTTGACCACCGGAGAGTCCAAGGGCGCTTTCATGCAGGCGGTCCTTGACCTCGTCCCAGAGAGCGGCTGAGCGCAGGCAGCGCTCCACAGTCTCGTCAAATGCCGCACGATTGTTCTGACCCGCAATTCGCAGCGGATAAACGATGTTTTCGTAAATCGACATCGGGAAGGGATTCGATTTCTGAAAGACCATGCCGATACGGCGACGCAGTGCGATGATCTCCACCGAGGGGTCATAGATGCTTGTCCCGTGAATGGTGATATCTCCCTCGTGGCGCACACCGGGGATGAGTTCATTCATCCGGTTGAAGTTGCGGAGGAGAGTCGACTTTCCGCAACCGGAGGGTCCGATAAAGGCCGTTACCTTGCGGGAGGGAATCTCCAGGTTGATTCCATGAAGAGCCTCCTTCTTACCATAGAAAAATTTGAAATTGTCGACCTTGATGAAATTGCTCTCACCCGGCGTGAAATCATCGGTTAGTTCAAGCAGATGCCCCGGTGTTGGTTCAGGCGTTGGAGAGGATTCTTCGGTGGACATGATGTTATCGGTGTTTCGGAGCGAAGATCACCTGGGCCAGAATGTTGGTGGTCGTCACGAGGGCAACGAGAACCAGCGAAGCGGACCAAGCGAGTTTGATATGATAGGCGTAGGGAAGAGAAGCAAAGTTATAGATCAACACCGAGAGGGAGGCGGTCGGTTCCATGATGCCTTTAATCCAATTCTGGCTGAAGAGAGCAGTGAAGAGAACAGGGGCTGTTTCTCCGGCGGCACGGGCCACCGCCAACATAACCCCGGTCATAATGGCCGGCATCGCCTCGGGAAGGACGATTCGCCAGATTGTCTGGAAAGGAGTGGCTCCGACCCCGAAGGAAGCCTCCCGGAATGCATAGGGAACACCCATGAGGGCCTGTTCCGCCGTCAATAGAATCGTCGGGAGAATCAGGATGGCCAGTGCGATTCCGCCCGCCAGAGCCGAGAACTTATGTGTCGTCATGACAACGGCGGCAAAGGCAAAGACGCCGCAGATGATCGATGGAATCCCGGTGAGAAGTTTTGCAACAAACCGGACGGCCCCAGCCAATCTGGACGTGGAGGCATATTCATTGACGAAAATAGCGGCAAGAATGCCAAGCGGTACCGAAAAAAGAAGCGAGATCCCAACCATCACCAGAGTACCTAAAATCGCGTTTCCAAAACCTCCACCATCCAACCCAGGGGCAGGCGGAAGCTGGGTGAACAGATTTGCGGAAATCAGGGGAAGGCCGTTTTGGATTACCAGCACGACAATGGAAAAAAGCGGCACCAGCGTGAGCAGGGAAAGGCCGATGCAGAGTCCGGTGAGCAGTCGGTTTCGGAGCAACCGGAATACAGAGGTCTTCTTTCCGGCATCGGAAAAGAAGTTTTTGGTTCTGCTGGCGTTAGAGAAAGACATCGGTCGAGAAGATTAACGCAGGCCAGAAGTCGCTTTCTGCGTGCGCCGCAGGACCGCTTCCCCGGCAATGTTCACTCCCAAAGTCAGCACGACCAGCAGGGCCGCTGCATACATCAAAGCGCTCACTTGAATTCCATCGGCCTCGGCAAACTGATTCGCAAGAAGCGCCGAGAGAGTATTGGAAGGGGAAAGAAGTGACCACGAGAGACGCTGGCTGTTACCGATCAGCATGGCCACTGCCATGGTCTCTCCCATGGCCCTACCGAATGCCAGGATACTGGATGCGACGATACCGGGAGCAGCTGTCGGAATGATCACACTAAGAATGGTCTCCCATCGTGTTGCCCCAAGGGCATAGGAGCCTTCGCGCAGGGCATAAGGAACAGAGACCAATGCAGAGCGTGAAATGGCCGTGATCGTGGGAAGCACCATCAGGGCAAGCACAACACTCGCGGTCAGCAGACTGTTACCATAGGCCGGACCCGCAAAGAGGGGAATGAATCCGAGCTTGGAGGCAAGCACCGCCCCATACTGCTGGATAAGGGGGATCACGACGAAGATACCCCAAAGCCCATAGACAACGCTGGGAATCGCAGCAAGCAACTCAACGACAAAACGGATTACCTGACGCACACTGTGGGGAAGAAAATCCTCACTAAGGAAGAGGGCGATGGCCAACCCAAGGGGTAGCGCCAGAAGAAGCGCCAAAAAACTGCTGGCAGCCGTTCCAATCAAAACGGGAAGGACGCCGAACACATCCCTGTTAGGACTCCATTGGATGCCGGTAATGAAACCAAGACCAAACTTGCTGATTGCCGGAAATGCCTTGATCAGGATCTCGCCGATAATGAAAGCAAGCAATACAATGGTAAGCAGTGATGCCAGCCAACAGGCACCCCTGAAGAAATCGGGACGACGACGGTACTCTCCCGCTATCGGATGAATAGATCCGGTCACGGCAGAATTACCACCCACGGGAAAGCTTTCTGGTGTCGAAAAGCCAACTACTTAACGGTTGCCAGCACAGACTGTACCTTGGCCACCACGTTCTCAGGGAGTGTGATGTAACCCAGTTCTGGGGCGGCAGACTGGCCTTTGGTGAGACCGTAGCTCACGAAGGCCTTGACTGCTGCGGCCTTGGCGGCATCCGTGTAGGTCTTCTTAACGAGAAGCCAGGTGAAGGTGGCAATCGGGTAATCGTTGGCACCTTCAGGGTCAGTAATGAATGCCCTAAGATTTTCGGGAAGATTCACGGAAGCGAGGGTTGCCGCCCCGCTCTGCAATGTCGGCGCAATGAAATTACCCGCCTTATTCTGCAGGGAAGCCATGGTCAGATTATTCTTCTCTGCATAACCGAATTCTACGTAGCCGATTGCACCCGGAGTCTGCTTGATCAGGGCAGTGACTCCATCATTACCCTTACCAGCAACACCGACGGGCCAAGTCACCGACTTGCCGCTACCAACCTTGGAGGCAAATTCTGGGCTAACGGCGTCCAAGTGAGCTGTAAACACGGCAGTGGTACCGCTACCATCCGAGCGGGAGACGGCGGTGATGGGGAGGTTGGGCAGTGTTACTCCCTCGTTGTCCTTGGCGATAATCGGGTCATTCCAGCTCTTGATTGTTCCGAGTAGAATGCCGACGTAGGCATTACGGGAGAGCTTCAGGCCGGTTTGGACTCCGGGTATATTGTAGGCGAGGACAATCGTTCCGGCCGTAGCGGGAAGCATGAGGACATTGCCGTTGACCTTGTTGATTTCAGAATCGGACATGGCCACATCGCTGGCGCCGAAATCGGTGATCCCGTCGCTGAACTGCTTGATTCCGGCACCGCTGCCAACGCCCTGGTAATTCACGATGATATCCGGTGAATCCTTGCGAAAGTCAGAGGCCCAGCGGAGGTACAGGGGAGCGGGAAAGGTTGCTCCGGATCCGTTGAGAGCTGTGGCTGCACCAATTTGAGGGAGGGATGCAGCGATAAGGGACAATGCGATAAGCGTACGATTCATGGTATGAGGATGGAAGAAACAAGATTCAGAGCGATAACCCGAAGAAAGACAATTTCTTTCATGTGACAATCCCGACACGAAAAGACGCCAAATACCCCTATTTTCTCTGATTCCAGAGCTCTGTACCGTAGCGAGCGGAAACCAATTCCTTCGCTTCTTTAAGAAGAGAAGAACTCATTTTCACAAGGTTGTGATTTTCGCTCAGCGCATCGGCAAGAAATGATGCCTCACTCCCGACGGGATTCCACCCTGGCACCTCTTTAATCTGGAGACTCCCTTGATAGAGCACCCCTCCCCCGCTGCGGCGAAGAGCACCACCCAACACCTTTGCTTCGTTTATCAAGAGATCGTCATGGACCGGTGCCTGAAAACAGGCCTCACCTCTCCTCATATCCTCGCTACCCGCAAGTTCTACCGAAACGGGTAGTGTTGACCTGATCTGATCTGCCAACATGCCGTGAAGCACATGATAGAGGGCCGTCGGGGACTCTTCGGTCAGTTTTGCACCATTCGGCAAGATGAGCGAGAAGGTAAGATCTTCACCGTGCTGAACCATTCCTCCCCCTGTCCAACGCCTCACGGCGGGAATGTCCGGGAACCCGGCATGCACTTTCCTGATCTCCTGAAAATAACCGAACGTAACCCAAGGATTACTCCAGTGATAGATGCGAAGGGTCGGTTTGGAAACCGATCGAAGCAGCGCCTCGTCGAGGGCCATCTGCATCGGCCCATCATATGCTTCCTCGGGCAGCAAGAGGTCCAAGCTCGTTATCATACTTCCATCATGAACGTGCCCGGACTCATGCCGCCACACGTTTTTCTTCCCGACTCCCGACGCACTGCTCTACGATATCCATATGGCGTTGTCAGATTCAGGAAACACCCCCAAGGGATCAACCGGTAAAGCACCGGGCAAAGGGCTTGGCAAAGGCTTGGGCAAAGGACTCGGAGCCCTGATCAACTCCCGGGTTGCCGCCCCCACCCCCTCTCAGGAGGATGGGGAGCGCATTCAGCAGATCCGACTCGACCAGATTGTTGCCAGCCCCCTGCAACCACGAACCGAGTTCCGTGATGACCAACTTCGCGACCTCATCGAATCCATCCGCGAACGAGGCATCATACAGCCGCTCATCGTCCGCATTGCCGGTGGTAAATACGAGCTGATCGCCGGAGAACGCCGGATGAGGGCCTCTCTCGAGGTCGGCTTGACGGAAGCACCCGTTATCGTCCGCAAAGCTTCGGATCAAGAGGTGCTGGAGCTCGCACTGATCGAGAATCTCCAGCGCGAAGGGCTGAATCCCATCGAGGAGGCCGCAGCCTACCAACGCCTTTCCAAGGAATTTCGCCTCACTCAGGAAGAAATTTGCAAACGCGTCGGAAAGAGTCGTCCTGCCGTGGCCAACGCGATGCGTCTCTTGGAGCTCGATCCTGAGCTTCAGGATCATCTCAAACAGGGTCGCCTCACAACTGGTCACGCCAAAGTCCTCCTGGCCATCAAAGACCATGCGTCTCAGCGCCTGTTGGCTGAAAAACTGATCAGGACGAATGCCTCCGTACGCGACGCCGATCAGCTAGTTGCGGCCCACCTTGCAGGAGTAACGGGCGAGAAAAAGCGACGCGGGGGAAGAAGCCGGATAACGAAAGAGGTTCCGGCCCACATCAGAAATATCGAAAACCGCCTCCGTCAGCGTTTCAACACCGGCATCTCCCTTCACCACGGGGACAAGAAGGGACATATCTCCATCGATTATTATGGCAACGACGATCTCCATCGTCTCCTCGGAGAACTTGGGGTCCAGTTGGATTGATGATACGCTAGCGTCATGCGCCTACTGAGCCCACTGATCCGCTTCATGGATTCGGATTACTTCCCCAGGGGGATCGAGGCGACGCGTGCCATGCCCGAGACGATGGAATGGAGCCGGGCCATCCCCTTTATCATCCTACATCTGGGATGCCTGGGCGTCCTATGGGTCGGTTGGAGTCCTGTTGCCGTTGCCGTCTGTGCATCGCTTTATGTCATCCGGATGTTTTTTATCACCGGCATCTATCACCGCTACTTTTGCCACAAGGCCTACAAGGCAAACCGAACCGTCCAGTTTCTCTTCGCCCTACTGGGCCTGCTCTGCGTCCAGCGCGGCGCCCTCTGGTGGGCCGCGGTTCACCGTCATCACCACGCCCATTCGGACGAGGAGGTGGACGTCCATTCCCCCCGTCAGAAGGGTTTTCTATGGGCTCATATCGGCTGGATGACCAGTAGTCGAAATTTTCCCACCGACTACAAACTCATTCCCGACCTCGCCAAATACCCGGAACTCGTCTTTCTGAATCGCTTCGACCTCATCGGACCGTTGCTCATGGCCATCATGACCTATGGACTAGGTGCCATTCTGCACGCCTCTGATCCCGGCCTCCATACTTCCGGCCCCCAGATGCTCATATGGGGCGGGTTCATCAGCACGGTCCTTCTTTTCCATGGAACCTGCTGCATCAATTCCATGGCACATGTCTGGGGCAAACCCCGCTACGACACCGGTGACGACAGCAAAAATAGCTTCCTGCTTGCCATCATTACCCTCGGCGAGGGATGGCATAACAACCACCACCGCTACCAGTCGTCTGCACAGCAGGGATTCTACTGGTGGGAGATTGATCCGACTTATTACGTTCTGCGTTTCCTAGCATCCGTCGGGATCATCACTAGTTTAAAGCGTGTCCCCGAAAGCGCTTACCGCGAGGAGGGCAGACTGGGTCATGAGGGGTAGCGCTCGTCCGCGGATCGCCGTGGTCGGCACCGGTATCTCGGGACTCTCCTGCGCCTGGGGACTTCGTGACATCGCCGAGATCACACTTTTTGAATCCGAGAACCGTCCGGGCGGTCATACCAACACCGTCATTATTGAAGAGGAAACTCAATCCATCCCGATCGACACGGGATTCATCGTTTTCAACAAAGTCACCTACCCGAATCTCTGCCGTCTCTTTGATGAGTTGGAAATAGCCATCAAACCCAGCGAGATGTCTTTCAGCGTTCAACATGCTGCTCTGGGACTGGAATACAACGGGATGGGGTTGAATAAACTTTTTGCCCAGCGGCGTAATCTCGGAAATCTGCGCTTCCTTTCCCTAATCGCGGAGATCATGCGCTTCTTCCGTGTCGGCAGGCGATGGTTGCGTGACGAGGCGGAGGGTTATTCCTCTTCAGAAAGATCTGATTTCGATTCTGAGGATCTGGCAACGTTCTGCACCCGTCATGGTTTTGGCCGCGACTTCATCGATCTCTACCTTGTGCCGATGAGTTCCGCCGTTTGGTCCACGGAACCTGGGCGTATTCTGGAATTTCCCGCGTCAACACTCCTGCACTTCTTCCATAATCATGGGTTCCTCGGAATCACAACCCACCATCCTTGGTTCACAGTGGAAGGTGGAGCGCGCACTTATGTCGAGAAGATGCTCTCCGTATTGGGTAAACCGCGTCTCGGTGATCCAGTCATCTCGGTGGAGGAAAAGGAGGGTGTATCCTGGATCACCACCTCATCGGGACTAACCGAGCACTACGATGTCGTGATCATGGCCTCGCATGCCGATCAGACCCTCAAACTCCTTCAGAACCCGTCGGAGGATCAACGGCGACTCCTCTCTGCATTTCATTACCAGAAAAACGATGCCTCCCTTCACACCGACACGTCGGTGATGCCCAGACGACGTCTTGCCTGGGCCTCGTGGAATTTCCGTGTTGAGCAAGGACAAGATGGTCATCAACGCGCATGCACGCATTATTGGATGAACGCCCTTCAAGGAGTTTCCAAAAAACGTGACTACTTTGTCTCCCTGAACAGCGACGACAGGATCGATCACAACTCTATCCTGTACAGGACTTCCTACACTCATCCTGTTTTCACGCTGGATGCGATCAGAGCCCAGAGAGAACTTCCAAAGCTCAACCATCAGAGAAGTCTTTTTTTCTGTGGCAGCTATTTTCGCTACGGTTTTCACGAGGATGCCTGCATGTCGGGATTTGAGGCTGCGAAGGCAGTCAGAAAGCATCTTCTTCCATGAGTTCGCCCCTGAACTCGTGCCTCTACGAGTGCTCGGTCTTTCACCGGCGACTCCTTCCGAAAAAGCACGAGTTTCTTTACCGGGTTTTTTATCTTCTGGGCGATCTCGACGAACTCGAAACACTCGACTCGACCCTCCGCCTGCTCAAGGTAAACCGCCCCTCCCTTTACAGCTTCTGCGAAGATGATCACATCAGTCACGGAGCCTCCTCGGTTAGGGAAAACGTCACCCGTTACCTCAAGAATCAAGGGGTTAACGAACCGGTCGGAAAGATCAAACTTCTCACCCTCCCCCGAATCGCAGGATACGTTTTCAATCCCATCTCGATCTATTACTGCTTCGACCTCAAGGATGCCCCCCTCGCCTCCGTTGCGGAGGTAGGGAATACGTTCGGGGAATGGAAACCTTATCTTGTTCCACTCCAGGAGGACGGCACATTCCATAGGCGAGTGGTGAAACACTTCTATGTCTCACCGTTCTCAGATCTCGATCTCGAATTTGATTTTCGTTTTCACCTTCCTGATGAGCGGTTGCAGGTTTTTATCGATGACTACAGGGGAAATGATCGCGAGCTCCTCAGTATCTTGACCGGAAAACGCGTCCCTCTCACCGACCGGAATCTTCTCCTTTTCTCCCTCAAGTATCCCCTGTTGACACTGCAGGTGATTTTCGGGATCCACTGGCACGCTCTTCTTATCTGGTTGAAAGGCCTTACAGCACGGCGCAAAGAGGCTAACCCAGAACTTCAGACCGGAGTTCACCGTCCTCACAAATCTCTCGCCAACCATCCCTCTTCCTGCGCCCACTCTGCTCAGGAGGTCAACTCCAACAATCAATAATCATCAAACCCACTCATGAGCACTTCGGAAACAGATCCCAACACGGAACTTCTCAAAAGCATTGCCGTCAGCCTCAAGGCCATCCACACCTCCCTCGAGAGTCTTGCAGGCTCGATCGAAGGCGTTGCTGAGTCGATTGAAAAGGCCCACGAACCCGAGGGCGATCTTGGTGTTCATTTAGTATCTTCGCTCAAAGACCTCACATCGGCACTGCAGAAGCGGGCACAGCAGGAGCGAAACTTCCAACCCCAGCAAGGTCGCCAACCCCACCAACACCAGGGAGGACGTCGCGACGACCGCAATCTGCAGGGACGTCATCAGGACAACCGTCACTCCCGTCACGATCAAGAGCGCCCGGATCAAACGGAGCATTCCGGTGAGTTTGATGAGCCATCCGACCCTCTCCCTTCCTATGGGGAGGATCGCATCGATCACGATCATATCGAGGAATCTTCCCCCAACGAACAGCAAGGACTCCAAGGGAAAAAGGACAAGGAATCGGGACAGCCTGCCCAAACACCTCCATCCAAACGCCCGCGCCCCAATCGCCGCGGCCGGGGAAAAGGTAAAAGCAGCGACTGACCTCCGGGGCTAACCCCGTCTGACAAGCGGGTCAACCGAGTCAGAGGGATCGACAGGCCTCAACAAAGCGACGCACCTTGTCGGGATCCTTGCGGAAGCGAATCGGCTTTCCAAAATCATCGAGCAGGTTCGTGGCCGTGCAGGTGTCGGCACCGGCTGGTTGTGTGAAGCGTAGCCCCTCCGCGACATTTTGGGGTGAGAGACCTCCGGCAAGAATCACCGGGATTGTACTTTGAATCACCAGATCCCGTGCCACGTTCCAGTCGCAGACCTTCCCCGTGATTCCGACATGTCCGGCAACGGGCTGGGCCTCGCCTCCAACCAGAAGTGTATCAGTCAGAAACCAGTCGCTGGACTCCTGCAACAGTTGTCCAAGCTCAAGGGTCGGAACATGGTTACCAAAACCTGGCGGGGCGATCGGAATCGTTCTCATGATCTCGACAGCGGGAAAGCGTTCCCTGACACCATGTTGGAGCTGGATCGCAGCTGCAACGGCTGCGTCATCCACCATGGCGCCTCTATTCATACTGTCGCAGAAATGAATGATATCGGGCTGGTACCAGTCGATCACTCGATGCACGGAATCAGGATCGGCAAAAAGGGGAATGATACTGCTTTTCCGTCCCGCCTCGCGGATCACGCGCACCGACTCCCGCAGGGCAGTAATCCGGCAGTCATCGGGAGAGAGAATGACACCCCCGACATGGTCGACACCGCACTCGGCCATCAGTGCCGCCTCCTCCGGTTCCTGAATCTCGTAAATCTGAACGATCATTCCTGAGCATGATTTACAGAGAGGACAAACTTCCCGAAGCAAAAAAGAGCATCTGATGATAATCTTCCGGTCTCTCCACCCATTGACCATTGGCCTGTCCGAAAATAATTCGAAAAATCATCCACCTCGACATGGACTGCTTCTACGCGGCTGTCGAAATGCGCGAGCGTCCGGAACTGGCAGGGAAACCGATCGCCGTCGGGGGAGGTAGTCAGCGTGGCGTGGTCACCACCTGCAACTACGAGGCGCGCAAATTCGGCATCCGCTCCGCAATGCCGGGATTCATGGCAAGGGAACGTTGCCCCCAGCTCATCTTTGTCCCACCACGCTTCGAACTCTACCGAGCCGCCTCCCAGCAGATCCGCGCCATCTTTCAGGACTACACTGATTTGGTGGAACCTCTCTCACTCGATGAGGCATACCTGGATGTGAGCTCATCAGAGCGTTATGCTTGGGATATTGCGAAGGAGATCAGGACGAGGATTTTTAAGGAGACTCAGTTGACCGCCTCCGCGGGCATCGCACCCAACAAGATGCTTGCGAAGATCGCCAGCGACTGGCGGAAACCGAACGGTCAGTTTGCAATCCTGCCGGAGCAGGTTGAGGAATTCATGGCATCACTCCCCGTACGCAAGATCTGGGGGATCGGACCCAAGAGTGCGGAGCGTTTTGCCGCCCGGGGGATCTTCACTTGTGCGGATCTGCAGAAACTATCACAGCAGGAAATGGTTCATCAGTTCGGCAAGTGGGGAGAGGAACTGCATCACCTCTGCAGGGGAGATGATGAACGCGCGGTTCATCCTCATCGCATCAGCAAATCATTGAGCAACGAAACCACCTTTCGTGAAAATCTCGTTTCCGCGGAGGATTGCAGGTTGGCCATCACGGATTTGGCCGCTGAACTCATCGCCGAACTGAATCAGAAAGCCCCTGAACGAAAAATCCACAAAGCCTTTGTGAAAGTGAAATTTTCCGATTTCACCAGAACCACGAAAGAATGCCTCAGCTCCTTTCCTACCATTGATCTCTATCAGGCTCTTGTCGTTGAAGCCTACGGAAGAAAAAACCTGCCGGTTCGACTCTTGGGAACTGGCGTTAGATTCGAGGAGGATAGCCTCGAGGAAGCGTCCCTGCTTCAACCCGAGCTTTTCGGATAAACCAGGGGATTTATCGCCTCAATTGACCGGGAGAAGTTCTTGGGCAAACATCAAAGAATGTTTCTTCCAGGCCAAGCCGTTGTTTGCATCGACGATTCGTTTCCCTTGGGTATTCAGGCTCTTTACAACCAGCTTCCAAAGAAGGGGAACACCTACCACATCCGCGATCTGGTTCCGGGCTGTGATTTCAACGCGAACCCCGGAGAGGTTGCCGTCTACCTGACCGAATTGCGGAATCCGAGCAATAAACTGGGCATCGAGAGGGGATTCAAGGCGGAGCGCTTTGCGCCGTTGGACACTGATGAGACCGAAGGGGAGGATATTTTCCAACTTGATGAGATTCTCCCCTCGCCCAATCAAAAACCCGTCAGGAGCCCAGATCTAGTTCCTGCCAAATAGGAGGGACTCATAGTAAACACTTGGTGGAGCCATGGGGATTCGAACCCCAGACCTCCTCAATGCCATTGAGGCGCTCTACCAACTGAGCTATGACCCCAAGTGTCTCCATTGGAAAAGCCAAAGCTTTGTCAATGGGTTGGTGAAAGTAGGATGAAACACCACTTCGGGCAACATCTTTTGAAAAAATCACTCGCGGGGCAATTCGTAGATTGACACCCTTCCCCCTTCCCGACATTCTCTCCGACCCGAATCATTTAAGACTTTTAAGACATGAAGCGCACCTATCAACCTTCCAAACGCACGCGCAAACGCCAATTCGGCTTCCGTGCTCGCATGGAGACCAAAGGCGGTCGCGCCATTCTGAGCCGTCGTCGCCGTCAAGGCCGCAAACGCCTCCTTCCGAAGGGCGTTGAGATCCATTACGCACGCCACACCCAGGCCTAGCCTGAGGTTGCCGAGAATTTCTCGGCTTCGCTCGGGATATCAGCACGCGAAGGTCCGCGAATCCGGTCTCTCCTTCCATGGTCCGTGCCTGCGGATGGGAGTGATGTCCGGTCAACTTTCGGAAACCCAGGGAGCGGTTGTCGTTTCCCGTCGTGTTGGTCCGGCAGTCATCCGTAATAAGGTGAAACGCCGCCTCCGTGAGATTTTCCGGCATGAACTCCCCAGCCTCAAGGAGGGGCTTTGGATTGTGGTGACGGCAAAGCCACCAGCCTCAACGGCCTCGCTGGAATCTCTCCGCTTGGAATGGTTGCGTCTTGGCAGGCGTCTCTCTATTTTTGCCGACTCGCAGCACGACTGATCCCATGTCCCTGATACTCCGCATTCCGATTCATCTCTACCGTTGGATTATTTCCCCGGTATTGCGAGCGCTCTGCGGCGGATGCGGATGCGGATGCGGTTGCCGGTTCCACCCAAGCTGTTCGACCTATGCTCTCGAATCGCTGAAAGTCTACGGATCCCTGCAGGGTTCACTCCTTGCGATACGACGCATTTCCAAATGCCATCCCTGGGGCGAAAGCGGTTTTGATCCCGTTCCATCTCCCAAACCTTCAGCCTTCACTCTAAACACCTAATTTATGTTCGACCGCACCACTTGGATCGCCATCACCCTCTCCATTGCCGGGCTAGTCGGCTGGCAATATTACTACTCCAAAACCTACGCTCCCTACCTCGCCCAGCAGGCGGCACTTCAACGCGATGCAAAGCTAAAAGCAGAGATTTCAAAAAACAAACCTGCTTCACCCTCCACTTCAGAGAACACTCACCCGACCACCGCTGTTACCCCCGTAACGGCAGCGCTTCCGGGAGCTACTCCGCTAATCCCCGAGTTTTCCTCCAAGCGGGAAACCCTGGACACGAGCCGTGCGGAGTATCTCTTTGCGGCGGATACTGGCGGCATCGAGGCTGTCACCCTCTTCCTTCATCTTGGAGCAAATGAACATAGCCTCTACCTTAACAAGGACTCGGGGCTCCCTATCGGTGCACTTTGTGATGCAAATGGTACACCCATCGGTGGGTTTGCCATGACGGCGGATAAGACCAACGAGATTACCCGCTTCACCCTCTCCTCTCCCTCCGGCATCTCCATCACCAAGTCTTTCACGCTCCCCCAGACTGTGGGATCCCCCGAGGAATACCTGATCGGACTCGATCTCACCTTCAAGAATAACGGCACCACCCCCCTCTCCCTCCCCGGATACTACGTGGCAGCAGGCGGGGAAGCACCGGTGCACATCAAGGATCTCCCCACCTACACTTGTTTCGACTGGTGCCACGACGGCAAAATGACCTCGATCAACGTCAGTTGGTTCGAGGCGGGAAAGATCCCGTTGGTCGGGATCGAGACCCGTGCAGCTCGCAGCCTCTACAGCGTTCAGGATAGCGGCATTCAGTGGGCCGCCGTAACTAGCCAATACTTCTGCACCATTGTCACCGCCGGCAAGGATCAGGCGGGCACCGGTGCCTGGGCCCGACGATTCGAGGCGCAAAATGCCACGGAAACAGCAAATGGCCAACCGATCTACGGCATCACCGGCGGCTTGGGAACCGGCCCCATCACTCTGGCGCCGGGTGAGAGCGTCACGCGTCATTATTCGATCTATGCCGGACCAAAGGACTTCTACGGACTCAGCAAGATCGGTGGCGACCAGCAGAAGGTGATGAATTTCGGGATGTTCCATCTCGTTTCCGAGTTCCTCCTCTGGGCCATGAACTCGATCAACAAGGTCACCCACAGCTTCGCCGCCGCGATCATCATCCTGACCATCCTCATCAAGTCGGCCCTGTGGCCTCTTCAGAACAAGGCCACCTCTTCGATGAAGCGGATGCAGCTCCTATCGCCGAAGATGACCGAGCTGCGTGAGAAATATAAGGATGACCCGACCAAGATGAACGAGGAGCTGATGAAGCTCTACAAACAGTATGGGGTGAATCCTTTCGGCGGCTGCTTCCCGATGCTTGTCCAGATCCCTATCTTCTTCGGCTTCTACTCCATGCTCGGCAGCGCCATTGAGCTTCGTAACAGCCACTTCCTCTGGATCCATGACCTCTCACAGCCCGATACGCTGACGCATGTCATGGGATTCCCGATCAATCTTCTACCGATCATCATGGCCGGCACCATGGTCTGGCAGATGGCCATCTCCCCGAAGAGCGGCGATCCCTCCCAGCAGCGGATCATGTACTTCATGCCGATAATCTTCCTGACCTTTTGTTACAATTACGCCTCAGGACTCGCTCTCTACTGGACAACGCAGAATATTTTCTCCATAGCCCAGTTGTACTGGACGCGTAATCAACCCCTCCCCACCCTGGAAAAGGTTTCATTGAAATCCACTTCTAAAGGAAAGGGATCGGGCGGCGGTGCTTCCGGTCGCAAACGCTGACCTCACCCAACCTTCCCACACCGAGCGATGAACCAGACCCCGAAAGAAGTGCTGGATAGCATCCTCGGCCATCTCGGCTTCTTCGTTGAGATCGAGGAGCAGCTCCGTGACGGGCATCTGATCCTTCAGATCCGGACCAATGATGCACAGCGACTTATTGGCCGCAGGGATGAGACCCTGGAGAGCCTCCAGTTCCTCGTAAACCGGATTCTTCTAGCGCAGAACAACTCGGCTCCACGCGTTGTTGTCGATGTCGAGCACCATCGCTCCATGCGGGATGATGCGTTCCTGCAGAGGATCAGACAACTTGCCGATGCGGTTCGCACCAATGGACGCCCAATCGAGACGGAACCCTTGAATTCCTACGATCGCCGCTTAATTCACAATGCTTTCCGTGACGATGCGGAATTGGTCTCGGAGAGCCAACGAATCGAAGCAAAGCTGAAACGCATCTCGATCAAGAAAAGAGAGTAGGTCTTTTAAAGCGAAAGTGTGCGATAGCCCTCGCACTGATAAATTCGAAGCACCTGCTGCTTTGCATGAATTGTAATCGGGACTTCTTTCAGAAGGGCCACGGCATTGAAGGCGCCTATGATGGTCTGAGGTAATTCCTCTTTTGTTTCCGTGGTGATATATAGGGCATTACGACCCAGGAAGGGGCTGACCGATTTCTCTTCGGTGTAAAGGTTGTCCTTCACTCCCGCCGCAACGGCATCGGGATAAGAGGGCCAGAGAGAATACGAGCTATTCATGCTTGGCGATTCCGCCACAAAAACAGACGGAGATCCGGGGCGCTCGGGATAGTCCACGGCAAGATGATTTCCGAGGAGTGCGGCTAGTCCGGGAGTGGAGGCAATGAGGAAAGGGGCATACCCGGCCGTATCAGCACGCTCCTTCCGGCATGCAAGTGCCTGCTCGGAAGCCTCCTTGATTCCAGCAACTCCGATGGGTGAAGGGAGGCCGGATGGGATGAGTGAAGGAACAAGGAGGAGCAAGCCACTGGCTATCGAACCAATGACTGCTAGGAAGAGGATTAGTGCCCTCGCAATTATTCCCGAATAGGCCAACCTCACGGCAAAAGGAATAAGGAGGGCGATCAGCGCCACCAGAAGTCCTAGTGAAAAAGAGTACCCGAGCAAATGGATCGTATCAAACCCGTCAGCCACACTGCTCCACTGGATCCAGTCATGGCGCGCATTCCAGGACAAAGAGGGAACCCATCCCAGAATCACCAGCAAGGCTGCAAGTAGCACGCCATGCCATGGGATACTCTTCCAACCAAGGTTCACGAAGCGGAAAACAATAGCGACGAGCAAAAGAAGACCGACAGGTTGATAAAAGAGGGTGGTCACTCCAAGTGTCACTCCGAAGAGAGCCCAAGAAGCGGTTACCTCCTTGGACCAACGGCCGCCACCATTTAAAACAGCATTCCATCCGGCAACAACGGCAAGGGCAACGAACATTGCTGTCACCAGTGCTCCGTTCATGACCAGCGAGGCCAGATTCACGAAGGGCACGACATTAAGGGCAAGCACTGACCAAAGAGCCAAAGACGGGCGATGTGGAGCCACCCTCCTGCCGATCCACCAGACACACCAAGAAAGAGGAAGAATGGTCAGTGCGGGGATGCATCTGAGAAAGAAAAGTCCCGTCCCCCCCATGATCTTGAAGAATGCCAGAAGCAATGGAACGCCGGCAGGTCCCTCAAGGTAACCACCCGAAGGATGGGTTGAACAAACCGAGAGAAACGCCTCCCCCTCGGTCAAGGAACCACTCGTGGCGACCGATAGACGAAACAGCGTCATCGCAAGCACCGCAGTGCAAAGAATCATAGTCTGCATGACCGATACCTGGATCACTTTGCTATTCTTTCCTTTCATTGTTGGGGGAGTAGGGAGGGGTGCTTTCCGGCAAGTTGAGGCAGGAATTTCCGTCCAAACCGTACCCAAAGCAGATTGAGTAATGTTGAGGAAACCCAACCTCCGGCCATCCCCAGAATCATTCCCGCCAACACATCAAGGGGCCAATGGGAGCCTGTATAGATACGGGAATACCCGATGAGTAGCGCGATGGGGAGATACAGCCATCCGAGACGCGGGAAGAAGAGAATGAAGACAACCGCCACCGCCATGTTGTTTGCCGCATGCCCCGATGGAAAGGAGCGCCCCTCCGAGGGAGGATTGTCTATCAGCATTCCGGGAATTTCCGGAAGGGCATCTCCCTGCGGAAAGTTCACCGCCGGTTGCGAGAGCAGTCCGCAAATTCTGGGTAACTTTGCAGGAGCCCTTCCCAAAGTCACCACGCGGACGCCAGGTTCCACCTGACTCGGTCTGGGACGACCGACGGCATGCTTGAGAAGATTCACCCCAATCCCGTCGCTAAGACCAATAGCAAGACCCGCCGCCAGAATCGCCGCCCGGAAACGGAAGGAACCGAAGAACAAAGACAGAATCAACAGCAGGAGTAGCCAGGGAGCCCATGCCCCATAATCGGCAATGAAGGAAAAAACCGTGTCCCCAAAGGGGGATGTCCATTCCCGATTGATAAGGATCTGGAGCTGCTGGTCCATCAGACAATTCTGAAAGAGAAAAACGGAAATGAGGACTTAAAAAGAGTCTTTTACCCTTGTAGAGTAAATGGATGTCAGCCCAAGGCACCTCTGCCCCTTCGCCCAAGCGCCCCCTCTCAAGAGCGGCGATGATTGCGGAACGGCAGAGAAGATCCCTGATCTGGAGGGTGATTCACCTCCTTGGATCGCTCAAACTGGCCCTGGTGCTTCTTGCAACCATTGCCATCGCCATCGCCACCGCAACCTTCACCGAGGCCCACTTTGATGCCGCCGTAGCCCGGGCTTGGATCTACAAGGCTCCTTGGTTCATTGCCTGGTTGGGCGTCCTCTGCATCAATCTCTTTGCCGTCACTCTGACCCGCTGGCCTTGGCAGAGGAAGCATACCGGGTTCATCATCACCCACTACGGCATCATCATTCTCCTCATCGGAGCGGTCATCGGTTCAAAGCTTGGATTCGAAGGGAACGTCACCCTCCGTACCGATGGGCAGGGTCAGCGTAAGATCGTGACCGACCGTAGTTGCATTCAGATCGAGAGTCCTGCCGACAGCTACCTCTACCTGATGCCTCTAGATACGCGATTCATGCACCCCTCGGTCGCTTCACCGACCTACCTCCCGGTCCCGGGTACCTCCCTTCGGATCGCGATCATTGCAGTCTCAGAGCACCTTGTTTCTCGTCCCCACTTGGCAAAGGCGATGGAAAAAGGTGCCGGCACGGCGGTCCTGCTTGATTTCTCGAGCGGCATGATGAAGCAGACTCTCCATGTCGGACTGGGAACGGGAGAAGGATCACCCGACACCCATGATTTTTTCGGTCGAGCATCCATCGCGCTGGCATCCGATTCCCATGCACTTCCACCTCATGATCCAAGCGATAAAAAACCATGGCTCGATTTGAATCCGGGGACCGATGGAACTTCCCTGAACTATAAGATCGGCCGCGGCACTTCCGTCACCTCCAGTGGAGCACTCAGGGAAGGGGATCTCCTCCCGCTTGGCTGGGCCGACTGGCGTCTCCATGTGGGGCAGATCATGACCCATGCCACTGTTGCAAGCAGTCCCGAACCTTCGGACGGTGAAGGGGAAGGTGTTCCCGGATTCCAAGCCTTTCTCACGAATCCGGACGGCGAAAAGTCCTCCCCCCTATGGGTAGCATCGGGCGACGTTGTTCCTTTGGTTCTGAATAAAGAAATGGTGCGGATCGGTTACGGACTGGAACTCCGACCGATTCCGTTCTCGATCTCCTTGGTTGATTTCCAGGTCCCGCGTGATGAGGGAACCGAAAGTCCCTCGGACTTCCGCGCCTCGGTTCGCTTCAAAAACAACAAGTCAGGCGAGGAGAAAGAAGGGGTGATCCGGATGAATCATCCCGCCTCTTATCCCGGCGGGTTTCTGGCAAACATGACCGGATTCAACTATAAATTTTCGCAAGCCGAGTGGAATCCCCGCGACCTCAAGGAGACCACCCTTCAGGTTCTTTACGATCCGGGATGGTTGCTGAAATGGACCGGATCGCTTGCCATCTGCGTCGGCATAGCCACCATGTTCTATATCCGTCCGCGCGAATCATGATCATCCGACTTTCTACACTGCTCATTGCGCTGGCCTGCGTGATCTCGACTGGCACGCTTCGTGCCCAGGTCTCCCCAAAACGGCTCGAAACCTTGGTCATTCAGGAGGGTGGCCGCAAGAAGCCCTATCTCGTTTTCTCCGAGGAGACGCTCCGCTCACTCTCTGGAAAAACCAGCCTCACTCTCGATGGAATCAAACAGGATGCGATGACCGTGATCACCGGTCTCTGGATGAATACATCTGACTCCTGGAAAGGGAAGGAACTCATCTTGGTCTCCAATCTCCCGCTCAGACAGCACCTCGGTCTTGACCCGTCACGAAAGCTCTACAGCTACGAAGAACTGACAGGTAATCCCGAGTTGGCCAGGGAAATTGGGGTTGCGGCCGAAGCCAAGAGAAGAGACCCCAAGGCAAAACTCTCGGGCTTGCCAAAAGAGGCCTCCGATGTGGGACTCCGTCTGGGACTCTTTGAGGGACTGGTCGAGGGTTCCGAATTCCGGATCCTGATGCCTATCTCGGGCACAGATTGGCTCTCCATTAACCAATTAGATCCTTCTCAGGGCGCCGAACTGGTCTCAACCAAGGAGCGGATTTCCTCCTCGTGGAAGCAGAAAAATCAGCAGGGTTTCAATGAGGCGGTCACCCAGTTGCTGCAACTTCAGGAGCAGGTCGGGGGATTGCCTCCCTCCTGGAAAATCTCCCTCGAGGTGGCGTATCAAAAAACCCACCCCTTCCGCTGGGCCTGGATTCTCTATGCCATGGCCGGAATCATTCTGCTCCTTTCCAGGAACAGCTGGGAAAAATTGGGTTATCGCTTGGCCTGGGTCCTTGCCGGCAGCGGGTTCCTACTTCAGGCGGGAGGACTACTCTCGAGGGTACTGATCGCGGGGCGACCACCGGTCACCAACATGTACGAGTCGGTGATCTGGGTGGCTTTCGGGACAATCCTTTTTGCACTGATCTTCGAGGCCATCTACAAAGCCGGCTCCTTCCTGCTGGGAGCGGTTCCCGTGGCAGTTGCCTCGCTGATTCTGGCGGATAGCCAACCGGTGATCCTTGATAACTCGATCCATCCCCTCACCCCGGTGCTTCGCGATAACTTCTGGCTGACCACTCACGTTCTTTCGATCACGCTGAGCTACGCGGCGTTTGCACTTGCGCTGGGCGTAGCCCATGTCGCCCTCGTCCAGGTAATCGCGGGTAGAAAACCCACGGCCACTCTTTACAACTACCTCTACAAGACTCTTCAGGTGGGTGTCCTCCTGCTTGCCGTCGGCACGATCCTGGGAGGTGTCTGGGCCAACTATTCCTGGGGACGCTTCTGGGACTGGGATCCGAAGGAGACCTGGGCCCTCACGGCGCTACTCGGTTACCTCTTTCTGCTGCACGGAAGGATCAGCGGACTCTGGGGCGGATTTGGCCTGGCCGTCGGCTCCGTCATTGCCTTCATGAGCGTTCTGATGGCTTGGTACGGAGTGAACTTTGTGCTGGGTGCCGGCCTTCACAGCTACGGCTTCGGTACCGGGGGATTTCCGCTAGTCGCTACGTTTGTAGCATGCGAAATGCTTTTTGTTACGATCGCTTTCCTAAGAAGGAACTCCTAGACAGCCTGATTTATTGAACCCCGAAGGCGGGGTTGACCCGAACTCCAGTGGGAGTACCAGAGAGAGGAACCGAGGAGGTGCTTGGCCGGGTGATATAGGTCGTCGTCGGGGTGCGCTTCGCGTTGTTTCGGTCATGCTCGTAGAGGTTCACCCCCTTACGAAGTAGTGCGAAGGTGTTGTTATCCCCAAAGTATTTCCAAGGGCCATCGGGCACGCTCGCCGCATCCACAAACTTCCAGTCGCAGATATCGTTCTTACCCATGCCAAGATAGTCCCGAACCGCCGGCGAGATATCGAGTCCAGCTCCACGGTTCAGATTGGGGCGGGGTCGCTCGTTTCCGAAGACATACTGCCAGTGATCCGTTCTGAATGGACCACAATCCTCCCATTGGGCAAAAGCGGTTCTGCCGGCATGATGAATGGCGATCCAGCGACCTTTGAGGACTGATTTACCATCCTTCTCAAAGCAATCTCGATACCATGGGACGATCTTCTTTACCTCGGACTTGGTATTTCCTCGCGAGACGTCACAGTAAGGAAGGGCAATGTAGAAGGGATTTTGACGCGGGAAGAAACCTCGCGGCGCATACGTTCGAGAGTCACGGTAGCGGGGATCAGGGTTATCGTAGCCACCGTAGTTACGGGCCCAGTTGGCATCCCAGGCACTTCTGTTGTTCGGAACCGGATTGCGTGCCGTTGGACGCTCACCAATCCAGAAGAAAGTGGTCATAATGTTACGATGCCAGGGGTACTTACCGAAACCGACTACCGGGGCAGTAGGAATGCTGACGGTGGGAGGACGGGTCTGTTGAATCGCTTTTTCCCTGATCTGCATCGCCATCCGTTCAAAATCAGAGTCCGTCATGGCTCCAGAGTCGCTGGAGAAGAAGGATTTCACCTTATCAAGTGTCGACTCCCCCCTTCCGGTCACGAGGGATGCCAACAAAACGGCGCATAACAGCATTGGACGACGGCAATCCATGAATACTTAACCCTAAGGCACCAGAAATGAGGGGCAAGGGGGAAATCCCCCCTGCACCCTCAGTGTTTAAAGAGCATCTCTTTTGAAAGAGAGCCCAAACGAAATCAGGCGTTGTAAGTGGTAGAGGCCGTGGAACCTCCGTGACCGGTCCAGTTGGTATGGAAGAACTCTCCCTCCGGCTTGTCTGTCCGCTCGTAGGTATGGGCACCGAAGAAGTCACGCTGAGCCTGCAACAGGTTGGCTGGAAGGCGTGCACTGCGGTAACTGTCGTAGTAACCGATACTGGCGGTGAAGGCGGGAGCGGCGACACCGCGCTCAACGGCGGCACAGATCGCACGGCGCCATCCGGCCTGTGACCTTGCGAAGACATCCGTGAAGAAGGGGGCGAGCATGAGGTTCTCGAGATTAGGATTAGCCTCGTAAGCCTCTTTGATACGATTCAGGAAGGCAGCACGGATGATGCACCCACCGCGCCAGATCGTGGCGATGTCACCAAAGTTCAGGTTCCAGTCGTAGAACTTGCTCGCGGTGCCGAGCAGATCGAGTCCCTGGGCATAGCTGACGATCTTGCTGGCGTAGAGGGCATCGCGGACATCGTTGATGAACTGCTGACGGTCGCCGGTGAAGACAGGGGCTTGCCATGCAGGGAGGATGTTGCTCGCGGCAACACGCTTTGCCTTCATGGATGACAGGATACGGGCTTCCACGGCGGCGTTGACCGTCGAAAGGACGACACCATGCTCGACGGCATTGCCGACCGTCCACTTGCCGGTTCCTTTCTGGCCGGCCTTGTCCAGAATCAGATCGACGAGCGGCTTGCCGGTCTCCTCGTCCTTCTTGCTGAAAATCTGCTCGGTGATGTCGATGAGGTAGCTGTTAAGCTCTCCCTTGTTCCACTCGGCGAAGATCTGATGAAACTCATCGGCCGTCGGATTGATCGTAGTCTTCAGGATGGCATAGGCCTCGCAGATGAGTTGCATGTCACCGTACTCGATGCCGTTATGGACCATCTTGACGTAGTGACCGGCACCGTCGGGACCCATGTGGCGGCAGCAGGGCTCACCGTCCACAATGGCTGCGATCTTGCGGAAGATCGGACCAACCGACTCCCAGGACTCCTTGGATCCACCGGGCATGATCGAGGGGCCTTTGAGCGCCCCCTCTTCTCCACCAGAAACACCGCTACCGACATAGTGGAGACCCTTCTCCTTAAGGTACTTCTCGCGGCGCTGTGTATCGGTCCAGAGACTATTGCCGCCATCGATGATGATGTCACCCTTCTCGAGGAGAGGAATCAGTTGTTCGATCACGGCGTCCACGGGGGCTCCGGCCTTCACCATGATCATCGCCTTGCGCGGACGGGCCAGCGAAGAGACGAATTCCTCAAGGGACTTGGCTGGAAAGATATTCTTACCCTTGGCACGACTCTCGGCGAATTTTTCCGTCACAGCCGCCGTGCGGTTGTAGACACTGACGGAGAAGCCTTTGCTCTCCATGTTGAGGACCAGATTCTCGCCCATGACGGCGAGGCCGATGAGGCCGATATCACTTTGGTTGTTGCTCATAATTTGTGGAAATTCAGGTTGTCCGAAAGAGTGGGAAACCCTATCTCCCATAGAGGCCGGTTGGCAACCGCGTTCTGGCCCAACTTCTCAAGAACCGAACATGCCGATGAACCTACCAAACCGCCTGACCGTCGGCCGCCTTATCCTGACTGTTTTTTTCGTCGCTTTTCTTTCCACCTCGACGCACTGGGGGGATGTCATCGCGTTGATCCTCTTCATCATTGCCTCCCTGACCGACTGGTTGGACGGTTATCTGGCCCGAAAACTCAATCAGATGACCAATTTCGGCAAGCTGATGGATCCGCTTGCCGATAAGGTGCTCGTGGCCTCGGCTCTCATCTGCCTGATTCCGCTCCGCGCCCTGCCTGCGTGGGCAGTGATCGTGATCATCACCCGTGAGTTTTTGATCACGGGCCTACGGCAACTGGCTGCTGGTCAGGGCACGATCCTTCCGGCAGACCCGCTGGGAAAGCACAAGACGGCCTGGCAACTCATCACGATCATCTTTTTTCTGATCCTGCTGGCTGCCGGTGATATCTTCGGTGATGAAGCGCGCACCCTTCGCTTCCTCTGGGTGAATGTCGGCCCGTTCCTGATTGCTATCACGATCGCCCTGACGATTTACTCGGGCCTCGCCTACCTCTGGAAGAATCGGGATCTCCTTCGCTAGCCGATCCTCGGGTACTAGTGGGAGTGGTCGGGATGATGAGTTTTCTCCGATTCCTCATCCTCGATCTCCTTGCGAAGAGCAAGGGAAAGGAGAGGACGGATAAATCCATAGAGCAGGAATCCGACAAAAAGCAGTGCCGGCATCCACTCATAATTCAGTCCGGCGAAGGCCAGCACGACGATGATCAATAAAAAGCGCGGGAGGGAACGCTGCGTCCTCCAATTAACACCCTTGAAACTGGGATACTTCACGTGACTGAACATCATGAACGAGAGGAAGAGCAATAAGGCAGGCAGGGCGAACTTCCACTTTCCAATCGTCCTTTCACCCTCCTCTAGCCAGAGCATGAAGAGGGTTAACGAGGCAATGAGTCCTGCTGCGGCGGGAATGGGAAAACCGACAAACTCCCTCGAGTGCTCCTTCATCTCCTCCGGTTCCTTGACGGCTGCCGCGATACAGTTGAAACGGGCCAGTCTCAGCGTGCCGCAGAGAAGGTAGATGAACGCGATCACCCAGCCGGTCTTATGAAAATCCTTCAGCACGATCTGGTAGACCAGCAGCGCGGGTGCCAGTCCGAACGAAACAACATCCGCCAAGGAATCGAACTCCCTACCGAAGGGACTTTCATGTCCACCGAGTCGGGCCACACGACCATCTAAAAGATCAAAGACACAGGCACCCAGAATGAAGGCCAATGCCTGATGATAGCAATTGGCCACGGGCTCACCCCCATTATTGAGCAGGGCGGCCTCGATGATCTTGAGGACGGCGGCAAAGCCGCAGAAGAGATTTCCAGCCGTCATCATGTTCGGCAGGAGATAAATCCTCGGTTCGTGTTTATGCATGGCAAGAATGGCGAAAAAACCTAAGCGGTCATCCTGGCGACCTCTGTCTCGCCACCCTTTACTTTCTGACCGATCGACACAAGAACTTCAGCATTGAGGGGAAGATACAGATCCGTTCGGGAACCGAAGCGGATCATTCCGAATCTCTCCCCCCGCTCCATCTTCTCACCCAATTGAGCCCAAGGGACGATGCGACGGGCAATCGCTCCGGTGATCTGCTTCACGGCAACGGCCTTTTCCGGATGATCACTCGAAGCGAAGACCCAGAAGAGACTTTCATTCAATACCGATGCCTCGGGCTTGCGCGCATCAAGGTAAAGGCCGCCACGCCCCTCAATGAAGAGAACTTCACCGGCAATCGGGGTCCGGTTCACATGAACGTCAAAGACAGAGAGAAAAATCGAGACCCGCTTCATCCGACATTTGAAGAACTGCCCTTCCTCAACCTCGTCGACAAGGGTCACCGTTCCATCCGCAGGGGAAACGGCAAGGGAGGTCTCAAGCGGTGGTTTACGTTCTGGATCACGAAAAAACCAGAGGCAGAAAAAAATCAGGGCACTAATGCAAGATGTCAGGATACAAAGCTGAACAAAAGCAGCCAGAACAAGGCCAACGATCAGAATTAAAAAAATCCATCGTCCCTCATACATTGCTCTTGCTGGCCTTGGCTTACTCATGAGTCGGGAACCCTAGTATGGACGATCGCACCTTCGCGAGCCGATAAATCAAAATCGCTCTTCACCAGAAAGCCCGCCCTGCTTAGTCTCCCCTCATGCACTCACAACAAGAAATCATTCTCAAGCGCGACACCGACGCGATTCAGATCCCGAGCGGCAATCCGCTCCAGCTTCCGGCGGGCACCAAGGTCATGGTGACCCAGTCTCTGGGCGGCACCTACACAGTGGCCACCCCGGGAGGACTTGCCCGCATTGATGAAAAGGATGCCGATGCCCTCGGTCTGGAGACAGCCACCGCCCCCTCTCCTGCCAAAACAGCCGTCGAAGGATCCCTGGAGGAAGCTGTCTGGAACCAACTGAAGACCGTCTTTGACCCGGAAATCCCCGTCAATGTGGTCGACCTTGGGCTGATCTATGAATGCCAGCTCCAGCACCCTGAGGAAGGGGTGACCAAGGCCCATGTGAAGATGACCCTGACCGCTCCCGGATGTGGCATGGGCCCGACGATCGCGGCTGATGCCAGGGGCAAGATCCTTACCCTGGAAGGGATTGACGAGGCCGAGGTTGAGCTCGTCTGGGATCCAGCCTGGAACCAGAGCATGATCAGCGAGGCTGGTCGTATGAAACTAGGTCTGGTCTGATAGAGAGGATAAGGACACCACATTTCAGTTGCCTTTTCCCCTTCTGTTAAGCATAGTCCACGCCCCATGAGTCAGCATCCCAGCCTTAAAGGAACGAGCACGATCGCCGTAAAACGCAGCGTGCTGAAGCGGTTCGAGCGCGTCGAACTGATGAAGAAGCGCGGCCAGTTCAAGCCCGGACAGCGCGTCATCGGTCTGCCCAAGACCAAGCCGGAAGATTAACCGCAATCACTGGAGATCATCCATCCCCGGAGTCCGCTACGGATTCCACAAAAGCCAGGCGCACACCCGAGGAAAAGGGTCTGCGCCTGAATCGTTTTTTGGCTGCAGCGGGACTCGGTTCCCGACGCTCCTGTGAGGAACTGATCCTCAAGGGGAGCGTCTCGATCAACGGCACCTATTGCCGGGATCTCTCCACCCGGGTCAACCCTGAGGACGATGTCCGTGTCAGCGGAAGACTTGTCCATGCATTTGCTCCCAGAACCATCCTGCTGAACAAACCGGCTGGTTACACCACCACCCGCAGCGACAAACATGCCGAGAGAACCATCTTCGACCTGCTCCCCTCGGACACTGGTCATCTCTTCCATGTCGGAAGACTCGACAAGGAGAGCGAAGGCCTTCTGCTCCTGACAAATGACGGCGTCCTGGCCCAGGACCTGATGCATCCCTCCAAGGGAGTCGACAAGGAGTACGAGGTTATCCTCGACAAGACGTTTACCGACCGTGACGCCGCCTCCCTGAGACGCGGCACATGGATCGAGGGCTCCGTTGCCCGCATTGAGTCCGTTCGTAACCTGGCTCCCAACAAGATCCAGATCATCCTCCATCAGGGGATCAAGCGTCAGATTCGCGTCATGCTCGGACAGCTTGGTTTCAAGGTGCAGCGACTGATCAGGGTCCGTCTGGGCCCCCTCACCCTCCGCGGTGTCAAACCGGGGAGCTACCGGGATCTACGCAAAGAAGACCTAGAGATCTTGAGGAAGGCGCTCACTGCTCCCAAACCGAAGAAAGAGAAACCAAAACCCCTTCCGAAACCGAAAGCCATCAAGTTCTCCCGGTTCACGGTAATCCCTGCCTCGGCGAAATCACAAGGATCCAAGGGTGCCTCCAGAGGAGCATCTCCCGCAAAACGCCCCCGCAAGACCTCCCCAACGCTCACTAGGTTGAAAAATCGAAAAAGCTGATTTGAATTTTGTTTAACGTCTCTTCCGCGCACGGAAGCCGTTTTACGATCCGGATTTTTTATTCTACCTTTTCTCCATGAAAACGACCCATCGCACGATTGACGGATGCCCTCCTGCCCTCGGTCCTTATAGCCTCTCGGTCCAGACAGCCTCGCCGCTTCTCTTTGTCTCCGGCATGACCCCTTGGGATCCGACAACCGGAAAGATCGAACGTGGCAGCGTGACGGAACAAACGCGCCTCGTCCTGGAGAACGTCCGGCGCGTGGTCGAAGGGTCCGGAGCCAATCTGGCCAACACAGTATCCTGCCGCGTGTATCTGAGTAACCTGACGCCGGAAACCTTCAAGGAGATGAATGCCGTCTACGACGAGTATTTCGGAGGGGATCATCCCCCGGCCCGAGCGACGGTCGGAACGCAATTGCTCGGCTTCGATGTGGAGATTGAATGCGTGGTTGCCCTCGAGGATAAATAAGTCATGAAACACTCTTATCTTCAGGCGTCGTTGCTTTTCATACTGGTTTTGACCGGCACCCTGCGCGCGGAGGCAAACTTCCAGAAGGAATATATCGTTATCACCGGCGGGCCATCCCTGATTGAGTGGGAAAAATTCAAGAAGGTTCCCCATGATCACTGGTGGGCGAATTTCGCCCACGCCTCCAGAATCCGCCTGGACGAACTCAGGCAGCAGTTCGGTCCCGAAGCACGGATTACCTGGCTCGTTTACAAGCCATCCTATGTGCGTCGCTCCGCCCGGCAGGAAAAGCAGGATCTGATCAAGCAACTTGTTTCAATCCAGCAAAAGACCGGAGCCAACCTGCTCTTCTTCAACAACCAGAAACAGCTGCTCGACTACCTGAACGCGGGAAAACCTCGTGATCAGGTAAAGATCGCCAACCTCGAGTACTTCGGACACTCGAACAAATGCTGCTTCATGTTCGACTACAGCAACGAGATCGACAGCGGATCCAAAGTCTGGCTTCACGAATCGGAACTCAAACAAATCGACCGCAATGATTTCGCGCCCCATGCCTTTATCAAGAGCTGGGGCTGCCACACCGGCGAAAGCATGAGCGCTCTCTGGAGCCGCGCCACAGGGCAGCGCATGATCGGGGCCATCGGTTCGACGGACTACTCCGGAAGCGATGCTCCGGGATGGCATCCGACACTGGGAAGCAGCGAGGGACGCTGGGTCAAATAATTCCGCCAAACATTAACGTGGCCGATCACTCAGATCAGGGAATTCTGGGGAAAATCCTACCCTACTTCGGTCGGGCGATGATCCTTCGATGCCCGGTCTGCGGAAAGTCGCCGATCTTCGAGCCCCTGCTGAAAACGCGTTCCCTACGGGACTGGTTCACCCCACGTGATGGCTGCCCTCGCTGCGGATACCCCTACGAGCGCGAGCCGGGCTACTTCCTGGCCTCCACCTGGGTGATTAATTACGGCGCCGGCAGCATTCTGGGAATCGTGATCTATCTGGCGCTGGATCTAACCATCCACCCGCCGATCGGTTGCCTTCTCTTTGCCGTACTGAGCCCGATTGTCCTGTTTAATCTTCTCTTTGCACGGCACTCGAAGGCGCTCTTCATCGCTATCGACCACCTCTCGGATCCTCATGAAAAAGATCCGGGAGAGGATGGGGGTAACCTGCCGAAGCCTGTAGTCCCGCCCCACGATGCGGGGGGTCCCGCCGAACCAACCCCAAAGCCGGAGCCGGAACTGTCGCTGCATTGATGCGCGTCATAGACGCAACGTCGCATTGCCAGAGAGTCATTCCTGTTTTTACTATTACTAACCAAGCTCATGCAGGAATTGCTCTACCTAGATCATAACGCCACCACCCCGATCGATCCCGAGGTGCGTTCCTCCATGCTTCCATGGCTGGAGAATGAATTTGGGAACCCCTCCAGTGTCTACTCCTTGGGACGTCGTGCGTCCGCAGCTTTGGCAAAGGCCCGGGAACAGGTTGCCTCCCTCGTGGGTGCCCTGCCATCGGAAATCATCTTCAACAGCTGCGGCACCGAGGCAACCAACTCCGCCATCCTCTCAGCACTCGCAATAGATCCGGATAAAAGGCACATCATCACCTCGGCCGTCGAACACAGCGCCACGATAAAACTTTGCGAATACCTGGCAACACGCGGGTACGAGATCACCTGGCTTCCCGTTGATAAGGATGGCCTCCTTGATCCCGACAAGCTTGAGACCTCCATCACATCAGAGACAGCGATCGTTTCACTACTCTGGGCCAATAACGAGACAGGTGTTCTCTTCCCAGTTGAGGAGATAGCCTCGATCACCACCCGGAAGAAGGTTCCCCTGCACCTCGACGCCGTCCAAGCCGCCGGCAAAGTGCCGATCAACCTTGAAGAACTCGGCGTCCAGTACGTCTCACTCTCTGCTCACAAACTCTATGCTCCGAAGGGGGTGGGTGCCCTCTACGTGAACCGCCGTGCCCGCTACACGCCGTTGCTACGCGGCAGTCAGGAGGAGTCCAAGCGCGGCGGCACCCAGAATGTCGCCTCCATCGTTGCTTTCGGAAAAGCAGCGGAACTTGCCCAGAGCCATCTTCTGACCGCGGCGCAACGAATCGCTAAACTCCGCGATCGGTTTGAAGAGACCATCCTTTCCACTGTCGACGGGGCACGCCGCAATGGCACGGATGAACCGCGGCTTCCCAACACCAGCAACCTTACCTTCGCCGGCATCGATGCCGAAACCGCCCTCCTACTCTTTGATCAGGAGGGTCTCTGCTGCTCGGCAGGATCAGCCTGCAGCAGCGGCTCCATCAACCCCTCCCATGTCCTCACTGCCATGGGTGTCTCGCGCGACGAGGCACGTGCCAGCCTCCGCTTTTCGTTGGGAAGAACGACAACCGATTCGGAAGTCGACCGCGCCTTGGAGATCATCCCACGAATCATTGCCAAGCTCCGCGCCACACAACCTGCGGGAGGATCGCCGGTTCACATGAACTCTTAAAAGATGAAACGCTTAACCCCTACACTATCACTCTTTGCACTTCTTCTCGCAGGTTGCCTCACCACCCCAGTTTCCAAATCAGGAGGCATCGGCTCAGTAACAGTTACCAACTCCAATCCTTCCGCCATCATCTCGGCGGCACAATCTGTTTTCCCAGACTACGGCTACACACCTGCTTTTGGCAACGGGATCAATTCCGTCTCCTTTGATAAGAACTCAAACAAGTTGGCCAATGTCCTGTGGGGTAGCTACGGAGACCCACAGACGATCAGGGTAAAGGTCAAAATCGTGCAGATCCCCGGAACGAACGATTATCGGATCAGTCCGAAGGTCTACACCATCAGCAATGAGGGAGAGACCGGATTCCAGAGCAAGCGACCCTTGATGGGACTTTGGAATGCTGAATTCGGCCCCTTGCTTAAAAAAGTATCCGCCCAAGCTTCCGGTAGCGGACCGATCTAACACCACGCATCGTTTCCTAATCATGGGAGCTCTGTAAAAAAACTGGCTCCTCTGGTCTTTACTTTCCGCGCTGTTTGTAGGCGCGACGGCCAAGTTAGCCACAGCCATCCGCATAACAGTAGCGCTGGCAAGCCCCTAGCTTACTATGGCCGTTCTCCTGAGTCTTTTTTAGATTTTTTCTCCAAGGACTCTTCTAAGTCCCGCCCCCATAAGCCTGCAGGGTGAAGCAACCCCTCAATAAAACTATTTGCGGGAATCAACCACCACGCACGCCATTCCGGCAGCCTCCGCAGACTGACGGCCGATTTCGGTATCCTCAAAAACCAGGCACCCCGAGGGATCGACCCCAAGGCGGCGGGCCGCCTCCAGATAAGGATCCGGGGAGGGCTTTCCGTTTTTGTAATCCTCCGAGGTGACGATCGTATCGAAGAGATGCTTCAGCCCGAGTCCCTCCAGCGTGGCGTGCACCGATTTACGCCCTCCGCCTGAAGCCACGGCCAAAGGCTTCTTTCCATGCAGGGATCGGGCGATGGCAACAACGGCGTCGATCGGTTGGACCCCGGGGAGAAGTTGATGATAGAGCCCCTCTTTATGGTGGACCATGGCATCCGGATCCATGAAGAGCCCCTGCATTTCATTCAGGGCCTCGACGATCTCCCGGGTCGGACGCCCTCCCCAGCTGTAATACAAGTCTTCCGGCAGATCGGCTCCGTGGGGTTCGAGCGCCATCTTCCAGGCGTCGTAGTGGAGTCCCATGGTATCGGCAAGGGTGCCGTCACAGTCAAAGATGTAGGCATCGAAATCGCGCTCGGGAAGTTGCATCGCCAAGTGTTATCGGGACTCTTTCCGTTTGACGAAAAAAAAGCATGACCGCATTCTTAATGACCAGTCCTTTCAGGATCTGCATCCTCCATGCGTCACACCATCTCCATCCTCGTCGAAAACAAGTTCGGCGTCCTCACCCGCATCGCGGGTATGTTCAGCGGCCGAGGTTTTAATATCGATACCCTCAACGTCGGCCCGACGCTCGACCCCGAAACCTCCCGTATGACCATCGTGGTGCGGGGCGATGACAAGGTGCTTGATCAGGTCAACAAGCAGCTCGACAAGCTCGTGAACGTCATCAGCGTCGAGGACTTCGGCGAATCTGACTATGTCGATCGGGAACTGGTCCTCATCCGGGTCAAGGCCGATGCCAAGGCCCGTGCCGAAATCATGCAGATCTGCGATATCTTCCGGGCAAAGATCATCGACGTTCAACCGAAGCGCCTCGCCATTGAGGTCACCGGTTCCGAGAGCAAGATCGACAAATTCCTGGCCCTGATGGAGCAGTTCGGGATCACCGAACTGACCCGCACCGGCAAGATCGCCCTCGCCCGTTCCAAATAATCCCCTGACAAGAATCAACCAACACACAACAACCAACCCATGCCCGCCAAAATCTACACCTGCAAAGACGCCGATCTGAAGTTCCTCAAGGGAAAAACCTGCGCCGTGATCGGCTTCGGTTCCCAGGGACACGCACACGCCCTGAACCTCAAGGAGAGCGGCGTCAAGGTGATCATCGGTCTCTACCCGAAGAGCAAGAGCTGTGAGGTCGCCAAGAAGCTTGGATTCCCGGTTTTCGACACCGCTGAGGCCGTCAAGAAGGCCGACGTGGTCTTTGTCGCGGTTCCCGACCTCGTCATTCCCGAGGTGTACGAGAAGGACATCGCCCCGAATCTCCACTCGGGTCATACCCTCCTCTTCAGCCACGGCTTCGCGATTCACTTCAAGACGATCAAGCCACCCAAGCACGTTGACATCATCATGGTCGCACCCAAGGGACCCGGTCACACCGTGCGTCGCCAGTATCAGGAAGGCAAGGGTGTCCCCACGCTCATCGCCATTCATCAGAACAAGAGCGGCAACGCCAAGAAGACCGCCCTCGCCTGGGCCAAGGGTATCGGTGGAACCCGCGGCGGCGTTTTCGAAACCAGCTTCAAGGAAGAGACCGAGACCGATCTCTTCGGCGAACAGGCCGTGCTTTGCGGCGGTACCGCGGCACTCATTCAGGCCGGATTCGAGACCCTCGTTGAGGCCGGATACCAGCCCGAGATGGCCTATTTCGAAGTGCTCCACGAGTTGAAGCTCATCGTCGATATGATCAACGAGTCGGGAATCAGCGGCATGCGCTTCTCCATCTCCGAGACCGCCAAGTACGGTGATATTGTTGTCGGGCCCAAGGTTGTCGATGCCTCCGTCAAGAAGCGGATGAAGACCGCCCTCAAGGACATCCAGACCGGCAAGTTCGCCAAGGATTGGATCGCCGAGGCAAAGGGTGGCAAGAAGAAGTACAACGCCCTTCTCAAGGCTGGCGAGAAGCACCCCATCGAGAAGGTGGGCGAGCAACTCCGCTCCCGTATGTCCTGGATCAAGAAGAAGAATATCAAGGGGGCTCAGGCCGCCTACTAGGTATCAATTCCTAACAAAATAGGGTCGTCCGGAAGGAATCTTCTGGACGACCCCTTTTTTTTGCCCAGAACTAGGAGCATCATGATCAACGACATCAAAAACTACCTCGGAGCCGAAGCCGACTCCCTCCTCAATCACCAGTGCAAAACGGTCTCCAAAGACCTTCTGCACCTTCCGGGTCCCGACTTCGTGGACCGCATCCATATTGGCAGTGATAGGAATCCCCGCGTCTTGGCCAACCTTCAGCGCATGTACAGCACCGGACGTCTGGCAAATACCGGCTACCTTTCCATCCTTCCTGTTGACCAGGGTATCGAACACTCCGCCGGAGCCAGCTTTGCAAAGAATCCGATCTACTTCGATCCCGAGAACATCGTGAAACTCGCCATCGAGGGAGGCTGCAATGCCGTCGCCTCCACATTTGGCGTTCTTGGTTCCGTTGCCCGCAAATACGCCCACCACATTCCCTTCCTGGTGAAGATCAACCATAACGAGCTCCTGACCTATCCGAACGTTGCTCGCGAAATCATGTTCGGCACCATCGAGGAGGCCTATGACATGGGTGCGGCGGCAGTCGGTGCCACCATCTACTTCGGCGGCGAGGATGCCAGCCACGAAATCATCCAGGTTGCCGAAGCCTTTCATCATGCCCACGAACTCGGCATGGCGACCGTCCTCTGGTGCTACCTCCGTAACGATGCCTTCAAGAAGGACAAGGATTACCACCTCTCCGCCGATCTCACCGGTCAGGCCAACCACCTCGGCGTCACGATCGAGGCGGACATCATCAAGCAGAAGCTCCCTGAGAACAATGGAGGATACAAGGCACTCAATACCGGCAGTTCCAGCTACGGCAAGCTCGACGAGCGCATCTACACAGAGCTCACCACGGATCACCCGATCGACCTCTGCCGTTATCAGGTCATCAACTGCTTCATGGGTCGTGCCGGTCTCATCAACTCCGGCGGCGCCTCCGGAACCCATGACTTCGAGGATGCGGTGAAAACGGCCGTCATCAACAAGCGTGCCGGCGGAACCGGACTCATCTCCGGACGCAAGGCCTTCCAGCGCCCGATGGAAGAGGGAGCGAAACTCCTTCACGCCATCCAGGATGTTTACCTCTGCCCAGAGGTGACGATCGCCTAAGGTTCCGATCATCTCACCTATGAACGACCGGGCGCTTCTTGCTGCCCAGGGTTATCTTGAACTCGGCATGGTCGAAGAGGCCCTTGCCGAGCTTTCAGGCGTCAAATCCTTGGAGGCAGGCGATCCCGATCTTGTTGAACTTCGCCTGCATATCATGATGCATGCTGAACGATGGTCCGAGGCACTCGTTGTGGCCGAGGAACTCCTGAGATTGAATCCCTCGGCCGTTCCCGCCTATATCCACGGGGCCTTTGCCCTGCACGAATTGGGCCGAACGGCGGAGGCTCGGGATCTTTTGCTGAGGGGGCCTGAGATCCTCAGAAAGGATCCGACCTACCATTACAATATCGGCTGTTACGAAGCCGTTCTTGGCAACAGCGAGTCCGCAAAAAAAAGTCTCGAAAGAAGCTTCGCCCTTGATGAAACATATCGTGACTTTGCAAAAAAGGATCCCGACCTCGAGGCGATTCGTCATGAACTAGCCGACTGATGGAGGCGTTTGAGCCGACAGCGGTGGTGGAGCGCCTAAAAACTGCGTTTGAAGAGATCCTTTTGGATTCTCCTCGTGGAGGCGCCTCCTTTTCCCTCTGGAAGAATGGAGTACCAATCCTCTCCCTCCATGGAGGCGAAGCTTCTCCCGGCGTGCCGTGGCTGCGCGAAACACCATGCCTGATCTGGTCTGCTAGCAAAGGGATCGCGGCAGCGGTCACCCTGCACGCCTTGCAGGAAAAGGAAATTCCATTGATGACCAAAGTCTCCCGTCTTTGGCCGGAATTCGGGTCTGGGGGGAAGGGGGAGATTACTCTGGCGGAACTGCTTTCCCACCGTGCAGGACTTGCCTCCATTGATCGGAAAGGAATTCTCATCACCGATCATTCGATCGTGGTCGAAGCGCTCGCTTCCCAGCCCCCGAACTGGACTCCTGATGGGAGTCATGGCTACGGAGCCAGAACTTTTGGTTTTTTGCTTGATGAGATTGTCCGTCGCGTGACCGGCGAAAGATTGGCAGATCGATGGAATCGGATCTTCCGTGAACCGCTCTGCTTGGATCTTTGGTTTGGTCTTCCCCCGGATAAATTGGAATCGGCAGCCACTGTCATCGCCCCGACAACCCCTCCCTCCCCGAGCCCCTTCTCCAAGGCGTTCGGCGATCCGGGTTCCCTAACCCGGCGTGCCTTGAGCGAACCCGGAGGTGCCCTGACACCTTCGGTTATGAATTCAGCCTCGATGAGAATGGAATCCCTTCCTTCGCTGGGTGCAATCTCCACGGCCGAAGCCTTGGCACAATTTTACAACCTGCTTGCCGGGGAAGGCGGAGGATTTTTTAAACCGGAAACACTGGCTACGATGCGAACTCACTTGGCGAAAGGGCACGATCTCGTGCTGAAGGATAACACCTCTTTCTCTGCCGGATTCATGACCAATGAGTTTGGTGTCTACGGCCCGGGGAAGAATTCCTTCGGACATCCAGGAGCGGGCGGTTCACTTGCCTTTGCAGATCCCGAGGCAGGAATCGGCTTCGCTTTTATTCCCAGCGCGATGCATCCGGGAGCCCTTCCGGGAGAGAGAACAAGGAAACTGGTTCAGGCTCTCTACGGGAGATCCTTGCAATGACGTTTTAAACCGGAAGGAGAGATCTCTATTCCAGTGACTTGTTTCAGCTTTCAGTTTTTCAGCTTTCAGCTTTTCTCTAGTAATGCTCGATATTCGCCTTCTCCGAGAAGATGCAGATGCCGTTAAGGCACGACTTGCGACCCGTTCCGGCAATTATGCCGATCTGATTGACCAGATCCTTGCCTGCGACGCCCGTCGCCGTGAGAGCGAGACGCGTGTCCAACATCTCCGCGCCGAAAAGAACCGCCTGAGCAAAGAGATCGGCGGTCTCAAGAAGTCGGGCGGTGACTCCTCTCAGTTGGAAAGCCAGGTAAAAGGATTCTCCGAAGAAATGGAGGAACTCGGCCGTACCGCGGCAGAACTCGATGCCGAACAGCGCGACCTCTTGCTTCGAGTGCCGAATCTTCCAAACCCGGAATTGCCCATCGGTAGCGATGCCGAGGCCAATGTGGCGATCAAACATTGGGGCGAACCCGCTCCCATGAATCCCGAGGATCATGTCGCCATCGGCGAACGTCTTGGACTTTTTGACCTCGAGCGCGCCGCAAAGATCAGCGGCAGCGGTTACGTCCTCTTCACGGGGGCGGGAGCACGTCTGGAGAGGGCTCTCATCAACTTCCTGCTCGATCTTCAAACCCGTTCGCATGGTTACACGGAAATCGCTCCTCCCGTCCTGGTTCGTCGTGACTGCATGGAGGGAACCGGTCAACTCCCCAAATTTGAGGATGACATGTACGGCTTCGATGAGGGAGCGGCTTTCCTGACTCCGACTGCGGAAGTCTCCGTGACGAATATCCGTCGTGACGAAATCCTTTCCGAGTCGGAACTTCCGCTCAAATACACCGCCTGCACTCCCTGCTTTCGTCGGGAGGCGGGATCCGCGGGGCGAGAGACGCGCGGCATGATCAGGATGCACCAGTTCGACAAGGTCGAGTTGGTCAAGATTTGCACACCCGAACAGGCGGCGGCGGAGTTGGAATCACTGACTGCCGATGCTGAACAGGTTCTTCAGCTGCTCCAACTCCCCTATCGTGTCCTGGAACTCTGCACGGGAGATATCGGCTTTTCCTCCTCACGCACGTATGATCTGGAGGTTTGGGCCCCGGGACAGGGAGGCTATCTGGAGGTCTCAAGTTGTTCCCACTTCGGCGACTATCAGGCGCGCCGCATGAATCTCCGCTATAAAAATGCCGAGGGTAAGAATGTCTTCTGCCATACGCTTAATGGCTCCGGAACAGCCCTCCCACGCCTGTACGTGGCGCTGCTCGAGACGCATACCAAACCGGGGGGGGCGCTCATGCTCCCCGAGCCGCTACAGCCTTACTTCGGCGCCGCTCAGATCGGCTGAGTTTTTTGAATCTGGAACTCGGGAAATCAGGAAAGGAAAAAAGGGGTATGAGTCCCCGGCAGATGATTCAGAGGATTCAGGAAGGACTCAACGGGATATCACCTCGTAAAAAACTCATCGTTGCCGTTTCGGGTGGAGCCGACTCGGTGGCGATGCTTCATCTATTGCTGGATGCCGGATATCGGAAACTTGTAGTGGCTCACTTTAATCATCGCCTGAGGGGTAAGGCCTCGGCAGGTGATGCAGCCTTCGTTGAGAAACTTGCATCAGGATTAGACTTATCATTTGAAGGTTCATCAGCTGATGTGAATGCCAAAGCCAAGGTGGGAAAGCTTTCAATCGAAACAGCTGCACGAGATGCCCGTTATGAGTTCCTGGCTTCCGTGGCAAAGAGGCACAGGACTCGCAGCATTGTACTGGCACACCATGCCGACGATCAGGTCGAGACCTGTCTCTTTAATTTTCTCAGGGGATCAGGAATCTCGGGCCTTTCCGGAATGAAGCCCCACTCCTGGCGGACAATCGAGGGCGTAAGAATACAACTCCATCGTCCCCTCTTGGGAACAACCAAGAGGGACCTGCTCCATTACCTGAGGGAAAGAAAGCTTCCTTATCGCGAGGATGCCACGAATGCCGTGGCCGAGGGCTCGCGTAACAAACTGCGTCTGAAAGTGATTCCACTCATTGAGGAGTGCTTCGGCTCCTCGTTCAGGGCCTCGATCGTGCGGAATGCAAGGATGCTGGCAGATGAAGAGGATTTCCTCGCCTTGATCTCACTACCCATTGCCGCTTCCGAAACACTACCGGTGAAACTGCTAAGGGAACTCCATCCGGCACTCCGCCGAAGAGTCCTCCATGGATGGCTAAGAAACCAAGGAGTTGAAGAACCAGGATTTGCGGAGGTGGAACGGGTTGCTTCCCTGCTCGAAACGAATGGCCCGGCAAAGGTGAACCTCCCGGGGAATCGTCACGCCCGCCGTCGTTCTGGAATCCTCTTTATCGAGTAGCGATCAATTCGCCGAGTGTCAGTGCAAGTTGGCATCCGATTTTTTCGTGAGTGAATCGTTTCTGAACGGTTTCCCAACCCGATTTCCCCATCGATACGCGCAATAGCGGGTCGGAAAGAAGTTGAATCAATGCGGCCGACCAACCACCGGGTTGCACCACGATTCCGGAACCACTGCACTCGATCCACTCACGGTTCACTCCCACATCACTCGCCACCACTGGAAGACTGCATGCCATGTATTGGAGCGCCTTGTAGGCGCACTTGCCGCGTGTGAAACCGTCATCGACTAGGGGCATGATCCCGAGATCAGCCAAAGCAATTGCGTCATACTCTGCCTTCTTGCTCCACTCAATAAACTCCCAGGAGGAAAACCGGCCGAACTTCGGCGGGCGGTTGCTCACGATTCGAAGGAGGAAGGGATAAACCGCATGAGCGGCCAAAAGCTCCTCCTCAATCGCCTCCACTTGCGCCACGTTGGGTCCCATGCCGACCCAGATCACGACAGGGAGGGTATTTTTGGCATTACTAGTTCTCGGCTTCAATGAGGGGACGCTTGTCGGAATCATGCAAGTAACCGCCTTCGGAGCAATACTCACGACCTTCTCCTCCAGCACGGGACTTCCACAAATTGCCGCATCGACAAACCTCATGAAGAATCCGAATCGCCTTGCCTGCTTTCCGCTCACATACGGCACGTGATTCTTCTTACCCATCCAGACAGCGTCATCGATATCGAAGAGAAGTCTCTTTGCAGCCCTTCGGAGCCTCAACACATTCCACTGGCTGATCAGGACCTTCTGCCAGAGCACGGCGTCGAAGGAACGGGCTTTTTGCAGAAGAGCACTCCACGATTCACCCCGTTTTGGTTGAAGTATCACCTCAACCGAGATACCCGCGGCCTGCAGAGCATCCAAATGCTGAAAAATCCGCAACCTGCTGCTGGGACTAATAGCCGGATCCTCCACCACGCAAAGGAGGGAGAGCGTTCCAGCCATCGGGGGCACAATTAGTAAGCCTTGCCGAAAATGACGCGTCGGAGACTCGGTTCACCGGTAAAAGGACAGATACCCGGTTCATCGATGAACTCCGAGCCATCGGCCTCGGGAATACAGCGGATCGTTACCTTCAGTTCCTCCTTGATCTTGGCCTCCACCTCGGCACTCCCGTTCCAATGGGTCAGCGCAAATCCGCCATGGATCTCCGGCTTGTCGGGATTCTTAGGCGTGAAGTAGGCATGGAATTCTTCCTTTGTATCGATCTTCTTGGTGTGTTCCCTACGGAAAGCAAGGGCACGGTCGAGCAGGCTTTGCTGGATCTCCGTCAGGATTTCAGGAAGACGTGCTGCAAGTGAATCGGCCGGTAGGAATTCTTTTTCTTTTGGCCCTTTGTCACGTCGTGCCACGGCAGCGCTTCCCGATTCAATATCACGAGGCCCGATCTCGATGCGAACGGGCACCCCCTTCTTGATCCATTCCCAGGTCTTGGTTCCGCCACCGACATCACGGCTATCAATCTCAACACGGAGAGGTTCGCCGGCATAGGTAGAGGAGCGGAGTGCAGCAGCGAGTTCCTCTGTCTTGGCAAGAACGGCAGCACGGGTTTCCTCTTTGGGAGTGATCGGAATGATAACCACCTGCGTACCGGCGATCCGGGGAGGCAGGATGGCTCCGTCATCGTCTCCGTGCGCCATCAGAAGGGTACCGATAAGGCGCGTGCTGACACCCCAACTGGTGGTCCATGCCAGCTCCTCGGTATTATTCCGGGAGAGGAACTTGATGCCGGAGGCCTTCGCAAAGTTCTGGCCAAGGAAATGGGAAGTGCCTGCCTGAATCGCCTTGCGGTCCTGAACCATCGCCTCGATGCAATAAGTCCGTACGGCACCGGGAAAGCGCTCACTGGCAGTCTTCTCCCCCCGGATGACGGGAACCGCGAGCCAATCGCGGGCGAAGGTCTCGTAGACGCCGAGCATCTTCACGGTCTCCTCGATCGCTTCAGCTTCGGTTTCGTGGGCAGTATGCCCCTCTTGCCAGAGGAACTCGGCCGTACGGAGGAAAAGACGGGGACGCAGTTCCCAGCGGACCACATTCGCCCACTGGTTGAGGAGAATCGGCAGATCACGGTACGACTTCACCCACTTGGCATACGTTGAGCCGATGATGGTCTCCGAGGTGGGACGGACGATCAGCGGTTCTGTCAGTTCTCCGGCAGGAACGAGCTTCCCATCCTTGAGTTCCAGGCGGTGGTGAGTGACCACGGCGCATTCCTTGGCAAACCCCTCGACATGCTCCGCTTCCTTCTGGAGATGTCCGAGCGGAATGAAGAGCGGAAAGTAGGCGTTCTTGTGCCCCGTTGCCTTGAACATGCCATCAAGCGCTCCCTGCATCCTCTCCCAGAGGGCATATCCCCAGGGACGGATCACCATGCATCCGCGGACCTCCGAGTTCTCCGCCATCTCGGCAGCACGGACGACCTGCTGGTACCACTCGGGGAAATCCTCCTCGCGACGCGGGGAGATAGCGCTTTCGTTGCCTTTGCTCATAAGTGGGGAAGGGTAGCCTTTGGGCTATCGGTTACGCAAGCGAGCGCAGGAGGCGCTCAAAGAAGTCCGCCCCTGCTTGAATGTCGGCCACCGAGATGAATTCATCGGCCGTGTGAGCCTGGGCAATCGAACCGGGTCCCAATGCGACGGCAGGAATTCCCTTTGCTGAGAATACCGCTGCATCACAGAACCAAGGTGCCCCGACAGGCGAGGCGCCGAGACCGGAGAGTTTTGTCACGAGGGTGTGCTCGGGATCGGTATAAAGAGGCTCGGACCCTTGGTATTCCACCGTCACGCCATGGGCAGCATTCTTGATCAGATTGATGATCTGCTGCGGATCTGTTCCAGGGATAATCCGAATATCAAGGCTAGCCTCACAGTGGTCGGGTACGATGTTCGTCTTCGAACCGCCACGGATTGTTCCCACGCTCAAGGTGGAGTGCCCAAGCAAGGGATGTTCGGTCTTGGAGAGTTCAGGAATGACATGCTCCCTGATCCTCTCAAGTGCCGAGGTCATCTTGTAGATTGCATTCTCACCACGATCAGGAGCGGATGCATGGACAGCCTTCCCGTGGGCCGTGAGGGTAACCCAGAGCGATCCTTTATGGGCATGAACCGTCTTCAGGTCGGTCGGTTCGCCTGCAATCACAAAGTCAAAGCTCTCCTCGGAGGCGAGAGCTTTTGCCCCATGCTGACCTGATTCCTCCCCCACAAGACCCGCGAACCAGATCTCGTGGCTCAACGTGGGAATCACCTCACGCACCCGAGCCAAGGCACAGAGCATGGCAGCCATAGGGCCCTTCGTGTCACTGGCACCACGACCCCAGACCTTGCCATCTCGGACCTCACCGCTGAAGGGATCGATCGTCATGCCAATGACACTAACTGTATCCATGTGGGGAGCGAGAAGGAGGCGGGGCTTTCCATTGCCGTCGCTTAGGCTACTTGAATCACTTGGAAAGCGGGCCACCACATTGGGACGACCCGGAAGCACCTCTCGAATCATCACCTCGGCACCAAGATCTTTGAGGAGTAACTCAAGGGCCACGGCGATCCGCGCCTCGCCCGGATCACTCACACCGGGATCACCCTCGGGATTCACACTCGGAATGCGGATCAGTTCCTGAAGAAGGGTTACCGGATCAAGAGGGTTCATCATCAGGATTCTTTCTGGGAGGCGTGAAGCTCGCGGTACCAGTCTACAAACTTCGGGATACCATCGCGGATCGGCGTACGGGGTGCATAGCCGAGAAGGGTGCGCGCCTTGGTGATATCGGCGGCGGTGAGCGGCATATCCCCCTTCTGCTCGGGAAGCCGTTCGATCACAGCCTTCTTACCCAAGGCCTTCTCGATCGAGGAGATAAGCTTTGCGAGGGTCGTCGTTTCGTTTTCCCCGAGGTTGAAGATTTCAAACAGCGGCCCCTCCCCGTCCACGTACGAAAGCGCACCCATCACTCCCTGCACGATGTCATCGATGTAAGTGTAGTCACGCCGTGTGGAACCGTCACCGAACTGCTTGATCGGACGACCATGCTCAATCGCATCGGTGAAGCTGTGGATCGCCAGATCAGGACGCTGTCCCGGACCATAGACGGTGAAGAACCGCAGGCAGGCGATTCGCATGCCGTGCAGGTTGACGTAATTTCCACAGAGCTGTTCCCCGGCGATCTTCGTCGCCGCATAAGGGGAGAGGGTCTGAAGGATCGGCAAGTCCTCCCGGAAGGGAACGGTCTTTGAGAGACCATAGACCGAAGAGCTGGAGGCAAAGATCATCCTACGGCATCCGGAAAGACGGGAAGCCTCCAGAACGTTGAATGTTCCGGTGATATTTGTATCGATGTAGAGCTTGGGATCGGCAATCGAAGGCCGGACACCCGCACGGGCCGCGAGATGGATCACTGCTTCTGGTCGCACTTCTTCAAAAATTCGGCGGATGGCATCCCAGTCGCGCAGATCAACCGCCTTCACAACGACGCCACCCCCAATCTCTGCAAACGAGTCAACATTCGCCCGCTTGATTGCCGGGTCATAGAAATCGTTGAAGTCATCGATTACCGTCACCTGATGCAACTCAGACCCCTCGGAGAGAAGGCTACGGACCACATGGGATCCGATAAAGCCGGCTCCTCCTGTGACAATGATCTTCATCCTTAGACTTTACCCCATGGAAAACCTCCCGATAAAGGCTTAAAGAGTCTGGGAAGCTGGAGCCAGATATCCCATACTAATTCGATGTCCAGAGGTCGCATAACCCATTCAAAACCATCCCTGACTACCCCTCCCCTTCCAATGCGTACCTGGGTCGAGGTCGATCATGCAGCCCTCAGCCATAACCTCAAAGCTGCGCGCAAAATGGCCGGGAAGGCAGGCATCATGGCCGTAGTGAAGGCCAACGGCTACGGACATGGCCTCAATGAGGTGGCCGCAACCCTTAGTCCGGGTATCGATGTCTTCGCCGTCGCCTCCCTGGGAGAAGCGATCCAACTCCGGGGCACCGAGAAAAAGAAGCCGATCCTGCTGCTGAGTGCCGCTCTTCCGGTGGAGTACCCGGAGATCGGTCGTCGCGGTTTCATACCCACCATCTCATCGCTTAAAGAAGCGCGTCTTTACGCCGACGCAGCCCCCAAGAATGCTCCCATTCACTTCAAGATCGATACCGGAATGGGACGACTCGGAGCCCTTCCCGAAGAGGCATTCTCCATCCTCCGCGACATCAGAAAACTGTCCCTCACCCTTCACAGCATCTCGACCCATCTGGCTTCGGCCGATAGTGACCGAAATCTGACGAGGCAACAGCTCAAGGAGTTTGAGAAGCTGATTTCCTACATCCGGGAATTTGAACCGAAGGTCCCGATCCATGTCCTGAACTCGGCGGGAACCATGCTCTTTCCGGCTCATGCCCATGACCTCGTGCGCATCGGCCTCTTGCTCTATGGAATCTCACCCCTTCCCCGCTTTCAAAAACTCCTCAAGCCCGCTTTGAGTTGGAAAGCCTCTATCACCTTTCTCAACGATCTCCCGAAAGGTCATGGGATCAGCTACGGAAGCACCTATCGAACTCCACGCCCCATGAAGGTGGCCGTGCTACCGGTCGGCTACGCCGACGGCTATCCAAGGCATCTTTCCAGTAAAGGCACGTTTGTCCTCATCAAAGGAAAGCGCTGCCCCGTCCTCGGACGCGTCACCATGGATCAGATCATGGTCGACGTCTCAGCGATCAAAGGGATCAAAGTTGGAGATGAGGCAGTACTCGTCGGCAAACAGGGTAAAGACGAAATCACCGCCACGGAAGTGGCTCAAAAAGCCGATACTATTCCCTGGCACCTCTTCTGTGGCATCACTGGAAGAGTTGCTTACGTTTACAAAGCTTAAAGAAAACCGAGACTCGGGCTGGCGGGATTATTCTTTCTGCAAAAGGCTCTAGTAAAGCCCTTCGGTCAGCTCAAATGCTGCTGATCGCGACAGAGCAGACGAACCCTCTACTTCTGTAAAGGCTTGGAAGTTTCGATGCACCGCTAGGCCTGCAAGCGAAGCTGTATAACTTATACTGCGAGCGCAGCAGAACGACGCGGGGCGCGAAAATCCCTAGCCTACTCCGCTAAGAGTTCTTAGCGGAACCCCTGAATGCGACACACTCATGGAGGACCCTATCCGAAGCAAAGTGTTCACTGGAGCGGAGCACTACATTAATGTCTCCAACAACAGCATGGCCACCTTTGGCGAGATCCTCGCCGAGTGAGACTGAATTCTCAAGGCCCTCGACGAGAGTCTTGTCCTGAGATAGCACGACGGGCTTGGATCCCGGCACAATAAGGATGGCGAGCGGACGGATGGAGCGAGCGATCGGATCTAGAGTCAGGATGTCGGCTGTCTCCTCGGCCACAGCCGCAGCCTCGGCATGTCGCACCTCAAGCTGGATCATCCGGGCACGCGCCTCGGGCGTCACCGACTCGATGGCATGGGTGATCGCATCAAGCAGGGCGTGGCGGACATCGGAGAGATCCTCCAGTTCCTGAAGCTTCTGCAAGTCCTCGTTCTGATGGATTGCTTTCGCAAGTTGGGAGATCTCCTTGAGGTACGAGTTCCTCTGCATATCGGGAACCAGGTACATCACGACAAGGTGGACAGGAACGCCGTCGGGGGATCCGTAATCGATTCCCTTGGGGCTCCAACCCACCGCGCAAAGCACTTCTCCATCCGTATCAGAAGTGGCATGGGGGCAGGCCCATCCCCTGCCGATACCCGTGTTATGAAGATTCTCACGTGCCAGCGCCTTCTCGTTGATCCCTTCGTCGCTAACCTCCGGAATGGCCTCGAGCAGCGTCCCCAGGAACTCCATGGCGTCGTTCTTGATGTTGTCGGGAAGTTCGACAAGGCGGCCCTCCTGAAGGGCGTTGAGTAAAGCTTTCATGAAAATCAGTTGTGGTGAGCCTAACTCTTAATCAATACCGAACTTTCTGGCAAACCAGGCGTTCACTGTGTGCGTGAGCGTCACGTAGCAGAGGATCGTGGCGGCGATGAAAGCCCAGAAAATCGGGGGAAGCGGAACCATGCCAAGATAAGAAGCTACAGGGGGGATGTAGGGAATGGCGGACCCGATCAGAATAATGATCAACGTGGAGAGAATGAGCGTCGGACTGGCGCAGCTTCCAAAGAACGGAATCTTGCGGGTGCGGATCACGTGAACAATCAAGGTCTGTGTGATGATCGATTCGACAAACCAACCGGAGTGAAAGAGAGAAGCGGCGTAGGTGTTGTCGTTTGCCACTCCCGGCCCCCCGACAAATCGATGGAGCAACTCAACAGGTGCCGCAAGGTTCAGGTTACTGCACTTGAAGAACCAGAGCATCACGGCAAACGTTGTGTAGTCGAAGATCGAACTGGTGGGACCGACGCACATCATGAACCTCTGAATATTCCCGATATTCCACTTGCGAGGCTTGAGCATGTATTCGGCATCGACATTGTCATAGGGAATGCCGATCTGGGAAAAATCATAGAGCAGGTTGTTGACCAGCACCTGAACGGGCATCATGGGAAGGAACTTCAGGAAGTAACTGCTACCCACCATGGAGAACATGTTGCCGAAGTTGGAACTCGCACCCATGCGGATGTACTTGATGATGTTCGCGAAGACCTTGCGCCCCTCAAGGATACCGTCCTCGAGCACCATCAGACTGCGCTCCAGCAGAATAATGTCGGCTGATTCCTTGGCGACGTCGACGGCGGTATCGACCGAGATGCCGACATCGGCAACTCGCATCGAGAGTGCGTCATTGATGCCGTCACCCATATAGCCGACCACATGACCACGCTTCTGAAGGGCGACGATGATGCTCTCCTTCTGGGCAGGAGAAAGACGGGCAAAGACGCTGGTCTTCTCGGCAAGTTCGCCAAGGGCCTGCTCATCCATTCCGACGATCATGTCGCCGGTGATGATCGTTCCTGCCTCGAGATGAACGTCGCGGCAGATTTTTCCGGTTACCAGGGCATTGTCTCCGGTCAGGATCTTGGTCGTGACTCCGTAACTGGCGAGCGAAGCAATAGCCTTCTGTGCCGACTCTTTCGGGGGATCAAGGAACGCTATGTACCCAAGCAGGATGAGATCGCTCTCGTCGGCAATCGAAAAGGTTCCCTTGTCCTGAGGGAACTCACGATAGGCGATTGCCAGAACGCGGTAGCCGTCACGACTGAGCGCCTCAAACTCCTCAAGCAGGTCATTCTTGATAAGGTCGATCATCATGTAGACTTCCTCGTCGACCTGATAGTGGGTGCACGATTTGAAGACATCCTCGACGGCACCCTTGCAGATCAGCACGTGATCTCCCTCGTAATCGACCACCACGCTCATCCGCTTGCGCTGGAAGTCGAAGGGAATCTCGTCAACCTTCTTGCATCCACGATCAACATCGAGGTCGGTATGGGATAGGACGGAATTATCCAGCAGGTTGCGCAGACCCGTCTGGTAGTAACTGTTCATGTAGGCGTAGCGCAGGACGTCCTCGCTCTGGCGTCCCGTGACATCGACGTACTTTTCCAGGATGACCCGATCCTGGGTCAGGGTGCCTGTCTTGTCGGTGCAAAGGATATCGATTGCCCCGAAGTTCTGGATCGCGTGGAGTTTTTTCACGATCACCTTCTTCTTGGACATCGCGAGGGCTCCCTTTGCGAGATTCACCGCCACCATCATGGGAAGCATCTCCGGGGTCATGCCGAGCGAAACGGCTAGACCGAACATCAAGGCTCCGGACCAATCATGCTTCGTCACCCCGATAATGAGGAAGACGACAAAGACCATCACAAGCATGAAGCGGATCATGAGCCAGGTGAAGCCGGCGATACCCCGATCGAAGCTGGTCAACACCGGCGCGCTGCCGAGCTTCTCGGAGATGGAGCCGAAATGCGTGCGGACACCGGTATTCACCACGACTGCCTTGGCTGTTCCACTCACCACATTACTCCCCTGAAACACTGCGTTCGGCATCTCGATGACGGCCTTGGAGGCTTCCGCAGGTGTTTCGGCATGCTTCTCAATCGGCATCGACTCACCGGTGAGCGAGGACTGACTGACAAAGAAATCCTTGGCAGTGATGAGTCTAAGGTCGGCGGGAATGATCGATCCCGCCTGCAGGCTGATAATGTCACCGGGAACGATCTCCGACATGAGTATCTCGACCTCATGGTCGTCACGCATCACGTGACAGTTGGTCTGGACCATCGCATTGAGAGCCTCCACGGCCTTCCCCGACTTGCTCTCCTGATAGTAGGAGAGACCGACGGAGATCACCACCATCAGTCCCACGATGGTGGCGGATGCAGGATCGCCAGTGGCAAGTGAAATGGTGGCGATGACAAGGAGTTGGATCACCAGGGGATTCTTGCAACGCAGCAGAATCTCCATGAGAAAGCCGTGCTTCTTCTTGTGCCCTAGATCGTTGGGACCCCATTTCTCGCGACTTGCTTCCACTTCGGAGTGGTTCAACCCGGCACGACGCGACTGCATCTGAAAAAGAGCATCGTCGAGTTGCAGGGAGCAGATCTCGAGAAGCCGCTTCTCGTGTTCGGTCACGGTTTCCGCTGCTTCTTTTTTGGCTTGGGAGAGCCCGGCTGGAGTGATTTTCCCGAAAAGGTTCATGGTGAATGAGTTTTATCTCATCAGTGAGGATCTACCGGCAAGACCCATCTCCTTTGATGAAGAAATTGTCACAGAGGAATGATAGGATCCAAGAAACGCGCTCCCGGGGGATTAGGTGATGAAGAGATCCCACTTCCCCTTCCCCGACTTCTTTAACTATCCGATTCTGACAGCATTCCGGCGATCGAGCTTCAGGACACCTGGTTCATCTACGGAAAGGACAGCCTTGGGGTCAGTGACTTTCTCCCCTTTCCATGAGACACTCCCTCCCTCGACAAGACGGCGGAGATCACCTCGGGATTTCCTGATCGAGAATGCTTTTTCAAAGGCATCGACCCCAAGGGAGATGATATCGCGAGGGAGATCAGCGGTGGGTGCGTATGAGGGAAGTTCGGCAGCCTCCAGATCCTTCTTCGAGAAACGGAGTTCGAACTCCTCCCGTGCATGGCGCCCCTCGGCAGCGGAATGGAAGCGTGCCGTGAGGCGTTCGGCCAGTGACTTCTTGGCCTCCATCGGGTGGATCTCCGACGAAAGCTCCTCATGAAGCAGAAGACGATAATACTCACCCATCTGCTCGTCGGAGATGCTCATCAACTTGCCGAACATCTCACCCGGCGCCTCGGTGACGCCGACTGCATTTCCCAGGCTCTTGCTCATTTTCTGGACGCCGTCGAGGCCCGTCAGGATCGGAAGCATCATGGCCACCTGCTGGTGCATCCCCTCCTCGTGCTGAAGGTCGCGCCCGACAAGGATATTGAACAACTGGTCGGTGCCTCCGAGTTCGACGTCTGCTTCGATCACGACGGAATCCCATCCCTGCATGATCGGGTACTGGATCTCATGGGCTCGGACAGGGAGTCCCTTGTCCATGCGCTCCCGGAAATCCTCGCGCTGGAGCATCTGCTGGAGGGTGACGCGGCTATCAAGGCGCATCACATCTTGGAAGCCCATCTTGCCGAACCACTCTCCGTTGAAGCGGACTGAGGTCTTTTCGGGATCAAGGATCTTGAAGGCCTGATCCTGATACGTCTTCGCGTGCTCCAGCACCTGCTCGTGGGAGAGATGGGGTCGGGTGGCGGAACGCCCGCTTGGATCGCCGATCATCGCCGTGAAGTCACCGATGATGAGAATCGCCTCATGACCGAGTTCCTGGAACTGACGAAGCTTGGAGAGGCCGACCGTATGCCCTAGGTGGATATCGGGTGACGTGGGGTCGACACCAAGCTTCACCTTCAGCGGGCGTCCCAGCCCAAGTTTGGTCTGGAGTTCCTTCTCGCTGAGCACTTGGGCGCAGCCGGCGGTCAGGGACTGGAGTTGATCGGAAAATCGGCTGCTCATGATTCGTTGATATGAGAGGTAGAGGAAAACAGAATCAGGGCGCCTTGTTGAGCAGTTTCCTGACATCATCCACGGAGAGGCCCTTGCGAACCGCCTCCTGGAGTTGGGGATTATTGTCAATGGCTCCCTGGGTCTTTCCCCTCAACGAGATATTTTTAGTTTCGAAATCATCCTTGGATGCGTAAGGGCTTTTTTTATCAAGCTCTGCAAAATCCTTTGTTTTGAAGTCCTTGGAATCAAACTTCTTCGCGGCATCTGCATTGGCTTTCTCCAAATTGCCCGGAAGCTTCTTTGCCGGGAAGAGATGGTCACCGAGCCATCCCTTCATCCCGTCAACAAATCCCTTTGTGCCATAGGAGTGCGCTCCATATTCTTTGGAGCCGGCATAGTCCTTGGTCGCGAAAGGTTTGTCGTAAGAGCCGCCGGAAACATTGAAGACCTTTCCCTGAAAGGAACTCTGCTTGCTGCGGTCGGGATGCATGATCCGGTCGAGCATCCCCTGACGCGCGGACTGATCATTGGTCCGTGTTTGGGCAGCAAGCGGGCCGCACATCGCTCCCAGCAGTGCCGGAAGCAGGATCAGACTGGCGGAGACTCTCCTCATCTCCTCAAGAATATTCGCGTCATGGCGGACGGGCACGTTAAAACAAAAAAGCCGCCGCGGATCTCTCCGGGCGGCTCTTCATTTGAAGGAAAATCTCTTTAGCGAGAGTACAATTCAACGACGAGTTGCTCGTTCACCACGGGGTTGATCTCCTCGCGGGTCGGAATACGGACGACCTTGCCGCTGAGGGCTTCCTTGTCGACGAGAAGCCAATCCGGAGCCTCGACGATCTGTGTCTGGTCAAGACCACGCTGAGCGAGGCGCTTGGAGCCATCCTTGGCACGGACGGAGACAACATCACCGACCTTGAGTGTGGCGGAGGAGACGTCGCACTTACGACCGTTCACGGCGATGTGGCCGTGGGAGACCATCTGGCGGGCGCCGGAGCGGGTCTTGGCGAAGCCCATGCGGTAGACAATGTTGTCGAGGCGTGTCTCAAGAAGCTGAAGCAGGATGAGACCGGTGACGCCACGCGTCTTAAGAGCGGTCTCGAAGTAGCGGCGGAACTGGCGCTCGAGCACTCCGTACTGAAAACGAAGCTTCTGCTTCTCGGCGAGCGCTGTGCCGTACTCGGAAATCTTGCGGCGGGAGCCCTTGGGGCCGTGCATGCCGGGAGGATAAGCCTTGTGCTCGAAAGCGCGGGCGGATCCTGCGAGAAGAACGCCATAGCGGCGGCTGACTTTGGTTTTGGGTCCTGTGTAACGGGCCATGGTAAAAAAAAGTTAAAGGTAAGGGTGATGGCGCTGGATCAGACGCGGCGCTGCTTGGGAGGACGGCATCCGTTGTGGGGAACGGGGGTGACGTCCTGAATGACGGAAATCTCCAGTCCGATGGCCTGCATGGCGCGGACGGCGGACTCACGGCCGGAACCGGGGCCCTTCACACGGACTTCGACTTCCTTCAGACCGTGACCCATGGCCTGACGGCAGGCATCCTGGGCGACCATCTGGGCGGCATAGGCTGTGCTCTTACGGGAGCCCTTGAAACCCATCTTGCCGGCACTGGACCAGCCAAGAACGGCACCGCGCATGTCGGTGACGCTGACGATCGTGTTGTTGAAGGTCGCCTGAACGTGGGCGATGCCGTGGGTGATATTTTTGCTTCCCTTGGCCTTGACGATCTTGGGTGGCTCGATCGGATCGTCGAGATTAAAGCTGATCGGGGCTGCGGGAGCGGCCTCCTCGACCTTCTTCTCCTTGCTCTTCTTGGCAGCCTTGGGCTTCTCCGCCTTGGCGGGAGCAGCTGTCTCGGTCGAGGCAGCGGGGGTTACGGGAACCTCGGCTGCTGCCGGGGTTTCAGGTGTTACGGGCGTTTCTTCGGACATGAACTTGGTGACGTGCTAATCGTGCGGTGGATGATGACCCGATTAATCCTTGGCGCGGACGACACCCACGGTCTTGCGGGGTCCCTTGCGGGTACGGGCATTGGTCTGGGTACGCTGACCACGGACGGGAAGACCGCGACGATGGCGGAGACCACGGTAGCAGTTGATTGCCTGCAGACGCTTGAGGTTACCCTGAAGTTCGCGGCGGAGGTCACCCTCGATGACGACCTTCTGGGCCGAGATGGCGGTGATGATGGAACCGATCTGCTCGGGAGAAAGTTCCTTGGCGCGGGTGTCGGGATTGATGTTGGCCTGCTCGAGGACGCGCTTGGAGGTCTTCGGGCCGATGCCGTAAATGTAAACGAGCGAGGCTTCAATGCGCTTGTCGCCGGGGATTTCTACGCCGAGGAGTCGTGGCATGGTAGTGTTGGGTCTAGTGAGTTGGGTGCAGGGAGATGGGGACGTCGCTAATCAGCCCTGGCGCTGCTTGTGACGGGGATTCTTACAGACCACGCGCACCACGTTGTTGCGGCGGACGATCTTGCAGGTTTCGCAAAGGCGTTTGACGGAAGCTCGGACTTTCATGCGTAAAATCAGCGACGGGGTTGGCGTCGTTCGTGTCGGTTTATTGGCTTGGTGATGACTGCTGGAGTCGCTGGATGATTGTTCCCTGATTCAGATCGTAGGGGGAAACGCTGATAACCACTTGGTGTCCCACCGAGATGCGCGTGAACTTCAGACGCAACCGACCTGACACCGTAGCCAACATTCTTCTGCCCCCGGCCAGCTCCACTCGGAAGCGTGCCATGGACAGTCTCTCTACGACTAGGGCCTGGTGTTTTAAGCTATCAGAGGTAGGCATGTCAACACTTCAGGTTCATTTTCTGTCACCAAAACGGTGTGCTCGAAATGGGAGGAAGGCTTGCCGTCCGTGGTCACGACGGTCCATCCATCCTCGAGAATCCTGACACCCTCCCCTCCGAGGTTGATCATCGGTTCGATGGCCAGGGTCATGCCTGCCTTGAGCTTGGGTCCGGAACCCTTCCTGCCGTAGTTCGGGATCTGCGGTTCCTCATGCAGTTTGCGTCCGACTCCATGCCCCACGAATTCCCTAACCACGCCAAGCCCCTGACGGAGAGCCTCCGTCTCAATGTAGTTCGAAAGATCACCCAATCTGCGCCCGGCAACCGCGAACGGGATGGCACCTTCCAGAATCCGCTTCGTCGCCACGATGAGGCGTTCGGTATCGGGATCGATCGCCCCGCACGGAACCGTCATCGCCGTGTCACCGATCCAACCATCGAGAACGACTCCCGTGTCGATTTTTACAATGTCGCCGTAGTCGAGACGGCGTTCTCCGCCGATTCCATGGACAACCTCTTCGTTGATCGAAATGCAGGTCTGTGCTGGAAAGCCGCGGTATCCCAAGAAAGCGCTTTTACATCCAAGTTCCGCCATGAATTCCCCAGCCTTGCGATCGATCTCACCGGTCGTGACGCCGGGGGCAACCAGCTTTGCAAGACGATCAAGCACAATGGCTGCGGCGTGTCCCGCTGCTCTCATTTTTTGAATCTCGGCGGGAGTCTTGATCGGGATGGACATTGGTAAGAAAGGATGAATTACGAATTTTGAGTGATGAAAAGCTTCGGAATGAAAGGCGTGGTTGAAAACTTCAATAAACCAGTGACTGGGCCTGCTTGTTCATACCTCTTCCTTCAACCTTCATCCTTTTTGTCGCCGATCAGAGCGGATAATTTTCCGAAGATCACATCACTCCCCTCACCCGCGTCGATGCGATGCAGGATCTGCGGGGAGTTTTTTTCGTAATAGCCGACCACCGGCATTGTCTGGTCGCGATAGACCTCCAGACGTTGATCCAGAGCCTCTGCGGTATCGTCATTTCGGCGAACCAAGGGAGCTCCGCAGCGTGGGCATGGTTCTCCAACTGCGATGCCGTGGAGTGATGCACTGTAGGTGGCTCCGCATTTCAGGCAGGAGATACGCGCAAGAATGCGCTCGCGGATGGCAGACTCGGGAAGATCGAGGAGAATGACCAATTGCAAAGCAGCATCCAGTGAGGCCAATGCCTTGCCGAGATGTTCGGCCTGACCGACAGTCCGCGGAAATCCGTCAAAAAGAAAGCATGGGCCGTGTTCCTTCATCCAGTTGGCGACAATACGGACGGCAAGCTCATCAGGAACAAGCAATCCCTTGCTGGTCCATGCATCGGCTTCCTTGCCCAACGCAGTTCCACGCTCGCACTCGGAACGCAGCAGCGCACCCGTGGAGACATGGGGAATACCTAATGATTCGGAAAGCCTGTCGGCTTGGGTTCCCTTGCCCGATGCCGGCGGACCGAGCAGCACAATCCGCTGGTACACCGGATTCACCGAAAAAGGATCAGCGATGGGTGCTGAGATAAGCGGCCAGACCGGCGATCACGAACAATCCGATACCGGCGATGATCTTGACCACGGTGGAGTCGCTGACGGTTGATCCACCCACGGAAGGACGGGGGGCGCTGCGGCCGCGGATCTTACCCTTGCGCAGGAAGCCGTCGTAATGACGCTGAAGAAGGAACGTCTCGACCTGGCGCATGGTATCCAGCGTCACGCCGACAATAATGAGGAGTCCCGTTCCGCCGAAGAACTGGGCGGCCATGTAGGGAACGTTCAGGGCGCGACTGAGAAGCTGCGGAAGGATTGCGATGATCACCAGGAAGAGTGCTCCTGCGAAGGTGAGTCGTCCCATCGTGTAATCCAGGAAATCGGCGGTAGGCTTGCCGGGACGGACACCGGGAATGAACCCACCGTATTTCTTCAGATCATCGGCAATCTGCGCTGGCTGGAACTGTGTGGCGACCCAGAAGTAGCTGAAGCTGAAAATCAGGACGGCGTAGAGTACGTAGTGCAGCCATCCGTTGGTGAGCAGATTGGCAATTTCAACGGCCCAAGGTTTGTTGCCGAATGCCATGTTCATGATGGTCGAGGGGAACATCAGGATCGCCTGGGCAAAGATGATCGGCATCACGCCGGCATAATTCACCTTGAGCGGCATGTACTGCGTCTGGCCTCCGTAGACCTTGCGACCAACGACCCGCTTAGCGTACTGCACGCTGATGCGACGCGTCGCCTGGGTAATCGCGATGACAGAGGCGATGACAATGAAGAGGAAGGCGCAGAGAATCACCAGAACCACCGGACTCACCGTGGTGGCTTCCCCTCCGCTTGGAACAAACGTGCGCCAAGCCTGAACAAGTCCCGCAGGGAGTTGCGCCAGAATGCCGATGGTGATGATGACGGAGATACCGTTGCCGATACCACGCTCGGTTATTTGATCGCCGATCCACATCAGGAAGAGAGTTCCCGCAGTCATGATCAGAACCGTCAGGAGACGGAACGGAATGCCGGGATCGGAAACCAAGGGGATGCCCAGTCGGGCAATCGTGTCGGTGATGCCGGGAAGAAATGGATTCGACTGGGGACTCTCGAAGGAGAGCGCGAGGAGCCAACCTTGGAAGACGCACAGAGCAATCGTCGTGTATCTGGTGTACTGGGCGATTTTCTGACGGCCACCATCCTCGCGCGCGAGGCGTCCCAGCTTGGGAATAACGGCTCCAAGGAGCTGGAGCATGATCGAGGCGCTGATGTAGGGCATGATGCCCAAAGAGAAAATTGCGCAGTTTCCAAGCGCACCGCCGGAGAAAAGGTTGAAGAGTGCCGCTGCCCCGCCACCGGCGCTGTGATCGGCAACATTCTGGAACCACTCACGCAGGACCTGGGCGTTGACACCGGGCGTCGTGATCGCGGTGCCGATGCGCATGATCACGATCATGCCGAGCGTGAAGAGGACACGCTGCCTCAACTCGGGGATCTTGAAGATGTTGGCAAACGCGGAGATCATGCGGACTCTGGGTGGTGAGCGGCCTCTGTTACCTTGATGGCACGCCGGGCTCGCTCAATGGATCAGGATGCCTTGACCGCTTTTCTCGGAGCAGCCTTGAGGATCGCCCTGCCGGCGACCTTGGTCTGACGCTCACGGAGAACCAGCGAGCCACCGGCGGCCTCGAGCTTCTCCTTGGCGGAGGCGCTCGATTTGTCCACCTCGACGGTGAACTTCTTGGTCACGGTTCCTCTGGCGAGAAGCTTGATCCCGTCGTTGCGTCCATGGACCAGACGGAGGGAGCGAAGGGCCGCCTCGTCGATCTTGGCGCCGGTCGGAAAACGTTCCTCGAGGGTATCGAGGTTGATGACGGCGTAGACAGGCTTGAAATCGGTATTGTTGAAACCGCGCTTAGGCAGGCGTCGGATCAGAGGCATCTGACCGCCTTCGAATCCCAGGCGGACACTTCCGCCGGAACGGGCGCGCTGACCCTTGTGTCCTCGGCCGGATGTCTTTCCATGACCGCTGCTTTCGCCGATACCGAGGCGCTTGCGGCGGTGTTTGGCGCCGGGACGTGGAGCAAGATTGTGAAGTCGCATCGTGGTCATACTATGAATCGTTGGAGTAACTTTTGCTTAGGCTGCGGGGGCTGCTTCTGGCTCGGGAGTACGCACCTTCTTGCCGCGGAGCTTCATGATCTCACTACGCGGACGGAGGGCCTGAAGGGCGGAAAGCGTCGCTTTGACGACATTGGAGTGATTGCTGGAACCGAGGGACTTCGCGAGCACGTCGCGGATACCTGCAGCCTCGATGACGGCTCGGACACCGCCACCGGCGATCACACCGGTACCGGGCGAAGCGGGACGCAGAAGAACGCGTCCACCACCATGCTCGCCGGTGGTCTCGTGCGGAATGGTGTTCTCGGAAATCGCGACGGGAACCATGGCCTTGCGAGCTGCGTCGGAACCCTTTCGGATCGCCTCGCTGACCTCGTTGGCTTTTCCGAAGCCGATACCAACACGTCCCTTCATGTCACCGGTGACGATGAGGGCGCTGAAGCTGAAGCGGCGACCACCCTTCACGACCTTGGCGCATCGGTTGATGAACACGACTTTTTCAACCGTGTCCTTGGGTGTTTCGTCGACGGGTTTCTCCCGGCGTGGTCCGCGTTTTGGGCGTTTTTCTTCCATAGAAATATTAGAACTGGAGTCCTCCCTCACGGGCGGCCTCGGCAAGGGCCTTCACCTTGCCGTGGTACATGAAACCACCGCGGTCGAAGACGACTTTTTCGATCTTCTTGGCGCGACCCCGCTCTGCAATGAGCTTGCCAACCTTGATCGCGGTTGCGACGTTGGCGCGGGAAGAAGGATCCTTCGCGAAAGATTCCTCGGTCGTGTTGACACTGGCCAGAGTGTTGCCGGCCAGATCGTCAATGACCTGGGCGGTGATGTGCTGGCCTGAGAAGTGAACCGCAAGACGTGGCCTCTCGGCGGTGCCGGAGACTTTCTTGCGCAGGCGGACGTGCCTGAGTTTGCGTGAGTTGGTAGCGGACATGGTGGTTGCCTTGGCGTGCTGTGATTACTGGACGGTCTTGCCCTCTTTGCGGCGGACAACCTCGTCGGAATAACGGATTCCCTTGCCCTTGTAAGGCTCGGGGGGATAGTAGGCGCGGATATCCGCGGCCACTTGCCCGACGAGATGCTTGTCGATCCCCTCGATGGAAATCTTGGTGTTGTCGGTGACGGCGACCTTGATCTCCTTGGGGATGGGGAAAAGAACGGGGTGTGAGTATCCGATCGAAAGGTCGAGCTTGTCACCCTTGACGGCGGCACGGAAACCGACGCCCTGAATCTCGAGATCGCGGCGGAAGCCGTTGCTCACTCCCGTCACCATGTTGTTGATGAGTGCTCGGGAAAGACCGTGCAGCGCACGGACCTCGCGGTTGTCGCCATCGCGACCGACGGAGAGAATGTTCCCCTCGACGGAGATGGAGATTCCTTTGGGAAGCTCCCAGTTGAGTTTGCCCTTTGGTCCCTCGACGGTGACTTGGTTGCCGGCAACGGCGACCTTGACTTTGTCAGGGAGGGTGATGGGTGTTTTACCGATACGGGACATGGCAGTGGATGGGTTACCAGATGTAGGCGAGGAGTTCGCCGCCGACTTTCTGTTTGCGCGCCTCGTGTCCGGAGAGCACGCCGCGTGAAGTGGAAATGATTGAGATACCGAGTCCGCCGAGAACGCGGGGAATGTCCTCGCTTCCGACGTAGCGTCGGAGACCCGGACGGCTGATGCGACGGAGTCCGGCGATGGCGGGAGTCTTGCCGACATAACGGGGACGGATCTTCAGGCGTGGGTGGGCTTCCTGGTTATCAAGTTCGTAATCCTCGATGTAACCCTCGCGCTTGAGGATGGCGACGATGTCGCTCTTGATCTTGGAATAAGGGACGTAAAACTCATCCTTCTGAACGCTGACAGCGTTGCGGACTCGGGTGAGCAGATCGGCGATGGGATCGGTCAGTGCACTCATGAAAATTAGGCTGTTGCGGCTTCGGAGGTTTCCGCTTTCTCGACCTTCTTTGCGTTGCGGCCGGCAAAGGGCATTCCGAGTTCGGTGAGAAGGGCGCGGGCCTCCTCATTATTGGTGGCCGAGGTCACGATCGTGATGTCAAAGCCGATGTTACGCTTGATCTTGTCGAGCTCCACCTCGGGGAAGATCGACTGATCGGCAACACCGAGGGTGTAATTGCCGTTGCCGTCAAAGGCGCGCGTGGAGACACCGCGGAAGTCACGGATGCGGGGAAGCGACATCTTGATGAGGCGCTCCAGAAACTCGTACATGAGGCGGCCACGGAGGGTCACCTTTGCTCCGATGGCCTGTCCGGCGCGGAGCTTAAAGTTGGAAATGGCCTTCTTGGCAATTGTCTCGACGGGCTTCTGGCCGGTGATGAGCTGGAGTTCGTCCTTGGCGATTTCAAGCGCCGCCTTCACGTCCGGAGCGGAAGCGATGGAGGTGTTGATGACGACCTTGGTCAGGCGGGGAACCTGATGGACGTTCTTGTATCCGCGCTTCTCCTTGAGGGCGGGGATGACACGGGTATTGTACTCGTTCTGAAGTTCGGCAATGGGCAGTGACATGTCTCTGTATCCTTTGGTTAGTGGGCCTTGTTCAGGTTACTCGGCCTTTGGAGCCTTGGCCTTGGTGGGCTTCTTTGCTTTGGGGGCTTTCTCGCCTTTGGCCTTTGCATCCGATCCCTTTCCTGCACCTTTCTCAAGGAGCTTGACGTTGGAGATATGAATGGGGCCTTCGCGTTCGATGATCGCGCCGTTCGGCTGCTCCTGGGAGCGCTTCACGTGCTTCTTGATCATGCGGACGCCTTCGATCGTGACCTGATGCTTGGCGCGGTTGACTTGGAGGATCTTACCTTCGGAGCCACGATGGTTCCCGGAGATAACCTTCACGAGGTCACCGGCATGAACATGGGTTTTGTTGAGCTGAAGTGCGGGCATTGTCTTTAAAAAATCAGAGAACCTCCGGAGCCAGCGAGACGATCTTCATGAAGTTCTTTTCACGAAGTTCGCGGGCGACGGGACCGAAGATACGGGTGCCGCGGGGATTCTGGTCCTTGTCGATGATGACGATGGCGTTGTTGTCGAAGCGAAGGTAGGAGCCATCCTCGCGACGGACCGGCTGGCGCGTACGAACGACGACGGCACGGACAACGTCACCCTTCTTGACGGTACCACCGGTGGCAGCTTCCTTGACGTTGGCGGTGATGACGTCGCCGACACGGGCGGAAAGAGTGCGCTTGCCGATGACACCGATCATGGTGGCCATGCGGGCGCCGGTGTTGTCTGCGACATCGAGACGTGAGCGGATCTGGATCATGGTGGTGGGTCCTAAAGGTTAGTGTGACGCGGCGGTTAGTGACGGATCACCTCGACGAGGCGCCAGCGCTTGAGACGGCTCAGGGGACGGGTTTCCATGATGGAAACGCGATCCCCGACCTTGGCCTCGTTGTTCTCGTCATGGACGTGGAACTTCTTGACCTGCTTGATGATCTTTCCAAAGAGAGGATGCGGAACGCGGGTAATGGTCTTGACGACGATGGTCTTGTCCATCTTGTCGGAGATCACCTCGCCGACGCGGGTCTTGCGGAGGGAGCGGGTCTCGTCGGCGGCTGTCTTTGTTGTTGCTGTGTCGTTCATCGATAAGGTGGCTGGAAACTCTTAGAGAGCCTTGGAAGCCTTGTTTTTTGCGGTGAGCACGGTTTCTAGCCGGGCGATTTCGCGGCGCAGCGTGCGCAGGAGATGGGGCTTTTCAAGCTGGCCGGCCTGCTGCTGCAAACGGAGATGGAAAATCTCCTGTCGCAGTTCCTTTTTACGGGAAGAGAGTTCAGTAGGCGTCAATTCGCGGATTTCGTCAAGATTCATGTTCGGTTCCTGGGATCGTTGTCCTGAAAATTAGGAGGCGTGGTGACGGGTGACGAACTTGGTGCGGATCGGGAGCTTGTTCGCCGCGAGGCGAAGCGACTCACGGGCCACCGTTTCGGAGATGCCGTCCAGTTCAAAAAGAATGTTGCCGGGGCGAACAGTTGCGACCCAGTACTCGGGCTGACCCTTACCCTTACCCATTCGGGTTTCGGGGGGACGGGCAGTCACCGACTTGTCGGGGAAAATGCGGATCCAAAGCTTTCCTTTGCGCTTCATGTTGCGGGTAAGCGCAACACGGGCTGCCTCGATCTGGGTGTTGGTGATCCAGGCGCGTTCCAGCGTCTGGAGACCGAATTCACCGAAATCAATGTTGATGTTCCGCGAGGCGGTCCCGGTGCGGCTTCCGCGCTGGGTCTTGCGGTACTTGACTCGTTTGGGCATCAAGGGCATGGCAAATCTCCTGTTGTTGTTCCTTTAAAATATTACGCGATGGCCTCGGCTGGCGCAGGTGCGCCTGTGGAGGACGGGGTGACGCTGCGGGGCTCGCCGAGCTTCTCGGGCTTTTTGCAGATCCAGCACTTCACTCCGATCTTTCCGGCAACTGTGTCGGCCTCGGCGAAACCGTAGTCGATCGTCGTGCGGAGGGTGTGAAGTGGAATGGTGCCTGCGCGGACAACCTCGGTGCGGGCGATTTCAGCGCCGCCAAGACGTCCGCTGGCGCGGATCTTGATACCGTCGGCACCCATGTCCATGGCGATCTGCATCGACTTCTTCATCGCGCGGCGGAAGCCGATTCGGCGCTCCAACTGCCCTGCAACACTCTCGGCAACGAGTTGGGCGTCAATTTCAGGCTGCTTGATTTCGATGATGTCGATTTTGGCCTGCTTTCCACCGGCGAGGTCGGAGACCTTCTTCGTCATGGTCTCGATTTCGCTTCCCTTGCGTCCGATGACAATGCCGGGACGGGCGGTGAAGATTGTGACGCGGACGCTGTTCCAAGCACGCTCGATGACGATACGGGAAACGGCGGCGGTTTTGAGCTTCTTCTTGAGCCAGTCACGGATCTGCTGGTCGGCATAGAGGAAATCGGCGAATTCCTTCTCGGTGGCGTACCAGCGCGAAGTCCAATCACGGGTGATCGGAAGACGGAAGCCGATGGGGTTTACTTTTTGTCCCATAGTAGGTGTGCGTTAAAGGGTGAGAGGCTTAGGAATTTTGTTCAGTGGAAGTCTCGGCGGTTACCTCGACCGCAGGAGCTTCTGCTTCGACATTCTTTGTCTTGGTTACCTTTGCTTTGGAAGACTTGGCCGTCTTGGGTTTATCGGAGCGGCGAACGATAGGCACCTCGTCGGTGAGGACGATGCGGATATGACTGTTGCGCTTGCGAACAGGGCCGGCACTGCCACGGGCCTTGGGTCGGACACGCTTGATGGTAGGCGCCTCACCGATCACGGCTTCCTTGATGACGAGCAGTTCGGGACGGATATTGTTATTGTGCTCGGCGTTGGCGATCGCGCTCTTGAGGGTTTTGGCGATGAGCGGGGCAGCCTTCTTCGGAATGAATCCGAGCTGCTGGAGGGCATCAACGGCGGGAAGGCCCTGGATCTCACGGGTTACCTCACGGGCCTTGAAGGCGGAGATGCGCGCGTAGCGGTGGGTGGCGATGACTTGCATGGGTAGAATTAGCGGGTGGTGTCGATACGAAGTGTGTCGCCCGCCCGGACACTCAGTGCGGGAGTGGCGGTGGACTGGACGATGGCGCCACTGATGGCATCACGCACATCAACGACACGAACGGAAGCGATTTCCTTGTCGCCGCGCCAGACCTGGAAAGGCATGCCGGTCTTGACACCCTGGCGGGAGCCGAGATTGGCGACGACGAGGGATAAATCCGGTTTGACGTCAACGATAGTTCCTGAAGTGAGATCGACTTGGGAAGCTGCCGGGAGATCCTTCTCGCGGTTCAGGAAGGCAGCGCTGGAACGAAGGACTTCCTCGACTTTCAGGCGAGCCTTGGGATCGATTCCCTCGGAGCTCTTGAGCAGCTCCATGACCGATTCGGTCAGGGCAGTCAGGCGATCGCGTGAAACATCGTTCTGCTTCTGGAGAAGGCGCAGGTCACGGACAGCTGCCAGGAGGCGGGAACGGAGATTCTCTGTCTCCTTGTCGGCAGAAGCCAACCCAAGCGCCTCGATGCGCTCGTTAAGTTCATCGGCCTTCCTCTTGAAGAGCTCTGTTTCACCGTTCGCTATTGCAAGGCTCTCCGTGAGACCCTTGATCGATGCCTCTGAGAGAATCAGCTTCTCCCTGACCACCTCGGAGGACCCACCGGATGAGGCTCTCTCATTCTGCGCAAGCGCGGCGGCAACCGGTAACCCGAGAAGGGCGACGGCTGTCACAGCGGAGAGCTGGCGGGAATGAGTGGTGGCTGACATCGGAGGGAGATAAGGTGTTTCTTTACTTGGTGACCTTCGCGGTGTGTGAACCGTGCTTCTTGAAGATGCGGGTCGGGGCGAATTCACCGAGCTTGTGACCGACCATATTCTCGGTGACGAAGACCGGAATGAAGGAACGGCCGTTGTGAACGTTGAACGTGTGCCCGACGAAATCTGGAGTAACGGTGGAGCGGCGCGACCAGGTCTTGATCGGCTTCTTGACGTTGCTTTCGTTGAGCTTGTCGATCTTCTCGAGGAGTTTCCACTCCACGAACGGGCCTTTTTTGAGTGAGCGTGACATGGGAGATTATTTCTTTTTGCGGCGCTGGACGATGAAGGTGTCGCTCTGCTTGTGCTTGCGACGGGTTTTGAATCCTTTGGAGAGTTGTCCCCACGGGCTCATCGGATGGTGGCGTCCGCCACCGCCCTTGCTCTTGCCCTGTCCGCCACCCATCGGGTGATCAACCGGGTTCATCGCCATACCGCGGGTCTGAGGACGGATACCAAGCCAGCGGGAACGACCGGCCTTGCCGCTTGAGACGTTCATGTGCTCGATGTTGCCGACCTGACCGATGGTGGCGTAGCACTCCTCGTTTACACGGCGGAGCTCTCCGGATGCCATCTTCAGAAGGGCATAGCCGCCCTCGCGGTTGCTCAGGATAGCCTGGGAACCTGCGCTGCGGACAATCTGCCCACCCTTTCCGGGGGTCAGTTCGATGTTATGAAGCGCAAGGCCGAGGGGAATGGCCTTCAAGGGCAGGGCATTGCCGACATTTGGCTCGACGGCGGCTCCGGCGGCAACTTTTGCTCCGACAGTCAAACCGGCGGGATGCAGGATGTACGCCTTCTCACCATCAGGATACTGAATCAGGGCAAGACGGGCGGTGCGGTTCGGATCGTATTCCACGGCCACCACTTCGGCGAGCGTGTCGCGGCGACTGCGCTTGAAATCGATAATGCGGTACTTGCGCTTGTGACCACCCCCGCGGTGACGGGAGGTCTTGCGGCCCATGTTGTTACGTCCACCGGTGCGTTTCTTGCTCTCGGTAAGCGATTTTTCAGGCTTGCTCTTGGTGATCTCCTCGAAGGAAGGCAGCGCCTTGAAGCGTTGCGAGGGAGTCAGCGGTCGGAAGGTTTTCAGTGCCATGGTCGTGTCTGGTGAAGTGGGCTCCTGCTATCGTTTAGGCGATGTCGATCTTCTCGCCCTTTGCGAGGGTGACGACGGCTTTCTTCCAGTGGGCGCGGCGACCGAAATCAGCGCGACGCTCGCGCTTCTTCTTGCCCTCTACCTGGGAGGTATTGACCGAGGAGACCTTCTTTTTGAAAAGGGTCTCGATGGCATGCTTGATTTCGATCTTGTTGGCGGCGGGAGCGACGCGGAAGACGTACTTGTTGAGTTTCTCGGAGAGAAGGCTCGCCTTCTCCGTCACGAGGACGCTCTTGATGATGTCGTGGGCTTCTTTCATGGCCGTAAATTCGGTTAGCCGTTGAGGCGGTTACCAAGAGCCTCGAGGGCATCCTTGGTGATGATGATCTTGTCGAAGGCGAGGAGGTTCTCGGTATTCACCTCGGCGGCGGTCATGAGCAGGTCGTTACCGACATTACGACCGGCCAGGAAGGTGTTGTCGTTGAAGGAGACGGCGACAACCAGCGTGCGACGCACATCACCGGCAATACCCTTGAGAAGGGTCACGAAGGACTTGGTCTTCGGCTCCTTCACTTCGAAGGAATCAACGATAAGAACGTCTCCGGAGAGGATGCGGGCGCTGAGAGCTTTGCGGAAGGCAAGTTTCTTGACGGCCTTCGGCGTGTTCTTGGCGTAGCTGCGGGGATGAGGACCATGGACGACGCCGCCACCGGACCAGACCGGGGAGCTGGCATAACCGGCACGGGCGCGACCGGTACCCTTCTGCTTCCAGGGCTTCTTGCCGGAGAGATTGACGGTGGCCTTGGTCTTGACGGAGGCAGTACCGCTGCGGCGGTTGGCGCGCATGGCGACAACGACGTCGTGAACGGCCTGGGTGCCCTTACCGTCGGTGATGACTTCGATCTTGGCCTTCTTGGCCGCGTCGGCTGTGAGAATTGTGGCGCTCATGGATTACTTGGCGGCTTTGGCTGATTTTTTCTTGGAGGGGCGGATGACCACATTGGTGCCCTTGGCACCTGGGATCGCACCGCTCACGAGAATGACTCCTTCGGACTCGCGGACCTGGACGATCTCGAGGTTCTGGATGGTGATGCGCTCATCACCCATATGACCGGGCATACCCATGTTTTTCCAGACACGACCAGGGGTGAGGCGGTTGCCGATGGCACCGTTACGGCGGTGCATCATGGATCCGTGGGTCTCTGGCTGTCCGGCGAATTTGAAGCGCTTGACGACACCCTGGAATCCCTTGCCCTTGGAGGTCGCAATGATGTCGACATACTGTCCGTCCTGAAAGGTCGTGACGGGCAGGTCGACGGATTCGGGAGCGGTCTCTGAATCGGCAAGGCGGAACTCACGGATGAAACGCTTGGGCGTGGAACCGGTCTTCCCGAAATGACCCTTCTGGGCCTTGGGAACACGCTGTTCCTTCTGATCACCATAACCGACCTGGATGGCTGAATATCCGTCCTTCTCCTTGGTCTTGACCTGAAGAACGCGGTTGCCTCCGGCCTCAATGACCGTGACGGGGCGAATGCGACCCTTGGTGTCATAGACACGGGTCATGCCGATTTTTTTGCCGAGAACGCCGATGCTCATAGTGGTTGGGCTCGTTGGTAACGTGGTAAAGGAGGTCAGATCTTGATGGTGATGTCGACGCCGGCGGGAAGATTGAGCTTGCGAAGCTCATCGACGGTCTTAGCGGTCGGCTCGAGGATGTCGAGAAGGCGCTTGTGGGTGCGGATCTCGAACTGATCCATCGACTTCTTGTCGACGTGCGGGGAGCGGTTCACGGTGAACTTCTCGATGCGGGTCGGAAGGGGAATGGGTCCTGTCACCTTGGAACCGGTGCGCTTTGCTGTCTCCACGATCTCGAGAGCCGAGATATCTAGGAGGCGGAAATCGAAGCCTTTAAGGCGGATACGGATGCGTTGTCCTGCGGCCATGGTCGTAGTGGGTTAGTTTTTCTGGTCAAGAACCGCGGCCAACACCTGGGCCGGGACCTGTTCGAAGTGGGAAGGCTCCATGGAGTAGGAAGCACGTCCCTTGGAGAGTGAGCGGATGGAGGTGGCGTAACCGAACATTTCTGACAGTGGCACCTCGGCGTTGACGCTGGTGACGATCGTCTTGGTCTCGATCGACATGATCTTTCCGCGACGGCGGTTAAGGTCACCCATGATGTCGCCCTGATACTCCTCTGGAGTAACGGCCTCAACTTTCATGATCGGCTCGAGCAGGATGGGCTTTGCGTTCTTGAGACCATCCTTGAGTGCGAAGATGGCGGCCATCTTGAAAGCCATTTCGTTGGAGTCAACGTCGTGGTAGGAGCCGTCAACGATATCGATATGAACGTCGATCACGGGATATCCGCCGACAACACCATTCAGGGAAGCCTCATTGAGGCCCTTGATGACTGCGGGGATGAAATCCTTGGGGATGGATCCGCCGACGGTCTTGTTCTCGATCGTCACACCCTTGCCCTTTTCGTTCGGGGCGATCTTGATGACGACGTGACCGTATTGACCGCGACCACCAGACTGCTTGACGAGCTTTCCTTCGCCATCCGCAGGGGTAAGGATCGTCTCCTTGTAGGCGATCTGCGGCTTGCCGGAGTTGGCCTCGACCTTGAATTCACGAAGCATGCGGTCACGGATGATTTCGAGGTGAAGCTCACCCATGCCGGCAATGATGGTCTGTCCGGTTTCTTCGTTCGTGAAGACACGGAAGGTCGGATCCTCTTCGGAGAGGCGCTGGAGCGCATTGCCCATCTTCTCCTGGTCAGCCTTGGTCTTGGGCTCGATGGCCATGGAGATAACCGGATCGGGGAACGAGGGGGGTTCGAGGGCGATCGGATGATCCTCGGTGCAGAGGGTGTCGCCGGTGGTGATGTTCTTGATGCCGACGATGGCGGCGATATCACCGGAATAGCAGGTATCGATGTCCTCGCGCTTGTCCGCCTGGATCTGAATCAGACGGCTGATGCGCTCGCGCTTGCCGGTGCGGGGATTAAGGACGGTGTCGCCCTTGGAAAGTTTTCCGGAATAAACACGGAAGAAGACGAGCTTTCCAACGAAAGGATCGCTCCAGAGCTTGAATGCAAGGGAGCAAAACGGTGCGTTGTCGTCGGTGACGGCGAACTTTTCACTGCCATTGTCGGGATCCTGTCCCTTGGCGGGAGGAATGTCGATGGGGCTCGGAAGATAATCAACGACTGCGTCGAGCAGATACTGGACTCCCTTATTCTTGAAAGCGGATCCACCGGCTACGGGAACGAACTTGTTCGCGATTGTCTGGCGACGGATCGCCTGCTTCAGGATCTCGCGGGTAACGGGTTTCTCCTCCAGAAACAGGGTTCCGACTTCCTCGTCGAGATCCATCATCTGGTTGATGAGATCGTCGTAGGCTGCTTTGGCCTTTTCCTTCAACTCTGCAGGAATCTCGGTGATGGTGTAATTGGAGCCCATGCTGGCGTCATCGGCATAGATGACTGCCTTCTGGTTCACCACGTCGATCTGCCCCTGGAGATTGTCCTCGGCACCGATCGGAATGAGGATCGGCCAGGCATTGGCGCCCAATTTGGTGCGCATGTCGTTGACCGCATTGTCAAAGTTGGCGCCGGTACGGTCCATCTTGTTGACGAAAGCGATACGGGGAACATTGTATTTGTTCGCCTGACGCCAAACAGTCTCGGACTGGGGCTGTACACCTGCAACACCGCAGAACACGGCGATAGCACCGTCAAGAACACGCAGTGAACGCTCCACCTCGGCCGTGAAATCAACGTGTCCCGGAGTGTCGATGATGTTGACGCGCATCTTGATGTTGTCGAACAACTTGACGACATCATCCTGCTTGATCTGGTTCCAACTGCAGGTTGTGGCTGCGGAAGTAATCGTGATTCCGCGCTCGCGCTCCTGTTCCATCCAATCGGTGGCGGTGGTGCCTTCGTGCACTTCACCGATCTTGTGAATCATGCCGGTGTAGAAAAGTACGCGCTCGGTCAGGGTGGTCTTACCGGCGTCAATGTGCGCGCAGATCCCGATATTGCGGGTGCGCTCCAGCGGGAAGGCGCGATCCGGGGAGTTCGGATTGGCAGATGCGGTGCTCATGAGAGTGATGGGATAAAGAACAATGGGATGGTACTACCAGCGGAAGTGAGCAAAGGCGCGGTTGGCCTGGGCCATCTTGTGGAGATCATCGCGCTTTTTGATGGCGTTGCCCTGATTGGCTGCCGCTTCCTTGAGCTCTGCGGCTAGTGCCTTGGACATGGGAACGCTCTTGCGCTTGCTTGCAAAACCGACGATCCAGCGCATTGCGAGCGCGAGCTGACGGTCAGCGGGAACTTCCATGGGAACCTGGTAGGTGGCTCCGCCGACACGGCGGCTCTTCACCTCTAGGCGGGGACGGGCATTGTCCATGGCCTTCTGCAGGACATCCAGGGGATCAACCGCCTCGGTACCGTCACGGGTGCTCTCGATGGCGGTGTAGACGATTCGCTCCGCAAGGGAGCGCTTCCCACCGCGCATGACGGTGGTGATGAGTCGGGCAACCAAGGGGCTGGCGTAACGGAGGTCGCGCTTGACCTCTTTCTGAATAACACGTTTGCGGCGGGACATGGTAAAGAACGGTTGGTTGTTAAATTCTCAGACTACTTCTTTTTGCCCGTCTTGGCCTCTTCACCGGCCTTTGGACGCTTGGCGCCGTATTTCGAGCGACCGCGGCGACGTCCGTCGACACCGAGGCAATCGAGGCTTCCGCGAACGATATGGTAACGGACACCGGGGAGATCCTTCACACGGCCTCCGCGGACGAGAACGATCGAGTGTTCCTGAAGATTATGACCCTCGCCGCCGATGTAGGCGATGACTTCCTGGCCGTTGGTGAGACGCACCTTGGCGACCTTGCGAAGAGCCGAGTTTGGCTTCTTCGGGGTGCGGGTCATCACCTGCACGCAGACGCCGCGTCGCTGGGGACAATTCACGAGAGCTGGTGACTTGGACTTCACCTTGACCTGTTCGCGGCCCTTACGGACGAGTTGGTTGATGGTTGGCATTTTGAAAAAATGAGTTGTTCCCATGCCTCTTCGATTGCCGTGCAGCAAAACCATCCTCGTGTTTGTAAAGGAACTGGTCCGCGTCACTGCGGAGTCTCTGTGAGACACTCCGAAGAAGTCGGGAGGTGGGAAAGTAGGGAAACTGTGTGAATCTGCAAGAAGAATTTAACATTTCTTGCCAGATATTTTCATTTTTTGGTCAGTGTGCGTAAACAGACGTCTCACTGACACTCACCTTGGGAGGTATTTTACCGCCTTATTTTAGCGCCCCGGGGCCACGGGAGGTCTTTGGAAATTTGCCGGTAATTTATTTCCCAGACTCTTGCGGTAACCGGCACATCATTCTGGAAATGCTTGCACGGCGTTCCGCGACCCGCCGGTAGCCCCATTCACTGGTGATGCGGAATGGTGGCACGTGTTGATACAGGTACCATGCCAGTCTCCCTAGCAGACTCCCGCAAAGTGACATCATCCTGAAGACAGCCTCCGCACCTTTTCTGACGCTTCCGTCCTCTTCAACAAGGTGAAGAGACCCCATGGGCTTATCGGGGGGAAGCCCGTAGGGATCCCCCATACCGCTCTGACTTGGGAAGAAATCGAGGGATCCGGCACCCGCCATCATCCAGTGCCTCATCGAGGCACTGCAAAAACCGCATTCCCCGTCGAACAGAACCATTGGCTTCGGGAGTTGCGTTGCATTCATGACGACTGATTACTCCTCGATTGATCTTCATCCGGCAAGACCGATACGTTGACCCGATGCGTCATATCATTCTTCTTCTACTGCTTTTGACAACATCCCGAGCACAGGATGCACGTGACATTCTAAGGGCAGCACGGATGAGTCCCACCGCCAGACCAGCTTCCCTGCAAGCGCAGATAAGGGGTGATGACAAGCCGACACCCCTTCGCATCTCCCTTAAGGATGGAGTGATCAGTTACGAGTTCACGGCTCCTGAACAGGCCATCCTGCTTAAACTGCAACCCGGAAGCACCAAGCTGATGGAAAAAAAGAACGGTTCCATAAGAACGTTGTCAGGCCGTGAGCTGCATCAGGAAATCAGGGATACAGGAGTCACCTATCAGGATCTCTCGCTTGGGTTTATCTACTGGCCACTGCCTATCATTCAAGGTGAGGAAACCGTAAAGACCAGACCTTGCTGGAAAATCGACCTGCAGGCCCCATCGGATGAGGAGGTCTACGGGGTCGCCAGGGTCTGGATCGATAAGAACTCCGGCGCCATTCTAAGGATCGAGGGTTACGACAAGAAGGGTCTCCTCCTGCGTCGCTTTGAAATCGTCTCCGCACAGAAAATCGACGACCTCTGGATGCTTAAGCAGATGAGGATCGAAAGTTTCAACCCCGGCAACCCGACTCCCCTCACCCGTCGCTATCTGGAGGTACTCGGAAAAAATCCTTAACTCTCGAGGAAGGAACAATCCTGATAAATATCTCTTAGACCTTCTCCGCAGCCGAACTTCCGAAGAGTCCGGAGGGTCTGATCAGAAGGATCACGATCAGGATACCGAAGGCGATTGCATCACGGTACGAGGAGAGAAAAGAGCCGCCAAGCAGGCACTCACTCAACCCCAGCAGGAGACCGCCAATAGCGGCTCCGGGCAGACTCCCAATCCCACCTAGAACGGCCGCCACAAAAGCCTTGATTCCAGGGAGAGTCCCCATGAGGGGCTCGATGGAATGAATATTCATCGCGTAGAGCACGCCGGCGGCACCGGCCAGCGCAGAGCCTACGGCAAAAGTCAGGGCGATCACCGCATTGCTGTTCACCCCCATGAGTGCCGCCGCATCCCGGTTCTGGGAGAGAGCGCGTAGCGCTAATCCGAAACGCGTCCGGAGCACGACCTCCCTGAGTCCGATCAACAGGATCAGTGTGACAACCATGACAAGCAGATGATTACCCGAGATGGTCACCCCCTCCCCCAGTGCAATACGGATCGGTGGTAGCAGATCAGGAAAAGCCTTCTGATTAACGCCGAATACAATCTGTCCCCCATAGGACAGGAGAAGGGAAACCCCGATCGAAGTGATGAGAACGGCCAACTTGGGCTGGTTACGCAAGGGGCGATAGGCGAGACGCTCGATGATCACCCCGAGAACGGCGCAGACCACCATGGCCCAGATCAGCACCGCCGCGGTGGTCATCCAGGGATCAGGGAAAAGCTGCCGGATAATGGGAGTGGCATAGTAACCGGCAAAGGCACCGATCATCAGAACATCACCATGTGCGAAATTGATGAACTTCAGCAATCCGTAGACCATGCTGTAACCGAGCGCGATCAACGCATAGATCGCCCCGAGAGAGAGACCGTTGATCAACTGCTGGAGAAACTCGTGCACAGCAAACTAGATAATCAGGAATTTTCTTCTCAGGAACAGAATTAATCGCAGACAAAAAAAGAGACCTTCCGGTTACCCGGAAGATCTCTTGGATCAGTTAACCAGTACTACTAAAACTTCGCTAGGATTTCGGCTCCAAGAATCCAAGCATCAGGACAGGTGCCGTTTCCAGCTGGATTCACAATCACCTGGGCGTCCGGCCGGAATGCCAGCCATTTGTTGATCTGCACATTGTAGAATGCCTCAACGACCTCGGTACTGGTGTATCCGGGCAAATATTGATAAGCGGGCGTTACCGTGGTCTTACCGGTTGTGGCATTGGGAGCATTGTAGTTGGTCGGTCCATTAGGAACCGTAGCGTTGTACTTGCTGCCATATCCGTTAGCCAAAGCCTGATTTTGCGAGGAAGTATATGAGTTCAGGTACTGGCTGTAGAAACCCATGCCCAGAACGATGCCGCAGGTGTCGGTTTTGCGTGCATCAAACAACCCCTTGTAGACCAGACCTGTCTGGAAATAGAAAGGAATGGCATTATTCTGAGGGGGCGTGAAGGTGCATTCGTTGATCATGTAAAGACCGCGGATCTTATCGGCAACAGTGGTTGCGGGGGTGTTCTTCCCGTCGACAGGGTTCTTGCCCAAGGAAGGGGCCGCAGCGACTTTATTTTGAACTGCCGACAGGCGCTGGTCGGCCTGGAAATAGAGCCCCCAAGTCAGCGGATTATTCTGCAGAGGAAAAGGCTTCGTCTGTCCATTTACCCAAGTCGTGGGAGTGTAGGAGGTGTTGTTCTGTCCCCAGATATAGCCACCAAGAACATACTTGCCAGCCAACTTGTCCTTACCCCACTTGGGAGTCCATCCCACTTCTTCCACATTGTAGATGCCGTTCTGACTGTAGACATTGTTGTTGTAATAAGCACCGTTGGGATAAGCAGCACCGGGGCTTGGATTGTTGTAAGGAGCCGCACCCTGGAAATTGAATCCATGGTTGTTGTAAACGTACTGACTGTTTTTGGTGGTGGTCTTTCCGGTCGGAGCGCCGTTGTAACCCACCGTGTTTAAGGTAGCGACAGGCTGTTTTTGGGTCCCTGCGTATTGGGGAGAAACATTATTGTAGGGATAGACATCCGTGTTGGAGTAGGGACTTCCCTGAGTGCCACTATATCCGCCGATCGCCAGACCGAGATAGGCCTGCACATAGGTGCTGGAGGAGGGTTTGGCACGGAGCTCACCACCCCAGGATGCATACGAACTGCTCCATGGAACTGCTGTGGTCTTGGCATAGACTGGGGCGCCTGAAGAAGAATAGCCGACAACCGTTCCTGGCCCCGCAGTTCCACCGATACCTTTTGCAGAGGCAATGGCATTATTCTCAAACCATTTTGAGTCAGGCTGCTGAAGAAAATCCTCGTAAGGATTAATCCATCCACCTTTAGCCAAGAATCTTGGATCATCCCCTTTCTCGGATTGCCACTTGAGGAACTGAGGGAGAATTCTGATTCCCATACCCGAAGTGTCCTTCGAGGGATTGAACATGCTGGAATTTCCTACCGTGCCAGCAGCCCAAGCCACGGTCGGGTTGTTCTCGCTGCCGTTGCCATTACGGTAACGCCAGTTCGATTCAATGGTTAGCCCATTAATTCCAAAGAGCTTCGAAAAATCATAAACAAACGCGACTTTCTCTTCATTGATCCAGTTGCTCTTGTTGGCATTGGGAAGCCCACCACTGACTTGTCCGAAAAAGACCTCTCGTGCCGTGCCACTGATGCTGAGTCCGTAGTCGCCCATCGTTTTGCCAAGCCCGAACCAGTTACCTGTTCCTCCACTCCCGGACCAATATTTCGCCCAGGTCTCCTCGGAATTAATCGAGCTGCCAAGTTCGTCAAAATAAGCCTTGGATTTCTCATAAATTGCCTTCGATTTCTCATAGGCCTTACCAGTCAATCCGCCATGCCACCAACGGATCACTGTCGGTTCTCCCTCGCAAGAGTGCGTGGAAGAAGAGGAAGAAACACTTGGAGTTGCCTTGGGTTGCACTGCCTGCTGAGCGCTGGCAGAGACGAACATCAATGGAATAACTGCCAAGAGAGGAGCGAGATGACGGTAGTTCATAGAATTTATAAAAAGAGGTTCAGCGTTCTAAACAGCCCCATATCGTGAAACAACACTTAGCATGTTACGATTTCGGCAATAAAAAAGCCCCGGGGATTACCCGGGGCTTTTCTTGAGTTAAAGTCGTAAAGACTTAGGCATTCCCCTCGGAGGCTGCCTGGTCCCGCTCTTTCATGGCGGCTTTGCGGCTGAGCTTCACCTTACCGCGATCATCGACACCGATGCACTTGACCCAGATGACATCGCCGTTCTTCACGACATCCTCGACCTTGTTGACGCGGGCGTCGGCAAGTTCGGAAATGTGGACCAGTCCATCCTTGCCGGGAAGAACCTCGACGAAGGCGCCGAACTCCTTGATGGAGACAACCGTGCCCTGATAGGTCTCGCCGACGGTGATTTCCTTGGTCATGCTCTGGATGATCTCCTTCGCACGCTTCAGGCTCTCGCCATTGTTCGAGTAGATGTGCACCAGACCGAAAGCACCCTCTTCCTCGACATTGATCTCGGCACCGGTCTCCGCGACGATTCCCTTGATGGTCTTGCCACCGGGTCCGATGATGAGGCCGATTTTGTCCTTAGGAATGGTGACGGTCTCGATGCGAGGGGCATACTGGCTCATCTCGGTGCGGGGCGCGGAGAGAGTCTGAGTCATGTGGTTGAGAATGAGTCCGCGGTTCTTGCGGGCGTCATCGATGGCGGTCGCCATAAGCTCGTGGCTGATGCCCTTGAGCTTGAGATCGAGCTGGAAGCCGGTGACACCAACCTCGGTACCGCAGAGCTTGAAGTCCATGTCGCCGAAGTGATCCTCGCTGCCGATGATGTCGGTCAGCAGGGTGTGGCGGGTGAGCTTGCCCTGGTCATCGTTCTCGGTGACGAGACCGACGGAGATACCGGCGACGGGACGCTTGATGGGCACACCCGCATCCATGAGGGCGAGAACGCCGGCGCAGACGGAAGCCATCGAGGTGGATCCATTCGACTCCATCACCTCGCTGGTGACGCGGAGGGCGTAAGGGAACTCCTGCTGGCTCGGGATCACTGGGAAGATGGAGCGCTCGGCAAGGGCGCCGTGCCCGATTTCGCGACGATTCTGTCCTCCGAAGCGGCCGGTCTCACCGACGCTGAAGGGAGGGAAGTTGTAATGGAGAAGGAAACTCTTGGTAGTCTCGCCTCCGCCGTATCCGTCGATCATCTGAGCCTCGTCGGTCGTGCCGAGTGTGGCCAGTGCCATCGCCTGGGTCTCGCCGCGGGCAAAGAGGGCGGAACCATGAGCGCGTGGCAGGACGGAGGTCTCGCTGGAGAGCTGACGCAGTTCGTTGAGGTTACGGCCGTCGCAGCGCTTCTGCTTGTCGAGGATGCTGACGCGGAAGGCCTTCTTCTGCAGGTAATCGAACGCCTGGGAAATCTCGAAGGAGGTCGCTGCGGGATGCTTCTCGAGGATCTTTGCCTTCACTTCCTCCTTGAGGGCGCCGACTGCCTTGCCGCGTGCCACCTTGCTAGGTGTGTAGAGGGCTGCCTCGATGCGGTCTCCGGCCACCTGATAGGCGATCTCGAGCAATGCCTCGTCGACATTGAGGAGGGTGAACTCACGCTTCGGCTTGCCGGCCTTGGCAATCAACTCGTTCTGAGCGGCGATGATGGGACGGGTCTGATCACGCGCGAAATCGAGGGCCTTCTTGAAATCCTCTTCGGGAAGCTCGTTGGCGGCACCCTCGATCATGATGACATTCTCGCCATCACCGACATAGACAAGATCGAGATCACTGCTCTCGCGCTCGGAATGGGTCGGATTGACGACGAACTGGCCGTTGATGCGGCCCACACGGACGGCTGCGATCGGCTTCTCAAAGGGGATGTCGGAGACGCAGAGGGCGGCCGAGGCTCCATTGATGGAGAGAATATCGGGATCGATCTGGCCGTCCGCGGAGAGAAGGATGCTGATGATCTGAGTGTCGTAGAAATAGTTCTTTGGAAAGAGGGGGCGCAGCGGACGGTCGGTCATGCGCGCGGTGAGGATTTCCTTCTCGCTGGGGCGGCCTTCACGCTTGAAGTACCCGCCGGGGAACTTGCCGACAGCGGCTGCCTTCTCCTTGTAATCGACGGTGAGCGGGAAGAAGTCCTGACCTTCCTTGACGGAAGTGGCGGAAACCGCGCTCACAAGAACGATGGTGTCGCCCGAACGAACCATGACGGCTCCGTCGGCGAGTTTGGCGATCTTTCCGGTTTCGAAGCTCAGGGGATTGTGGCCGACATTGGCCGTGACTGTGGTGTGTGACATATTTTTAGGTTTTACTGTGTGTTGAATGTGTCCTGCTAAAATCCTTCAGGGCGCGTAATTAGTGGGCGCCGTGTTGCGGATGACACTCGGATGAGTGTCTGCAGGGATGATGTGGGTGGATAAATTCTCCGGCCAAAAAAGCGGGAGAGCTGGAGAAGTAAGCGGTCTGGTACGCTACCCCTGATTCATCGAGAATTACGACCTCAGAGGCCGGAAATTCCTTGGAAAATCAGTAGGAAATCGTTGACCAACAGGCTACTTGCGCAGATTGAGCTTCTCAATGACCGCCTGGTAACGCTCGCTGGCGCTATCCTTGAGGTAATCGAGAAGACGGCGGCGCGTGGCTACCATCTTCAGAAGTCCACGGCGTGAGGAGTGATCCTTGGCATTGGTCTTCAGGTGTTCGGTGAGCGTGGTGATCCTCTGTGTGAGGTTTGCCACCTGGACATCCGCACTGCCGGTATCCTTCTCATGCAGCCGGAGTGCTGCGATTTCTGATGTTTCAGTTGTCGTCATATTTTTTAAGAGTTGATGACGTTAGCTCCTCCACCACCCCTTGGCAAGGGGTTTCGGACTTATCCCTGCGGAGACACCCTCGTTTCTTTACCATGTTCTGATTTGATGATTACTATTCCCCTCCTTTTCCCATGTCCGAACTTTCCACAGCCTACGCTCCCGCAGAAGTCGAATCACTTTGGTACTCCCGCTGGTGCGAGGCCGGGTGTTTCACGGCGGATCCCTCCTCCCCGGCTCCTGCCTACTCGATTGTTATCCCGCCGCCCAATGTCACGGGCATCCTGACCCTGGGCCATGTTCTGAACAATACCCTTCAGGATATCCTTGCCCGGCGCGCCCGTCAGACGGGACACGAGGTTCTCTGGTTGCCCGGCACCGACCATGCCGGCATTGCCACCCAGACAGTGGTGGAGCGCCAGTTGCGCAAGGAGGAAAAGAAAACCCGTCACGATCTCGGTCGGGAGGCCTTCCTTGCCAAAGTCTGGGAATGGAAAGAGAAGCATGGTGGCATTATCATCGGACAACTGAAAAAACTCGGCGCCTCCTGCGACTGGTCCCGCGAGCGCTTTACCATGGACGAGGCCTATGCCCGCAAGGTGCAGGAGGTCTTTGTTGATCTTCACAAGAAAGGTCTCATCTACCGAGGCAATCGCATGGTCAACTGGTGCCCCGTCTCGCTCACCGCACTCAGCGACGAGGAGGTCATCCCCAAGAAGCAGAAGGGACACCTCTACCACTTCAAGCTCGAGGTCGTGGAGGCCCCGGGGACATGGCTGGAGATCGCGACCACCCGCCCCGAGACCATTATGGGCGACACGGCGATCGCCGTGAACCCGAAGGACCAGCGCTACGCCCATCTGATCGGCAAGCATGTCCGTCGTCCCCTCCCCCTTAATGTTGAAGCCCTCCTGCCGATCATCGGCGACGAGGCGGTTGACTTCGAGTTCGGCACCGGCGTGCTGAAGGTTACGCCGGCCCACGACAAGGCTGACTACGAGATTGGCCTTCGTCACAACCTCCCGGTCATCGACATCATGAATGCGAACGGTACCCTCAATGATTTGGCCGGTGAGGGGTTTGCCGGTCTTGACCGTTTCGAGGCACGCATGGAGGCCGTCGAGAGACTCAAGGAACTTGGCCTTCTGACCAAGGAGGAACCGTACGAGAACAATGTCGGCTTCAGCGAACGGGCCGATGTCCCCGTGGAACCTCGCCTGAGCGAGCAATGGTTCCTCAAGTATCCCAAGACCGTCGAGGCACGCGATGCGGTGCGTAACCGTCTCATCCGCTTTTTCCCCGATCGCTGGGAGAAGGTCTACGACCACTGGCTCGAAAACATCCAGGACTGGTGCATCAGCCGCCAGCTCTGGTGGGGCCATCGCATCCCGGTCTGGTATTCGGCCGAATCCTCATCCAATGGATCCATGGAAGGAATACGCGTCCAGATAGACTCCCCTGGCGAGGGTTGGACGCAGGATCCTGATGTGCTCGACACCTGGTTCTCCTCCTGGCTTTGGGCCCACGACACAATGGGTGAGGCGGTCCGTGCGAAGTTCTACCCCACCAGCGTGCTGGTTACCGGGCCTGACATCATCTTCTTCTGGGTCGCCCGCATGATCATGGCCGGTCTCGAATACACCGGGGAAATTCCGTTCCGCGATGTCTACTTCACCGGGATCATCCGTGACAAAACCGGGCGCAAAATGTCGAAGAGCCTCGGCAACTCACCCGATCCACTGGATCTGATCTCCAAGTACGGAGCGGACGGCCTCCGCTTCGGCATCATCCGTGTTGCCCCCCAGGGACAGGACATCAAGTTCGACGAGAAGCAGATCGAGGAGGGACGCAATTTCGCCAACAAGCTCTGGAATGCCGCCCGCTTCCGGGAGATGCAGGGACCTGCAAATCCCTCACCTGATCTTTCCGAAGTCGAGTTGCCCGATATCGCCATTCATCTCCTTGAACGCTTTGACACCATGCATGCCGCGCTTCGGGGAGCATATGCAGACTACCGCTTCCATGAGGTTGCCGGATTGCTTTACGACTTTTTCTGGGGTGATTACTGCGATTGGTTCGTCGAGGCGGCAAAGCCGATTCTGTATGGTGAAGAGACCCCTGCCAAAGGCGCCATCCTGGCTACCATGGATATCGTTCTCTCCGGATTCCTGAGACTCCTTCATCCGCTGATGCCGCATCTCACCGAGGAGCTCTGGCGTCACCTTGGATTCACAGCACCTGCATCGGCTTCCGCATCGGGTGATAGAAAAGATTTCCTGCTCTACACCCTGCCCCCCGGAGAAAACCACCTCGGAGGCATCTCCGCAGAGAGGATTGCAACCGCCGGAGAACGCACCCGCGCGCTGTACTCGGCGGTCCATGCCGTGCGCAACCTGCGTGCCGAATTCAAGATCCCCTCGAAACAGCAGGTGCGCTTCCTCCTCTCAACCAAGAGCGAATTCACCTCTCTGCAGTCGGCGATCTTTGCAGCACTCACCAAGGCCTCTGCCGTGGAACTCATCACGGGCTCGGCACCTGCGGGCACGCCAAGCATTCTCACTGAAATCGGAACGGTTTCGATGCCCCTTGAGGGATTGATCGATCTGGAGGCCGAGCGTACCCGGTTGACCACCGAGATCTCCAAGGTCGAGGCCGAGCTCGAGAAAGTGAATGCCAAGCTGGCCGACCGGAGTTTCGTGGAGAAGGTGCCGGCAGCGGTGCTCGAGGATCATCGTCAGCGCCACGCAAAATGGAGCGAAAAGCTTGGAACCCTCAAGTCCACACTCAAGACTCTGGGGTAAATCCCATCGCCATCATGACGACCAATCCAATCGAGCGACTCCATGTTTTCATCATGGCAGGGGGGAGTGGCGAGCGTTTCTGGCCCGCAAGCCGAGCCGCAACGCCAAAGCACCTCCTCAAGCTCTTGGGTGACCAGACTCTCTTGGAGCAGACCGTCCGGAGATTTGAGGGAGTTGTCCCTTTTGAGCAGATCTTCGTGCTGACCAATGCAGCTCAACTTGAGGCAACACTGGCCGTCGTTCCCTTTATCCCCGCCGCGAATATCATCGCCGAACCAGCCAAGCGCGACACCGCACCCGCTGCCGCCCTGGCCACCGGAATCGCCCTCACCCGTCGTCCCGATGCGCTCGTCGCACTCTTCCCGGCTGACGCCATGATTCATGACGTGCCCAGCTTCCAGAGGCAACTCAGGGAGGCGGCGGAGTTTGTGGCGGAAAACTCCTCGATCCTCACCTTCTCGATCTCGCCAACCCATGCATCGACAGGATTCGGTTACCTGCAGCTTGGAGAAGAGCTTCCATCATCAGGATCCACACGAATCGTTTCTGTGGAACGATTCGTGGAAAAACCCGATGCAGACAGGGCCCGGGAGTTCTTCCTTGGCAAAAAGCATGGATGGAATGCCGGCATGTTCCTCTGGCAGGTTCAGACGTTCCTAAACGAGTGCCACAACCATGCCCCAGAGCTGGCACACTTCATTCAAGGTTTTCCTCCCTCAGGTTCCGCGGATTCCATCACCAGCTACCTCACGGTGAACTTCCCCAAACTTCCGAAGATCTCCGTCGACTTCGCCATTATGGAGAGGGCGGAAAAAGTCGTCGCTGTCATCGCCGAATACGATTGGGACGATGTCGGTTCCTGGACAGCACTCCCGGATCACCTGGGAAAGGATGCCCAGGAAAATACATTACTGGGCCCTGTCATCACCCTCGATTCAGGTCGCAATATCGTGATTGCCGGAAAACGAACGATCGCCCTCTGCGGGGTCAGCGATCTCGTGATTGTGGAAACCGACGATGCCGTCCTTGTTTGTCACCGCAACGCGGTTCAAGAGATCAAGAATCTGCCTCTGCCTCCGGAGTTAAAGTAACAGCAGTAACCCGGGACAAAAATCCCAAACCTTATTTTTGGAGGGGAATGCCGAGGGAGTTCAACCAGACCTGTTTCTGTTCAGGCGTCAGGAGGTAAAGCAAACTGCGGGCGGTCGTGCGATGGATCCTATTGAGATCGATCTCCCTGCGAAGTTGGGATTTCTTTCCTGCTAGAAAAGCCTTCTGAACCTCGGCGGCCTTGGCGGAGTCAAAGGAACGGATTTCGGTGATCTTACGACGCTGATATGGAGTCAATTTCAGCAGGTTTTGCTCACTCGGTGAGAGAAGGAATAGCCCGCCGTGGAATTGCCGCTCGATCTGCCGAAACCGAATGCGCTGCCCGGGCGTCATCACGTCAAGTACCCGACGATTGCTACGCACCTGATAGGCAGGGAGATCCTTGATGGCGATCTCGGATGACGATGGATCAAGGATTCCCACGGCGGAGAGGATACCGACTTTGGCACGGCACTCCGCGCGGATCACATCAATACGGGCATCCTGTGCCGGGGAGAGCTTGAGATCCTTGCGGATCAATGGCTGGTTGAGGAGAACAGGCATGTAGGAAATGCTGTCCGAAGTCGCGACATTGGCAGCCGAGGTGGAGACGAGAGTCATCGCCAAGAGGCATGGAAGTAGGAGGTGTTTCATGAAAACCATGGGAGCTTCAGAGCTTTCGCAGGTTGGGAGCATCGCATCAAACGATGCTCCCGATAACCGATCAATAACCTTCGAAAATGGATTCTGTTCTTGCGTTAGGATCGCTGAACTTTGGTAGTCCCATTTTCTGACCGCTCAAGACTAGCCAATGTTTCTTCTGCTTTTCGGTCAGAACGGAGAGCATCTGATTGGAGGTACTGCTCTGGAGTTGATGACGCTTGATATCGGCCCAGAACGGAGAAAGCTTTCCCGAAGCGGACTGGGCGTTAAGTGAAGCAACCTGTGCCTTGGATGACTGGGAGATGGAGGCCAGTTGTTGTTGCTGCTGGGTGGAGAGTCCGAGCAGTTGCTGTTCGGAGGGCGATGTCAGGAGGTTGCCACCGAGCATCTGGCGCTCAATCTGTCGCAGGCGATCCTGTTGAGAGGAACTGAGAACATTCAGGGCTCGCTCATTGAACTGTTTGCTGAGTGACTTCAGATCCCAGTTGGCCCTGATTCCTGCATCCTCATCAGCCATTCCGGTTGCGATGATCTGCTTCGAACGAGACTTATACTGAGCCCTCAGCGAATCTAGCAACGTGCACTGCAGCGAGGAGAGTTTCAGATCCTGACGAACGGGATCCAACCCAAGAAGGACCGGAATCGACCCCGGATGGTCACTCCCGGTGGAGACTGAAGAGCCAGCCGAACCCGGGGAAACGGATTGAGCAAGGCGGGACGCCACACAACCGGTCATGGCGGTTGCCAGGAGAAGGGGAAGAAGGCGCTTCATCGAGGGTTGGATTTTAAGGTTCTTGTTCAGCAGGCTTGGGCGATCATGCCCTCGAGTTTAACGATATCGGCTCCGAATTTACGGATACCCTCAGCCAACTTGTCCGTGGCCATGGCGTCCTCGTTGAGGAGCCAACGGAAGCTCTTCTCATCAACAGGAATCCGCTCGATTTCCATTCCCTTAGCCGCCTCGGAACTCAGGACGCGGGGCATCGGATCGGTCGATTGCTCAAGCTTCTCGAGGATATCGGGGCTGATGGTGAGGAGATCGCAGCCAGCCAGGGCGACGATTTCGCCGGTGTTGCGGAAGCTGGCGCCCATGACCTGTGTCTCGTAGCCGAACTTTTTGAAGTAGTTGTAGATCTTGTGGACCGACTGGACGCCGGGATCTTCCATGCCGACATACTCTTCGCCGGTTGTCGCCTTGTAGTAGTCGTAGATACGACCGACAAAGGGAGAAATGAGTCGAGCCTTGGCCTCGGCGCAGGCAACGGCCTGGGGCATGGAGAACATGAGGGTCAGATTGCAGTTGATCCCTTCCTTCTGCAGGACTTCTGCGGCACGAATTCCCTCCCAGGTGGAGGCGATCTTGATCAGGACGCGCTCACGATCGATCCCCACACTCTTGTACAGACCAATGAGGTAACGTGCCTTGTCGAGTGTTGCCTCGGTGTCGAAGGAGAGACGGGCATCGACCTCGGTGCTGACGCGACCCGGAACGATCTTCAGGATCTCGCAACCGAACAAGATGAGCGTGTCATCGATGATTTTCTTCCAGAGGGCGGAACCGGAGAGGCTGGATCCCTTGTTGTCGGAGATCGCCTTGTCGAGAAGGGTGCGATACTCGGGCTGGAGCACGGCCTTGAGGATAAGCGAGGGATTCGTGGTGGCATCCTGAGGCTGGAACTTCTTGATCTCCGCGAAGTTGCCCGTGTCGGCGACAACGGTCGTGAATTGCTTGAGTGCCTGGAGTTGGTTCATGCTCATATCCGGTAAGTGTTGGACTCAATGGGGTCGGAAAGCAATTCCCGAATTGTGACAGAACCGACGCCCGGCGGATGACTTTCCACCAAGAAAACTAAAGATGCTCCTCACCCCGGAGACTGCGCAGGTGAATGGTCTTCACCTCGAGATCATGCACGGCCTTGATGTATCGGACCGTCCTGCTTCTGGAACGCATCAGGATGGAATGGGTGATCGCCGTTTTGCCGATCAACTTCACCCCCGGAAGCATGGGACTGTCACTGATGCCGGTGGCGCAGAAAATGGCACTGTCGCCGTGAACCAGGTCGTCGCGATGGTACACCCGGGCAAGGTCTTCCTGAGTCAGGGTTTTCAACAACTCCGCTCTCTCCTCCTCATCGCGAGGCCACATGCGCAGCAGGATATCACCACCCAGAGCCTTCAGGGCGGCAGCGGTCAGAATTCCCTCGGGGGCACCCCCTTTCCCCACATACAGATCGATACCGGAATCATGAAGGGAGGGAGCGACGGCGGAGGTGATGTCACCGTCAGCAATCAGGCGAAGCGATGCCCCGGCATGCCGCACGGCATCGATATAGGACTGGTTGCGCGGACGATCCAGGACCGTCACGACAAGCTCTCCGATTCGCTTGCCGAGTGCTTTGGCAACTTGTCCGAGCGTCTGCTCGAACGGGTGATCCAGCGAGATCGGCTTGATCGTGCCGTTCTTGATGCAGCGCTCCACGCGCGCACCGTAGGCAAGCTTCTCCACGTAGAAACTGGGTATGTTCACCATGCTGCTTTTCTTTCCATCGGGAACAAGAACGGCAGCCATGACGGAAATCGAGTTGGGCATTCCCTTGGAGATGTTGCTGGTGCCGTCGATGGGATCGAGGGCGATGTCGAAGCGCGGATCTTCCGCACCCCAGCGACCCAGTTTGTCTCCAAGGAAGATTCCCGGAGCGTTGTCCTTGATTCCCTCACCGATCACGACCTCACCGCGAATGTCCACCAGATCGAACATCCCCTTGATTGCATCACAGGCAGCCTCGTCGGCAGCCTCCTTGTCACCCCGACCCATCCACTGCAGGGAGTGGAGAGCGGCGTTCTCCGTCGCACGGACGAACTCGAACTCGACCATCCGCTCCAGATCCTTTGTCTCACTCATGACAGGAAGATTACAAAAATCCCTTATCCGATCGAAGCCCGGATGAATTCGTCAAATAACGGATGCGGGGCCTCGGGCTTGCTCAGGAACTCGGGGTGGAACTGAACGGCAACGAACCACGGGTGATCGCGATGTTCGATGATCTCCACGAGCGAACCGTCCGGAGAGGTTCCGGAAATCACAAAGCCCTTTTCCTCCATCTGGGCCCGATAAGCCCCATTGAACTCGTACCGATGCCGATGACGTTCCGCGATGTGCGTCTGTCCGTAGATGCGTTGGGCAAGCGAACCGGGCTTCAGGACAGCCGGCCACTCCCCGAGGCGCATCGACCCGCCCTTGCCGGTCACATCTTTCTGATCGTCGAGCAGGGCAATGACGGGATGAGGGGTGCTGGGGTCGAACTCGGTGCTGTTGGCTCCCTTCAATCCGCAAACATTACGGGCAAACTCGATCGTCGCGATCTGCATGCCGAGGCAAATGCCGAAGTACGGGATCTTGTTCTCACGGGCGAAGCGGGCCGCGGCGATCTTGCCCTCGGTTCCACGATCTCCGAATCCTCCCGGAACAAGAATGCCTGCGACACCGCTCAGGAAAATTTCCGCCCCCTCGGCCTCGATCTGCTCGGCGTCCACGATCTCGAGATCGACCCCGCAGTCATTGGCGCCGCCGGCGTGGCAGAGCGCCTCGTAAATGCTCTTGTAGGCGTCCTGTAGCTCCACATATTTGCCGACAACGGCGATTTTCACGCGGCGGGAAGGATGCACGATCGTGTGCACGATCATCTTCCAGCGCTCCATGTCGGCGGGACGAGAATCCAGATGGAGAAGTTGGCAGACCTTCTCGTCGAGCCCCTCCGCCTGAAGCATCAAGGGAAACTCGTAAATCGAGCTCTCCACATCCCTCGCCTCAATGACGCATCCGATCGGGACATTGCAATAGAGGGAGAGCTTCTCGCGCACATCGGGCTCCAGAGGCTTTTCCGTGCGGCAGACCAGCACCTCCGGCTGAAGTCCGATCTCGCGGAGCTTGGCCACACTCTGCTGGGTCGGCTTGGATTTCAACTCTCCCGCCGCCTTGATGTAAGGGACGAGAGTCACATGGATCAGGATCGCGTTCTCATGACCCACTTGGAGAATGAGCTGGCGGATGGCTTCCAGAAACGGAAGCCCCTCGATATCGCCGGTGGTACCGCCAATCTCGGTGATGAGCACATCGGCATCACTCGCCTTCTCAAAGCTGCGGATGCGGTTTTTGATCTCATCGGTGATGTGCGGGATCACCTGGACCGTCTTGCCGAGATAATCGCCGCGCCGCTCCTTCGAAAGAACCGTTTCGTAGACCTGGCCGCTTGTAAGATTGTTGTCCCGGGTCAGCACGCACTTCGTGAAGCGCTCATAATGACCCAGATCCAGATCCGTCTCGGCTCCATCGGCAAGGACATACACCTCCCCGTGCTGGAGCGGATTCATCGTGCCGGGATCCACATTGAGGTAGGGATCAAGCTTCTGCAGCGTCACTTTGAGCCCGCGATGCTCCAGCAGGGTGCCCAACGAGGCGGCAGCGAGACCTTTACCCAGCGAACTGACCACACCGCCCGTCACGAAAATATACTTCATGGACTAGGGATCATAGGGAGGAGCCGCGGAAAATCCAGCTCGGCCGACACTCAGGCGAAAGATTCCTTACACAGCCGCTTTGCAAGGCTCTTCTCAGGGGTCAGCAGGCGATGGGAAAGATCAAAAAGAGACCCCGAGCAATCGTGAAAACAGCTCCCGGCGACGGTTATGCTCCTCCTCGCTGAGCACCGAAACCATCACCCCGAAATCCCGCTCCGGCAGTTCTATCCAGGAGCGACATCCGCCGAAGCCCTTTTCCATCGGCAGCGTGGTGGCAGGCTCCAGCCTGTAAACCCGGACAAACGCCACATGGATCCCGTTGCCTCCAAGGGATCCCGACTTTGTGTCATAAACAAAGCGCTCCTCGATGACGGAGGCATCAAGCACATGCAGTTCTTCCAGACGATGAGCCGCATCCTTGTCCTCGATCCGACCGCTCCACTCGATCACCGCGGCATGACTGATCGTCACCTCATCGGGAGCCTGCTCGGGAAGAACCGCTTCGGCCTTGCGGACCTTGTCGATCTGACCATGAAACCAGGTTGGAAAGAGGTAAAACTCACCGTGCTCGAATCCGAATCCGCTCTTTCCCTCGGCAATGCCTCCTTTGCGAAGGATCACGCTCTGTTCCCCTCCACCAAGAGCCTCGCAAACCAGGGACCATTCTTTGAACGCAATCGCCATGGACTGAAAATAAGCATCATGAGGCGTGTCAAAAAGTTAAAAAGCTCCCTTGAATTTTCTTCCCTTGGCAACGACTCCACCAAAACCACAAACTCCTCCGATGCGCCACGCCTTCGATCTGCATCTCCATACCCACTACTCGGCGGATGCATGCGATTCCCCCGAGGCCATGATCGAGGCGGCAAAGCGTCGGGGACTGAGCGGCATTGCCGTCACCGATCACAATACCTGTGATGCCGTTGCCCATCTTAGCGATGCGGGACTGATCCGGGAGGACGGACATGCGGTCAATGGATTCCTGGTGATTCCGGGGGTGGAGGTTTCCACAGCCGACGGACATCTTCTCTGCCTCGGAGTGACGCTGCCGAACATGAAGGGAGCGCCCGCCTTGGAAGTGGCGGCGGCCGTCAAGGAACGCGGCGGTCTTTGCATCGCCCCCCACCCCTATGATTCGTTCCGCGCCGGCATCAGGGAGGAGATCCTTGACCAACTCGATCTCGCAGCTTTGGAAACCTTCAATGCCGCGGTTACCCTGAGGCGTTTCAACAAAAGGGCCGCCGACTATGCCGCCCGCCGGGGTCTCTCCACCACGGCCTCCAGCGATGCCCACCATGCCTCGGTCGCCGGGATCTGCTCCACGGTATATGAACTTCCCGAACTTTCCGTCGCCGCGGTGCTGAAAGCCATTCCTCAAGGAGGGGAGAGAAACGAGCATTACCTCCCCTTCAGGGAGGGAATGAAAAAAAATCTCGGCAATTGGTTCCGCATCTTCAACCCCTCGCCGGTTAAAAAACCAAAAGGCTAACAAAGCTGAACTTCCGCCCCCCTTAACTGGCTTTCATCTCCCTTTTAACTCCCTAAGAAATTGATCGAAAAACATCTTGTCCAAATCACCAACGAACTGGGCCTTCAGGCCCGCCAGGTAGCAGCCACAGCGGTTCTTCTCGAGGAGGGAGCCACCGTTCCCTTCATCGCCCGATACCGCAAGGAGCGCACCGGTGAACTCGATGAAGTGAAAATCACCGCGATCCGTGACCGTCTCGAGCAACTCGAGGTTCTCGACAAGCGCCGGGAGTCGATCATCTCCTCACTGGAAGAGCGCAAGCTCCTGACCGAGGAACTCCGCGCCAAGGTCGAGACGGCTGCCACGCTCAATTCCCTCGAGGATATTTACCTCCCGTTCAAACCCCGCAAACGCACGCGTGCCACCATCGCCAAGGAACTCGGGCTCGAACCCCTAGCCGAAACCCTCTGGGCACAGGATTCCTCAACTGATCCGGAGGCACTCGCCGCCCCCTTCGTCGGCAACTCGGTGACCGTCGATGCCAAGACATCGACACTCGATTCCGTTGCCGCCGTCCTCGCTGGTGCGCGCGATATTCTTGCCGAGCGGATCAACGACGATGCCTCGGCCCGCGCCCAACTCCGCAGCCTCTACCTGAACAAGGGAGTCATCAAATCGACCCTCATCTCGGGTAAGGAGGAAGAGGGGGCCAAGTTTAAGGACTATTTCGACTGGAGTGAGCCGGCCGCCACGGCTCCGTCACACCGTATCCTTGCGATGCGTCGGGGGGAGACCGAAGGCTTCCTTTATTTCCGCCTCACGCCGCCCGAGAGCGAGGCGCTTGGAACCCTGTACGGCCTTTTTGTCCGGGGCAACTCCAAGGCCTCGGAACAGGTGAAACTGGCCTGCGACGATTGCCTCAAGCGCCTTTTGGGCTTTGCCATGGAGGTCGAGGCTCGCGGATTTTACAAGAAGAAGGCGGACGAGGAGGCGATCCGCGTCTTTGCTGATAACCTACGCGAGCTGCTGCTCGCCTCACCCCTCGGGCAGAAAGTCACGCTGGGTATCGATCCGGGTTTCCGAACGGGCTGCAAGGTTGTCCTGCTCGACCGTCAGGGAAAACTCCTCGCCAACGAAGTCATCTATCCGGGGCGCAGCCGTGGCGAGGAACTTGAGGCCGCCGAGGCGATCCTCAACATGATCCGCCTTCACAAGGTCGAGGCGATCGCCATCGGCAACGGCACCGCCTCCCGTGAGACCGAGGCCTTCGTCAAAAAACTCAAACTCCCCGCCTCCATCCAGATCGTGGTGGTGAGCGAGAGCGGAGCCTCGATCTACTCGGCAAGCGAGGTCGCCCGGGAGGAATTTCCTGATCATGACGTCACCGTGCGAGGAGCCGTCTCGATCGGCAGACGCCTCATGGATCCTCTCGCAGAACTCGTGAAACTCGACCCGAAGTCGATCGGAGTCGGCCAGTATCAGCACGATGTCGATCAGGCGGCGCTCAAGCGCTCCCTGGACGATGTCGTCGTTTCCTGCGTGAACAAGGTCGGCGTGGAACTGAACACCGCATCGCGTCACCTGCTCGCCTATGTTTCGGGACTGAACTCCCGCACGGCCACAAGCCTTGTCACCCACCGCGACACGAACGGCCCCTTCAAATCGCGCGCCGAACTTCTCAAAGTCAGCGGCCTGGGACCCAAAGCGTTCGAGCAAGCCGCGGGCTTCCTGCGTATCCGCGACAGCGCGCACCCGCTCGATGCCAGCGCCGTGCATCCCGAGCGCTACGACCTTGTCGACCGCATGGCGGCCGACCTGGGCTGTAGCGTCGGCGACCTCCTGCGTGATCCCGCGAAAAGGGCGGCCATCAAACTCGACAACTACGTCACCCCCGAGGTCGGCCTTCCGACCCTGAAGGATATCGTAGCGGAGCTGGCGAAGCCGGGACGCGATCCCCGCGAGAAGTTCGAGGCATTCAGTTTTGCCGACGGAGTGGAAAAGGTTGAGGACCTGCAACCCGGCATGAAACTCCCCGGCATCGTCACCAACGTCACCGCATTCGGAGCCTTCGTCGACATCGGCGTTCACCAGGACGGCCTTGTCCATATCAGCCAGATCAGCGATGACTTTGTGAAGAATCCAGCCGAATTCTTGAAGGTCGGCCAGAAGGTGCAGACAACCGTGATGGAGATCGATCTGGCCCGGAAACGCATCGCACTCTCACTGAAGACAAAAGTCGATCTTGCCCCGCGCCAACCCAGGGGCACTGGGGCTCCCGGGGCAAATCGCGGAGGACGGGGTGAGGATCTCAGCCGCTACATGCGCCAGGATTCCGGAAAACCGGGCACCGGGGGAGATTGGTTTTCCCAAGCGCAGCAGAAGAAGTTCTAGAAAAATCATGCCTGTGGCTCCCAAAAACTCCGCTTTCAAGGTTCTCCTCGCAAGCCTGGCGGGAACCACCATTGAGTTCTTTGACTTCTACATCTACGCAACGGCGGCTGTCCTTGTATTTCCGCAACTCTTCTTCCCACAAGGCGACCCGACCGCAGCAACACTCCAGTCGCTGGCAACGTTCGCACTGGCCTTTTTTGCACGGCCGCTCGGATCGATCTTATTCGGTCATTTCGGCGACAGGATCGGAAGAAAGGCCACCCTGGTCGCGGCCCTGCTCACCATGGGACTCTCCACGGTCCTGATCGGCGTTCTCCCAACCTACCACTCGATCGGTGTGGTCGCCTCCGCCCTGCTGGCACTTTGCCGATTTGGACAAGGATTCGGTCTCGGAGGGGAATGGGGAGGCGCCGTCCTTCTTGCAACCGAGAACGCTCCTCCCGGCAAGCGCGACTGGTACGGGATGTTTCCCCAACTTGGCGCGCCGCTCGGCTTCCTGCTTTCGGGTGGCGTTTTCCTTCTCCTGAGCAAATGCCTCGATGCCGGAAGCTTTCTGAGTTGGGGCTGGCGCCTCCCCTTCCTGGCCAGCAGTGCCCTGGTACTCGTCGGCCTGTATGTCCGACTCAACATCACCGAGACACCGGCATTCATGGAGGCTTCGGCCCGTGGAAGCCATGTCGCCGTGCCGCTGATCGACTTGGTCCGCAATCATCTTCGCGTCGTCATCCTTGGGACGTTTGCCGCGGTTGCGACCTTCGTGATCTTTTACATCCTGATTGTCTTCTCCCTCTCCTGGGGAACGACCCATCTTGGCTACTCCCGCGAGACCTTCCTGCTCATCCAGTTGGCAGGCGTGCTCTTTTTTGCCCTCTCGATTCCGCTCACGGCATGGATCTCCTCAATGATCGGGCGCCGCACCACACTGCTTATCGCCACGGTGGGAATTCTGATATTTGGTGTTTTCTTCGGACGGCTTTTCTCGGCGGGAAATGCCGGCGTGGTTGCGACCCTGTTGCTCGGCTTCCTGCTGATGGGAGTCACCTATGCACCGCTCGGCACTTACCTCTCGGAACTCTTTCCAGTGGAGGTGCGCTACACCGGGGCATCGATCGCCTTTAATATCGCGGGCATTCTGGGAGCCTCGTTGACCCCATACTTGGCAACGTCGCTGGCGATGAGCCACGGACTCGGTTCGGTCGGCCTCTACCTAGCGGGCATGGCCATGATCAGCCTCGTTGCCCTGGTGTTCTGTCACGAGCCCTGACGTGGAGGAGCTTTAAAGAGGCCGGTAATACCGCAAGGCCTCGATAGGAACTCCAAGGTCACTGAACGGATAAACCTTGCCCCTTCCATGCGAGGAGGGATCCCTGATCAGATAGTCGAAACCTTGCTTCCCGACGATCACCACGAAGTGGGTGATGCCGCTTGGCAAGCGCACGCGCACGATCACGGGATTTCCATGGAAAAGATTCCAATCGATCAATGCATATGAAGGGGATCCCTCATAAGCCTTTTCAACAAGGCCGGGTGAGTATTCCGCGGCTGACTCCCAGCGAAGCCAGCCCGCACCCTCGTATCCGTTGTGTTCCTTGAGAAACGTGTTCAGGCGTCCCGGATCAACATCCATCCGGTAATGGGAGAGCACCATCGAGGCGGAGGAGACGGCGCACCCTTCGCCACCCAAGGTGCCGGAAGTATTGCCCAGCAAATCCCCACTCCAAGCCGGATCACCCTGAAAAAACTGGGGAATCGAGATCACCAGTTCACCCGGCACGGGAACTCCACCACGACCTGAAAGGGCATGAGGCCGGAAAAAGAGCAGGAGGAGCCCGACTGCAACCGCCATCATGAGCAGAAAAAGACCGATCGGGACGATCCCCCTTGCGGTGAGACCCGATTTGTCGATGGTTAGCGGTGATGTCATTGCGGATCTGTTGCTCACTACTTGCCCTGCTGCTTGTTCAAGCTCTTGGCATTCTTTCCATGCCCATCGTCCGGGCGGAAGAAAATCCCGCTCCCTACAACAGTCTTGTCCGTGAATTCGTGATGAAAATGCCGGCCGGGGGCGGCTATTCCACCTCCTCGATGGCAAACAGCCGGCTTCGCAATGCCGTCTCAACCGAGAACTCCAAACTGCTGGTCAACCTGACGGAGGCCACGCCGAGTTACTGCTCGGAGGCCACCTTCCTGGTCTTGTTAAAAACACTTTCTACGCTTCAGTCCCAGGGAGTCCTGACACTAACCCCGCAGACGCTTGCGGCGCTGAAACCGAGCGGTCAACCTGACGGCACAGGTATCTGGGGGCGCTGGAATGCCAACGGCCCGGGAACCGCACGCCTCTTTTACGAACTTGGACTTGGGCGGAACTTCACGGAGCTCCCAAGGGCGATCCCCGGGGATTTCCTGAAGATTTTCTGGAATGATGGGATCGGGGCGACCGAGCATGGCCACTCGGTCATCTTTCTTGGCACCGAGGAGAAAAACGGCGTGCATCATCTCCGCTTCTGGTCGAGCAACATCCCCGGAGGCTACGGCGAAAAATCAGTACCGCTGAGCCGTATTCATCGACTTCTTTTTTCGCGGCTCGAGCATCCCGAGAACATCAATCGTCCCATCCCGCACACCGACAGCTACCTCTCCTCGCTCGAGCGCCGATCCTCCAGCTCCTCGGAGATGTCCGATCAGTGCGGCATTCTCCGATAGATCCGCAGACTGCCCAGAATCAGCAGTGCCGCCGCCAGATAGGCGAGCCCGCTCCACGCGATCGCCCCGCTCATGCGTTCCATGGCGACTCCCGATCCGTAGGTTGAGAACAATCCCACGGCCAGTGGACCGAGCGCTCCCCCACCCCATCCGAGCAGGTTCATCATTCCTGCCACGGAACCCCGTTGGACCGGTTCCACGAATTCGAACACCGAGGCAAAGATCCCTCCGTCATAGACCCCTTTGCAGAGACCGAAGCAGGCCATGGCGATCATCAGCATGCCCATCGTCGGGGCATGCGCCACGGCAACGATGCAGAGGGTTCCCATGATCAAGCCGACCGACTGCACCGCCATCCGGGCCCCGCGAAGATTCATGGAGAGTTTGTCGGCGAGAACGCCCGAAAGCGGTGCGCCAACGGCGCTCGCAAGTTGAATGGCAGCCACCGCGGAGAAACCGGCTTCCACGAGTCCGAGATGAAACTTGTCGTAAAGAAAGGTCGGTGCCCAGATCAGGAAAATCGCTCCCACCCCGTTTGCACAGGCGAAGGCAAGCATGAGAAGGAGGACACCCGGATTGAGCAGAAGCACCCGTACCGTCTCCACAAAACCGATCTTCATCGTGCTGGCCTGTGTCACCTGTTCCTCGGCATGCCCCCTGCCTGGCTCCCTCAGCCTGAAAAGAAGCAGCAGCGAAACAACGATTCCCACGGCACCGAATCCGTAAAATGCCCAACGCCACCCGAAGCGCTGCGCCAGCAACGCTCCGATCCATCCGCCGGCAATCGTTCCGATGTAGACGGCAGACTGGTGAAAGGAGAGAGCCGTCGATCGCGTCTTCGCACCATGGTAGTCGGAGAGCATCGAGGCGGCCGCCGGGAAATAGACCGATTCCCCCAGGCCGATCAGGGCACGCGCCGAGACGAACTGCCAGAGTCTTCCGCACCATCCGGTCAGGGCTGTCATCAGACTCCAGAAGAGACATCCCCCGAGGATCAGTCCCTTGCGGGAGAGACGGTCCGCGGCAAATCCGGCAAAGGGAGCAGATGCCGCATAGACCCACATGAAGGCGCTGCCGATCAGCCCAAGCTCCGCCTTGGAGAATCCGAAATCCTTTTCAAGCAGGGGAAAAAGACTGCTGATCGCCTGACGATCCGCGTAGTTGAGCATACAGACCAGCCAGAGCATCCCGAGCACGATCCATTTTTCTCGGTTGGGGGTATCCGGGTTGCTCATCGACAGGGGTAATTTACGGTTCCAAATCCAACCTGATTCCGTTGAGATGTCACTTCTTTCATGGATCCCTCGGAAACTCTCCTAGCCCGTGATGCCGCTACGGTCTGGCATCCCTTCACCCAGCATGGATTGGGACGGGAGCCGATCCCGATGACAAGCGGTTCGGGATCCATCCTTCGCGATGCCGAAGGCCGCGAGTACCTCGACATGATCTCCTCCTGGTGGGTGAATCTTTTCGGCCATGGACGACCGGAGCTGGCTCAAGCCGTCTCTGATCAGATCCTGAAGCTGGACCATGTCCAGTTCGCGGGAGCCACGCACGAGCCTGCGGTTCGCCTGGCGGAGCGACTTCTGGCAAAGGCAGACCTTACCGGCAGCGCCAGGGTCTTCTATTCCGACAACGGCTCGACGGCCGTCGAGGCCGCCCTCAAGATCGCCCACCAGCATTGGAAGAACCGCGGGGAAACCCGCCCCCTCTTTGCCTGCCTGCGCGGCAGCTATCACGGCGACACCGTGGGAGCGATGAGTGTGGGAAGAGACTCCGGCTTCTTCAACGCCTTTCATGGAATGCTCTTTGAGAGCATTTCCCTTCCCGTCCCCTTGGTATGGAATGGATATGACAATGAGCAGGGCGAGCGGGAGGCTCTTGCCGAGATCACCCGCACCTTGGAGTCGGACGGCACCCAGATCTCTGCACTCATCGTGGAGCCGTTGGTTCAGGGAGCGGGAGGCATGCGATTCCATTCGCCCCGTTTTCTGAAGAGACTCAGCAGGCTCTTCCGCGAGCGCGGCATTCCCGTGATCTACGACGAAGTCATGACCGGTTTTGGCAGAACCGGCAGCTTCTTCGCTTACCAGCAGACCGGATTCATCCCCGATCTGATCTGCCTCTCCAAGGGGATCACGGGAGGCATTCTTCCCCTCGCTGTCACCATCGCCTCGAACGAACTCTTCGACTCCTTCCTCGGCAATGACTTCTCCACGGCCCTGGCTCACGGTCACAGCTACACGGCCAATCCGGTCGCCTGCGCCGCTGCACAGGCCAGCCTCGACCTTCATGACCGCATGGAGTCGCTCTCTCAGGTTCGCCGTATCAACGAGCGCATGGGACATCATCTTGAGAAACTCGCGGGTTCTCATTTGGTCGAGCATACCCGCTTGATCGGAGGGATCGCCGCCTTTGATCTGCGAACTCTGGATACCAGCTATTCGGCTGGGGCCGGCAGGGCGCTGTCCACGTTTGCGCAGAAAGAGGGAGTACTGCTCAGACCCCTCGGTAATGTCATCTACCTGATGCCTCCCTACTGCACTTCGGATGAGCAGATCGACAGGGCATTCGAGGTGATCACCACCTTTTTGAAGAACGCTGGCCGGTAAAGTCAGGGCGTTGCATGACCGAAACCTTTCTGACAAAGTCACCCCCTATGATTTCCGCTCTCGGAAGAGAAACTCTTCGAATCGTTTCCGGATTCGGCGATTTCGCCCTGTTCACCGGGAGATCATTTGCCGCGGCAGCCACCACCAGGCGTCTCTTTCGCCGGGTCATCCGTGCCATCTATGAACAGGGAACCGTCTGCCTGCCGGTGATCCTGATCGTCGGACTCTTCACTGGTCTCGTGCTCGGCTTGCAGGGCTACCATATCCTGAGCCGCTTTGGATCAGAGGGCCTTTTGGGAGCGATGGTTTCCTTGAGTCTCATTCGGGAAATGGGTCCCGTACTTGCCGCACTCATGCTTATCGGCCAGTCAGGCTCTGCGTTGGCCGCGGAACTTGGCATTCAGCGCAACAGCGAGCAGATCGTCGCCCTGGATACGATGGGTGTGGAGAGCCATGGCTATCTTGTCACTCCGCGACTGATCGCGGCTCTCCTTGTTTACCCCTTCCAGACCGCCCTCTTTGTTGTCATTGGATTTTGGGGAGGCAGCCTCTCCGGTTCCGCGCTTCTCGGGGTCGATTCCGGTGTCTACTGGTCTTCCATCCAGAGGGCGGTCGAGTCACGCGACCTGAGGGAATGCTTCATCAAGGCGGCCGTGTTCGGACTCCTGTCGGTCACCATCTGCGCCTACCAGGGCTTCCATGCCGACCGTAATCACTCCGACACGGGTGCCCGCGCCGTCAGTGCCGCCACCACCCGCGCCGTGGTGATCTCAAGCATCATGGTCCTGGTTGCGGACTATGTGGTGAGTTCCTTCTTCATCTGATGAGCACCTCCTCCACAGAGACTCCTCTCCTCAGTGTTGCCGGATTGGCCAAGGGCTTCGGGGAACGCCCCGTTCTGGAGCGGGTCGATCTCAGTGTCTCCCGCGGGAGTGTGTTCACCGTGCTCGGACCGAGCGGCACCGGAAAGTCGGTCTTCCTGAAGTGCCTCGCAGGCGTCATGCAGCAAGACTCCGGGACGATCAGCTTCGAAGGGCGCCCTTTGGTTGCTTCCGACAAGGAAACCCTTGCTGATTTTCGCAAGCGCTGCAGCTTCCTCTTTCAGAACAACGCCCTCTTCGACTCTCTGTCCGCTTTGGAGAACGTCTCCCTGCCTCTTGAGCAGACCACCGACCTTGATTCCAAAGAGATCCTGAAGCGGAGCATGGATGCGCTCGCCCAGTTGGAACTCGAGAGTTACCGAGACCGCTTCCCCAGCCAAATGTCCGGGGGCATGCAAAAACGCCTGGCCCTTGCCCGCGCCATCGTCACCCACCCCGAACTCGTCCTCTTCGACGAGCCGACGGCAGGGCTTGACCCGCTGCGCCGCAATGCCGTTTTCTCGATGATCGTGAAATATCAGCGCCGCTTCAATTTCACCGCACTCATCGTCACCCACGATGTGCCGGAGGCATTGGTCGCGAGCAACCGCGTGGCTCTCCTCAACGGGGGCAGGGTTTGTTTCGAGGGGACACCCGAGGATTTTTCCTCCTCCTCCGATCCGGTCGTGACAGGATACCGCGACAGCACCGATGCCCTGCGTGAATCCCTTTCCTCCATCCGCGGCGAATTCAACGCTGCCTGATTTCCTATGAAAAACACCAAACTCCAATTCTTGGTCGGACTCTTCGTGCTGCTCGGAATCGGTGCCATCACCTACCTCACCCTCAAGGTCGGGACCGGTTCACTGATCCAGGGCGAGACCTATAAGATTGAATCCCGATTCGCGAATGCCGGCGGACTCCATTCGGGAAGCAGCGTTCTGATGTCGGGAGTTACCGTCGGGCGGGTCGAGGATGTCCGGATGGAGCCCTCCGACTTCAGCGCCATCGTCACCATGAAGATCATGTCAGCCCTTCATTTGCCGACCGACTCCATGGCCTCCATCAAGACCTCGGGACTGATCGGCGACAAGTACGTGTCGCTCTCTCCCGGAGCAGACGAGGCCATCATGAAACCCGGCGAGAGGATCACCCTCACCGAGTCTGCAGTCGACCTGGAATCACTCATCGGGAAAATGGCGTTCGGATCAGTTGACAAAGGGGCCAATTCCAAGGACAAAAACGGGGCAACCAACCAATGAAGACCCGCCTCCTTCTACCCGCTCTCCTGATCGGTCTGCTCCCATCGCTGGCGCTTGCCGCCAATGACGCCGCCGAGGCTCGCCTCAAGGCATCAGTCGACGAGGTTGTTGCCATCGTCAAGCAGGCCAAGACACGCGACGCCTTGATCTCGGACATCAAGCCGCCGCTCCAGAAAATCCTGAACTTCGGCGTCATGACACGCCGATCGATCGGACCCGCCTGGAGACAACTCACACCCGCTCAGCAGGAGGAGGCGACCAAGCTCTTCACCGTGTTGATCCTGCGCACCTACACGGCGAAGTTCACCCCCGGGGAATTCCCTCTTGTGGAATTCAAGCCCTCCAACTCCACCGCACCCGGTCGGGAAGAAGTCCCCACCACGGCCATGTACAAAGGAAGCCGCTATAACGCCACCTACCGGATGGAAGATCAGAACGGCAACTGGACCATCACCGATGTCGTGATCGAGGGTGTCAGCCTTGTCGCCGATTACCGCACCCAGTTTGACGCCGAGTTCAAGCGTGGCGGAGTCGAAGGACTTCTCTCGGCGATGCGCCGCTCCGTTGCCGACACGAAATAACCCACCTGATCAACCCATGACGACATCCCGATCCCATCAGTTCATTTGGCCAACCCTCTTGATCGTCATGGGATTGGCCATGTCTGGAGCGACAGCCGAGACCGTCACCAAGAAGAATTCCAAGCCGCAGGTGACCTCTTCAACGTCTGTCAAATCGGGCAAGGATGTCATGAGCACATCCGGCTCGCAGGATGATCCCGGCGACGACTACGCCACTATCAAGCACATCCCGGACCCCATCGAGCCGGTCAACCGCGGCACCTTCTGGTTCAATCACCAGGTTTATCACTACGTCTTCCACCCGCTGGTGAAGGCCTACAAGTTCGTCTTCCCCCAGCCCGTGCGCACCGGAATCTCCAATGTCGTCTACAATGCCCAGTACCCCTGCCGCGTCATCAACGACATGCTTCAGTGGAAACCAAAGACCGCAGGCCTGGAGACAGAGAAGTTCCTGGTGAATTCCACGGCGGGTGTTGCAGGCATCTTCAGGGTCAGCGACAAAATTCCTTCACTCAGCGATGTTCCCTCCACGGATACCTCGGTGACCTTCGCCAAGTGGGGGATTCCCAACGGATGCTATGTTGTCTGGCCGATACTCGGCCCTTACTCCATCCGCGACTTTGTCGGATTTGCGGCAGACATCGCCGAGGACCCCATCACATGGGTCACGATGGGCGCAAGCACCTTTGGAACTGTCGCGATCGCCACCACGACCCCGAGGGCAACGAGCAAGGGTTCAGACCAGATGGACAACTACGACACCCTCACCCAGGGATCAGTCGATCGGTACTCCGCGGTGCGCAGCGCCTACGAGCAGAACCACAAGATGCAGGAGAGCCGGTAGAGGATTTCGTGCCGGATTTTAGTTAGCAGCCTCCTTAGGCAGGGTAACAACAAGCTCATCCCCTTTTCGGTCGACCTTCATTTTACCTACCAGCACCGGACTGGGTAACGTCATTGCCTGGGAGTAGGAGGAGCGGTGCTGCATCAGCGAGTTGCCTGATGATTTCGAGCCGCTTTCCTCATTGGTTTCGATTCTCAGGAGTCGGTCATTGATGCTGACGTTCACCTTACTGAGATCTTGTCCCGGCAAGGTGGCCCTGACCACGTAACGATCTCCATGATCTTCCAGCGCCGGCATGGCCCTCATCCTCATCGCCGGGGTCCTGACCGTTGGAATCGCCGACATCATGGATGGGAAGCCCATGCTGGGAAAACCCATCCCTCCCATCATCTGATCCATCTGCTGCTGCATCCGCCGCATCTGGCCGATCATCACCGCCACGTTGTTTCCCGGATAGGTGGTGATCGTTTCGGAGGAGTTTTCCTCATCGGAGTTCTCCTGATTCGAATTGGAAGCCTCCTGCACCATACCCTCCTTGGGAACGATCACGGTGAGCAGCCCGCGGCCGCCCCGCCTTTCGATGAAGAGGTCTCCGTCACCAGTGACTCCGTCCAGGGGAATGACCTTATGGAGCGCAGGGAGGTTGTCGACAGCAGGAGCGTCAACGTGAAGCGATCCATCCTGGATCTTCACGACGATCTGGGAGAGATCCCGTCCCGGTCCCGATAATTTGAAGACATACCTGTCCTCTTTTTCCGAGAGGGACATGTTTTGTTGCTCCTGCAGGTCTTTTTTCTGGGGGGCAACATCCCAGACCGGTTTGCCGGACAACTGCACAAGCCCGATTGCTGCCAAACTTAGAACGATGAATGCTTTGATTCTCTTCATGGGAGTTTTTTTCAAACTTTTCGACAACTCACCAAAGACTCCGTTCAAAAAAATTTTACCAAACCGAACACCGGAGAAAAAACACTTCACCCTGGAAAAAGAGTGGAGCGTGCGAAGGGATTGCGAATTGACTCGCGTGCCTCCCGCACGTCTCGCCTTTCAGGCTGGCATTGCCAGTCTACCTCGCTTTTCCCAAAAGCTCGGTTCTCTTCTCGGGTTCAAATCCCAGTAAAAGCTCCAAATCTATCAATGGATTTGGAGCGGGCGAAGGGATTCGAACCCTCGACATCAACCTTGGCAAGGTTGCACTCTACCAACTGAGTTACGCCCGCGTCGCAATTGCGATAACTGAAAAGTACGAAACAGTCAGTTTAGGGTCAAGGGGAGATTTGCCACAGTCATTCAAAGAATAACCGGTGTAGAGAGTTCCTCTACACCGGTTGGTTCAAAGTTGATTAGTTCGTCTGAGGGGCGGGCGCCTCACCACTTACTCCCTGCTTCATCTTATCCAGGACAGGCTGGATGGATGGGTCGGCCTTCAGCAGCAAGTCATGCCTTACCTTCTGGAGGGATTGATGTGCGAGCAATTTGGCTTCCTTGGTCTGTGACTCCTTGACTGCCTCGCGGGCGGCAACCAATTGGGGATCATTCTTGATTTTACCCATGGCGGCCTTGAGCTGCTGACGCTCGGCATCCGAGAGGTTGGCCAAAGCCTTTTCCTTGTTGTGGTGCCATTTCTTCATGCCAGCGCAACCGCCCGCGCTGGAGTTGGTGGAAGTGGCGTTGGTGCCCTGGTCCTGTGCCTTCAGTGCCGGAAGGGCAAGCAGGCCAAGGGAGAGTAGTGGAATGAGGAGTTTGGAGGTGTTGGATGTTTTCATCACTGGTTACAAAACCGCTGCCCGGGAAAAGTTGTAGAAATTTTTTGATGAAACGAAAAATACCCGCAGACACCCCGCCCTGCGTTGCTACGTTTTGGCTGCAAATCCCTTGAGTAGTTTCCTTACCTGGGACATAACGAGTCCCATGTCCCGCATCTCCCCTCAAAAGAAGCGCTCTGTCACACCAAAGAAATCGAGCAAGAACGGTCGTGCCGCACGCCAGCCCATGCTTCGCATCATGAAGATCCACGGACTGCTTCAGGACCGGAAGTTTCCCAACTGCCAGGCTCTTTCGCGCGACTTCGAGGTTTCCTACAAGACCATCCAGCGCGACATCGACTACATGCGCGACCAGATGCAGTTGCCGATCGACTATGATTCGGTCAACAGGGGGTTCATCTACACCCGTGAGGTCAAGAACCTCCCCATGGTGGCCCTCAGGGACGGAGAGATCGTCGCCCTGCTGGTCGCCCAGCGCGCCGCCGAACAGTACCGCGGAACACCCTTTGAGAAATCCCTGCGCAGCGCCTTTGAGCGCCTCATCGAGGGACTTCCATCGAGCTCCGAGATTTCCCTCCGCGAACTGGGCGCCGCCGTCACCTTCCGACCCTCCGGCCCCCCCGCCTCCGATCTGGAAAGCTTTCAGGCACTCTCCAACGCTCTCCTGGAATCCCAGGAGGTCTCCTTCCAGTACAAGAAACCGGGAGATGGATTTGAAACCGAGCGTCGCGTCCATCCCTACCACCTCGGTTGCATCGGAGGGATCTGGTACCTGATCGCCTTTGACCTGGGCAGGAAGGCGATCCGCACCTTCGCCCTCGCCCGCATAGCCAAGCTCAAGAACCTCAACCGCCGCTTCACAAGACCGGAGAGTTTTTCCATCGAGGAAATGCTCAGCGACAGTTTTTCCGCGTTTGAGGGAGCCAACGCGCAGCAGGTCCGCATCCTCCTGGATCCCCTCGCCGCCTCCCTGACCTCGGAGCGCAAGTGGCACCCATCCCAGAAGATGACCTTCCGCAAGGATGGTTCCGCGGAGCTTTCCCTGAAGGTCGGGCTCGCCCCGGACCTTGAGGCCTGGATCATGGGATGGGGGCCGCGCGCCAAGGTCCTCTCTCCCACCGTGCTCAAGAACCGGATCGGTGCGGCACTGCAGAAGGCGGTCATGCAGTACAAGTAGCCACTACTCCCGGGGAGGATGTTCCTTCTCCAGGTAGGCCTTGATCGCCTCGAGGATGACTTCCTCGGGGTCGCAGTTGTTGGCAACGGCGGTCGCCTCCAGCAGTGCCATGATGTGCGGGGGGATAATGATTTCGGTGGGCTCCATGGACATCATCTTGGCAAGGAGCCAAGGACATCGAGTGTCCCATCGGGTTCATTTAGTTCTGCCGGATCGGAATGGTTTGCGCCGTGACGTTCTTGATGTCTGTCCCGAGGAGCTTTGCCGCCGCGATTCGGTACTGATCCATCTGTCCTTGGTATTCTTCCGCGATGGCCTCCGGTGACTTCCGGTTGGTCTTGTAGTCGAGGATCTGCACCTCCACGGCCTTACCTCCTTCCCTGCGGATATGGACGCGGTCGAAGATGCCGCTGATCCACTGCCCCTCGATCATCAGGTCGAACGGCTTTTCATTCCAGAGCTCCCAGTTGGCTCCAGGATCCGTAAAGATCTCCTTGGCTGGTGCGCTCTTTAGGAATGGCTCCAAGAGGGAGCGGGCCTCCTTGCTGCAGCCGGACAGGTCCACTTGTGAGGCATCCCACTCGATCCGCGAAAGAACCTCATGGATCTCGGTACCGAGTTCGGCGGCATCGCTCGAGTGGCTACCCTCACCATCCTTGATCGTGGGGTGGGTGTGGCTGGCGGCAAGCGATGAGGGAGAGAGAGGGTGGGGAGTCCCCGAGGTGCAGGGGAGAAGAGGAGTGAGGGTTTTCTCGAGGTTTTCTTCTCGGTTTTCCTTGGGTGATTCTTCGGCAGTGGTTTTATCGCTTTCGTACCACCTCACCTCGCCAAAGGGTACCTCCTCGCTCCCCGGACTCAGTGTCAGCATGAGCAGGCGAGCAAAGTTCTTTGAGCTGGTATCGGGCTTCAGCCGCTTGGTCAGCACATAGAGAGCCTGCCTCGAGCGGGTCATCGCGACATAGGCCGCGCAAAGTTTTCCATACTCCTCCTCCGCCCGTATTTCCTCGCGGGCATCACTCATGACGGGATCCACGGAGGACTCGTCTTTGGAGGGAAGCAAGCACCCCCACGCCGGAGGCTCACCCCCGCCCAGGTGAAGCGTTTCATGATTGCCGCCACCCCTGCCGTCAAGGCCCGTCACGATACTCATGTCAAAGGTCAGCCCTTTGGACTGATGGAGCGTCATCACGCGCACCACACCCGAGGCCTCCGACTCCTGGACGACATGGCTCTCGAGGAAGGAGACAAATTCAGCGATCGAACCCTTGTTGGATTCGTCGTACTCGGCGGCGGCCGCAAGAAAGTCTCCTGCCCTCCTGGAGAGGAAGGGATTGAGTTCCAAGCCCTCGGTCCAGGAGCGGACAACTTCCTCGTATCCGTGTTCCGCTATCAGCGTGAGCGCCGAGGCCCGGAAGGTTTCCACCCCTTTATCCAAGAGCACGGCAAGGGGAGAGGATCGGAGCAGGGTGAGAGAGAGGGTATCCTCGGGGAATCCCGCCACCCGGAAGGCGGCAAGGAGCGCGATGCCGAGGGGGTTATCATTGCAGGGGTTGGACTTCCCCTCGACGGAGACAGGAATGCCGCGGGACTGCAGGAGCGCCGCGATCGCGGAGGCATCATCGTTCTTTCGGGTGAGCACACCGCAGCTGAGTTTTCTATCCCACGGCCTTACCTCCTCAAGAATTGCGGCCACCCGCTCATGGATGGGATTCTCGTCCTCCTCGTCGGAGGCCACCTGATCCCACCGGACATACCCCTTGAGCTCCTTGTTCTTTTCGGCGGGCTCGTGTTTTCGCCAGGCATTTTCCCACGCCTCCACGGTCTTCCCTGGAATCGCAAGCGTATCGGCATGACTGCCGATCGATCCGAACACCTTGTTCACAAACTCCACGATCTCAGGAGCCGAGCGGTAGGAAACCTTCAGCTCCCTCTCGAAGACCCTCCTGTCGGACCCCAGGTTGTATTGGTTGAAGATTTCAAAGAAGAGCTTCGGATCTCCCCCGCGCCATGAGTAGATCGCCTGCTTCGTATCGCCGACGTAGAAGAGCGAGCGCTCCCCGCCGCTATCCTGGATCACCTCATCGATGAAGGAGCCGAGCACCTTCCACTGGATGCGGCTCGTGTCCTGAAACTCATCCAGGAGCCAGTGGTCCAGCTTGGCATCGAGCCTGTACCCGGCGCTCGTGATCCATTCCAGGCGGCCCACCTGGCTGGAGAGGAGATCGGTCACATCCGAGAAGGTCATCCTTCCGCGACTGCGCGTGAGCGCGTGGTAGGAATCCTCGAACGACTCCATGAATCTGCGCAGCGAGGCGCTCTTCTCCAGGAGTGATTCGTAGATGGGCTTGAGCAAGGCCATCAGTAATTCCCTGCGAAGCTTGGGCAGGGCGCCCCTCAGATAGATACGGCTCGAGGCACCGTTCCCCAGCGGAAAGTAAGGACCGTCATCCGAGGTCTTGGGAGTGCCAGCGAGCTTATCCTTGATAAAGACGGAGAGGTTTTTGTCCCAGCGTGAGCCGGGCTTGTGATCCTTCGCCTCCTGAAGGCGAACTTCCAGTGTCGAAAGGGCACTGTCGGATAACTTGGGCAACTCCTTGCGAACTTCCGCAAGAAAAGCATCCGCAACACTTGCCACATCTCCCGCGGCAAGGACGTCACATCCCTTCTTGCCCCAGATCAGTTCCGGATCTCCCCAGGGAAGGGAAACATTCTCCAGATACTTCGCATGGAAATCCTTCACCGACTGGAGAAGCGTCTGGAAGACCTCCCTCTCCCCCCGCCTGCGCGCGATCTTGCGGACCAGATCGAGAAATTTTTCCCCGCCGGCCGATTCCACTGATTCTCGGAAGATGGCCGCAAGCACCTCCGTTCGGGCGCGCTCCAGCTCCGATTCCCCAATCATGGTGAACTCCCCTGGAAGCCCCGACTCCAGCGGGAAGGATCGTGCGATCCTTGCAAAGAGGCTGTCGATCGTTCCCATGGTCAGACGACCCGAATCGGCAACCAGTCTTGAGAGCAGTGCCCTGCAATGAGTCTCGTCAAGGGTTGGGATCACTCCCTCATCCGGATCGGAGTTGAGGTCACGATTGAGATCTTCAAGCTTCTTGGGATCAAGCGCCGCATCGGCAAGCCTCAGGAAGACAGCGTCAAGGAATTCACCGGCAGCCTTCTTGGTGAAGGTCAGGGCCGCGATCTTGCGGGGCTCCACTCCCAGGGCGAGGAGTTTCACCATGCGGGTCGTCAGCGCAAAGGTCTTCCCGCTGCCCGCGTTGGCCACGAGCATCGTGTTGCGGATCGGAGCACTCATGCGGTGACCTCCCCTGCTGTTGCTTGTTCCTCGGGGTTCAAAAACGCAACCGTCTCCTCATCGATGCACTCGGTGTAAGTGCCCCCCTCCAGGAAAATGCCGAACGGATCTTCCCAGGACTGGTTCACCTGGCGGGGTGGCCAGAAGATTCCTTTGCCCATTTGTGCGGCGGTGGCCTCCGCGCAGGAGAGCGCCGACTCGAGGAGGTAATCGGAGAGATCAAACGGCTTCACATCGCTCTCCTCGGGATCGGCTGCCAGCACCAGGTAAGCGGTCTCGATCGTTTTGCCGGGGAAGAGCTTCTCGGCGATCTTGCGATAGAGCGGCAGCTGCAGGTCGCCCCATGCCCTTTGCTTGCCGCCAATCGTCACACTCGCCTCCGCGAGGAAGGCCCGCGAGGCCGGTTGCAGATGCACCTCCTCCGGTGTCTTCGCTTTGGTGTAGGTCTTGTAGTCGAGAACCCGCACGCGGTCCCCGTTTTCCTCGATCCGGTCGATCTTTGCGGAGAGTGGCAGCCCTGCAAAAAGAAGGTCTCCGGAGGACTTGTATTCCACCTCCTTGATCCTCCACCCCTCGGCCATCTGTTGCGCCTGGACGGTGGCAAACGAGAGGAGCCTGACGTGGGCGGCCTCCACCTGAACCCTCACCGCGGGCGATGGATCGCTGCCAAAGCGGCTTGCGACCTCCCTCTCCAGGCTTGCGAGCACCGCGGCGATGATCTCCTCCTCCTTTTCCAAGAGGGGGGTTTCCCGTCCGTAGCGCTCCAACACATTGTGGACCAAGGTGCCGAACTGGAGCGCATCCATTTCCCTCTGCTCCGGATCATGCCCTCCGAGTTGCAGAAACTTGCTCAGGTAGAATCGGAACGGGCACTTCAGGTAATCCGCAAAGTCGGTGACATTGATTTTCTCAAGCTTCGTGCTGACAAGCGGCAGCTTCCACTTCCAGTCATGCTCCCGGATCGTGGGCAGTGAGGCCTCCTGCGCCTTGCCGAAGAGTTTGGTCACACGCTCGGGAAGATCTTTTTCCGAGCAGCGCATGAGCAGCGCCGAGGGAATCGAGGGACTTCCATCAGGTCCGAACTTGGAAAAGCTACAGCGGAATTGATCGGCACCCCGCGCATGCGCGAGACACCCGAGCAAGTAGGCATCGCGGGCACGTCGGGTGGCGTTGTCGGGCACACCGAGCGCCGCGCGCTTGTGATCGGGCAGGAAGGGATGCCCATCGATGGAGGCGGGCAGACATCCCTCCACACAGCCGCAGAGTGCCAGTCGCTTTCCCTCGGCCCAGGCTGCTTCCAGCCATCCCGAGAGATGCAGGTCGCCAGGCCGGGAAACCGCAAAACTCTTTTTTCGGGCAAGCGACCTCACAAGCGCCGCCTCACGCGCCCTCTCTGGCTCGGACCACGAAGTAAAGACCGAGGAGGATTCCTCGCAGGCATCCAGGACCTCCTCCACTTGATCGGCAGCGCTCCCCTTCCAGATCGTGTTAATTAGCTCGGAGGGTCCCTTCGAGAGTTCGGCGAGAATGGCCTTCTGCAACTTGCCGGCATCGGCGTGGGTTTGTTTGTCACGAATCCCTTTCGGAGGAATCGGACCCTCCGGCAAGGTTTCCGAAAGAAGCTCCAGCGTCATGGCATCGCAGGCCGTGAGGAGTCGCTCATGAGTGAGATCACTCTTCCCTCCGAGCCATGCGGCAAAGCTAGGGGTTTCAAGCAGCCGGCGGAGCGTGCGCAGCGAGCGGTCGCGCTTCAGCGAGATCCATTCTGCAACGACCACGGCTGGTTCTGTCCGTGCAAGCGGCTCCCCTTCCGGCAGGTAGGGACTTCCTCCACGTCGGAGCACTTCGGCCTGGAAGGCAGGAACAAGTTTCGCATCACCAAGCACCAGTGAATGATCCCCTCCGACCTTGCTCAGAAAATCAATGGCAAGCACCGCCTCCTCCGCCGGATCCTTCGCCATCACGATCTGCCCGGCAGTGAGTGGTACTTCCGCGGATAGCCACTCGCTGGCAAGGGGCCTACCCCAGGCATCAAATCCCCCTCCCCATGTCGTGGAGTTGTTGGGTTTCCAGACAAGGACCGTGACCGGAATGCCTGCCTTGAGCACACTCTCCGCCTTTAATTGTGCGGCCTTGGTGAGATCAGGAAGACAGACAATCGTGAGCGAACTGATCGGCCCGACCGGCTCCTCCCACGCCTTGATGCGTGCCTCGTTCGGGTCCCAGAGATGGTGATCCTTTAGGACATCCAGATACCCGCGGTAGAGCTGGGCGATTTCCTGCCACCGCTCCTCATCCTCGGAACAGATCTTTGGGATGCTTCGCACTTCGGGAGTGATCCCTCCCTCTGCCAGTAGGTCGCAGAGATCGCACATCATGCCGGCCGTCCCGAGCAGTGCCTGCTCCCCCTCCAGCACCTCACCCTTGGGGAAGAGATGCTCCATCGCGGTGCGTGGTGTCTTCTGGAGCACCAGACCCCAGGCCGCCTCACGGTCCGATCGCGAAGCGAGAGGCCCTTTTGGGAGCAGCGCCTTCATCGGGGAGGAGAACTTGGGCGAGATCACACCACTTCCCCGCTCTGAGGAAACTTTTGCGAGCGCATGCCGAATCCTGCGCGCCGCACCCGATGTCGGAATCCAGACCTCCGTCTTGGACAGATCGAAGGGGTTCCCCTCCACTCCCTCGAGCAGGGCTCCCGCCACCTGCTCCGCAAGGGATTGCGGTTGGTCCAGGAGGATGAGCTTGGGGTTGGGCATGGGAGAGTGGATCTAATTTAGAGATCCACCCTTAACAGGGCAACAAGGTCCTAGAGTGTCCTAGACCCCAGGCTTTTAAGAACTTTCAACCCAACAGGGAGTCAACTTCGGCCTTCAAGCGCGGAAGCTTGTTCTGTAACACATCCCAAACAATCGCGTGATCAACGGCGTCATATCCATGTATCAGCCTGTTACGAAATCCGATAATCTGAGGTGCATGGGCAATTTTTTCAAAAGTTGCCTCATCCCGCATAGACAACTTCTTTCGAACGACTAATCGAGCCGATAAAGACCGGGTTTTTCAACGACCTCTTCGTCACGAGATCCACCTTATGGTTAAGGATTCGTTCCAATCCCTCAGCAAGACCTAAAAAACGGTCGGCGATACCTGGACGATCCGGATCCTTAAATTCCACCAGAAAATCCAGATCACTAAGATCAGGATCAAAGTCCTCACTGGTTGCCGACCCGAATAATTCCAATCCCAGCACCTTTTGGGCATGGCACAACTCCGTGACAGCGTCACGGTTCTTGGCAATGAGATCGCTTACCACTGGATTCACTCCCCATCCATACTCCCCTCCCGATAGGGATTCAACCTGCAAGTTTTTGCAGCACTACTTATGAAATAAAGAGCTGGGACACTTGGTGTCCATGCGGAGCGTTACGATGACGCTCCATGAACAAAACCATCCTCCGACTCCTTGCAGTTGCGGCCATTGCTCTCCCTTTAGCGAGCCATGCATATCCCGATGATTGGGACTATCCCACCTCGCACTGCCATCACGATCATGAAAACCATAGCGGCAACATCTACGGTCCCAATGGTATCACTACCTGGTACGGGAACAGCCAGAGTGGAACTGCCTACGGCCCCGACGGCATCACCACATGGTATGGCGGGTGTGGTGGTGGCACCGCCTACGGTCCCAATGGCATTACGACTTGGTCCGGCAATGGCATCGTTCCTATCGGAATCGCTCAATAGCAGAACTTTTTTCTGACCTAGGACACCCTGTGACCTACCAGGTGGGTATAATTATATAGCGGCAGGGACACGGGGTCCTTAAAGCACCAACCGACCGAACACGAAACAAGAAGCACCTATGACCAACAACTCCAACAACCTCACCGAAATCGCCTTCATTCTCGATCGCTCAGGCTCCATGCAGTCGATCGCAGAGGCTGCCGTAACAAGCTTCAACGAGCTCCTTGAACGGCAAAAGAAGGAGCATGAACAGACACCTGTCCGCATGTCCTTGGTACTTTTCAATACCGAGTACCAGGTCCCCTTTGCCTCCGTTATTGCACCGGAACTTCCACGCCTCGACATGGCCACCTATGCACCGGATGGCGGCACCGCCCTACTGGATTCCATCGGTCGCACCATTGATGATTTGGGCACCCGTCTTGTGGCCATGAACGAAGCCGATCGCCCGCGCAAAGTCATCGTGGCCATTATGACCGACGGCGAGGAGAATTCCTCACGGATCTTTTCTTGGGATCAGATCAGCGACAAGATCCGCCACCAGAGGGACGTCTACAAATGGGAGTTTCTCTTTCTGGGCGCCAACCAAGACGCCATCGCCACGGCTTCAAAAATGAGTATCGACCGCAACGACACTTCAAACTTTTTCCAGACAGATTCCGGAATCCGCAAATCCATGGAAGGGGTGCGCTTCAGCTTTAAAGAAAGGAAACTTTGCGCCGTGACTACTCCCCTATCTGATTTGGTCAATCAGGCGGATGATAAGAACAGTTGAAAATTAGAGTGGTAGCCTCTTGATAAAATGCCGGTTACCTTCAGTTGGAGGTGGCCGGCGTTTCCTTGTCATAGGGGAATAATACCCATCAATGTCATGAACCTCAGTAGCGCCTAACCTACCCCAGTCGCCCGAAACTTCTGGTGATTTGATGAGCAGCAATGCTGGAATCCTTCGTGAAAGATTTTGTACTCGCTTGCTTCCCGCAAGGCTCGCCCTGCGGGTTCACCGTCGGTGACTACAACTCGGTCAACCCAAATGACCTCGTTTGATCCAGCAACAGCTTCATGCATGGACCGCCATCAGATGACCTTCACGGTCTGCAGCGAATGCCAAGCTATCCTTGATATCCTCCCGGGTCAGTTCGGGAAAATCCTTCACGATTTCCTCCTCGGTCATGCCCGAGGCCAGATAAGAAAGGATGTCAGAAACCGTGATCCTCATCCCTCGGATGCACGGCTTACCACTGCGCTTTCCTGCTTCGATCGTGATGATCTTGGAGTAATCCATTTGGTTAAAGGATACGTTACGTGATCCGGGTGTCAACCCGAGGAGGGGAAGTCCACTTCCTAGCAGCCTGAGAGTCTTGATGGCACTTTGCTCCCACAAAGCTGTGCGGCCCTTCGGGGTCGCAACACACGTCCTCCGCACCTCTTCACAGATGCTTGCTTCCACCTAAACACCTTTTCCTTACGCCTAGGACACTTGGCGTCTAGGCATCCTGGTATCATAACCAGATACCCATGAAACAAATAGCCCTGATATCTGACATCCACGCGAATATTGATGCCTTAGAGGCTGTCCTGGCTGACATTGACCAGCTGGGCGTTGGGGAGATTTTGTGTCTGGGAGATATCGTTGGCTATGGAGCCTCCCCGGCGGAGTGTGTGAAGCTTGTTCGCGAGCGCTGCTCGGTGACCCTCATGGGGAACCATGATGAGTATCTGGTGAAGGATCCGGACAAGTTCGTCCTCTCCCGCCGCATCCGTGATCCGCTTGTTCTCGCCAAGGAGACAGTTCCAAAAAGCGATGTAAAGTGGCTCTCCGACCTCCCCTTCACTGCCGAGGTGCACGGATTCACGATCGTCCATGCCAGCCTCCATCATCCGGAGTCGTTCAATTACCTGATTGATCGACTGGATGCCCTCCAGCACTTCGCCGAGCAGAAAACCCCGCTCTGCTTCCTCGGTCATACCCATAGTCCTGTTGCCACCCAGAGCCTTCCGGATGACGACGTCCGCACGGTTCCCCTCCGTGAGTCGGAGACACTGCTGGATCGGACGCAGCGTTACGCTATCAATGTCGGCTCCGTCGGCCAACCACGTGATGGCAATCCCCGGGCCGCTTACGGCATCTATGATTCCGAGGATCACAGCTTTACACTCCGACGGGTCACTTACGATATCACCAAAGCCGCACAGCGAATCATCAAGGCAGGAATCACCGAGGGAAATGCCACCCGACTCTTTGAAGGGATGTGATCGCCCCTTGATGGCGGGCACGTAACTCTTATCTTTCTCTTATTAAAACGATCCCGACCTGCTTTTCGGACAACTACTCAGCTGAGACGTCGACAGCCAGTATGAAGAAGCTGGCACCTGTGGCTCGTGCCGCCGAGTCGGCAGGCTATGTCACCCTGCACGATCCGGGACTCATCGATCGGGACAAACTGCGATCCCATCATGATCCCGACTACGTCCGTGCCTTCATCACGGGCAAGGGAGGCTTGGCCTCCGCACAGGGTTGGGATTGGACTCCCCAGATCCGAAACGGCGTCCTGGCTATCAATGCCGGCCAGATCGAAGGGGCAAGGATGGCCATGGAGCACGGGATCGCGGCCAACGTCGCCCAGGGATTCCATCATGCGAAGCCGGAACGAGGGTGGTACTTCTGCACCTTCAACGGATTGGCCCTGGTCGCTCAGGAGTTCCCGGAGAAGAGGATCTTCGTCCTCGATTGCGACGAACATTGCGGCGATGGCACCGCGGAATTCACCAAAGTCCTCCCCAACCTCTTCAACTTCTCCATCAACGGAACCACCTGGGGCATGCACGTGAGCGAGCAGAGCATTTGCAGAACCCTCCAGCCCGTGAAAGATGACTTCACCCCCTACCATGATGCTCTCGAGGAGGCCTTCCAGACCATCCGCTCCTGGAAGCCGGATCTCATTATCTACCAGGCCGGTGTGGATCCCCATGTGGATGATCCCATCAGCTCCCACTCCATGACCACCGAGCAGCTCCTCGAGCGTGATCGGATGGTCTTCAGATTCTGCAGATCAGAGAAAATCCCCGTCCTCTTTGTCCTGGCCGGCGGCTACCAGACCCCGATTGAGGAAAAACTCGTTCCCTTGCATTTGAATACCTTCAAAGCAGCCTATGAAGAGTATTGCGGAAATATTTAGAGGGCTTGGGTGAATGGTTTCACGCAGAATTAAAAGACATAGCCACAAATCTCATCACATTCGGATGCAGTGGACTTCAACTGGCAGCACGCGTAGAGTTGAAACGTGAATTCGGAGGTCTCCGCAATCAACAATCGTATCGCCCAATGGGCTGCGGCCGCGCCCATTCTGCAGGAGGTTCGTGATGCCGATATCCGGTCAGCCGATACCGCTCGTTCCCTGAGAAATCTCGCCGGAACCATTCTTCAGACTGCAGCCAAGATGCCGGTTCGAAGCTCCTCGGGACTGGTAGAACAGCAACGGTTCTTCCTCAAAATCCGTTCAGCGTGAATGAACTCACCAAACTGTCTGTCGAGTTGCAGGACTTCTGCGATCGACGGCACTGGAAGTTCTGCATCATTGGCGGCATCGCCGTGCTCCATTGGGGGGAACCCCGCTTCACCATGGACCTTGATCTCACCCTTCTGACCGGATTCGGCGGCGAGGAATCTTTTGTCGATGAATGGCTGTCCCATTATGAACCGCGCATCGAAGAAGCCCGTGACTTTGCCCTTCGGAACCGCGTTCTTCTCCTGCGCTCAGATGAAGGAATTGGAATCGACATTGCCCTGGGAGCACTCCCTTTCGAGGAGAATGCTGTCGAACGTGCCGTCATGATCGAGATGGAACCGGGAGCCAAGGTGAAGCTCTGCACACCCGAGGATCTCATCGTCATGAAGGCCTTCGCTGACAGGGATCTGGACTGGAATGACATCCGCGGAATCATCGTGCGTCAGGGCAAGGGCAACTTGGATTGGAATCACATCTTCGAATATCTCGCCCCCCTCTGCGAGGCGAAGGAGGCTCCGGGCATTATGACGAGACTCCGAAAGCTGCGTGATTAGAGGATATACCCACCTCCTCGAGCGTGATCGGATGGTCTTCAGTTTCTGCAGATCAGAGATGATCCCCGTCCTCTTTGTCCTGGCCGGCGGCTACCAGACCCCTATTGAGGAAAAACTCGTTCCTTTGCATTTGAATACGTTTAAGGCGGCCTGGGAGGAGTATTGCCTTCCTAAATAGGAGGCTTGGGATTTTCGTATCCCGCGTTGTTCTGCTGCGCTCGCAGTATAATTCATACAGCTTCGCTTACAGGCCTAGCGTTACATCAAAACTTCCAAGCCTTAGAAACAGGCTCAAGCCCGAGCCTTCTCTTCCGAGTAGGTCTCGTAGACATGCTCGAAGACGACTCCGCATTTGTTTTTGTAGAGGTCGGGAGCGTATGCGCGTGGTAAGCCCTCATCGAGGGTTTCCTCGATGGCATTCTTCACCAGAGCCCGAGCCTGGATCGTTTGGCGCCAGTTGAAGGTGACCAGACGCTGAAGTCGCTGATGGAGAAGGCGCGCCACTTTCTTGACCTCCTCCTTTTCCTCGGTGGTTAGCTCGGGGCCGGGACGCGTCAGGAGATCAAAGACCGTCAGCTCTTCTTCAGTCAGGTTTTCACGCACATGACGTGTCTCCTCCTCTGTGAGAGAGCCACTAAGTTCAAGCAGCGCCTGATAGACCTGCTCAATTGTCTTGCTGCCATTGTTGTAGGCCTCGATCAGTTCCTCGAACTTCTCGCGATAGTTCGCTCTGGTCCTATTCAACTCGATCAGGCGATCGAGTATCGCCTTCACCGACGCCTTCAGAGCCTCCAGTTCGATATTCTTCTTCTTGGATTCTTTGAAGCGCTTCGCCAATGCCGCAAAATCAATCCGGGAGAGATCCAGCAAAGGGAGCGGTTTAGCAGCTATATCAACACCATCGATCGACTGATCGAGCAGGTCGTTGATCCGCCCCATCACCGAGGAAATATCAGGAGGATTTGGATTAAGCTGGGCCTTGATTGCATCGGCAATCGCCACGAGAGCAGCGACACGGGGAGCATGGGCCAATACCTGCGGGCTTGGCTTCACGGCATCATAGAGAGTCCTGACAATCCGATCGTGCGCCAGAAACGCCTTCCGGAGAGGATCAGGCGAGATCAGGGCGTTCACGGCACCATCCAGGAGGTTCAGTCGCTCCATCGTTTTCGGAGGAGCGCCTTCGATGTCAGAAAGATTCACTCCCTTCTCCGAGCAGAACCGAGTGGCCTCTTCTACGGCCTTCTTCAGATCGGCTATCAGCTTCGCTTTATCGCGGACGGGCGTAGCCCCTCCTTGGCCTGCGCCGTAGACAGCAAGCGCCTTTTCTAGCGAAGCAAAGACATTCGCGTAGTCCACGATCAGACCACTGTGCTTCCCGGGGAAGACCCGGTTCGCTCGAGCGATCGTCTGCATCAGCGTGTGATTCCGCATCGGCTTATCCAGATAGATCGTCGAGCAACTTGGAGCGTCAAATCCGGTCAGCCACATGGCGCAGACGAAGACAAGCCCCAGGTGGTCCTCCGTATCCTTGAACTTCTCGTCCAGCTCCTCCGCATTCATCCGCTCCCGGTGAGGGCGGATATCGAGGTCGAGTTTCTGCATGTGCTCAATCTCGTTCTGTCCGGGCGAAACAATCACCGCCATGTCGGTTTCTTGGAGGATCTTCATACGAGCTTCCAGCCCGGCCTTAGTCTCAGGAGCAAGCTGATAGGCACCCAGCTCCTTCTTCAATCGGACGATCTCCTCATCCCAGAGTCGGCGAACCTTATCGTGCATCCGCAGTGCCGTCGCCTTGTCGATGGAGACCACCATCGCCTTCCCTTGGAACCCCCTACCGAGGAAATGGCTCACGATATCCTTGGCCACCGTCTCCAGACGGTCATCACGGGTGATGATGTGGTATTGGCGGCTGAGTTCCCGCTCCAGCTTCGACTCCTGATCGGGATTGAGTTCCGCCTCCTCGATCAGCTCATAGATCTGATCGTTCAGATCGGGATTCACCAGCTGGAGTTCCGGCGTCCGGTTCTCGTAGAAGAGGGGCACCGTCGCCCCATCCTCCACCGACTGCTGAAAGTCATAGATCGAGACATAGTCGCCAAAGACCTCCTTCGTCCGCTCTTCAGCCGCAATCAGCGGCGTCCCGGTAAAGGCCAGAAAGAGCGCCTTCGGCAGGGCCGAGCGCATGTTCAGTGCTAGCGTATCGTATTGGCTTCGATGCGCCTCATCGGTCAGCACAATCACATCCGAGCGGTCACAAAGCACCTCAGGTGATTGGAACTTCTGAATCAGGGTGAAGACATAGCGGTGATTCCCCCGAAGTAGCTCCCTTAGCTCGGCGCCACTCCCAGCATGACAGCGATCTCCCTCCGCCTCGGTGACGGCACCAGTCGCCTTGAAGGTGGTCGCGATCTGCTCATCAAGCTCCACGCGATCCGTCACCACGACAAAGGACCAGTTTCCCGCCACCTTTCGCAACACCTTCTGGGCGAAGAAAACCATCGAGAAGCTCTTCCCACTCCCCTGCGTCTGCCAGAAGACTCCTCCCCTCCCATGCCCCATCGCACGGGCCGCGAGCATCGAAGTGATGGCATTGTTCACCCCGAGGAACTGGTGATTCTGCCCGATGATCTTCACGAGCCCTGACTTGTGGGCTGAAAAGAGAGTGAAGTTTTCAACCAGATCGAGCAGGCGCTTCGGATCACAGGTTCCCCGGAGCATCACCTCCAGCGAGACCCGGCGCGGTTCATCCTCCCGCTCGATCCGCTTCCATTCAAAGAAGCGTCCCCAGTCTGCTGTCAGCGATCCGACACGACTCTCTGTGCCGTTGGAGGCGATCAGAAGCGCGTTGTACCAGAAGAGCGACGGGATCTCTTTCTTATAGTGGGTCAGATTTTCGTCAAAGGCCGCCCGAGCAGGAACGCCCGGCTTCTTTAGCTCGATCACCACCAGAGGGAGCCCATTCACGAAGCCGACCAGATCAGGACGGCAGGTGTAGAGCTGCCCCGTGATGCTGAGCTGGCTCACCAGCAGGAAGTCATTCTTCTCAGGATGCTCCCAGTCGATCACACGGAGACGCTCCGTCTTCTGTCCTACCCGCTCCCGATCCGGTACAGAAACAGTGATTCCCTCCTTGAGGATTTCGTAGATCTCACGGTTGGCCGCCTCCAGACTCATCGCCGAGCGATCGCGAGTCAGGGCGACAACCGCAGAGTCGATCGCCTCGACAGGAAGGGTGGGATTCAGTTTGGTCAGGGCATCCCGTAACCGCGCAGCCAGAACAACCTCGCTCTTGGTTTCACGCTGGAGGGTACCGATCGCGCCATAGGTCTCCTCATCGGCCCGGACTGTCTTCCAGCCCAGCTCGCCAAAGAGGGCGATCGCCGGCTGCTCGACCAGCTGATCCTCGGAGTAGGCGTGGGGGCTCATAAGAAAAGTGAATTTTTCTTGGAAAACCTTGATCGGGTGTGATTGATTGTTTTTGGAGACTCGGCCAAGAAGAACCTTTCCCTTCAGTGGGAGGGGGGCTTCAAAAGCATTGTCTCCTTTTTTTTATTCACGGCTAGTGAAGAGGTCTGGAACACAAAAGATGCCGTAGCTTGAGAAGGTTTTGTTCCCGTCATATCCCGACCCCTTCCATTTGAGTCGCTCAATCCGGGCGGCAAAACGATCGGCTATCTCCTGTCTGACTGGAGCATCCATCGTAGCCCTGGAATGACGATAGCCCCAATTTAAGCAATAGATGACCACATCCGCCATCTGGACCGGGAGCGCCATATCGGATGAAACAAAGAACGGAGAAGGCACGATCCATCGTGTCCGATCACGCCCCTTGGCGGTATTGGTGAAATAGTTGTGAAGCCGGGAGACATAGCGGCGATCCTCACTCTTCTCCACCTCATCCATGACCAGGATGCCCATCTGACGCTCCTTCTCCAGGAAGTAAAAGAATCGCTCCAGAAGGAACGTATGATCCTTTCTTAGCACTCCTTGATAGCGAGGGTTCGGATCCATAGGTGGATTAACGGCGCCTCGGGGAACAGCAGCCGCAAAGATCCGCGCCTTGTACCGCTCCAGAAGGTCAAAGATCCCCTCTACCATCATCAGCGAAGCCTGGCCATAGGCGGTCAACTGCTCCCTAGTTGGAGGGCGCTTCTCCAGTCCGGCCTGAAGCAAGGCGCGGCAAAGATGCTGCCGACGCTCGGACTCGATCTCTTCCATCTGGGCGGCATGCTTGAAGCGTTCCCGCTTCAGAAGCTTCTCCCCCTTGATCTCGGACTTATAATCTGAGAGCCGGGCTCCAAAGCACAGCTCTTCAAGCACATGGGCCTCTTTGACGAGAGGCCAGAGCGTCTCATCATTCAGTGCAAATCCGCCACGCACCTCATAGGGCATCTGACGGTGATCATGTCCCGTCTCATCCATGAAGAGAAACCATGCCATGGCTAGTAAGTGTTTATTTGGGATTTTTCACTACGTGCCATGTCAAATCAGCAACCTCATGCGGCTTCGGCGGTGGGGGTGTGATGGGGGATCTGGCCGGAGAGGAGACGGGGGAGAAGCAGGTCCCGGGTTTTCCGGAGGTTTTGGATTTGAGAATAAAGCTGAATAACCCTTTGTATCATGGGCGTCGCGCGAATTGAGAATTGCTCACGCAACGCTCTTGGCGGCAGTGCAAACTCCATCTTTGCTGCCATAATGGGACTGAGATTTTGCTGTGCGACTCCATTGGAAAGCTGCTCCAGCTTTGTCCGCATGTCCGATTCACGGAACATGCAGTAGGTCAGCGCCCAATCAAATGCTTCGATCGGCGCGAGTTTGGAGACGCGTTGGTTGAGCAGGAAGGGCCCGTCGTAAACCAAACACACTCGACCCACATTTCCCGTCAAAGAGAGCAGGATGTCGCCGTCTTTGAGTATGCAATATTCAGGTAGTCTCTCCGGAAGTTCGTTCATTCGGCTTTCGGAAACCGGATTGAACGCACCGTCCTGCACGTTCTTAATTGTGATAAGGCGATGTTCGCCGTCAGCGGTGAATGTTCCGCTCTTAAATGCGAAACCAGACTTGAACTCTACAATCTCACCAAGCTTCTTAACCTCCCAGCCTTTCGGGATGTCGCCGAGGGGTGATGGGATGAGTGGGGAGTTTTCGTGGCCGGGGAAGCGGAAGTGGACAAACCATTCGCGGTAGAGGTTGCGGGCCATGGTCTCCAGGATCTTGATCCGCCGCTGGCTGTTCTCGATTAGTTGGTCGTAGGCGGAGAGGATTTCAGCAATGCGCTTCTGCTCCAGGAGAGTAGGAAGCGGGATTTTCTGCTGCTCAATCAGAGATGAACTAATATTCGGCTGGGCTGCTCCATATGCATGCGCACACATGGCCTTCTTGAGATCCTTATCCTGAAGGCAATAATAGAGATAATCCTGATTTAGTGTATTTTGATCATGGATACGGAATTTCCCGACTCTTTGGTTAAGTAGCATCCTTCCTTCGCTTCGGACTTTTGCTACCTCTCCGATGTGACCTGTCATTGAAATCAGAATGTCGCCCGGATTCAGTTCAAAATCAGATGCCATACGGGCAACCTCTTCATCAACAAATGAGCACCCCTCAAGGACAACCCAACCTGCTTTAACATTCCCAATTTTAATGACTGGAATTCCTGCCTCTAACCAATCTTTGCTTTTGAAGGCAAATCCCGATCGAACAGAGGCAACTTTTCCAATCGGGATCTGTTTCATTGTCACCCCTCCAAAATCTCAGCAATGTTCCTCGCGATAGCAACCTCGAGTTCGCGAGCGGAAGCGTTGAGCGCCGTCAGCTCTTCATTGAGAAACTCCAACTGTTCCTTGAAATCCTCGTCGCTGACGTCCTCTCCCGGAGCAATACCAACATAAGGACCAGGGGTCAGGCTCCAGCTCTTTGCCTCAATCTCGCTAAGGCTTGCCGCCTTACAGAGGCCAGGGATGTCAGCGTAGGCAGGTTTCTTCCCGAAGACCTCCTCGATCTTCTCGCGGGCCTCCTCTCCACCAAGCGTGTAGTCAGGCTCTTCCCCTCGGTAGAGGCGGACGAGATTGGCGAGGAAGCCGACCTGTCCGGCGGTCCAGTCGCGGTGCGCCCGGTCGATCTGGCGGTAGATGTGGCGGGCATCGATGAAGAGGACTGTGTCAGCTCGCGGCGTCGCGGCCTTCCCCTTGTCCAAAAACCAGAGCACACACCCTAGCGTGACGGTATAGAACATGTTCGTCCCAACGGCAACCATGACATCGACACTACCGCTTCGGATGATTTGCTCGCGGATATCTCTTTCTGAATGACCGGCATTTTCAGCTCCGCCTGCCATGACGAATCCGGCGCGGCCTTTGGGATTCAGCGCGGAGTGAAAGAGCTGGATCCAGAGGTAGTTCGCATTGTCGGTGCGGGGGAGGCCGAAGGGGTAGCGGCGACCTGGACCAACGGAGTCCTTGAGGCGCTCCTTGTCGACGGCATTGACATTGAAGGGAGGGTTGGCGAGGACGAAGTCGAACTTCCCCGTGGCGGCGTGGGGGTCGTCGTAGTAGCTGATGGCCTGCTTGATATTCCCCTCGAGGCCGTGGACGGCGAGGTTCATGCGGCAGAGGTCGGTGGTGGCGCGTTCTTTCTCCTGACCGAAGATGGCGAGCTCCTTGGCGGGGTTCTTACGATGCTCGGAGACGAAGCGAGCACTCTGGACGAACATGCCGCCGGAGCCGCAGGCGGGGTCGAGGATGTATCCGTGGTAGGGCTCGAGGATCTCGGTGAGGAGGCGGACGATGCTGGAGGGGGTGTAGAACTCTCCCCCACCCTGTCCCTCGGTCATGGCGAACTCGGAGAGGAAGTATTCGTAGACGCGGCCGAAGGTGTCGTAGTCGGTGGTGACGGGGATCTCGGAGATCTTCTTGAGGAGGCCCTTGAGCAGGGTGCTGGTAAAGAGGTTGTAGGTCTTAGGAAGGATGCCGGAGAGCTGGGGGTTCTGCTTCTCGACGGCCGCCATGGCGGCATTCACTTTCGCGCCAATGTTCTCCGCCTCGGGGAGAACGAGGAGTTAGTCGAAGCGTGCCTCAGTCGGGAGGTAGAGGATGCCCTCGGCATGGTAGGCATCGGGCTCGTCCACCCGGCTGCCACGGCGGGAGGAGGCTCCAACGGAGGCAGCCTCCAGCTTGGCACGCTGCGCGCCGAACCGGGCATCGGCAAAGCGTAGGAAGATGAGCCCGAGAACCGGGGTGGAGTATTCTGCGGCCTTCAGGCCGGAGTTGGCCCGAAACTGATCGGCGGCATCCCAAAGACGCTTCTCCAGCGTGCTAGAGGCCTGATCTCGTTCAGTAGGGGCGATCCATTTCACAGAGAGAAGAATTAACGGATTGCCTTACAAGTGGCGAGGCGCGAATCCGATCGTTTTTGCCCATTTGAAGGAGTCTTTCAGCACATCTACCTCCCTTCCAACAATCTCCCTGACCTTCTGCAGGAGAATCCGATACTCACCAAGCAAGCGAAGGCAGTCCTCGCCCATCTCCTTCCCTTTGAAGAGTTCCTTGGGCCGGCCTGCGCTAAAATCCAATCCGGCCTGAAGGTCCCGGGCCATCAGGGGGACTCCCAGGTCAGCATTGGAAAGAAGCAGTCTGTGCTCAGGATCAACCTCCGCAGAGCAACCCTCAATCATGGACAACTCACCTCCCCCAAGATCGAGATGCAGAATCTCAATGAGCTTCCTCTCCAGATCGAAGAGGTCACCGAGCTTCTCCTCTGACACGCCGAGATTCCGTAGATCACGAATCTTCCGAAGGAAGGCCACGTAGCACTCGGGATATTCCTCCAGCACAGGAAGCCCAAACCGCTTCCGCATCCGACTGATCCAGAGCCCCGGACGGCCGAGCATTTCTGAGAGGGCTGAAGAGGTCACTGGTTTAGAAAGAGTGCTTTTTGACGCAGTAAAGGCTTGGAAGTTTGGATGGAGAGCTAGGCGGGCAAGCGAAGCTGTATAAATTATACTGCGAGCGCAGACCAACAACGCTATCCGCCAAAATCCCAAGCCTCCCCTCATCGCTCATTTGCGGAGGAGGGAGATCAAAACCCAAAGCGCTATGCCGATAATAAACCAAGTGCCGCAGCCCCAAGATTTACGTGCCTGATAGGGCTGGTCCGGGTGGTCGTAGCAGTGGTCGATGAAGTCATCCGGGATGGCGTGGCCATGATCGGCATAGAAGCTCTTGAGCAGGGTCTTGGAAACCTCCTTCTGATGTTCCTTGATCTGGGTGATGAGGCTGTAGGCCTGATCGGATCCCAGGGAATGGATGTCGTACCCGTGGAGGTTGACGTTCTTGAGGTTGCCCAGTTCATCGATCTGATCCTGGCGGATGGGTGGCTCATCCTTTCCCCGGTCGGGGATGTGAAGGGTCTGATCCACCATGTGGGAGCGAACCCAATCCTCGGAGGGTTCTGGTATGCGAGGGTGGCGGGCTGCAACCCGCTGATGGCTGCTATGGATATCGGTGTAGGAAAGTCCGGTGCCCGGAATGCCGACGGTGGTACGACTGCCGGAGCTGCCGATGGTGTAGTGGGCTCCCCTACCCCCGATGCTCAACGAGGTGCTCTTGGAACCAAAGTTCCAACGAACACCGGGGAAGAGTTTGATGCTGCGGCGAAATCTAAAAAAGCCCATGACGCAAATACGAGGTTGAGAGACTAGGTGTGATGTCCGGAGTCTATCTTCCCCATTAGGTCACCAAGTGTCCTAGGCCGTCGCCAAAAACAACTACCGAGAAACAGCGACTTTTTTCTGGCGGCGTATAATCCCAGCAAGAGCCCTCAGGGTCTCATTGACCGAGGCCGCATCGGGAAAGGCTTTGGCGACATCAGGCTCGAGCAGTACGAGATTAGTCCCTTTGCCAAATCGCTTGGCGTATTTGCCACGGACACCCTTGCTGAAATCATAGTGATCCAGCATATCGGATGCGCGCTTGGATTTAGTAAGAGGCATAGGTTTTTCTTTCGCGAGCGTTGGCACGGCGTGCAGAGATGATACGTAGATTGTCGCCCCGTTCGGTGTGAACGACAACGAGGATTTTTGAATTGAGGGCGCGACCCATGGTGATCTGGCGTTGCTCCGCGCCGGAATGTTGCGGATCAGGAATGGTCAGGGCATTCGGGTCCGCAAAAACGCCAGTTGCCTCTTCAAAGGAAACTCCGTGCTTCTCAAGATTGCTGGCCGCTTTCTTGGGATCCCATTCAAAGGTCAGCGCCATAGGGATAGTTTAAGACGCTTGCGGGAAACCTTGGCGGCGGCGAACTCCTTGACCCCGGAACTTTTGAGAAACCCTTTGCCGGTTCCTGCATAGACCGGCTCCGCGGAGAAGCGGTCCTGAATCGAAAGGGCATCCTTCATCACCCTCAGAAATACAGGATTACTAGCAAGCTTGGGATCGATCGTACGGCCCATACAGAAGAAGTAACTCCACCATCATTAGAAATCAAGGCTACCAAGCCCTCCTCTCATTAGCCTCAATGACTCCAAAATTACTATGATCAGCTCCCTGAATTACTGTCGTCCTCTTCCCTCTCCTCACGGCGCCTGATGAAGAATTCCACAAGGATGATGCCCCCCCAGGTCAGCGCCTCTAGAACGAGCTTCTCGAGGGCGGTATGATGAGGATGCATGTGAGGATAGTATCAGCCTCCCACGGTCACCAAGTGTCCTAGGCGGCTTGAAGCTCTGACAAGGGACGAACTTTGGCGGTAAGCATCCTCTCTTTCTTCCTCAAGAGACTGAAGTCGCAGTTGCTCTGTATGCGGAACCAGAACTCGGGAGTCTGTCCGAAAAACTTACCCAACCTGATCGACATTTCCGGCGTGATGGAGCGCTTTCCAAGAACGATCTCATTCACGGCACGGGGTGAGACGCCGATGGAACGTCCCAGCGCATTCTGCGAAAGCGAGAGCGGCACTAGATACTCTTCGAGAAGAATCTCACCAGTTGTTACAGGCTTCATGATCTATAGCGGGGAGCAAGTACGGGTAGATAAACTCAAGGTGAAATGCCTACTTTTTACTCTCCTCACCAAGCTTACGAAGGATGCTGCGGGCCAGGAATTCATTGATCTCCGTATGGCGCGGTATCGGTTGGCTAACTCCTGTTGCCGGATTCTGATACCAGTCGTGTTTACCTCCATGCCTAATGAAGACAGCACCCGCCTTTTCCACTGCCCGAACAAGATCTCTCCGCTTCACGCAAGTTCCAACTCTGCGTGGTGACGAACATGGGGAATCTCTCCTGAGGTGAGGTCCTTGTAGAGATCGGACAAGTGCTCCTTGAGATCCTCCAGGCTCTCCCCCTGGGTCATGTATTCGGGATATTCGTCAAGATAACCGACCCAGTGGGCATCGGCTTGCCAGTAAGTGAAACCGGTCGCTTTCATAGGTTATTCAATATCCCCTTAAAGGCAGGTATTCAAACGGCAAATTTACCATCATCAAGTGTCCTAGGCCTCTTTTTCCTCCCCAAGCAGCGGAAGATCCTGCTTCGAGGCGTTTACAATCGCCTCGGGAAGTGACTTCTTGGGCTTTACCCCGAGTTTGACCAACTTCTCGGACTGGCGGATGGCGTTGTCGTTGCCGGTCGAGAGCTTCTTGTAGGCGTCGTTGTAGGATTTCTGGGCCTGCTTGAGACGGTTGCCAAGATCATCGAGGTCCTCCACAAAGCCGACGAGTTTGTCGTAGAGGGAGGCTCCCTGCTCGGCGATCTCCTGGGCGTTGCGGGTCTGGGCCTCTTGGCGCCAGAGATGAGCCACGGTACGAACCACAAAGAGGAGGGTCGAGGGACTGACCAGGAGGACGTTGCGGTTCCACGCATCGCCGAAGAGGTCCCGCTGATGGGTGACCGCCATCATGAAGGCCGGCTCGAGGGGTACGAACATGATGACAAAGTCGAGCGACTTGAGTCCGTAGAGCTGCTGGTAGTTCTTGTCAGAGAGTCCCCGGACGTGTGCCTGGAGGGAGGCGATGTGCGCCTTCAGGTGTGCCTCGCGGGAGGCATCGTCGGCGGCATTGACCGCCTCCTGGTAGGCATCGAGGGAGATCTTCGAATCGACCACCAGTCGTCGGTCACCCGGCAGCTCGATCACGACGTCTGGCTGGAGGCGGCGCCCCTCGTCGTTCGTATGGCTGACCTGGACGTGGTACTCGTGCCCCTTGCGGAGTCCGGAGGCCTCAAGGACCTTCTCCAGAACAAGCTCGCCGTAGTTGCCCTGGATCTTGTTGGAGCCTTTCAGGGCGGAGGTGAGGTTGCGGGCCTCGTCGCCGATGGTGCGGTTCAACTCGGCAAGCATCTCGACCTGCTTCTTGAGCTCAACGCGGTCCTTCCCCTCCTGCACGTAGACCTCCTCAACCTTGGCCTTGAATTCCCCGATCTGGAGTTTCAGGGGATCAAGGAGGGAGCCGAGGCTCTCCTGGTTCTGCTCGCTGAAGCGCTTCGACTTCTCCTCAAGGATGTCGTTGGCCAGCGACTTGAACTGATTGGAGAGGGATTCCTTGGCCTCGGTGAGCATCTGGATCCTGTCGGTGGCGGACTCGCGGAGGGTGCCAAGAGCGGTCTCCGCGGCGGTGCGCCCAAGGCTCTCCTGCTCGAGGCGGGCCCGGGTGGCGGAAAGTTCACCCTCGAGCTCCCCCACCCTCTGCTCACGGATCGTGAGGCGCTCTCGGAGCGCAGCCAGATCGGAAGCAACGCCAGCACGACGCAGCAGAACAAAGACGAGGGGGATGGCTCCCAGAATAAAGCCCAGGAGCCCGACGAGAAGGAGAGTCATGATAAAAAAAGGGTCTGGTGAAAGGTGGAGTAAGTGAAAGGTTAAAAGGAATGAGCACCCAAGAAAGGTGTTAAGACTGAAGACTGTTAGGCTATTGGCAGGAAGATGGCTGAGATTGACGATTAGGACATCGAGGGATACTGGTATCTCATGACCGTTGCCGATATCGCAAAGCTTTCGCTTCGTGAAAAACTGCAGATCATGGAGGCTATCTGGGAGGATCTGCGCGGTCGCGTGAATGCCATGGATGTCCCCGAAGAACACCGCCGTATTCTTGACGAGCGACGCGCAAGAATCGCATCGGGTGAGGCAAAACTCTTGGATTGGGACCAGGTGAAGCACTCTCTGGGTAGGGCGTGATCAGGATCCACATCACCTCCGATGCGATGGAGGATCTTAATGCGGGATACCTTTTTTACGAAGCTCAGGAGAGAGGGCTTGGAGAGTATTTCAGCGACTCTTTGAAAAGCGACATAGAGGGGTTGCAGGTAACGGGCGGAGTTCATCGCTTGGCCTACAAGGACTACCGCAGGGCATTGAGCCGAATTTTTCCCTATGCGATCTATTATACGATGGAGGAACAGATCATAACGATCTGGGCTGTCATCGACTGCCGCAGGAATCCCGAATGGATTAGTGAGCATTTAGGCTGATCCCTCTCAGAGAGGAAGGTCTCCCTGCGGGCTATCATGATTCCCGGAAGTCTTCTTGCGCGAGGCCCTCTTGGCGCGGGGCTTGGGGGTGACCGCCGGAGGTTCGGCCTTCGGGGTCTCGGGAGCCTTCTGGACCTTGGGGGTGTCCTGGACGGATTCGGCGTGCTTTTCGAACTCGGCATGGAAGACCGCATCCTCCGGTGTGTAGCCGGCATGGATGTGCTGCATGAGCGCCGGAAAATACTTATCCATGGTGAAGTAGGAGGTCATGAAGAGACGCTCCACGATCTGTACCGGAGGGACGGTATTCTCGATCAGGTGGGTCACGTGGAAGCGGACCTCGCCATCGGACATGTCCATCTCGAACTTGCCGACGGGCATGGTGTAGTTCGCACGGGTGATCAACTCCGCGGTGGAGGGGCGGAGTTTCTCGTCGCGGACGAAGAAGGGATAGCATCCGGTGATCTGCAGGTAATCACCGTCGTGGGAGATGCGGGCGGTGTAGCGGTAGTTCGCATTCTTGCCGCTCATGCTGAGGGTGACCCGGTGCTCCTCGGGGAAGCTGGTGTAATTGAAATCCTGGGAATCCAGGTAGTCGATGACGGCTTTCAGGGCTGCTGAGGAATCGGATGACATCTTTTTTAGAAGGTAGGATTTGGTGGGGTCAAAAGGCTCGTGGGGACGAGGCTTTGTCATTCGAGGCTAAAGCCGAGAAGTCCTTGGATTCGCATATCCAAGGATTCCTGATCGGGGACGATTGGAAGACAAACATGGTAGAGAGCGGGGTTGAGGGTTACGGGGGCTGCGTGTTGGTTCTATTTTACTGCGCCCCTTCCAAGACGTCCAAGGAGGTAATGCATTTTGAAAAAAAAGATTTTTCAGCCTTGCTCTTTTCCTTCTTTTCTTTCTCGGAGGGGTCTTTTCGAGGGTGGTGTGTTGATGGTTTCAAATCATGGTTTAAGACCCCGGTCACTGGGTATCCTAGTCTTCAAAATGAGCCACCTCGCTCAGGAGGCTGTCGCGCAGCACCCGGGCAATGCCGGAGTCGCTGGTGTGGAGGCTCTTCCTGACCCGGCGCTTGGTGTGGTCGGGCAGGTGGAGGGTGTAGTGGCACCACCAGGTGCCGTTGTTGTTCCAGAGGTGGTGGAACGGATTGGTGGCGGTGGTCCTGATGGAGAGGACCGACTTCTCGGTTGTTGCCGGCGTTTGGGTTGTTGCTGTGCTCGGGTAGGGTGTATTCGCTGTGCTCATGTGGGTGTTTCAGTTGGTTGGTTGAAACACCAGGAACCCGGGCAATAAAAAAGCGCCGTTCCACTCAGGAAAGGCGCTTCATGAAGCCTGGAGAGATTTTTGTTCGGAGGATTTCTCCCTCCGCACATCGGCCGGCTTTCGCCGTCCAGCCACCGTAGGATTTCTCCGTCCCCGGTTGGCAGCCACTGGTGTTACCCAGAGGCATTCCTGATGCTGATACTTGTATAGCAGAACCCCCACCCCAACGCAAGCCGCGTGGAGGAGTCCTCTGTGTCATAAATAATAAGCGGAAGAGTTTTCTCAGAGGCCTGTTCTCTTCCCCGGGATCTGGAGTATATTGCCGGTATGGGAGGCGTTCTCACATCACTGAGTCTCGGGTTTTTCTACTTCGTGGGGGCTATCCCTGCGGGAGTGGCAGCCCATGCGCCTCTCTGGATCGCGGCCCTGGCTGCTTGGGTAGGCTACTGCGCGGGTGGTCTGGTTATCCTGCTAGCGGGAGCACCGCTCCGCGCTTGGATTACCCGCAAGCTCAAGATCAACCTAACGCCGGACCCCAAGAAATTATTCTGGAGGGTCTGGCACCGCTTCGGTCTCTGGGGGCTGGCCTTCGTGGCCCCGGTCTCGGTCGGCCCGCAAACAACCGCGATCCTTTCCCTGGCCCTCGGGGAGTCCCCCAAGAGGATCTTCCTGGCGATCGCCGTGGGGATTCTGCCGTGGGTCGTGATCTCCGGCTATCTCACCGCCCTGGGCTACCACGCCCTGAAATAACCGATGGCACACCAAGGCAAAAGGATCCTGATTCTCTCGGCCAGCGCCGGCACCGGGCATGTCATCGCCGCGAACGCGCTGGAAAAGGCCTTTAAGGGGATGCCGGATGTCTCGGAGGTCCGCTCGATGGATGCGCTGGATTACACAAACCGTCTCTTCCAAAACTTCTACTCCAAGCTCTACACGCAGCTGGTGGCGAAGGCCCCGACCTTCCTCGGGTGGTGGTACAAGACGAGCGACGAGCCATGGAAGACGGACAAGATGCGCCTGATGCTCGACCGACTGAACACGGCGCCCCTGCTCAAGGAGATCACGGCCTTCGATGCCGACATCACGGTCTGCACGCACTTCCTTCCGGCGGAGCTGATCTCCTACCTGATCTCCGAGAAGCAACTCCAGGCACGGCTGTCGATCGTGGTGACGGATCTCGACTTCCACGCGATGTGGCTCTCGCGCGCCTTCCACCGATACTTTGTGGCGCTGGAGGAGACCAAGGTCCACCTCCAGAAACTCGGTCTTCCCGGAGACCGCATCACGGTCAGCGGCATTCCGATCGATCCAGCGTTCCGCGAGCACACTGCCGCCGAGCAACGGGAAATGCGCAGGGAGCTGGGGCTCGATCCCGAGCTGCCGGTGATCCTCATCTCGGCAGGCGCGCTGGGGGCAAGCCCCGCCGAAATCGTTCTGGAGGAGCTCTTCGACCTGAAGGTGCCGGTCCAGATCGTCCTGCTCGCAGGACAAAACGAGGCACTCAAGCGGGAGCTGGAGGAACTGGGAGCCAAGGCCCCGTCCACGATCAAGGTGACAGTGGTCGGCTACACGAGGGAGATGCACCGCTACATGGCGGCGGCGACGCTGCTAATCGGCAAGCCCGGGGGGCTGACGATTTCGGAGGCGATGGCCTGCGGTCTGCCGATGGTGATCATTTCCCCGATCCCGGGACAGGAGGAGCGAAACAGCGATCAACTGCTCGAAAAGGGAATGGCCATCAAGTGCAACGAATTCACGACCCTCTCCTACAAGGTGGAGCAGCTCCTGGAGAATCCCGAGAGGTTGGAGCTGATGCGCTCGAAGGCACTCGGACTTGCCCATCCCGAGGCAGCCCTGGTGATCGCGCGCACGCTGCTCGAGGAAACCAACCATTCCCAGCCGGCCGTGGAACTCGACACCACCCCGCTCTCATGAGCCTCGGCCACATGCTTGTGTGATGAATGCCTCTCAACACATCTGGCCCGGCAAAACTCCCAAGCCGGAAAACACCAACCTGACCGCGGGCGAGAAATTCCTCTGGGGAGTCTCGACCTCGGCCTACCAGCACGAGGGAGGGGTCAACGGAGAGGGAGAGCCGCAGAACAACTGGGCCTGGGCGGAGCGGGAGGAAAAAGTCGACCCTGTCGGCAGTGCCGCGGATTTCTGGAGCAGGGCGGAGGAGGATTTCGAGCGGTGCCGTGCGCTTGGTCTCAATGCCTTCCGGCTGAGCCTCTCCTGGGAGCGGATCCAACCGGTCAGGGAGCTGGCTCCCGATGGACTTCCCAGCCGGAGAGCGGAGCCGGACTTCGACGAGGAGGCGCTGGATCGCTACGCGCAGATCCTCGCAGCCTGCCGCAGGGAGGGACTTGAGCCGGTCGTGACGCTCCATCACTTCACCCATCCGGCGTGGCTCGGGATCGATGCATGGCTCGAGCATGGGACGATCGAAAAGTTCCTCCGCTTTGTTGAGAAGACGATCGGATATCTCCTGGACACACTGCCGAATAAGTACGGGGTGGAGCCACCGAGATGGTTCATCACGATCAATGAGCCGAACCTGCTGGCCGCGAGCAGCTACTTCAACGGTTCCTTCCCGACGGGCAAGGATACCAAGAAGAACCCGGCCCAATCGATCACCTGCGTCTCCCACCTGCTCGAGGCGCATGTCAGGTCCTACCGGCTGATCCATTGTCTCTACGAGGAGCGCGGGAGAGAGGGGGAGCGTGCTCCCAAGGTGAGCTTCAACAACTACTGCAGCGACCTGTATTGGAATGATCAGGCGTGGATGGACCTGCTCTTCGCCCGCTCACGGGGCATCGCCCGGGAGCACCTGATGTCCCATCTCTGGAAGCAGACCTGGATGCTGGATGACGCCTTCCTGAAGGCACGGCTCCCGATCCGCCCGAAGATCAGGTTCTGGGTGGGCGAAGTGATCAAGAAGCTGCATCACCTGGTTGCCTTTGCCTACACCTCGGAGCCGGCCTGGAAACGCCTGCTCGACACGCTGTACGACCCGGCCGAGTCGGAGGAACCTCCGCTCGATTACATCGCCTTCGATTACTACGACCCGTTCATCGCCCATGCGCTGCGCTGGCCGAGGTGGAACGATCTCTTCCACAAGCACCGCCACCAACACGTTCCGATCCCCCCGCCATTCCACGAGCGTCTGCTCGAGAGCATCACCAACAAGTGGTGGGACTGGCGTCTACTGCCGGAGGGGTTGACGTTCTTTGTGCAGATTCTGGAGCGCTTCAACCTGCCGATCATGATCGCGGAGAATGGCATCGCGTACCGATCCGATCCGCGCCGTCACTACGGCAGGAGGGATAATTTGCTCAGGAGTGATTTTTTGCGCAGCCACATCGCCGTGGTGAAGGACCTGAAAGTCAAGGGGTGGCCGCTCATCGGCTACTTCTACTGGTCGCTCATGGATAACTACGAGTGGGGATCCTACGCGCCCCGGTTCGGCCTCTTCTCGCGGACTCGCGAGGCGGTCGACTTCATGGGAGACAATGCCTCGGAGACCTACGCGAAGGAAATCGCCGCCGCCCGGAAACTGCCGGAGTTTCAGTAGTCCAGTAAGGACTGCTCCATTCATAAAGAATCTTGCCCGGGCAGGAGCCGCTTCCTAGTTTGATCGCCATGAACCTGAAGACCTTCCTTCTTCCACTTCTGGGCGTAGCCATTCTCTCCACCAGCGGGTGCGCGGTCCACATGGCGGCCACCCAACCTAGTGCAAGACCGACGGGACTCTTCCGCGACGGAACACCGAAGGAAAAACTCGTGGCCAACTTCGGCGCCCCCTCATCAACGATTTATCGGAACGGTACCACCTACGATATCTATACCTTCCAGAACGGCTCCCATGGGGGCACCAAGGTCCTGAAGTGCCTCTTTTACGGTGTCTGCGATCTCTGCACCTTGGGACTTACCGAGCTGATCTTCACCCCTGCCGAGTGCGTGCTCCGCAGCAGGGACAAGGCCTATGAGGTGTCGTATGATGCCAACGGCGATGTCGATAGCGTGAAGGTGCTGAAGTGGTAGTGCCGCAGGGGTAGAGGTACCGTGTCACCGGAGTCATCCGTGTGTCGGAATTTTTACCTAGACCCACTTGCAAAAATAAAATTCCTGCGCTTCTTTTAATCCCATGAACCCACAGGAAGCCGCTCTCATCAACGAACTCTTCGACCGCATCGCCCAGACCGCAGGAGGACAGCGCGATCAGGAAGCCGAACAACTCATCGCCTCCAAGGTAGCAGCCAATCCCCACGCTCCCTACGTCCTGGCCCAGAGCACGATCATCCTCCAGCAGGCCGTCGCCGCGGCGCAAACCAAAATCGCCGCCCTGGAAAAACAGGTCGCAGAATCAGGCAACCAGGGAGGCAGCTTTCTCTCGGGAGTCGCCAATCTTTTCGGATCACCGCAGCCAGCACCTGCCCGTCCGGTTGCCCCTCCTCCGATTCCGGCACAGGCTCCGGCAGTTGCACCCGCGGCCCAAGGTGGAGGATTCCTGCAGAATGCCATGGCCACCGCGGCGGGAGTGGCCGGCGGGGCCCTCCTCTTCCAGGGAATCGAAAACCTGATGGGCCATGGCGGTGGATACGGCGGTGGCTTTGGTGGAGGAGGATTCGGCGGCCAGCCCACGGAGATCGTGAATAATTACTACGAGGGGAATGATCCTTCCCAGAGCAGCGGATATGATGTCGCGAATAATGATGCCTCGGGTTTCGGTAGCCTTGATAGCGGCGATGGTGCCGACATGGGTGGAGACTTTGGCGGCGACCTAGGCGGTGACTTCAACGGCGACGACGTCTAAGTCACGCCGGGATAACAGGGATAAAAAGGATGAAACCGGGTGAATCTCCAACAACCGGTGATTCACCAGGCGGAGATACACGCCCTGCCTACGGACATGGTCCGTTCACCAGACCGCTTCCAAGACCGACCGGCTGCTGGGCCGGCTGCGTGAGGGACCCGTGCTGCCTCACCAATCGGCCCGACCGGAAGGATCACAGCGCTGACGGCGCTGACCTCGATGGGGCGCGTGCGTGATTACTCCGTGACCGGAGTCGTCTCCTGAGCCGGGACCGCTTCTCCGACCTCGACTCCTGAGGATAGCTTGGCTTCGGCCTTGGCCTTCATTTTTTCCTCTTTTTTGCGCTTCTTCTCCATTTCCTTCCTGCGCTTTTCGAATCCGTAATTGATTTTGACCATGGGGTTTTCCGTGTTGTTGGTTGAAGGCTCAGCAGCAGTAGCGACTACAGGTCGCCGACGTCACCGTTGAGCCACTTGTTAAATTTTACATCCAGGCGTGCGAGCATCGCGGCGGTGTCGCGATCCATGTTGGTAAACTCTCCCCACTTGAGGATGTCGCGGGCCTTTCCGGATCCCTCGACCTCGATGATGAAGTCCTCCACCAGCGTTCCCTGTGAGGCGTAGGTAGCGCGAAGGTGTTCCTTGCAGAGCTCGGCCGTCTGGTTCTGCCTGTTCTTGGTCCCGATACCCATTCAGGAGAGAGAGGAACATCCGCGGTATGCGGATAAGAGGTGATTTCGGTGACTCAACAGGAAGTCACTCTACTCCGATTACGGCCGGACACTAATGAAATTATCAACGGGATCCGCCATCTCCGGGGAGTACTCACGGACGTGGTGCTTGTTTTGTGTTGCAAAGCATGGGAACTGCACCACCTTAAGGATGTTCGATATTTAATGATTCGTTGCGTGGTGAATTGTCAGTTGAGTTTCTCAATGGTGATTTGAAACCCGGTTCTCGGGAACAGCTCTGATTTGCGGATTTCGTCACCAACCAAAGACAACACATGAAACTCTACGTAGGTAATCTTACCTTTGACACCACCGACCAGGATCTTCGCGATCTCTTCACCCAGTATGGCAAGCCGACGGATGTCGCCCTTGTCACCGACCGTGAAACCGGCCGCTCACGCGGATTCGGATTTGTCACCATGAGCAATGCCGAGGAGGGCAATGCAGCAATCAGCGCCCTGGAGGGCAAGGACTACCAGGGCCGCAACCTGACCGTCAACGAGGCCCGTCCTCGTGAAGACCGTCCCCGCGGTGACCATGGCAGTCGCTCCTTCGGAGGCGACCGCGACCGTGGTCCCCGCCGCTACTAGGCAGGCTCCCAAGGGTTTTTAGAACCCGTCAATCAGAGCGGAACTTCCGATCATACGGGGTTCCGCTTTTTTGTGTCCATGGCGCTCTCAATTGGCAACTGGTAACTCACTATCGATGTTCATGGGGCATTCACGAGTCTTTGACACCAGAAAGAATCCCCCCTACCACAAGGCATCCAAATGCCTGACGAAGATCTCCCCACGACAGACGAAAAAACCGGACTGAAGCGCCAGCTTGGTCTCTGGAGCATGACGCTCGCGGTGGTGACGGGGACGATCGGATCGGGTTGGCTCTTCGCTCCCTATCTCTGCGCGAAGCAGGCGGGTCCCTACAGCATGGTGGCGTGGCTGATCGGCGGACTGATGTCCTTCATCATCGCGATCGTCTTCGCGGAACTCGGTGCACTCATCGCCAGTGACGGGGCTCTCGCCGAGGTTCCCCTCCTCACCCACGGAAGGACCGCGGGACTCATCGGTGGATGGAGTGTCTGGATCGGTTACGTGACGATCCCGACGATCGAGGTCCTTGCCATGATCGAGTATCTGGCGAGCAAGATGCCGTGGCTCACGATCGACACACCGCACGGCCAGGTGCTCAGTGCCTGGGGCATGGCGTGCGCGACCGTGATGCTCATTATCTTTGCGTGGATCAATCTCTCCGGCGTGGAAATGCTCTCCAAGTGGATCGACGGGCTGACATTCTGGAAACTCAGCATCCCGCTCTTCGTTTCGGCAACCCTGATGATGAAGCAGGGTCACTGGGGCAATCTTTCCTCCGGATCCGCAGTGAATGGGACGATCCATGACGGGATCCTGACCGCGGTGAGCGCGGGCGGCGTGCTCTTCAGTCTCTTCGGATTTCGGACCTCGATGGATCTGGCCGGCGAGGCAAGGCGTCCACAGCGCGACGTGCCACTCTCGATGGGACTCGGCCTACTCATCTGCCTGGCCATCTACATGGTTCTCCAACTGGCATTCCTGGTCTCGGTCGACCCTAGCCAGATCGCCCATGGATGGGCCAACCTGGTTCTTTCCTCCCATGGAGGACCCCTGATCGCGATCGCGATGGGTGCCGGTCTTGTCTGGGTGGCGAACCTGCTCCTCGCCGACGCCGTGCTTTCACCGGGGGCGACCGCCATCGCCTACATCGGGCTCTCTTCGCGCACCAGTTGGATGATGGGACGCTGCGATCTGCTACCGAAGTGCTTTCAATACCTCAACAAGGAATCTGTCCCCTGGGTGGGCATCGTGAGCAGTCTCATCATCGGGATCATCATGCTCTTCGGGGGGCCGAGCTGGCAGAAGATCGTCGGCTTCCTGACAGCGACCTCGATGATCGCGCTGGCGATCGGACCGATCAGTCTGATTGCGCTGCGCCTGCAATTACCGAAGGTGGCGAGGCCGTTCCACCTGGTGGGAGCTCCGCTCATCTGCAGGCTGGCCTTCATCATGACGACCTGGGCGATCCTCTGGAGCGGACGCGAGGCTATTATCGGGTCAATCGCCGTGGTGGTGATCCCGACGATTCTTTTCCTGATTCCAAGGGGCATCCGGGGGGGTTCACTCGATCTGCGCAACGGTCTCTGGTGGATTCTCTACCTCGGAGGCATCCTCGTGATTCTCTTCGTGATCGACACGAAGGGATGGCATCCGCTTCCGGCACCGCAGCAGATGATCATTTCCGCGATCTTCTCACTGATTGTCTTTCCGATCGCCGTGGCGTCGCGTCTCAAGGAGGTCTCGCCCGAGGCACCGCTCGAATTTCACGAGTAGTTGAACTAATACTTGAGGGAGTTTGTCCCTCTTTCTTTTCTTTTTTTGAACAGTCCCGTCCCGACACGGGTCAGTTCTAATATGAAAAGTTCACCCTTTGTCGGTGCTGTCTCGTCGTCCCGTCACAATGGCAGCGCTTGGCGAAGGCTATCGCTTTCCCTGCTTGCCCTCATCGCCAGTTGCCTCGGAACAGTGCAACTGCAGGCGGCTACCGCTGCTCCATCCATCTCTGCCGGATGGACCGTCAATGCCTGGTCGGGAGGCTACACAGCCTACCTGAACATCACCAACACCGGCACCAACACCATCTCCACATGGAGCGCCACCCTAACCACCCCTCAACAGGAAACCTCGGTCTGGAACGCAACCATCTCGGGCCCCGTGGCAAACGTCTACACGCTGACACCCGCAAGCTGGACAGCCAAAATCGCTCCCAAGGCATCCGTTCAAATTGGATTCACTTTCAACGGAGCACCTCCGGTGACTCCGAAATTCGTGTTCAATGGATCGACTGTTTCCCTAACCGGGACACCTTCGTCATCACCGACTCCTACGCCAACACCAAGCCCCACTCCTTCCCCAACGGCAACGCCTTCTCCAACAGCGACGCCTGTACCCAGCCCTACGGCTACTCCAAAACCTTCACCAACCGCGACTCCAACACCTGCTCCGAGCGCGACACCTGTACCTAGTCCCACAGCAACGCCCACCCCGGTTCCTAGCCCTACGGCTACTCCAACGCCAACGGCCACACCGACTCCGTCGCCGACAGCAACCCCGACACCCGTTGTCAATGGCGCACGCCATCTCACCGGTTATTTTCCGAGCTGGTCGGAGCCCTATTTTTACTATGCCGGTTATAGCGGCACCCCGATGACCGATGCCCAACTGCTTGCAGCAAGCAAGCTGGCTCAGACTAGCACCACTCCCTACACGGACATCTACCTTGCCTTCGCCCAGCCAAACTTCACCTGGTCGGGCATCACCAACAACACCTGGAGCGGCACGGGACTGAGCTTCTCCTCAGCTCCCCAGGATGTGGCCCAGTCAATCCGTCTGGTACACAACGCCGGCAAGAGGGTGGTGCTTTCGGTCGGTGGCGCCACTTACTCGAACTGGTCAGCCCTTGCATCCGATGCCGGCAAGGCAAGCGGAGTCTCCACCTCTCCCACCAAGACGGCGCTGACCCAAATTCTGGTGGATCTGAAGCTCGATGGACTGGATGTCGATTATGAGACCTCGGGTACAACCGCCACTATCACCACGGAATATGCGCAGGCCATCCAGGCAATGCGCGAGGCGGTCGATGCAGCAACGGCGATCGACGGACGCTCCCGCGTGCTGGCTTTGGCAGGATGGTCCACGGGGGCAGACTACACGGCCCAGATCACCAATCCTGCAAACCCCTCCCAGATCTCCTACTGGGGAGGCTCGGCAGGACGCGAGCGCATTACCTTCGCCTCACAGGTCACAAGCGGTGCCTACGCGGGCAAGACCGTCGGCAGTCTCCTCAATGCGCTCAACGTGATGAGCTATGATGCCGGTTATCAGTACTACGACCCTTCGGTCGCCTACGACGAGTACCGCAAAATGCTTCCTTCAAACGTGATTGTTTCGGGAGGCCTTGAAATCCCCACCGAGTCGTGGGGCGGCGCCGTCCTGGTGATCAACAATGCCGATGCCGGATCCACGGGAACCGTGGTGCAGAAGGATCAGTATCAGAACACGCTGAACCTCCCCTACTCGGTGCAGCGTCTTGGAACCCACATTCTGGGCAACACCGTCAACGTGAACACCAATGACGGACTGATGGTTTGGGATTTGCTTCTCACCAACTCGACCAAGGTAACGACCTCAAGCGGAGGAAGCGCCTACACAGCCACTCCCTCCACCATCGGCACGGAGGCTGTTTCGCTCTTCGGTTCCACGGCAACCCCTGTACCCACTCCGACACCTACTCCCACTCCCTCGGCAACGCCGACTCCAACGGCCACACCCGTCCCAAGTCCAACGGCTACCCCGACACCGACGGCAACACCTGCTCCGAGTGCGACACCCCTCCCCTCGCCGACCCCCGCTCCCTCGGCAACGCCTCTCCCCACGCCGATCCCCTCCTTCGGATCGGTCACAACCACCGGCACCATCAACTTCCACTACAGCTTCGGCACGAATAACAACGGCCAGATTGGAGACTTCATGACACTGGATGGTGACAACTACACCGATCTCATTATGGCTAACATGATCGCCGGAGTGATGTATGGCCACCTGCTCAAGGAGGTGACACCGGGCATCCAGTTCAACAACGACTACCTCTACGGATCGATCCTTGCCCAACTGATGCAGGAAAACATCGCCACCGAATACTACACCAACACAAGCCTGCTCCTTGATCCCTCGCCCTACCAGCAGTCGGTCATGGGTGCGGGACAGGGTGGCCCCTACCAGATCAACAACTACGCGGTCGACATGGTTGCGGGCACTTACCAACCGCAGGGCTTCTCACTCATCAACTATGTGGCGATCCAGAAGAACATCGGATTCTCGATGAGCAATGCCGCCGTCCAGTACAACCAACCGACCCCGGCATCGTTCAATAGCAAGTACTATGGTCCGATCCTCACGGCCTACTTCCATCTGAACGATTACCTGGCCCTCCAGTATGTGGGCGGAGCCAATCTTCAAACACCTTGGTCCGCCACGGGCAACCAATGGACGCCACCTTGGCAGCCGGCCTTTGATTCGGCGCTGACTTCCTTTGAAAATCTACCGGGCAGTCAGCTCGATATCCTCCTGAACGTGGCCTACAACGCCGGCTACTACGCCCAACTGTTCACCTCGGATGTGGCGGCCAGCGTCAACTCGACAGCCGCGACGGCAGCGGCGCTGGGGAGTTACACTAATGCGTGGAACGGTGGCGAATACCAGCAGTACCCCTACCAGGTGCGCAGCTATCTGGATCAGCTCTACAACAACCCGACGCCCAAGTTCAATAACCTGAGTTCGATCACGACATCGTCCACACACGTTGCCTTCCCGATGAGCACGCTGGGGAATGTCTTCAACAATGTCTTCGCAACGCTGGCCTACGTGGATGGCTCGGGGAAATACAATTACATCTCGGTGGCACAAGCCACGGCAGCCTTCAATCAGGCACTGGCTGCAAACGGAGTGACCTCCAGCAGCGTTCTCGACCTGAGCGCCGCCCCGCAACGGGCCATCATCTTCAGCGTGCTCGATGCCGCGATCGGCAACCTCGAGAAGAACCTGAACACCCTCTTTGTCGACCGAACCTTGAACCAACTTTAGTTAGTTCAAGCCGGACGTCCCTCTCCGGGGGGATGGGGACGTCCGGGCTAGGTTGATTTCCTGAGATTACCCACTACCTCCATTTCCCCCATTTCCTTATGGAGTTTTCTTCGGCCTGACCATAATGTCATTCTTATGGTTCGTTAGCCAAGCGGTTAGGCACGGCTCTGCAAAAGCTGAGAGACTGGTTCGACTCCAGTACGAACCTCCACTTTCCCAAATTAGTTAACGATCAATTAAGGAGGTCCGGCCTGCGTTTCCGGGTAGCCTCCAAGGCCTGCTCCTCACGCCATGCGGCGATGGCGGCATGGTTGCCGGAAAGAAGGATCGGGGGGACTTTCCAGCCATTGAACTCCTCAGGTCGCGTGTAATGGGGATGATCAAGCAGACCCGTCTCGAAGGATTCGGTGACCGCAGACTGATCATCTCCCAACACCCCGGGAATCAACCTCACAATCGCATCGGTCAGCACGAGGGCTCCGAGGACGCCGTTGGTGAGGATGTAATCACCGATCGAGATTTCGTCATCAACGAGGTGATCGGCCACGCGCTGATCGACTCCCTCGTAGTGGCCGCAGAGCAGAATGAGGTGTTTTTCCTCCGCATACTCGCGAACGATCGATTGCCTGAGTGGACGACCCTGAGGGGTCAGGAAGACGACCTTTGTCTCGGGTCGGCGCAGCTCGGCAAGCGCGGCGGAAATCGGCTCGATCTTCATGACCATGCCCGGACCTCCGCCATAGGGAGCATCATCAACGGTGCGATGGCGGTCGTGGGTCCAGCGACGCAGATCAACGGCCTCAAGTTTCGCAAGCCCCGACTCCTGGGCGCGTCCGAGGATACTCTCGCGGAGAACTCCCTCGGCGATGGAGGGAATGGGGGTGAGCACCTGGATCTCGATCATGGAAATAACCTCGGATGAACGGTGGCTCGTCATCAAGCTTCATCGTGGGATAGTCTTCCTGACATTCTCTCCCTTCCCCCGTGAAGAACCGTCGCTCCCAACAATCCTCCGGCAAGAAGAAGCCCCGCCGACGCAGGGGAGGATTCATCGGGATGCTCTTCAAACTGGGGGTCGCCGCCCTCCTCCTCTGGATGATGGTGGGCCTCTTCTACTACCTCTGGGCTCTCTCCTTCGACATCACGACCATCGGCCAGATGCCGCAGCGCTCCGCGATCTATGACCGCAACGGCACGTTCTACAGCCGCACCGCCGGGGAAAACCGGATCATCGTTCCCTACGACAAGGTCTCCCCCAACTTCGTGAACGCGCTGGTGAGCCGCGAGGACTCGCGCTTCTACGAGCATCACGGAATCGACCCGATCGGCATCGCCCGCGCGGCGGTGAGGAACCTGCTTTTTGGCAGCATGAAGCAGGGTGCCAGCACGATCACCCAGCAACTGGCGCGCAACAGTTTCCCGCTGGGTGGAAAGACCTTCAACCGCAAGTTCCTGGAGGCCGCGATGGCCTTCCGGTTGGAGATGGAACTTAGCAAGGAGAAGATCCTCGAGCTCTACATGAACCGGATCTATTTCGGCTCCGGTCTCTACGGGGTGGAAGCGGCAAGCCAGGCCTATTTTGGCAAACCGGCGGCCGACATGGATCTTTCGGAAGCGGCGCTTCTTGCCGGGCTGATCCGCAGCCCGAACAGGCTCTCTCCCCTTAATAACCTTGATGCCTCGCTGAGACAGCGCGATGTGGTGCTCGATCAGATGGAACAGCACGATCCCTCCTTCATCACCCATGCCCAGAATGAGAAAGCCCGCGCAGAGGAAATCATCCCCCGCGAGCATGCGGTCATTAATCCGCTCAACAGTTGGGCGATCGATGCGGTCCTGCATGAACTCGAAGCGGTGATCCCCCTTGATCGGATCGACACGGGAGGACTGAAGATCGACACGACGATCGATGCGGGCCTTCAGAGGGCGGCCGAAAAGGCCGTGGCCGGACGCCTTCAGCAGATCGAGCAGCGGTCCGACTTCCGCCAGCAACACCATGTCGGCAAGGGAGGCGAGCCGGCGGAGATGCTGCAGGGAGCGTTGATCGCCATGGACAATGCGAGCGGTGGTATCACGGCCATCGTGGGGGGAAGGGATTTTGCGAAGAGCAAATACAACCGGGCGCTGGTCGCCATGCGCCAGATCGGCTCCTCGGCGAAGCCCTTTGTCTACGAGGAGGCGATTCGCGAGGGGGTGATCACGCCGGAAACACCGATCAGCGATGCCAGGCTCACTCCCTCGGACCTGCCCCCACGCTTCACTTCCTATGACCCGCAGAACAGCGACGGGACCTTCCAGGGAGAAATGCCCGCCAAGGAGGGGCTGATCCATTCACGCAACACGATGAGTGTCCGCGTCGGAATGAAGGCGGGACTCGGTGACATCGCCTCCACAATGGAGCGCCTGGGACTGGCCGAGCACGTGCCTCACTATCCTTCGATCTGCCTCGGAAGCTTTGAATCAACGCTCAGGAACCTCACCACGGCCTACACGGCCCTCGCCACCGGAGGAAAGAAACTCCAACCCCACCTGATCGAGCAGGTAACCGACAGCGACGGTACGGTCCTCTACCGCGCTACCCATGGCCGGATCCCCGTGCTCAATCCGGAAGCCACCCGCATCACGACCTCGATGTTGACCGAGGTGATGACCCGGGGAACAGCGGCGAAATCCTCGGAAATGGGACTCAACAAGCCCGCCGCAGGCAAGACCGGGACGACCGACCACTTCGTCGACGCCTGGTTTCTCGGGTACACGCAGGGACTCACCTGCGGTGTCTGGGTCGGTTTTGACCGCCCGAAGACAATCATGCACGGGGGATATGGGGCGGAACTGGCCCTTCCGATCTGGGTCGATGTCATGAAATCCCCGGCAGCCGATCATTTCGCCAGTGGGCCCCTTCTGTAAAAGGGGGGCAAAACCGCTTTTTCGATCCTTCCGACAGGGAGTTCTTTTCCTCTGAACGGAGGGAGTGTATTAGTTCACCTTATCCGTCATGAATATCCACGAATTTCAAGCCCGAGAACTTTTCGCCGAATTCGGCGTTGCCACCCAACCCGGACGCGTTGCCAATACTCCCGCTGAAGCGGAGACCGTTGCAACAGGTCTCAGTCAGGGCAAATTGGTGGTCAAGGCACAGATCCATGCCGGCGGACGCGGCAAGGGCACTTTCAAGAACGGATTCAAGGGCGGCGTTCATCTCTGCGACACGCCGACCGAGGCAAAGGATCTCGCCTCCAAGATGATCGGCCAGGTTCTGGTCACTCATCAGACCGGTCCCGAGGGGAAGGAAGTCGGGAAGGTATTCGTCGGTGAGGCGGTCGACATCGCCCGTGAGCTCTACTTTGCGATCCTGATCGACCGCGCCACCTCGGTCCCGGTTGTCATCGCGAGCACCGAAGGCGGCGTCGATATCGAGACCGTAGCCGAAAAGACCCCGGAGAAGATTCTCCGCCTCTCCATCAATCCTTTCCTGGGAATCATGCCGTACCAGACGCGCGTGATCGCCGCCTCACTCGGCCTCACCGGCCCGTTGATGAACCAGGCCTCGAAGCTCTTCACCAATCTCTACCGCCTCTTCATCGAACGCGATTGCTCCATGGTCGAGGTAAACCCGCTGGTCGTCACGACCGACGGTCGACTGATGGCTCTCGACGCGAAGTTCAACTTCGATGACAACGCCCTCTACCGCCAACCCTCGATCGTCGCGATGCGCGATGTGACCGAGGAGGATCCCCGCGAGGTCGAGGCATCGAAGCACAGTCTCAACTACATCGGTCTCGACGGCAATATTGCCTGCCTGGTCAACGGAGCGGGTCTCGCCATGGCAACCATGGACATCATCCAGCACGCCGGCGGCAGCCCAGCGAACTTCCTCGATGTCGGCGGCGGAGCATCCAAGGAGCAGGTCTCCTCGGCCTTCCGGATCATTCTGGCCGATGCCCGCGTGAAGGGAATCCTGGTGAATATCTTCGGAGGCATCATGGACTGCGACGTCATCGCCAACGGCATTGTCGAGGCGGCGAAGGAGACCGGTCTCTCCATTCCTCTCGTCGTGCGACTTGAGGGAAACAATGTCGAAGCCGGCAAGAAGACGCTCGCCCAGAGCGGTCTGAAACTGGAGAGCGGCGAGAACATCCTGGATGCCGCCAATAAAATCGTTGCCGCCGTCAAAGCAGCCGCCTGATCCGAACACCTCAAACCTTTTACTTCCATGTCCATTCTCGTCACTCCAGACACCAAGGTTCTCATCCAGGGCATCACCGGCAGCTTCGGCGCCCGTCATGCCAAGCTCAGCCTCGACTACGGCACGAAGGTCGTGGCCGGCGTCACCCCGGGCAAGGGCGGCCAGCTTTTTGAAAATCAGGTTCCCATTTTCGACACCGTCGATCAGGCCGTCCGTGAGACCGGCGCCACTGTTTCCGCAGTCTTCGTTCCGCCACCCTTCGCCGCGGACGCGATCCTGGAGGGTGTGGATGCCGGACTTGATCTTGTCGTCGCCATCACCGAGGGAATTCCCGTCATCGACATGATGAGGGTCAAGGAAGCCATGAAGGGCTCGAAGACCCGCCTCATCGGCCCCAACTGCCCCGGCCTTGTCACTCCAGGCACCGGTGACAAATCCCACGGCGGCTGCCGTATCGGCATCGCCCCCGGCTACATTCACAAGAAGGGGAACGTGGGTGTTGTTTCCCGCTCCGGCACCCTCACCTACGAGGCCGTCTGGCAACTCACGACCCGCGGGTATGGACAGAGCACCTGCGTCGGCATCGGCGGCGATCCGATCAACGGCACCTCCCACCTCGATATCCTCAAGATGTTCAACGAGGATCCTGAAACCGAGGCGATCATCATGATCGGCGAGATTGGCGGCACAGCCGAGGAAGAAGCGGCCGCATGGGCAGCAGAGCATTGCAAGAAGCCGATCGCCGGCTTTATCGCCGGAGCAACGGCTCCGGAGGGCCGCCGCATGGGACATGCGGGAGCCATCGTGAGCGGTGGTCATGGAACCGCCGCGAGCAAGATCGCAGCCCTGCGTGCAGCCGGCATCGAGATCGCCGAGACCCCTTCCGATATGGCGGATGCCCTCATTCGCCGAATGAAGCGCTAACCGTTACTCTCCAACCCAATCATCCCAAACCGCCCACTCCCATGACCGTCATCGCCAAAGGACTCGAAGGTATCGTTGCCAACTCCACCGCCCTCAGCGATGTGCGGGGTGATGAGGGCATCCTTATTTACGCCGGCTACAACATCGACGAACTCGCCGGCAAGGTGAGTTACGAGGAGGTTGTCTACCTGCTCTGGCATGGGGAACTCCCCAACAAGGCGCAACTCGCAGCCCTCCATGAAGAACTCGGTTCCCAGCGTGAGCTGCCCGCAGGCGTCATTGAATTCCTCAAGGGTGCCCCGAAGGATGCCAATCCGATGGATGTCATCCGCACGGGCATCTCGATGCTCGGTCTCTACGATAAGGTGGCGAGCGGTGACATCGATCCGGCCCGCAACCGTGCACGCGCCGTTTCCCTCACCGCAAAGGTGGGGGTGATCGCGGCCTACTTCCACCGCGCGCGTCTCGGACTGGAGTTACTCCCCGTCCGCAAGGATCTCGGCGAAGCAGCCCACTTCCTCTATCTCCTCAACGGGGTGGAACCGACCGCCGAGGCAGCAAAGACACTCGATGTCGCCTACGTCCTGCATGCCGACCATGGGATGAACGCCTCCACTTTCTCGGCCCGCGTCACGATCGCAACCCTGAGCGACATCTACTCCGCGGTCACCTCCGCGATCGGCACCCTCAAGGGACCTCTCCATGGCGGCGCCAACGAGGGCGTCATCCACATGCTTCAGGAGATCGGTGACGAGTCCAAGGTGGACGGATGGGTCGAACAGGCTCTCGCCACCAAGAAAAAGGTCATGGGCATCGGTCACCGCGTCTACAAGACCCTCGATCCACGCGCCCCCCACCTCCGCTCCATGGCCGTCCAACTCTGCGAGCAACTCGGCGAAGGCAAATGGATCCGCATGTCCGAGCGCATTGCGGAACTGATGAAGGAGCGCAAGGGACTGAATGCGAACGTCGATTTCTATTCGGCGACCGTTTACTACTCATTGGGTCTGCCAACCGATATGTTCACCCCGATTTTCGCGATTTCGCGCACCTCGGGTTGGACCGCTCACATCCTCGAGCAACTCGTTGACAACCGCCTCTACAGGCCACTCAGCGAATATGTCGGCCCCGCGGTGGGCAAGACGGTCGTCCCCATCGAACAGAGGGCCTGATAAAGCCCACCTCTCCGTGACGCCCGGGTTGCGGAGATCCGGAGCCGGCCTTACGTTAACACCATGGCCGATCTCAGAGTCCATACAGGCGCCGTCATCGCGCTGCGTCTCTTTGACATCGCCTATTCCATCGACCTGAAACGGGTCGAGGCACTTTGGTCAGAAGGGCGCGGGAGATCATCGAGTCGCAGTCGTCTCAGCTCCACACCGACGAAGGCGCTCACCTTTGACGTGCCTCCGGTGCTTCTGACGCTGGATCCCGTGACGCTGGAAATCGGCGGTGTCACCCATCTGGCTTCCATCTCGGCGCGTCTCTATGACTTCGGAGTGGTGGCCCTCTCCATCCGTGTGCCGGCATCCGATCTCGGCTGGGAGGAGTACTCCGCTCTCTGTGACGCGGTGGACAAGGCCATCGGGCCGAATGCTCCGGGAGGGCCATGGAAGAACCTACTGGAAGAAATCAAAACCTCCCTTGCCCCAGCCATGCTCCGCCCCAATGACTCGACGTTGGAAGAGGATCATCTCGTTGCCGTGGTGCAAAAATGGGACAGGCCTGTCGTGGGGGCGGAACTTCCCGAAATGATCGACCTGGTGCCGATCCTCTCAGGCGAAACCCGCCCCCTCTCGGAGAAGACACGCAAGGATCTGCTCAAGCAGAAATTCTCGTACTACGAGGATGATCTGGTGGTGATCACCTGGGACAGGGCTTTCATCTACGAACCGAGAAGCGATTCGGATGTCTCCGATATCCTCGAGGTCGCGAACGCCCAGTTGCTGGAGTTCCGCTACTACGACGAACTGCTCGATGATGAACTGCCTCGCATGTACGAACTGGTGAAACAGGCACGCCGCGCGACCAATCTCCTCGCCCCGCGTCGATTCGGCGACCTTGCCCGCAATCTCTACACGCTGGTCGCTGAAGTGACCGAACTCACGGAGAAGGCGGACAATGTTCTCCAAGTGACCGAGGATGTCTATCTGGCCCGCATCTACCTGGCCGCCTTGGAAATCTTCCGGGTACCGACGGTAAGCGCCGCGGTCGACCGGAAGCTCTCGATCGTGAGGGATACTTACGCAGCACTTTACGCGGAGGCATCAGGTTCGCGTGGGGAACTCCTTGAGGTCGCGATCGTTGTGCTCATCGTGATCGAAATCGCGATTGCGCTTCTCCATCACACCGTCTGATCAGTGCAGGGACTCTAGGTGGTCACCCCAAGGGAAACAGGAGGAGGATCGTCGGCAAGATGCTGATTAGCGTTAGGAGCAGGTGTGTTTCGGTAGTTCCACGCCACGTTGTGGTTCGCCATGCTCTTCGGAGTGCCTGCGGGGATAATCTCGATGATTCCCAATCCCGGATAGGTGCCCATGTTGGGACCCTTCCACCATTTGCCGCAGACCGCCCCTCCCGTGATACAGGGAATGCCATTAAGTTCCTGGCGTTCGTTGACATGGACATGCCCCTGGAGAATCGCCACAACGGGACGATTCCGGAGCTTATCCATGACGACATTCGCGTTGAGGACACGGACACGCCCCGGAGTCGGCCCTAACAACGGACCGAAGGATCCCGCCACACCAGTGCGAAAGGGTATGTGCGTGCAGAGGATAATCGGCTCGTTTGGGGGAATGGTGGCGAGCTCACGGTCGAGCCAGGCCAGTTGGGCGGCATCGACCCAACCCCGATAGGGATCGGGCCCTCCCACGACCTTCACCGAATCAAGCATGAGGAAACGATATCCGTGCCAGGTGAAGGAACGGTAGGTGCGATCCAAGCCGAAATACTTGCGCCATCTCCAACGGGGATCACCCTGGGCGGGAGTCCCGTCGCTCTGGAGCGGTTCATAAAAATCATGATTTCCGATCAACGGCTCCAAGCGTGGCTTGATTTTCCTTAGGAAGGTGTCCGCCAACCCCCAGCGATGCTCCATGACTTTTCCGGATGATTGGAATCCCCCGTGCACGAAATCCCCTCCCCCGATGATGAGTTCGGGCTTGAGCGAGTTCATCAATTCCGCCGTGCTCTCCAACCATGCCGGGGCATCATGCTCGTCCATGGCGTGGCAGTCGGTCAGAAAGCCGATCCTGACCGGCTTGAGTCCCCGGGGAAGCTCCGTGGAACCAAGGATGCGGGGCAAAAAAATCTGGGAGGTCACGAACGCACCCAAGCCGGTGACAAAGTCACGGCGGTTCCAAACAGAGGAATTGCCGGTGGACATCTCAGGCACCAAGTCCGAGCCAGAACGATGGTTTCTGCTCGGGGGTACGCCGGTCGGTCGTGAGTCGTGATTCCATCATACCTGCCAATCGCACAAACGGCAGGCCGATCAAGAGATAAAGTGCGGCGACAACAATGCCGGTGCCGAAATAATCGAAGGTCTGCGTGGAAATCCGATTATAAGCTCCCGTGAGGTCGATGAGGGTGACGGCCGAGACAAGGGAGGAATCCTTCAGCAGGGAGATGAAGTCGTTGGTGACGGGAGGGAGTACAAGACGGAATGCCTGGGGAATGATCACGTGATGCAGTCCCTGCCGATGGGTCATTCCAAGCGCTCTGGCAGCCTCCATCTGCCCCTTGGGGATGGCGAGAAGCCCCGCACGATAGTTCTCGGCCTCATAGGCGGCATAGTTCAATCCCAGCCCAAGAAGCCCCGCGATAAACGGCTGCAGCTTGATACCGACATTGGGAAGTCCATAAAAAATAATGAAGAGCTGGATCAGGAGGGGAGTTCCCCTTATCACCTCGATATAGAGAGTCGCAAGTTGCCTGAAGGGAAAGGGTCCGTAGACCCTCATCAGGGCAAGCAGGAATCCCAGGATGATGGCGATCACCATGCCGAGGATGGAAATCTCAAGGGTCAGGATCGCCCCCTGGACCAGGATGGGCCAGTAGTTCAGGATGCGCTGAAAACGGGCAACAATCCCGCTTTGGGCCTCGAATTGCGCGGCAAAGGCGTTGTACTCCGTGTCAGGAAGGGAAGGGTCGGAGGATTGGTTGTAGACGGAAGCCATCAACGGGGTCCAGAGGCCCCATCGGGAAAGAATGTCCCGCATCTCGCCGGAATCGATCATCTCCCTGAGCGCCACATTGATCTGCTGAACGAGCTCGGGGCGGCTTCGTGAAATGGCGATGCCGTAGGTGATCTTGCCGAAGGGAGGCCCGGTGAACTCAAGTGACGGATTCGGCGCGCCGTAATACTTGGCGATCGGGAAATCGAGAAGCACCCCGTAGAGGCGGCCGCTCACCACATCATCATAGGCATGCACCTCGTCGGTGTAGGTCTTGACAATGACGTTGGGGGTAGACTGCAGCATCTTGAGGGCGGCCGTCTGGTCGATGGTCCCCACCTTGCGTCCAGAAAGTTCGGCCAAGGACTGCACCGGAGGCGTCCCTTTGGCCACCACGAGCTGTTCGTAGGTGGTGTAATAAGGATTGCTGAAGAGCACCTCCTGCCCCTTGTCGGCGGTGATCTCTATACCGCAGATCACGCAGTCATAGAGGCCGCGTCCGAGTCCGGGAATGAGTCCGTCCCAGCTGTTCTGAACCAACTTCGGCTCGCGCCCCATATGATGAGCAATCCCGCAGATGATCTCGTACTCGAATCCCGTCAGCCTGTTGTTCCTGTCGTAGAAGGAAAACGGGGCGTTGCTGGTGATCTGGGAGGCCCATCGCAGCAGCGGTGCGGAGCCAGATTCAGCATGCTTCTCCGCAGCCACAAGCAGCGAGGGAGCAACGCACAACAGCAGGGCCAGCAATCGAGTCTTCATCATAGAAAGCGGTGCAGGAAGCGACGGGTACGCTCGTCCTTCGGATTGGTGAAGATCTCATCCTCGTCGGAGATCTCCACGATCTCACCCGCCTCCATGTAGATGATGTAGTCGGAGGCATCCCGCGCGTAACGGATCTCATGGGTCACAACGATCTGGGTCATTCCCTCGGCATCGAGCGTCTTCATCACCGCCAGTACCTCATCGACAAGCATCGGATCTAGGGCGGAGGTCGGTTCGTCATAAAGCATGACCTTCGGATTCATCGCCAGGGCACGGGCGATGGCGGCCCGCTGCTGCTGCCCTCCGGAAAGCTGGGCGGGGAAACGCTTGGCAAACCCCGCCAGACCAACTTTCTCCAACTGCTTGAGACCATTGGCCTCGGCCACTTCGCGCGGTTCCCCGTTCACGACAAGCGGCGCAAGGATGACATTCTCGAGGATGGTTTTGTTGGGGAAGAGATTGAACTGCTGAAAGACCATGCCGACACGTTGACGAAGTTCGTGAGCCAGGTCATGAAACCTCGGGTCAAGCCGGGTCTCCCCTTCGGATCGACTCAGCGTGACCCCGGCCATGGAAATCGTCCCGGAATCCATGATCTCAAGGGCATTGAGACAGCGGAGAAGCGTCGACTTACCGCACCCGCTGGGACCGATGATGGAGACAAGATCACCCTCCTCCATATCGAAGCCGACACCCTTCAGAATCTGAACGTCGCCAAAGCTCTTGCGGAGGTCGCTGACATGGACAATCGAATCTTCGGACATGGGCAGTGATGTTGCGTTGAAATTGCTCCAGAAATCCAGAACAAGGTGGGGGGAAGAGGGTTACAGTTCCGTCACGAACTTCCTCAACGTTCCCCCAGAATGATGATAAAAACGCCTGACAAGAGCAGCACCCCCCCGATCATGGTGTAAAGGTTCAGCTGGTACTGCCTGAAGAAAATCCACGTGAAAAGAACCACAAAGAACGGGTAGGAAATCTCGATCAGTGAAGCCAGTGTCGGATTCTTGGCAGACATCGCCGCATAGGTCAGGTAGGCACCGAGTGCCCCGACACCGATGGAGAACAGGAACCACCCCATGTCGGAGCGCTCCAGATCTGCGTGTTTCCAGATATTGGGCAGCGTGCCTGAGGTGATCAGGGAGATCGAGGCGCCAAGGGTGCAGAAGAGGGAATATCCGAAGAAAAAGAGTAGTGGACTGAATCCCTTCCTGAGGATCTCCGAGCTTGCGGCATAACTCATGCCCCAGCAGATGGAGGCGGCAATGGCGTAGGTGATCCACATGGTGTCGTTGAGCGAACCTGAAGAATGGCACCGATCTTTCCATTCCTCAAACGGGAAGTCTCCGAACGACAGCGGCGCACCTTGCCTTTTTCATACGAACAGGGCAACGCTAACTGCATGGGAGTCGAAATCGAACGCAAGTTCCTCATCCGCGAGGGTTACGAAAACAAATGGTTGGGAGATGTGACCGGCACTCCTTACGTGCAGGGCTACCTTTCTAGGGAGCGAGGGCGCACCGTGCGGGTCAGGATCGCGGGTCAAAAAGCCTTCATCACCATCAAGGGGGAGGTGCGCGGCATTTCCCGTGCGGAATTCGAATATGCGATACCCGTCGAGGATGCCCGCGCGATGCTACCTCTATGCGACGGACCTCTGATTGAAAAAACGCGCCACCTCATTCCCCATGAGGGGAATGTCTGGGAAGTCGATGTCTTTCACGGAGAGAACCAGGGCCTGACCGTCGCGGAAATCGAACTCGCCGATGAGGGACAGGATGTTTCCCTACCAGAATGGGCGGGACGGGAGGTGACAGGAGACATCCGCTATTACAACTCCACCCTCTCGCGTCATCCCTTCTCGGAATGGAAAGCAGACGAGAAAAACGGCCTCTGAACGACGTCCTTTCCATTCTGTGACGAAATCGTCAAGTCGTTGGACTTTCACTCAACTTGGCTTAATTTTAGTGTCCAATAAAAATGAGTAACAAACTGTCCTTCGGTAACCGTATCGTACTTCTCGGCTTCGGCGCTGTTGCCCGATGCACTCTTCCCGTCCTTCTGAAGCATATCGAGGTGCCGCTGGACAACATCACGATCCTCGACTTCGACCCCAATGAGGAGGCTCTCAAGCCATGGACTTCGCAGGGAATCCATTTCCAAAACATCCGGATCACGCCCGAGAATCTTGCCACTGTTCTCGGCAAGCATCTCTCCAAGGGGGATCTCCTGATCGACCTGGCCTGGAACATCGATTGCTGCGAGATCGTCTCCTGGTGCCATGATCACGGCGTTCTGTACGTGAACACCTCGGTCGAACTCTGGGACCCCTACGAACACTCCAAGGGAGCGCATCCCACCGAACTGACCCTCTACTGGAGGCATATGAACCTGCGCCGCATGAAGGCGGCTTGGTCGGAACCGGGACCGACCGCCGTTCTTGAACACGGTGCCAACCCGGGTCTGATCAGCCACTTCACCAAACAGGCGCTGCTTGATATCGCCGCCCGCTGCCTTGAGGAAAAGAAATTCACGGGCGAGGCGGCCGAACGCATCGCCACGCATGCGCGCAACCAAAGCTTCAATCACCTCGCCCATGAACTGGGCGTTAAGGTCATCCATTGCAGCGAGCGAGACACTCAGATCACCAACAAGCCCAAGGAAGTGGACGAATTCGTCAACACCTGGAGCGTCGAGGGATTCCGCGAGGAAGGAACCACGACAGCGGAACTTGGCTGGGGAACCCATGAGAAGGAGTTGCCCCCTTTTGCGATCGAACACACGGACGGAACCAAGAGCCAGATCTGCCTGGCGCGCATGGGTATGAACACTTTTGTGAACAGCTGGGTTCCTCCCAACCACCGGATCGTCGGCATGGTGGTTCGACACGGCGAGGCCTTCAGCATTACGGAAAAACTGACGGTCCGAGACGGAGACAAGACCATCTACCGTCCGACCGTTCACTACGCCTACTGCCCCTGTGATTCAGCAATCGCCAGCCTTCACGAACTGCGGGGAACGGATTACCAACTCCAATCCAGGATCCGCATCATGACGGACGAAATTACCAGCGGCGCGGATATCCTAGGAGCATTCCTGATGGGGCATCCCCTCGGCGCCTGGTGGTGCGGTTCCGACATGTCGATCGAGGAATCCCGACGACTCGTCCCTCATCAGAACGCAACCACCATCCAGGTTGCGATCTCGGTGGTCGCCGCCTGCATGTACATGATCGAGAATCCGAACAAGGGAGTCCTCCTTCCTGACGACCTTCCCCACGAATACGTGCTCGGTATTGCCAAACCATGGCTGGGTGACTTCCTCTCCCTTCCCTCGGACTGGACACCGCTCAAGCATTACCAGAACGCCTTCCCTGGCTACAATGACCCGAAGCTTGATCACGAGGACCCCTGGCAATTCAAGAACTTCCTGATCAGCGACGGGGATTAACCCCGCTGACCTTGCGGTTCAACGGCTAGGTTCCCTACGAGAATGCATGCCGAAAAAAAATCCTTTCCTGCCCGGAAACGTCCCTCCAAGACTGCAAAAAGAGGGAAGGCACGCCTGCATCTCAAACGCGGGGTACCGATCGGCGAGGAGCTCAAGATCATTGCGCGTCTCCAACTGGAAACGGCACTCGTGGAACTTGCCGGCAACAATGTCTCCCCGGAGCCGATTCACGAGGCACGAACGGCAATCAAAAAAGTGCGGGCCGTGGTTCAACTCGCCTCTCCTGCCCTCGGAAGTGTCCGTCGTGACTTCATCACGGATCGACTCCATGAAGCCGGAATGCGACTCTCCCCACTCAGGGACTCCGAGGTGCAGGTGCAGACACTTGATTTCCTGCTCGAGGGAGATTCGCTGAAACCCGAGGAATTCTCCTCGATCAGGGCGGGCCTTGCCGATATCGCAAAGCAGCGCCGGGTGAATGATATCCGCCAGATCCCCCGGGTGATGGGATTCCTCGAAGAAGCCCTCCGCTCGGTCAAGGAGTGGCCTCTCGATCCCCTTCAGGGCAAGGATGTGCGGCGCCGTATCCGCCGCATCTACCGAAGGGGGCGCTCCTTGCTGGAATTCTGCAATGCAAGCAATGACCCTGATGACTTCCATACCTTCCGGAAAACAGTGAAGCAGCTCTGGTATGCCGTTCGCATCACCTCCCTTTTCTGGCCGGAACAGGGTGCGGATTTCATCACCGAGCTTGGCCTGATGGGGGAATTGGCGGGCAAGGAACGTGATTTCACCCTGCTTGCCGAGACGCTGCGTCAGGGCCCGTCCAACAAGGCGTCGCAGCGATTGATCTCGATCATCGGGGAGGAACTTCCCAAGTTGAGGATGGCCACGTTGACCGCGGCCTCGACATTCTACGAACCCAAGCCGAAGAATTTCGTCGAACCTCTCGAGCTCTGACTCAAGGCCATTTCCACACCCAGATAAACGATGATACCGACAGTCTCCCTTCCCCTCCCGATTCAAGGGCTCGACACGAAGCTGGAGCAGACGTTCGAGCAGGCCATCCAGATCGTCCGCCCCAACTTCCACATGGGGCTGGATCTTACCCTGGCGATTATCCCATTCCTGATCGCATTGCTGATCTTTCGTCAGAAAAGCAGACTCCCGTCACTGATCTGGTGGCCCTTGCTTTTGGTGATGCTCCTCTTCCTCCCCAATGCCCCGTATATCCTGACGGATGTCATCCACTTCGTCGCCAAGGTACGTGTCACCCCTCCCCTTCCGATCTGGGCGATGAGCCTTCTGCTCCTGGAGTATTTCCTCTATTTCCTAATCGGCATGGAGTGCTTCGTAATCCCGATGATGCTCTGGGGGCAGGCTCTCCGCAGGCACCATCGGGGATGGCTCATCATCCCGCTGGAACTGATAATCATTTCCCTTAGTGCCTTCGGCATTTACCTGGGCAGGGTTGACCGCCTTAACAGTTGGGATGTGGTCACCGATCCCCAGCACCTTCTCAGTCAGGCACTGCGCGATGCGCTGAATCCGAAGCCGGAGGAAATGACGCTGATCTTCTTTTGCTCGGTCCTGGTTGTTTTCTACCTGATCAAAATGATCAACAGTCTCATCGTGGGACTGCTGAGACACGAGTCGCAGCGCGCCGATTCCTAATGTAGCTTCCAGAACATGATCACCGTGATGATGAGTCCGATCGCGGTGATCATGTGGCGCACACCCCTCTGGGAAAGGCGTTGGGAATAGGTCGCTCCCACATAATAACCGATCACCGCGCCGACCGTCATGACGGCCATATGAGGCCAATTGATCAGTCCGCTGGCCGTGAACCAGACGGCGGCAACGAGATTGATCAGTGAGCCGAGGACATTCTTGAGGGTGTTCATCTGATGAATATCGGAGAACCCCATGAACCCAAGCGCCGCCAGCATCAGAATTCCTATTCCCGCCCCGAAGTAACCGCCATAGATGGAAACCACAAACTGGAAGGCCATGGCCAAGAAAAGATGCTTTCTTCCCCTTGGAGGGGGTGACCCCGAGGCACATTCTTGAGCGACCTCGCGCCTGACCACCCCCTGCACCATGAAAAGGAGTGTGGCGAAGAGAACCAGATACGGGACAAGACGCGCAAAGGTGCTTTGATTGCCGTGAGTCAGCAGAAAACTCCCAAGCCACCCACCCAGGATACTGACGGGAATAAAGGTGGTGAACCAAGGGCGAACCTCAGCCAAACGGCTTCGGAAGCTATACAAACTTCCCGAGGTGCCGAGCACCAACGAGAGCGTGCTGGTGGCGTTGGCAACAACCGGATTCATTCCGAAGAGAATCAGCACGGGGAACGTGATCAGTGTCCCACCGCCCGCCACGGCGTTGATTGCACCGGCGGCCATGGCGGCAAGCAGCAGTGAAATCATCTCTATCCAAGACATCCCACAGCACTAGCAGATCCACGGGAGGCATGGCGATCCGATAAGACTCTGGGACCGATCGAGAAATCTTCTTTTGCTCGGCTCCATCTCCGTCCATCGTTTCGCCCCTCGGACTAATCATTGTTAGTCTTATTTTTACTCACCATGCTGACAGCTTCCGGTCTTTCCAAATCCTATGGCGGGCGAGCCCTCTTCGAGGAGGCCTCGCTACAAATCAACCGTGGTGACCGGATCGGACTGATCGGAGCCAATGGGGCGGGTAAATCGACACTCTTCTCCCTGATCCTCAAGGAAGCCTCCCCGGATTCCGGAACCGTGGCCTTGGAACGAAATATCACGATCGGATTCCTTCCCCAGGAGAGTGCACCCTCGGGCGATGAGACCGTCCTGGAACTCTCGACAAACATTTCCCCGGAGATGGAGGAGGCCCAGCGCCGCATCAGGGAGCTTTCCGAAGAGGATCCCCTGCATCACGAGGGAGCTGCGCGTTTTGCCGAACTCGACGGTCATTCCCTTCAGGTTAAGGCAAAAAAAATCCTGAATGGGCTCGCCTTCCGCGAAGGGGATGTGAACAAGCCGGCCCGAACCTTGAGCGGTGGTTGGATCATGCGCGCCCATCTGGCGCGACTCCTTGTCATGGAGCCCGACATCCTGATGCTCGACGAACCGACCAATCACCTTGATCTCGAGTCACTCGGATGGTTCCAGAACTATCTCTCGAAATACTCCGGGGCGATTCTGGCCATCTCGCACGACCGTGAATTCCTGAATGCGATCTGCGTCGGCATCCTCGAGATCCGCAATCGGAAGCTCAACCGCTACCGCGGCAACTACGACGACTATCTCGGGCAGAAAGCTGCAAGGGAGGAGCAGCAGTGGGCGGCCTATAAGAACCAGCAGCGCGAAATCGCGGAACTCCAGCGCTTCATCGACCGCTTCCGTGCCAAGGCAAGCAAGGCTTCCCAGGCGCAGGATCGCATCAAGCAGCTCGCTCGCATGGAGCGGATCGAGGCTCCCGAGCGCGATGAGGCGACGGTGCACTTCTCTTTTCCCCAACCGAAACGCAGCGGGCAGCGAGTCATCACGCTGGAAGGGGTCAAACAGGCCTACGGCTCGCATGTCGTCTACGCAAAACTCGATCTGGAGGTGGAACGCGGACAGCGGACGGTGCTTGTGGGCCCCAACGGGGCGGGCAAATCCACCCTGCTGAAGATCCTCTCCGGAATGCTACCCCTGGAAGCAGGCACCGTGACTCCGGGTCACAATCTCTCGATCGGCTACTTTGCCCAGCACCGCACCGAAATGCTTGATGTGAAAAGAACGGTGCTGGCGGAGGCGATGGAGACGCAGACTCCTGTTCCGGAACTCACGGTGCGGACTATCCTGGGATCCTTTCTCTTCCGCGGGGATGATGTCTTCAAACCCGTGGGAGTGCTCAGCGGCGGGGAAAAAAGCCGCCTTGCCCTTGTGAAGCTGTTGCTGAATCCCCCCAACATGCTGCTGCTCGATGAGCCTACTACCCACCTTGACATGCCGAGCATCGATGCGCTGATCGGAGCGCTGAAGCAGTACGAAGGGACTCTCCTCTTTGTCAGTCACGATGTGCACTTCATCCGGGCCCTGGCCACCACCGTGCTCCATATCAGCGGTGGAAAACTCACCCCCTACGCCGGCGACTACCAGTACTACCTTGAAAAATCGGGGTCCCTCTCCGAGCGTTCCGCCCTGGTGGCGCCCGGTGACTATCGCCCCGAAGAGGCTTCACAGGGTGCAGGTGTTGCCGGTGACGTGGCTCCCCGCGCCAAGATGGGGCTGAAGGAAATCAAGGAACAGAGACGGGCCGAGGCCGAGGCTCGCAAAGCGGCCAACAAGGCAATCCGTGAGGCACAGGCGAGACTGAAAGCAACCGAAGAGGAGATCACATCCCTCGAAGCCCGCCAACGCGAACTGGTCCTGGAACTGGAAAGCTCGGGAGGAAAAGCCTTCGAACTCAACCGCGAACTTGCCGATCTTCAGGAGCGCCTCTTCAGCGTCATGGAGGAGTGGGAGCAGTTATCGGCTTCCCTTCCTGCCGGGGAAGAGGGAAAAGATCAGGACGTCGACGCCTGATATTATTGTGATGATTCTCCAATACCTCCAAGCACGCATCAGAAGCTTCGGCTACGCATTCAACGGGATAAAAGTCCTCATCCTGACCCAACCTCATGCGCAACTACACCTCATCGCCACTGTGGCCGTCCTCATAGCCGGGAAACTTGTTCATCTGAGACGGTGGGAATGGGGCGCCATCTTGGTCTGTATTGGCATGGTCTGGATGGCCGAGGCGCTGAACACGGCGATTGAGTTCCTGGCCGACGAGGTCTCCCTTGAGAAGAGGGAGCGGATCGGAAAAGCAAAGGATGTGGCCGCTGGCGGGGTCCTGATCACGGCGATCGTTGCAATCGCGATCGCCGTGTTGGTTTTCTGGAATCACCTCCGCTAGGAGGTTCCGCCCGGAAACAAGGCTATCGGACCTGTCCGGTCACATCCCCTTCCTGCGGAAATAGGCCACCTTCACGGGTTCGAGCGCCGAGAAGTTACCCTGCATATCTTTGATATGCATGAGAATCCACGGTTGGGCATAGTTGATGCCATTCTTGGTGAAGACCAAATCATCGGCGAGGTAGACAGCAGAGTGCACAACCTGCCCCAATGGGTTCACCAGAAGCACGAGATCACCGGCAACGCCCGGCTTGGCAACCTCGTAGTAGTTATTCTGGATGAACTGGCTGGCATAACCGTTGTCATTCATCCGGGGATCCGGGTTATCGCTAAAGAAATTGAGGGCTGTCCAATGGCAGTCGGGTAATTTCTGTCCATCGTTTTGCGGCGGTAGCGGTGAGGTGAAGAGTCTCTCACGCGCCAAGGAGGGGAGCAGATAGAGGATACTGAGAGATCCACCATTCGGTTCCCTTTTCTGCGCCTGAAGCAGCGGCATGAGATCCTTCAAGAGGACGCCATGCATCGAAAGAGCCCAGTAGTTGAGCGGTTTGTCGATATCGCTCTCGGGGCGAATCAGGAGACGTGCCAGCACGGCATTCTGTCCGGTAAGCACCTGCAAGAAGGCGAGGCGCCGTTGGTCGGAGTCCAAGGCTTTTAGAACCACCTCGGGATCGCTGAAATAGGTGAAGCCGTTGCGTTGATAGCAGAGCTTTTTGACAAGCGAGATTCCCTTGTAACCAAATTCTTTATGCCCGCTGAAAAGCTCATCCACATTTCCTTCGGGAATGAAATAAGGAGTATTCTGAAAGCGGTTTGACTGATTCTGCGACAGCGCCAGATAGAGCTTGGAACGGGTCTCGGGGGTCAGGGAGAGGATCGTATCGGGATCCGGTTGGAGCACGAAGATCGCACCTGTTCCGCTCATCCGCGACTGAAGGAGCCTTTTGGCCTGATCCTCGGAACAACCACTCGCAATCATGAGGTCATGAACGGCTTGCTCCGTCAGGGTTCCAAAGCTCCAGAAAGGACCCTTCTCTGTGGTTTTTTCAAATCCGACATACTCGAGAGGCTGCTCCAAGCGGATATCCCATTCCTGAAGATCTCCCCAGGCTCCGGAAACAAGTTTTGCCCTATCTCCGCGAAGGTAATGCTCCACACGGAGATCAATCCAATGAGTTGCCAAGACAACCGCCACCAACACTATCAGCCAGAAAACAACCTGACGCTTCCTGGAAGCAACCCATGAAGTCCAGGGTGATTTAGGGTGGGTGACTAAGAGATTATTGGACTCGGGTGGAAGGGATACATTCACAGCATGAACCGATTGTGGGACGATGCTGGGGGGCTGGCAGACCAAAAGATCGGTATCTGTACTATAAATAAAACCATCGATCTTTCGATCGAAAACATGAAGAGCTTTCCGGTTGACCATCTAGGTGAGCTTCAGCAATCTAATGAGAGACCAAGGTGAGGTGGCTGAGTGGTCGAAAGCAGCGCTTTGCTAAAGCGCCGTACTCCAAAAGGGTACCGAGGGTTCGAATCCCTCCCTCACCGCCATTCAACACCATTGAATGGCGTGATCCAAAAGAATGAGAACCTTGGTTCGACTGGAATGCCGCGATGAGTGGCAATCCGACAAGAGCGAAGCCACTTTCCAGAGCCCGTGCAATGCACGGGATAATCCCTCCCCATCGAGGGATTGATTGTCCCGAAAGAAGAAGGGATACTTTCAGACTCATGATCAAGGGATTTTCAAAAGCCTCCGTCACGGTCTCCGTTCCCGGAACGACGGCAAATATTGGACCCGGATTTGATTCCTTCGGTCTCGCCCTGGATGTCTCCAATCTCGTCACTATCACCACGGAGAGGAACACGGTCTCTTTGCCTCCCATGGTGGAGTCTACAGGTAGAAGCTTTTTTGCAGGTAGCGGTCTCACTCCCATTCCTTTTTCATGGAAAATCAAGGGCACTGTTCCACAGGCACGAGGATTGGGAAGCAGCGTCACCGTCCGCCTCGGCACTCTGATGGGGCTGAATGCGCTCTGTGGCAACCCACTCTCCAGGAACGGGATCTTCCGCCTCTGTGCGGAACTGGAAGGTCATCCTGATAACGCGGCACCCGCCATGTTCGGAGGCTTCACGATTGCACGATCCCATCTCAACCCACTCCGCTATGCGGTCTCTGATAAAGTCCGCTTTGTCCTGCTTATTCCCGATTTTGAAGTCTCCACGCCCCAAGCGCGCAAGGTGATGCCTAAATCAATCAGCATCCCCGATGCCGCCGCAAACGCCGCCGATGCGGCGGTCGTGGCGGTGGCCTTCGCGACAAAGAAGTATGATCTTCTCCGCGGTGCCTTGGGAGACCGTCTCCACCAACCCTATCGCGCCAAACTCGTCCCATTTCTTGACGATGTGATCACTGCCGGGGAAAAGGCCGGGGCAATCGGGGGATGGCTGAGCGGATCGGGATCGACCATCTGCTGTCTTGCTCCCGATGCGGCAAGCGCTGCAACGATTGCCACGGCCATGAAAAAGTCTTCCTCCAAGGGTTCCAAGACGATCATCAGTGCCGCGGACAATGGCGGAGCCAAGCTCCTGAAATCGTGATGGCCTGATGCGGAGGTTTCTCGACAGCCTCGAGCAGTTTGCAGTCGACGTCATCCTGGAGCGACGTGCCGGCAAGAGGGCTGGCCTTCTCCGGTTCGTGCTGCATGGCCTCTCGTACTTGTACCTGGCAATCGTCGCCCTGAGACTCCGGTTTTTCTCCTCCAATCTCTTCCACCGACACCAGATCGGATGCCCGGTGGTGAGCATCGGCAACCTGACCGTGGGAGGAACCGGCAAGACACCCGTGGTCGAAAAACTGGCTCGGGAACTCTCCCTGCAGGGAAGGAAAGTTGCGATCCTAAGCCGGGGATACAAAAGCACCCGACGGGCAGTCACCGGTGCCACCCCCTCCCCTGTTCGCATTGTCTCGGAGGGAGGAGCCCTCCTCCTGGATTCCAAGAATGCGGGTGACGAGCCCTTCATGCTGGCAAAAAATCTTCGCGGGGTGGCTGTTGTTGTCGACAAGGACCGCGTCGGTTGCGGGCGTCATGCCATCTCTAAGATCGGCAGCGACCTTCTCATCCTCGACGATGGTCTCCAGTATCTGCGACTTCACAGGCGCTTCGATCTTGTCCTGATCGACCGTGAGGCCCCCTTCGGCAACGAATATCTGCTCCCGCGCGGCACCTTGCGCGAACCCCCCGCCCACCTGCGCCGCGCCACCCATATCCTCATCACCAAATGCGACGGAAGCGACCTCTCCGAACTCCACCGGCGCATCAGGACATACAATCGCACGGCCCCGATCATCGAGTGCCGCCATCGTCCGGTGGAACTTCAGGACTTCTCCACCGGGGAACAACTTCCGCTGGAAAGCCTCCAGGGACTGAAGGCCGGCTCTCTCTCCGCCATCGCCTCCCCGGAGAGCTTCGAACAGGGACTTCGCCGCCTCGGCGTCTCCTTGGAGCTCACCCAGAGCTTTGCGGATCATCACCGCTATTCCAAGAAGGAGCTAGACCGCTTCATCAAGCGCTGCGTGCGGCGCGGAGTCTCCTGCATCCTCACCACGGAGAAGGATGCCGTGCGCATGCCGCGCCTGCTCAATCAGGAAATTCCGATACGTTACCTCAGGATCGAGATTGAGATCCTCAAGGGACAGGAGCATTGGGACACCATGATCCGACAACTGATCCACCCCCTGCACCCGATCATCGAGGATTCCGAAACCCGCGGGGAGGAACTGCGTCAGACTGTAGCGTCCTGAGAGCCTTCTGGTTTGCTGGCAACCACCGGCACCATCACGGCATCACTCATGCCGTGAAGGATCTTTTTATCGGCAGGACAAACCGTGGCAAGCACTCCTCCCAGCTTGGCCTTTCCCCCACTCACGAAGAAATAAGGACTGAGGCGCGTGCGGCCCTTCATCACACTCACGCTCCCATCCCCTTGATAAAGCGGTTGCTCGGTCAGGATGGAGTGACGATAGACCTGCAGGATGTGGGGATGCTCGGGAAACTCCCTCAGCGCGCTTTCGATGGCGGACTCCCATTCGACGCGGGAAAGATCAGAGCCCAACGAGACTCCCCGTGCTCCCCAGGCCCGACCATCAAACCCGCTGATCTTGATAATCAGATCACGGCTTTTCTGACTAAAAGCTCCCAACTCCCTCCAATCCTGAATCTCAAGTCGGGGATAGACGGCATTCGGCGGAAGCGGGCTGGGATCAAGAATCCAAGTGTAAGGAAACCACCTCTGCAGGGATTGCATCCCGCGCTCGCCAAGCTGGCGTAACCAGAATTCACGTAGTGGAGGCATCCAAAAAAGAGCCATCCAGAGTTTCTCCTCAAGCTGCGCCTTGGGAGGAGGGGTGACGAAGACTCTTCCCTCGATGGCATCCTTAAAGAGCCCTTCGGCGCATGGCACATTCGGAAGATCGAACATCTCGAAGAAACGGTAGACATTCCCGCTCCACTCCTGGCGCGCGGAGGCATCTGCCACACGCCAGTCGGCACTCCCTTTTGATTGGGAAAGCCGGGATGCAAGCCACTCCATCTCGGGGAGATAGGTTGCCGCCTCCTCGGAAACGACGATCTCACCCCCAGGAAGTACCGAAGAAAAACCCGTAAACATCCCCTCAGCTCCTCCAAGCACCTCAAATCCGTGGGCGGCATAGGTCTCATTCAGCCATGCGGTCAGGCCGATACCGCCCGGAATCTGATCAAGCTCACAAATGGAGAACCCCTCTTCGGTGAGAATAAGATCGGGGCGGATCACCCTGGCGATCTGCCCACGGAACGCGGGATTCCTCCCCAACTCCACGACTTCACTCGGCTTGCCTCGATCCAACAGTTCGGCAATCCAGGCAGGCTGACGACCATCGGCACTCTGCCGGTAGAGAAGATCACATGCTTCGGCAAACTGAAGGAGGCGGTGCCCCATTGATTCCAACTCGCGGGCGAGTTTTGAATCAAGGCGATAGGGTGACGGAGCCCAGTTCCATTCCTTGCCGGCAAACAACTCTCCTGCCGGGATACGACGGCGGAGTTCCTCAAGCGGGACGGAAGAAAGTGTCACGAAATCAGGAGAGCAGGTTCCGCAGTGCCTCGCGCACGACATCCTCGGCGGAGGAATCGGCCGAGAGTTTCGGCATCACGGCCTTCACCGCCTTATGGGCATCAACCTGCTTGTATCCCAGGGAGATGAGGGCCAGCACGGCATCGTGGAGATGGCGCTCGATGCCGGCAGGTGCGTTTTCACGGCTTGCCGCCTCCCACTCGGCAGCCACTCCGAGCTTGTCCTTGAGTTCGAGGACAACACGTTCGGCGGTCTTCTTGCCGACACCGGAAATTTTGGAGATGGCAGCGATGTCGGAGGTGACCACAGCCGACTTGAACTGACCGACTTCCATGCCGCTCAGGATCGCAAGGGCCAACTTGGGCCCGACACCCGAGACGTGCGCCATGAGCAACCGGAAGAGGTCGCGCTCCTCGCTGGAGGAAAAACCATAGAGGATCTGGGCATCTTCGCGCACGTGGTGATGGGTCAGCACCCTGACCTTCACTCCGGGACTGGAGAACTTGTTGTAACTGGAGAGCGGAATGAGAATCTGGTAGCCGACGCCGCCGGCATTGACGACGATCTGGTTCGGAAGCACATCTTCCAGCATCCCTTCGACAAAAGTGATCATGAGACCTATTTTTCTACCTGCCTTGGACGGGAAAGACCAGCGGTTGTCGCTGATGCTCAGGATTCCCAATCCCGCGATCGCCCTGTTCCTGCTTCTAGTAGCGAGTGCTCCGGTGCATGGCGGCGAGGAGAAGGGGAAGGCGGCACTTGTCTTTGGGGGATCCTTTGAGCATCCGCCTATCCAACGCTTCCTGCCGGGATCAAAAAGAACCATCCTTTTTCCCGCGCGTGTCGGAAAGGCAAACGACGTGACCCCGATCGCAAAAGGAATGTCACCGGCAGGTTGGGACCGTTTCCTGAAGAACTCACAAGAGAGCACTTCCCTGCTGATGGCGACGCTCAATCCGATGATGGTTCGCGATAATCACGGGGTGATCCAGTCCGCGGTGATCTCCTCGGACAATCCGGAAACAGCCACCTGTATCCTGACACCGGGATTTCTGAGGCGTTTCAGCGCAGTCTTCGGACCCGAGTTGATCGTGGCCATCCCCTCACGGACAAAAATCTATGTCTTTCCCAAGCTGGCCAACAGGATTCCCGAGATGATCCAGACCATCCACGATGATTACCTCATCACTCCGCAACCGGTCTCAAACGAGCTCTTCGAACTTTCCAAAAAAGGCCTGCGCACGATCGGGACGGTTGATCCCAACGATCAGTGACCGAAAGGATCAGACAGCCTCCGCCAACAACGCCTGCTCGGGCGTGGGCTCATCCTCGCCGCGTCGGGCCCTCTCGACACGCTCCAGATAATGGTCGAGGACACGATCGGGAATGCCCGGAATCCGTGCGGAGGCAAAGGCCTTGATAGCCTCCTCCCACTTGCGCTCACGGAAGAGAATAACCCCTTTCCAGAACTGGTCACGGCTTCGCTCACGCTCGGGAGAGAGTGAGTTTTTGGGAGCTAGGAACTCATAGAGTTCCACTCGGCGGCGACTGCCTGCGCGTTGAAGAAGATCAATGGGGCGCCCCTCGATGGTCTCGGAAGCCATCTCATAGGATACGGGACCGCTCAGAATCCGGCACCCATACTGGGCACAGGCTGCCGAGAGATGACGGGCAAAATCGACCACCGGACCCGAAACGCTGTAGCGACCCAATCTGGCTCCCCCGTACGCGGCCGCGATCATCGGACCCGAGTTGACCCCGATGCGAAAATCAAGACGCTGCTGCCAGCGATTGTCACATTCACGGTTCAGATCCTCGAGGCGGGTCACCAGATCGATGGCGGCTCGGGCAGCCTTTGCCGCGTGGTTGAGAACTCCGTGAGGGGGAAGCGGCACACCGAAAACCACCCGCATGCTTTCGCCGGAGCATTCGTCCAGATAACCGCCTACATCGACCAGAAAGTCCGAAGCCGTGCGCAGGTAGAGATTCATGAGGGCGACGTAGTCCGCGGGCTTCAGGACCTCCATCAACTCGACATGATTATGGACGGTGCACACCAGGACGGAGGCCTCATGCATCTCGCCGGGGAAATCAACGGGCAAATCCCCGTCGACAAGCTTCCGGAATATCTCCGGTCGCAGACGCTGTCCAAAGAGACGCCTCAGCACGGGCTCCCTGGATCCCGCCTCGGTCTTCCGAAAGAGGGAAATCGCGACCAGCGAGACAAGGATGACGCCGATACCGGGCGCGGGGTTGAGGAACGATCCGTACAGGGAGGAGACCAATGATCCAGCCAGAAGAAGCAGGATGGCCGCGAGGGCCAGAAGCAGCATTTCGCGGAAAGTGGATGCAAGCCCAACCCAGAGGGATGCAGGGATCAGAAAACCAATGAGCAGGAAGGAAAACAACGCGGAGGAGTTCTTCAACGAGGAGGCATGAATCAGGTTCTGCCATGCGGTGCCGGCACCTCCAAAAGCGTGCACGACTTGCAGAAAAGCCACGGCTATTACCGTGGCAACCAACAGGAGGAGGAAGGATTTGATCAGTCTCATGTCAGACAAGTCGAAGTGAGGGAGACGGATGAGTGCTCAAGGTTTGTAAGGTTTTCAGCAAGATCACGGGGAATCAAGGGAAACGCAACAAGGTCAGCCCCCACCAAAAAATTTTCCCAGTAGTTTCGTGAGGCCCCGAGTGGATGAGGAACGTCTATCTTCCTCGAGAAGGCCCAGAATCTTGGTCATTGAGGACTTTGCATCCGCCAGGGAGGCAAAACGTTTTTCCGGATCGGGGTGGGTCATACGGGCCAGAAGGCGCTTTGTGGGGGGAGAGGCAATGATTCCGGATAGTGGAATCGGCTGCTCTTTTAGGCTCCGCAACTCCCCGATATGGCGTCCTTCGGTAAGGTAAGGGGGTGCCGTGCTGATGGCATGAAAAAGGCAACAGCCGAGTCCATACAGATCGGATCTAAAATCACCGGCAGCCCCGGCAAGAACCTCGGGAGCGACGTAATCGGGTGTCGCGAGAAGATGGGCTTGCTCCACCTGCTCGGACATGTTGGCGCGAGCGAGACCGAAATCCCCCAATTTGGCGCGCCCCTCACCCGTGAAAAGGATGTTTGCCGGTTTGAGATCCCGGTGGACAACACCGTGCCACTGCGCCGCCTCCAACGCAGAAAGAATTTCAATGCCAACCTTAAGAACTGCTTCCTCAGAAAGGCGGTTTCTAGCCGATGCAGAGGAATCTATCCGTTCATGCAGCGATCCCCCCTCCATGAACTCCATCACCAGTCGGGCACCGGACATGTCCTCTTCCAGATGAAGAACCTGCACCACCCCCGGATGATCAACCATTCTGGCGAAGGTAGCCTCATTCCTGAGCAAGAGGAGGTGTTCGTGATACTCGGAAGCCGTGGGTTCCAGGACTTTCAAGGCTACATCATGGTAACCGGTTCCAGATTCCTGATCCGCGACGCGTGCCCGAAAAACCCGCCCGCTTCCACCCTGTCCCGCGATTTCCAGAAGTTCATATCGGCCGATTTTCTTTCTGACCCGTACCTCGGCCCGGCAATTCGGACAGCGTACAAGTGAGAAGAGTGGCTCTTTTGCCGTATCCAACAGAACCCCGCAGGAGGAACAAAGTTCCTCCGATGACTCAGGGGCATTTGGCGACATCCATTGACCCTAACGGCGGAAACCAGCATTCTTCAAGCGGTCCGGTTCGGGAAACATGCCCGGACACAGACCAAACTTTCCATGAACCAGCCCACCGTCCACGAAATCACGGCATCCGACGAGGATAGCCGCCAGCGGGTCGACATGGTTCTGGTCCGGCATCTGCCTCACCTTTCCCGTTCCAAGATCCAATCCCTTGTCAAATCGGGACGGGTTACCCTTCGCGGGGAGCCGGTCAAAAACAACGAGGAAGTGAAGTCAGGGGATCTCTTCCGGGTGGAGGAGGAACCGCCGAAGCCGCCGACGGGGGCACGTCCGGAGGATATCCCCCTGGAGATTCTTCATGAGGATGACGATCTGCTGGTGGTGAACAAACCGGCCGGCATGGTCGTCCACATCGGCGCGGGTCACGAGGAGGGAACCCTTGTGAACGCACTCCTGCATCACGGAGCCTCGCTCTCCTCGGGTTCCGAGGAACATCGGCCCGGCATCGTTCACCGTCTCGACAAGGAAACCAGCGGGTGCATCGTGGTCGCCAAGAATGATCAAACCCACGCGGCTCTCTCACGAGCCTTTGCCGACCGCCTGGTGAAGAAAACCTATCTGGCCATCATCAGGGGGCGCCCACGCCACGCCAAGGGAACCATTGATCTGGCGATCGGACGCCACCCGGTCCAGAGGCAGAAGATGACTCCTCGCCGCGCCCCATCGGGACGAGATGCGGTGACCGACTACGAGCTTCTCTCCACGCGGGATGGTTGGACGCTCATTGCGTGCATGCCACGTACCGGACGAACCCACCAGATCCGCGTCCATCTCCAGAGCCTCGGTCACCCGATCGCCGGAGACCCACTCTACGGGAAACGCGACCGCTTCGAGAGACACCTCCTGCATGCGTGGAAACTTGAATTCCTTCATCCCACAACCGGCACCCCTTTGATTCTCGAAGCTCCGCTGCCACCCGATTTTGGACTCGTTCCGCTGCCGGCTTCAAAGCCATCATCCCGGGCATGAGTTCCGAATCCGATGGTTTTCAGGGAGCCCTGGATGCAGCGCTGCCAATCCTTCAATCCATGAAAAAGAATCTCCGGGGAATGCCCAAGGCGAGCCGCTCAAGCCTCGACAAGCTGAAAGCCTCGCTTCCACCATCGTTTGAAAATCCCCCTGCGCCCGTTACAAAAACAAGCGCGTCACCTAAAGCACCGCTTTCATCTTCATCGGGAACCGATGACGGGCGCCTTGCCGAGTTGGAAGCTCTCAAAAAAAAGATCCTCTCCTGCACGCTCTGCCCCCATCTGGTAACCAACCGGACGCAGGTGGTTTACGGGGTCGGCAATCCTTTCGCCGAACTGCTCTTCGTCGGCGAGGCGCCGGGTGAGGAGGAGGATTTGAAAGGGGAACCATTCATCGGGAAGGCCGGCCAACTCCTGACCAAGATCATCGGCGCCATGGAATACACCCGCGAGGAGATCTTCATCGCAAATGTCCTGAAGTGCCGCCCCGATATGCCCGCAGGAGAGGCCGGAAACCGGAAGCCGAAGCCCGCCGAGATGGCGACCTGCCTTCCCTGGCTGACCAAGCAGATCGAACTCATCAAACCCAAGGTCATTGTCGCTCTTGGCCTCACCGCCGTTGAAGGACTCCTGGGGGAACCCCGCACCATGCGTGATGTCCGGGGTACCTGGCTCGACTATCACGGCGTGCCGCTGATGCCGACCTATCATCCCGCCTACCTGCTCAGGAATCAGACCTTGGCGGAGAAACGCAAGGTTTGGGAGGACATGCTTCTTGTTCTTGAAAAACTCGGACGCCCAATCAGCGAAAAACAGCGCGGCTACTTTCTAGAGAAGACCTAGGAACTTTTCCGCTATCTGATCGGTGCACGAGGAACGTCGCAAAGAGGCCCACGAGGCCACCATGAACAAGTCTCCCCGCCCACACTCGTGCGGAGCTTTACCCGAGAGAGTCCTGCGAACTGCGTTCCATTGGTTGGTTATCACAGGATTCAGGATCCTCTATATGGCGACTTGCAGGGTACAAGTTGTCGAACTCGCTCCCGTTCCCCGCAAGGGAGCGCTGATCATGGCATGCAACCACATCAGCCACTTCGATCCCCCTATCATCAGCGGATTCTTTCCACGCCGGATCGACTGGCTGGCGATGAAGGAACTCTTCAGTTCAGGGTGGTCGCAACGCGCCTATACATTGTTGAACTGCATTCCGGTAGACCGCGGCGGAGCAGATCGCAACGCCTTGCGCCATGCGCTTCATCGGTTGCAGGACGATCGGGTGATCGGCATCTTTCCGGAGGGGGGCATCAGGGCCGGTGAATGGTCGATTCTGAACGGAGCAGAAATGAAGGCCGGTCTTGCGGCCCTTAGCATCCACTCAGGGACTCCTGTCATTCCCTGTGTGATCCTCGGGAGTGACCGACTCTACAAACCGGAGAACTGGCTCCGTCGAACCACGCTCCTTTTCATCATTGGTGATGCCATTGAGCCGCCAAAAGAGGATGCCAATCAACCTGGCGCGCGGGAGCGATTTGCAGAGGATCTCAAGAAGGCCTTTGCGAGGATGAAGGAGGAGGCTGTCTTCCGTTTCGGACTAACCGAAGAGGACCTCCCAAAGACGCCCCAGGCAAGGAAAGGCATTCATCCATGATTTCGTTGTTCCATCGCACAGCCCATGCAGGGATGGATGTCATGATGTGTGCCCTCATGAATACCGCCCAATGGCGACTTCGTCACCACGCAGTCACCAGAGAGCGTCTTGAAGAATATCTGCTGGAATGCGAGCGGCACGACCATCGGAGCTATTACGCATCACCTGAAGAAGACCGGACATTGCCATCCCCGGAATGGAGGCGTGACGGCAAACACCTCACATGGAACACGCCGACACCGGGACACCATCCCGAGAATAACAGGGCGCGGGCGCATCTCTACGAAACTTCCAATCCAGCCGGTGCCCCGACACTAATCCTGCTGCATGCACTGATGTCGGCCAACGATTTCGGCTATCGACGTATCGCTACCCGATTTAATCAAAAGGGATGGAATGTCCTTTTTCCTCATTTGCCATACCACTACAGCCGCAAACCGAAAGGCTACGCCAACGGGGCCCTGACCATCACGTCAGACCTGATCAGGAATGCCGAGACCCTGAGACAATCGATTATCGAACTCCGTCAACTCATCGCATGGTCCCGGAATCGTGGTTCACGCAAAATCGCCCTGCTGGCAACCAGTTACGGTGCCTGGGTGGCTTCCATAACCCTCTCCTTGGAAAAAACCGATTTTTCCATTCTGTTACAACCCGTCTCCGATGTGAATCACGCCACCTTTCAGAGTCCGGCAAGTCGCGCGATGGCCTTATATCTGAAACGTAATGGCATTGATTCGTATTCTCTCGACCGTCATGCACACCTGAGCTCACCATCTCGACTCACCCCCCTCACCCCACCGGACCGCATCACGATTATTGGCGGAAAATATGACCGACTTTCCCCTTCAGAATCACTTAAGTCACTCTGTGCTTCCTGGGGTGGCGCACGATACAGAGAGGTTAAACAGGGGCATTTTGGTTATGGTGCCATGCAGTGCGCTCTCCAAGAGTCGGAAGAGTACATGAAGTCCCCTTAAACACCGTTGATGACCGGATTACTCTAATGAATAGTCAACCAAAAACCATTCTTGTCACCATTGGCCCGACTCAGGAACCGCTCGATGCCATGAGGCTGATCAGCAACCGATCAAGCGGTGAACTCGCCACCATGCTGGCGCTTAAATTGATTGAATCCGGACATCAAGTGATTGCCCTTCGGGGTGCAGGGGCAACTGCCGGTCAGGGCGAGTTAATAGAGAAATGCGAACGAGTCATTCCATTCGGCACCACTGATGAATTGAAAAGCGCCTTGGAAACCTTGGCGACCTCAACACTCACCGTTGACGGTGTCTGCCATGCAGCGGCAGTGAGTGATTTTTTTCTACCTTCCGGAGGTTCTGGAAAAATCCCGACATCCAGCGGCTCCCTCACCCTGACCTTGGAACCGACCCCAAAAATTCTCCCCATGATGCGAGGATGGTTTCCATCCGCAACGATCATCGGATGGAAATTCGAGGCAACCGGAGATCGTGAATCGGCATTGGCCGCAGGAAGGAATCAACTGCACCGCTGCAAGACCGATGCCTGTGTCGTGAACGGACCCTCCTATGGCGAGGGGTTCGGAGTCCTCGATAACTCCGGTCTGTGCGATCACCTACCCGATCGAGTCTCGCTTTGCGGATATTTGTCAGACCGGATTGCGGTTTCATTTTAATTTTGACGGCACTTGCCTCCCGGCAAGCAGCACCGCTTTTCGGGTCCTGCTTGGCAGACTCCCAAGCGCCGCTTTCCAGCGGCTTGTTTCTCCTTTCTTAAAATTATTGTGCCCCCTAGACTCCGCGCACTAATGAGCGAAGACCTGAATCCCTACATCGAGGCCGGCAAGATCACAGCTGCTGCAGCCGAAGCCCTCTCGAAACTCTCACCCGGTGCCTTCTGCACCCATCGAAGCTGGGGATTTGGAAAGATTGCTGGTTGGGAACTGATCACAGGACAGATCACGATCGATTTCGGGACCAAGAAGGCGCATCCGATGCAGCTCCAGTACGCGGCAGAAACCCTTACCCATATTCCTTCGGAACATATTCTTGCGCGCGCTGCAACCGATGCCGCAGCCGTTCGCGAACAGGCATCCTCCGATCCTGTCGGACTTGTGCGCTCTATCCTTGCCGATCACGGAGGAAAGGCGACGGCCGATGAAATCTCAGCCACCCTGGTGCCGGCGGTCTTTGATGCCGCCGGTTTCAAGAAGTGGCTCGACGCTGCCAAGAAGAAACTCAAGAGTGACGGTCACTTCCAGATTCCCGCCAAGAAAGGGGATCCGTTCATCCTCCAGGAAACAGCGCAGAATCCGCACGAACGCCTGATGGAGCAGTTCCGATCGGCACGTCATCCAAAGGATCAGGTCTCAGCCCTCGATACAGCGATGAAATCACTCAATGACTTCGCTAAAGAAATCGAGGAACTCCGCTCACTGGCTTCCGAAGTCGAGGAAGCAGCTAAACGCGGCGGAAGGATCCATGCCGCCAAGGCGATCGAACTCCTCATCATCCGGGACGAGATTTGCGCGCGTCATGAATCACTGAAGCCGGGACCCGATGCGGCCAGCGTTGCCGCCTTTCTTGCCGATTCGCCGGCCAAACTCACGGAAATCTTCGGCGAGATTCCCGCCGCCAAATATGCCCGTGTCCTCGAGGCGTTCCCCGCGGCATTCCCGGAAAACTGGGAGGAGCGCTCCCTCAAGCTCCTGCGCACCTCCGAACCCCGCCTGAGCGGCGAGGTTTTCAAACTTTTCGTGGCCCAGGGAAAACGCGATGCCTTCGCCGATCATACGCGGAAGCTCATCAGGGAGCGCTCCGCCAGCTCCGACTTCGTTCTCTGGCTCTGCAAGGACCGCTCCAAGACTCTTCCCGAACTCATCGACGAGGAACTGTTCGCCGCCATCCTTGCCGCCATGGAGGCCGATCTCCATGCGGACATCAAGAGCAAGCGACTCGAGGAGTTCCTGTTCGAAGACCGGGATCTCGTCGCCGATCTTCTGGGCAAGGCCGAACGGGATTCCGCTCGTCAGGCAATCCGCAAGATCATGCTGAGTCCCGTCTTCGCCGATCTCAATCGCCGTTCGCTCCTGGCCCGCGTGCTGAAAGTCCACCCAGAGCTGGAATCTCTGGTCACCGGAGAGCAGGAAGCGCCGGCGGAGCGTGCCGAAAGCCTCGTAGTCTCATGGGCCAGCCTGCAGCGTCGCAAGGAGGAACTCGAGCATATCGAGAAAGTGCTGATCCCGCAGAATATCCGCGACATTGCCACGGCCCGCTCCTACGGAGATTTGCGCGAAAACTTCGAGTTCAAGTCGGCCAAGGAACAGCAGGCCGTGCTCAATAGACAGAAAGGTGAATTGGAGCTGATGCTCAATAACGCCCGCGGCACAAACTTCGACAACGTCGATACCTCCGCAGTTTCCATCGGTTCGGTGGTCTCCGTCGAACCCTCCGAGGGTGGCAGCTCCGAGACTTACAGCATTCTAGGAGCTTGGGATGGCGTTCCCGAAAAGGGATGGGTCTCCTACCAGGCCTTGATCGGAAAAGCCCTGCTGGGCAAGAAAGTCGGCGACGTGCTTGACCTGCCGGCCGACAAGGGAAGTCGCTCGATGAAGATCGTGAAGATTGAAGCTTTCACCGATGTGGCGGCGCTTGGCTCGACGGAGGGCACCACCTCCTAGCATCTCGGGCATGACAGTTGCTTTCATTTTAACACCAACCCTAACTTCCTAATAAAACCATGAACGACACGACCATCACAGCAATCCACGCCCGTGAGATCCTTGACTCCCGGGGCAATCCCACCCTTGAAGCCGACGTCCATCTGGCAGGTGGCTCCATTGGTCGTGCCGCCGTTCCGAGCGGGGCCTCGACCGGCGAGCATGAGGCTGTCGAACTGCGTGACGGTGTGAAAGGTCGCTATCTCGGCAAGGGTGTCAGCAAAGCCGTCGCCAATGTCATCAATCACATCGCTCCCGAACTCGTCGGCTACAATGCCCTCGATCAAATCACCATCGACACGGTGATGAGGGAGCTAGATGGAACTCCGACCAAGAAGAAGCTCGGAGCCAATGCAATCCTAGGCGTCTCCATGGCTGTTGCCAGGGCTGCCGCGGCACAACTCGGTCTCCCCCTCTACAAATACTTGGGCGGCCCCAATGCCAAGGTGCTTCCCGTTCCGATGATGAATATCCTGAATGGCGGCGCCCATTCGGACGCGCCGATTGATTTTCAGGAATTCATGATCATTCCAAAGGGACTGCCGACTTTCTCCGAAGCGCTTCGTGCCGGCACTGAGGTCTTCCATGCACTCAAGGGTGTGCTCAAGGATCGCGGTCTCTCCACGGCGATCGGGGATGAAGGTGGTTTTGCCCCCAAGCTCAAGGGAGCCGAGGATGCGCTTGATTCCATCTCCATTGCCGTTGAAAAAGCCGGCTATAAACTCGGAACGCAGATTGCTATCGGACTCGATGTCGCTTCCAGCGAATTCTACGACGCCGCCAAGAAGCAGTATGTCTTTAAAAAGTCCGATAACAGCCGCCGGAACGGTGCCGAATTGGTCTCCTACTACAAGAAGCTTGTTTCGAAGTACCCCATCATCTCGATTGAGGATGGATGCGCCGAGAATGACTGGGCAACCTGGAAACTCCTCACCGAGGCCCTCGGTGACAAAGTGCAGCTTGTGGGCGACGATCTCTTCGTGACGAACGTCGAGTTCCTGCGCAAGGGCATCGACAAGGGTGTTGCCAACTCCATCCTGGTTAAGGTGAACCAGATTGGCTCGCTCACCGAGACATTCGACGCCATTGAACTGGCCAAGGAAAACCGCTACACCGCCGTCATCAGCCACCGATCCGGCGAAACCGAGGACACGACCATCAGCGACATTGCAGTCGCCACGAATGCCGGCCAGATCAAAACAGGATCCCTCTGCCGCACCGACCGCGTCGCCAAGTACAACCAACTCCTCCGAATTGAGGAGCAACTCGGTGAAGATGCTATTTACGGCGGCAAGTTAAAGTGCTAGTAACGTCCCGGATGACTGGCAGCCATACGAATACCCGCCGCCGATCGCAGTCGGATTTTCTTCCGACGGCGATGCGTGTCGTTTTCGGCATGATTGTCGTCTGCGCCCTGCTGATCGCGGGATTCACTTTCTATCCCGTCTGGAACCGTCTTTCTGACATGAAGCAGGATCTCGGCAGACAGACGGCGCGTCTTGAGGAACTCAAAAAAGCAACCGCCGAACGCGAATTACAGGTTCATTTACTGCAGACCGACAAGGAATATCTGGAAATGATCGCACGTGACCGCCTTGACCTGATGAAGGATGGCGAGACGATCTTCCGCTTGAGCAGCGCAAAACCTCGCTCCTGAGCATTTCAGGGGCAGTAAAAAACTCCCGTTGAGGGAGTTTGCTTCATCCAGAACACCGTTCCAATGTCTTCCGAATCCCAAATTGACCTTTCCCTACTGGATGCCTCCGGGCTAGCCGACCGACTCGGCTCGCTCAGGAGGTATCTTTGACGCCCCCGCCTTAGCTTCCGAACTTACAGCCATCGAAAATCGCATGGCTGAACCCGGGTTCTGGGATAATCGCGAGGCGGCCCAGAAGGACATGGAGCGTGTCTCCACCATCAAGGCCAAGCTTGGTCCCCTGGGACAACTGGAACTCAGGGTCGGTGATCTGGAAATCCTAAAGGAGATGGCCATGGAGGAGTCGGATCCTGCCGCCAAGGCTCAGGCTGCCGGTGAAGTTTCAAAAGAATTCCATGCCCTGACTATCGATCTGGAGAAGTTCGAGCTTCAGCAACTCCTCTCGGGAGATTTCGACAAGTCGAATGCCTACCTGACCATCAATTCCGGTGCCGGGGGCACCGAGTCGTGCGACTGGGCCGACATGCTGATGCGCATGTACAAGCGCTGGATCGAGCGGAGCGGATTCACTGCGGAGGTTCTGGACATTCAGGAGGGAGAGGAAGCAGGCATCAAATCGGTCACCATCGAGGTGAAGGGAGAGTTCGCCTATGGTTATCTGCAGGCCGAGCGCGGCGTTCATCGACTCGTGCGCATTTCGCCCTTTGATTCCGCCAAGCGACGCCATACCTCCTTTGCCAGCATCGACGTCACCCCGGAAATCATCGATGCACCGATCGAGATCAATCCGGCCGATATCGAGCGTTCCACGTTCCGCTCGGGCGGTAAAGGGGGACAGAATGTGAACAAGGTCGAAACCGCTGTTCGCCTCCGCCACGTTCCTTCGGGCATCGTCGTTGCCTGTCAGGCCCAGAGAAGCCAGGGAAAAAACGGCGAACAGGCACTCCAGATGCTCAAGGCAAAGCTCTACCAACTCGAAGCTGACAAAAAACGGGCGGAGATCGATCGCCAATACGGTGAGAAGGGCGAAATCGCCTGGGGCAGCCAGATACGTTCCTACGTTTTCCAACCTTACCAAATGGTCAAAGATCATCGGACGGGCGTTCAGACCGGCAACGTACAGGAAGTCATGGATGGTGACATCGACTCCTTCATCGAGGCCAAATTGCGCGGAGTGAAGAAGGGTGCAAGCTCCGACGACGACGATCTTTAGCAATTAAACCTCAAACTCGTCTTTCTCCATCCACGATTGGGCGAAGTCCCAGAGGTCAAGGAAGCCTGATTCATAGAAGTAATGGCTCAGAACCGGGTGGTGCTGAAGCAACCGGAAGTACCAACTGAACACCTCGGTCTCTTCCCGGGTAAGAATCTTACCGATTGTCACGACATGAGCAATGCGGTTGAGCAACCCGAAGAGATGATCCAGATCCTGTTTCAGGGTGCGTTCCACCGCTGACAAGGCGTCCATTTCCGGTGAGAGAAGGCGCTGCAACCTTGATTCGATGCCGGATTGTTTAAAAAACTCAACGGCCCGGTCGACCGATGGACTTTTCTCCAACTGCTCATGGAACTCTGCAAGCAAGGACTCCTTCTCTCGCAGAACAGAACGACGTTCTTGATCAAGTCGTCTCATGAAGGCGATAAGGCCGCCGCCGAAAACAACTAAAACAGAGAACAGGGCCCAGAAGTCGATGATTCGCCTCATGATACATCGGAGGAACTATCACTCATTCAACCGAGACTAGGCGGGAAGACGCTCTTAGAAAGATTTTCCTCCAAGGAATGAAATAGAACTTCCGTAGTGACATGACAGAATATATTTCCCTCTCAATGAGCGAGATCAACCATCACATCCCGGAGGGATATTCCCTGCGATTGATGTCCGATAAGGATTACGCAGAAATCTCCAAAATCTGCGGCTTGGTCTACCCCACGGAGCGTCCTTATTCAGACGAGGAGCTTGCAGCACATCACCTCCTCTTTCCTGAGGGGCAGTTTGTGGTGGTTCACGAGGAGAGCAAGGAGGTGGCTGGCGCCCATTTCTCACTGTTGATTGATCTGTCGCACTTTCACCTTGATGACGATTGGGAAACCTTGACCGCCCAGGGAACATTTGCAGACCACGACCCCGAGGGACACACTCTCTACGGCGCTGATCTCTTCATTCATCCCGATCACCAGCACCACGGTCTTGCCAAGACCCTCACTTTGGCAACAAGAGAACTCGTGGCTCAACAAAGGCTCTGGAGGATGGTCGGAGGGAGCCGGATGCCCGGTTACGGAAAGGTGTCGCAGGAGATCGCACCGGAAGACTACATCTCCAAAGTCAAAAAAACCGAACTTGTCGACCCCGTGCTGACGGCGCATCTCCATGACGGGTGGGATGTGATCACCGCAATCAAGGGATACCTGCCTCATGACGAAGAGAGCGGCGGATGGGCCGCAGTGATCCAATGGATCAATCCGGAATGCGCTCCACCACCGGAATTCGATATCAGCAGGATCCCGAAGAAAAACGGCTGATCAGGAGAATCAGCCGCGGGTTGTCCACCATTCCTTGAACTGGGCAAGGGCCCGGCTCCGGTGGCTCATACTGTGTTTGATCTCCGAGGAGAGTTCACCGAAGGATTCCTTGTATCCGAGCGGCATGAAGATTGGGTCGTAGCCAAATCCCCCTTCACCCCTGACTTCATGCGCAAGGATTCCCTCCACGGTGCCATCGAACACCGCAAGGGTAACCCCTTTTTCGGCCACCGCCAACACGCAACGGAACCGGGCTGTGCGAACCTCATCGGGAAACCCTTTCATCTTGTTGAGAACCAAGGTGGTGTTGGCCTCGTCCGTACATCCGGGTCCCGCATAGCGTGCCGAATAAACACCGGGTTCCTTTCCCAAGGCATCCACTTCCAGACCTGAGTCATCAGCCAGAACAATCCCGGGCACATGCAGGGAAATACCCTCTGCCTTCAGTTTGGAGTTTTCCTCAAAAGTGATCCCCGTTTCCTCAATCTCGGGCAGATTCTCATACTGGGTGGCATCGGTCACAAGAACCCCATCCCCGAGCATGGCCTGAATCTCACAGGTTTTGTGCCTGTTTCTTGTGGCCAAAAGAATGTGCGGGAGCTTGGCGTGGGGGTTATTTTCGGTTTCCATGATCAGTTCATAGTTCGAACCAGATGTCCATTACCCGCAAGCACTATCCCTTTCCCGAATTCGAAGCACGTTGGCAAAAGCACTGGCTGGATACCAATGCCTTTCGCGCCTCAAATCCCGGCGATCCGGGATTTGATCCGAAGGCCGGCAAGTTTTACGTGCTCGATATGTTCCCGTACCCCAGCGGCGACGGACTCCATGTAGGTCATGTAGAAGGATATACGGCCACGGACATCCTGGCACGCTACCGCCGCCTGAAGGGAGATAATGTGCTCCATCCCATGGGCTGGGATGCCTTCGGCCTTCCAGCCGAGCAGTATGCGATCAAGACGGGCCAACATCCGCGCATCACCACCCAGCGGAACATCGATAACTTCCGGACCCAACTCCAGTCGCTCGGGTTCAGTTACGATTGGTCCCGGGAAGTAAGCACGACCGATCCCGAATACTTCCGCTGGACTCAGTGGATCTTTCTTCAGCTTTACGGTGCCTGGATGAATCCCGCGACAAACCGCGCGGAAGCGATATCGACCTATCAGGGAAACGATCCGGACAGCGTCCGCCTTGCCTTTGTTTCGGAGGTTCCTGTCAACTGGTGCCCGGGTCTGGGCACCGTGCTCGCCAACGAGGAGGTTGTGGATGGAAAGAGCGAGGTGGGGGGGTTCCCCGTGGAACGCCGCCCGATGCGTCAATGGATGCTTCGCATCACGGCCTACACGGAACGCCTGATCGCGGATCTGGACGCCCTTGACTGGCCCGAATCCATCAAACTTCTCCAACGAAACTGGATCGGTCGCAGCGAGGGTGCCGAGGTGCGTTTCACCCTGGATGGTATGGAAGAGACGGTGACCGTCTTCACAACACGCCCCGACACACTCTTCGGCGCCACCTACCTGGTGTTGGCGCCTGAGCATGCGCTTGTTGAAAAAATCACCTCTCCCTCCCAGCGTGCTGCCGTTGAGGCCTACAGGAAGGAATGCAACTCCAAGAGCGATCTGGAGCGCACCGATCTAGCCAAAACGAAAACGGGCGTGTCCGTTGGCATCTCGGCAATCAATCCGGTCAATGGGGAAAAGATCCCCGTCTGGATCGCCGACTATGTCCTCACCGGCTATGGCACGGGTGCCATCATGGCCGTTCCCGCCCATGACGAGCGGGATCATGAATTTGCGACCACTTTTCATCTCCCGATCCGCGAGGTCGTGCGACCTGACGAAGCAGTCGAAGGGAGTTCAGACGGAAAAAAGGGTTGTTTTAGCGGGGAAGGCACCGCCGTCAATTCCCCAACGATCGACGGACTCCGCACAACCGAGGCAAAACGAAAAATGATCTCATTGCTCGAGGAGAAGGGAACAGGCCGGGGAACCATCACCTACAAGCTCCGCGACTGGCTCTTCTCCCGTCAGCGCTATTGGGGTGAGCCGTTTCCCATCATCTGGGAAAACGGATCACACCGACCGCTGACAGCGGGAGAACTACCCGTAGAACCTCCCGAGATGGAGGACTTCAAACCGACCGGCACAGCGGAACCGCCCCTCTCCAAGGCGACCGAGTGGGTCCGTTATTCCGAAACGGCACGAAGGGAACTCAATACAATGCCCCAGTGGGCAGGTTCATGCTGGTACTACCTTCGGTACTGCGATCCGCGGAACAAGGGACGTTTCATCAGCAAGGAGGCTGAGGAATACTGGATGGGAAGCAAAGGAAACCCGGGCGGAGTCGATCTCTATGTTGGAGGCACGGAGCATGCGGTGTTGCACCTGCTTTACGCCCGCTTCTGGCACAAGGTTCTCTTTGATCTCGGACACCTGACCACTCCTGAGCCTTTCCAACGACTGGTGAATCAAGGTCTTATTCTCGGAGACGACAACGTGAAGATGTCGAAGAGCCGGGGAAATGTGGTGAACCCCGATTCCGTCGTTGCCGAGTATGGAGCAGATTCGCTACGTCTCTACGAGATGTTCATGGGACCTCTGGAGCATGCGAAACCATGGAGCATGACGGGGGTGGAGGGTGTCTATAGGTTCCTTGCCCGAGTCTGGCGCCTTGCCATGACAGAGGATCAGGAAGGCAACTGGATCCTCTCCGAGGATCTGGCGGAGTTGGAACTCTCCGGCACTCAACGCCGCGTGCTGCATGCCACGATCAAGAAGGTGACCGAGGATATCGAGGCGCTCAGTTTCAACACGGCGATTTCACAGATGATGATCTTCACGAACGAATTCACGGGTGCAAAGCCGCGTCCAATCGAGGCACTGCGACTCTTCCTTCCCATCCTCAGTCCCTTTGCGCCGCATTTGGTAGAGGAAATCTGGTCACGTCTTGGAACTAGGTTTCCCGGTTTTGAGGGACTTGCTTCCCAGACTACGTGGCCCTCTTGGAATGAGGAGTACCTTGTGGTGGACGAGATCACATATGCTGTTCAGATCAACGGAAAAGTCAGGGGACACCTCACAGTGCCCACGGCCGCGGATAAGGAAAGCGTTGAAAGAGCTGCGCTTGCAGATCCCCTGCTCGTTCCACAACTTCAGGGTAAAGAGGTGAAAAAAATCATCGTTGTCCCGGGTCGTCTCGTGAATATCGTTGTGGCCTAATTTTCTAATAACTTAACCCACCCCATGAAGCTCCGTGTCACACTCCTCTCTCTCTCCCTTCTTATCACCTCAACCGCTCTGTTCGGAGAGGAGGATACTCCGCTTGAAAAGCAGATGCAGATCTTGGCCAGGGGTATGAAGCAGCTCTCCGTTCAAATAAGCGACCCTTCAAAAAATCAGGATTCCGTGGAACTTATTGAGTCCCTTAAACACGCGACCGTGACATCAAAGGAATTTATGCCCCGAAAGACGGCTTCCATTCCTCAGGCAGATCAGGAAAGGTTCCTCTCGGCGTACAAGGCACAGATCGATAAACTCACTGATGCTTTTTCCCAGATTGAAGAGGCTATCAAGGCAAGTAAAAACGATCAGGCAAAAGTAGTCTTGGCAACCATCGGTACCATCAAGAAGGAGGGGCACTCCAAGTTCAAGCAAGACTAAAGATAGTCCGGTTGATCACGCCGATCCGATCAGGATGCCGGTGATAAAGACCAGAACTCCGCCGACCACCACCTGAAAGGTGGCGGCAAGAAGCGGGGTATCCATGTAGCGGTGGCGGATCCAGGCAATCACAGCAAGTTCTACGGCAACAACGGCGACAGCAACGGCCATGGCAATGCCGAAACCCGGAATCAGGAAGGGAAGGGTATGCCCGATCCCACCAAGCGTGGTCATGAGCCCGCAGACGGTTCCGCGGATATAGGGATGCCCCCTGCCGCTGATCACACCGTCATCGGATAATGCCTCGGCAAACCCCATGCTGATGCCCGCGCCGATGGAGGCTGCTAAGCCGACAAGAAAGGCATCATGACTGCTCCTGGTGGCGAAGGCGGCGGCGAAGACCGGGGCGAGGGTCGAAACCGATCCATCCATCAGTCCGGCCAACCCGGGCTGAATGTACTGAAGAATGAACATGCGACGCTCCGTTTCCCGCTCAACGTCCAACGCACCGCTCTTCTCCATACTCTCGCGGAATCCCGCCGCAAGTTCTTCATGAGAGGCTTCTACAAGGGCCAGTTCATTGAGAAGTTTGCGAACGGAAAGATTCGAAGTGCGTTTTGCAGCAGCCTCGTAAAACCTGCGTGCCTCATACTCCATTGTCTCCACCTCTTTTCGTACTTGATCCACTGTTAGTAGGCGCGTTAACCAAAGCGGTTTTCGCTTCAAGAAACCTTTTACATCCTGACGACGGATGAAGGGGAGATGCTCGCCGTAAGAGGCCTTGAATGATTCCATCAGGCGATGAGCATGATTCAACTCCTCATCCCTCATCGAGATGAGGGTTCGGGACGTAGCCGGATACTGCTCCTTCAGGCGTTCCGCAAATTCACTATAAATCCTCGAATCGTCCTCTTCCGAATCGATTGCAAGAGCGAGTATCTCCTGTTCGTTAAGATCTTGGAATGAACGCGGCATCGTCTTCTTATCGAATCAGAAAACTTAAAGCTCGGGCAATCCCTTAAATTAGAATCATTCTAATAATTCAAAAATTTCTGAACTTCCGGATAAAAACCTTCCGGATTAATTCAGAATTCCACGCAGATCTTCAGGCATGTGACCTTCGTAGAGTGCCCGGCCGATGATGGCTCCATGTATTCCGGGCACCATCGCTAGTTGGCGGAGATCATCCGGACCGGAAACTCCCCCGCTTGCAATCAGGTCACACGGAACCGCGGCAGCCATTTCCCTCATCGCCTCCAAATTTGGCCCCTGCAGCATCCCGTCGGTGGCGATGTCCGTGTAAATGATGGTGCGGATTCCGGCGTTCACCGACTCACGAGCAAGATCAAGGGCTGTCAGTTCCATGGTCTCGACCCATCCCTTGACGGCGACCTTCCCATCCTTGGCATCGATGCCGACGGCAAGACTTGAGGGACCGAAAGCACCGGCTGCCTCGGCGAGAAATCCCGGTTCGGCTGCTTTTGTTCCGATGATTACACGCCTCACACCGGTGGCGAGACCCGACTGGATTGATCCTGCATCACGCATTCCACCGCCAAGCTCGCATGGAACAGAGACGGCTGTCACAATGGCCCGGATAACCTCCAGATTCCGGCTTTTCCCTTCGAATGCTGCGTCAAGATCGACAAGGTGAATCCAGTCGGCGCCAGCAGCCTCCCATTTCCTGGCCATGGACACGGGATCATCGCTGTAGACGGTTTTTTTTGCCGCAAGGCCGCGCTCAAGACGGACAACCTGACCATCCATGAGATCAATAGCGGGAAAAAGGAGCATAAAATTCGTTAGTTGGGAGTTAGACGGGCGGGAGTTGGCAGTCAACGGATGCAATGAAATTCCTTAGCATGGCAAGGCCAAGTTCCTGGCTTTTTTCCGGATGGAACTGGACTGCACTCAGGTTGCCTAGTGTCACGCTTGCGGCAAATTCCGCTCCATACTCACACGTGGAGGTGATGACCGAATCATCCTCCGGAATCGGATAATACGAATGAACGAAGTAGAAATCAGGATTATTCCCAAACCCTGTCATGAGCCGGTCATCCTGTTTCCTGATATGCAGCTGATTCCAACCCATGTGAGGAATCTTGAGTCCCGCATTCTTGGGGAAGTGAACCACCTTTCCGCGAAGGGCACCCAAGCCCTCAATTCCCGGAGACTCCTCGCTGGAGTCGAAGAGAAGCTGATATCCCAGGCAAATGCCAAGGTAGGGCCTGTCGTTTTCAATCCATTTCTTGATCACTTCCCAGAGTCCCGTATCACGGAGTTGGCAGGCGCAATCACCGAAAGAACCTACTCCCGGAACCACAAGTGCCGCACAGCCAGCAGTATCGGCCTCTTTAAGTACGTGGATGCATTTCGCGCCGGCATGCTCAATGGCTCGCTGCACGCTGCGAAGATTACCACTGCCATAGTCAACGAGACCAAGCAGGGGGGTGCTCACAGCACACCCTTGGTGCTTGGGATTCCCGAAACCCGGGGATCCTGTGAGACGGCAATATCGAGAGCCCTTCCAAGAGCCTTGAAGATCGCCTCGGCCATGTGATGGGCATCACGTCCGGCCAAAATCGAGACATGAAGGGTAAGTCCGGCTTGGACACTGAGAGCACGGAGGAACTCCTCGACGAGTTGAAATGGGAAGAGACCGATCGCCTCAACCCCGCGGGGAACCTCATAGGATAGAAAAGGCCGGCCGCTACAATCGACAACGACACGAGCCAGCGCCTCGTCCATCGGAACATAGGCACTCCCGTAACGGCGGATACCCGACTTGTCGCCAAGCGCCTTGGTAACGGCCGCGCCCAGTGCAAGGCCGACATCCTCCACGGTGTGATGATAATCAACGTCAATATCTCCCTTGGCATCCACCGTAAGGTCAAAGAGACCATGACGCGAAAACAAGGTCAGCATGTGGTCGAAGAAGGGAATTCCCGTCCGAATTTGGGAATCACCACTCCCGTCCAGGGAGAGGGTGAGACGAATGTCCGTCTCGCTGGTTTTACGATCGACGGATGAAATGCGACTCTTCTCGGTCATGGTTTGGCGGGTGATGCTGTCGGGGTTGGCTTTTTGGGTCCCGCTGCAGCGGCCTGAGCTGCCGCAGCAATTGAGGCCGCCTGGGCAGCCTGCGATTTGGCAAGATCATCCAACTGGGATTTGAGCCGGGTGTTCTCGATGTTGGCGGGCCAGAGAGTCTGTGACTGAGTCAACGCATCCTGCGCATCCTTGAGTTTTCCATCCGAGGCAAATCTGGCGCACTTCTTGGCAGCATCCATTCCCTCCTGCATCGGGATTTTTTGAAGGGCTGTCAGGCGGGTTTTTTCCGCAGTGATCAGTGCTTGAAGTGCTTCCATCGACTCTTTCGTATTTTGAAAGATCGGGAAGAACTTGGAACCGTCGGCCGTAGCGGAGAGGAGGGCATCCTTAGCGGCGACTTTTTCCTTTTCCAGGGCATCCTTGATCTCCTTGGCCTGATCGGCCAAGGCCAGCGTGAGCGCTTTCTGTCGGCGCTTGTCAATGATTTCAAAATTCGTCTTGGCGAGATTTAGCTTTTCCTGAAGTTGATCAAGTTGAGCCTGCGCGAGGACGATGGCAGCGGGCATGACATTGGACCCAGGAAAATCCTTTTCAAGGAGTTCGTAGGATTGAAGGGATCCGATGGTATCGCGGGTGGAGGCCAGTTCCTTCATTTCGGTGAACTTGATCTTAGCTCCCGACTGGTAGGGATCAGCAGCAATCTCTGCCGCGGTGATCCAGACGCCGTCGATACGACGATCCCCGCGGCGAACACGGGAGCGCTCCTCTTCCAGAGATTTAAGATCCTCACGCAGTTCCGTCAGGTGTTTTGAGTAGCGGAAACGTCCCAGAAACTCGGGGATCTTTTTGTCAATCAGCAGGTCGTAGAAAGACGTATCGAGAACCGTGTCGGGAGTTGCCAGACTGCCGATCGCCACATAGGCCTTCTCATCGGCCGGAACCGCCAGAACATTGAGAATCTCGTCGCGGGAAAAAGACTTCTGATCCTTGATTGTCGGCGTGACGTAGTACTCGATCAGGATCGCATCGGGTGTTTCACTCAGAATGTCACCCTTGATCTCCCTCCCATCCTTCAGGGTGAGTGTATCAGCAAGGGATGGAGTGATGATCCTGCCCAAAGCAATCAATGAAAGCAGGCAGAGCAGAACGGAAAATCTGGGCTTCATGAAAATACAAACTTAACTGTTTTTTCTCAGGAAACCATACCCAGTTTTAACTTTTTGATCGAAGCGGCCAGGAATCCCATCTGAAGAGATGCTCGCCGTTCCAACGATTCCTCGGAGGGAGTTTCCAGGGTAAAAGTCCTGTCCGCATGATGAAAATGGAGAAGAAAAGCCTCGGGATGGCCTCTCATGAGGTTCGGCTTGATGCGTCTTCTTATGAGTCCGTTACGCGCTGAGTGACCGTCGATCTTCCGTCGTTTGTCCGCCATCAGGACAGTGGAAAGTGAGGAACACAGCGACTCGCCCCAATGGGGACGTTTTGAGGCAATCTCGTAGAGGTAGAATCCCCTAGCGTCGTAATCCTCATGCAGGGTAATGGCCAGATCAAACCGCTTTCCTTTCATCAAGTCCCGTTGCGCGGCAATCTGGGGAATTTTTCGAGAATTATAAAACCGGTTCAGATCGCGACCTTCCTCATCGAAACGAACATTTCGTTCAAGTCCCCAAGGGTTCAGGCAGGGGAAAATCATCCAATTCCAGTCGGCTGTCTTGTTCAGAGAGGACTCCGCCCAAACGATCAGTCCCTCCACGGAGGCAGGTTCGTCACCATGAATGCCAGCGGACAGATACACGGAGGGCTTCAAGGGATCATGAGCGCTCGACTCCACCATCATGAGGGGGTAACCGCCCGCCTCGTCATAGACAGAAAGCTCCAACCGCGGGATTCCCTTAACGAGTTTCAACCATCGCTCCATGAGCAACCGGTAATCGCGTACCTCATCGGGAAGTGACGCACTGCTGGTGGCCATTTTCTTCAATCGAGAAAGCGCTTCTCAAGCCCCGAATAGGCATCGATGCGTCGATCTCGAAGGAAAGGCCAGTGCGTCCGCTGCGTATCCATGAATTGGCGATCGAGTTCGACAACGAGGACGGCCTCCTTGTCCTCCGGGGCTTCCGCGATGATCTGTCCATCTGGAGCAGCCACGAAGGTGCCACCCCAGAATTCAAGTCCATCGCCCCCGGCGGGGGACTCGTGCCCGATACGGTTGACTCCGCAGACATAGCATCCGTTGGCCAAGGCATGCGCCCTCTGGGCAAGCTGCCAAGCCGCTTTCTGGTTGGCTCCATACTGCTTTTTTTCCGAGGGATGCCAGCCGATTGCCGTGGGATAGAAAAGAACTTCCGATCCTTGGAGAGCCGTGAGGCGGGCTGCCTCGGGATACCATTGATCCCAGCAGATCAATACACCGAGATCTCCGGCGCTGGTTTTCCAGTTCTTGAAACCAAGGTCACCGGGCGTGAAGTAGAACTTCTCGTAAAACAATGGGTCATCCGGAATATGCATCTTCCGATATTTGCCGAGATACTTGCCGTCAGCCTCGATGATCGCGGTGGTGTTGTGATAAAGACCGGGAGCGCGACGCTCGAAAAGAGAGGCGATGATCACAACCCCCAATTCCTTGGCCAACTTTCCAAGCGTCTCCGTGGTGGGGCCCGGGATGACCTCGGCCAGCTTGAAGTAGTCGTGGTCCTCGCTCTGGCAGAAGTATTCGCTCAAAAAGAGTTCGGGAAGACAGACAACCTTGGCCCCCTTCTTCGCGGCATCTCGGGTGAGACGGATGGCTGTTTTTAGATTCTCGGCAGGAGAACTAACGCAACGCATCTGAACCAAGCCCACGACGATTTTCTCATGAGGAGAGGTAGCTTTTGAGGATTTGAGTGTTTTGGCTTTCTTTGGCACCCCTCTCTGCTACCCAATAGCGCTCCAATGAAAAAGACACTTTTCGCCCTATCCACCACTCTCTGCATGGCCCCCGGCATCACCGGAGCCTCCAACCCTGCCGAACCCGTCAAGGACATCCGCATTGTCCTTCATACTTCCAAGGGTGATATCCACGCGACCCTGTATGCCAGCAAGGCACCGATCACCGTGGCAAACTACCTGAATCTCGCTCACCGTGGTTTCTACGACGGAATCACCTTCCACCGCGTGATCCCCGATTTCATGATCCAGGGCGGCGATCCGACCGGCACCGGCATGGGAGGTCCCGGATACAAATTCGCCGATGAGTTTGCTCCCGGCCTCAAGCACGACCGCCCAGGGCTCTTCTCGATGGCCAATGCGGGACCCGGAACCAACGGCAGCCAATTCTTCATCACCCATGTCCCCACGCCATGGCTTGACGGCAAGCACGCCATTTTCGGCGCCGTCGACGGCCCCAAGGATCAGGAGGTCGTGAACGCCATCAGACAGGGCGACAAGATCACCGGCATCGAGATCGTCGACTCCCCCGAGGCACTCTTCGCCTCCCAGGCTGCGCAGATCGCGGCTTGGAACAAGGTGCTTTCGAAATAACGAACCCTTAATATCTCGCTTCAAAAAGAGGGGGCTTCGGCCCCCTTTTTTATTTTCTAAAAGATTCTCGGCTCACCCTCCTGCAGGATGCGGATTCGATGATCGATTCCCAACGCACGTGCATGGCCGAGCAGTCTGTCTGGCGGCTCTTCCATGGGTTCAAAGCCAAGACGGAAGGTTCCGTAGTGCATCGGGATCATGACGTCTGCCTTGAGGGCGACGAACGCCTTTAACGCCTCTTCGGGGTTCATGTGCACATCTCGCCCCGTGGGAGCGTCATAAGCACCTATCGGGAGCAACGCGATATCGATCTTGCCGCGGGCGCCGATCTCTTCAAAGCCATCGAACCAGGCACTGTCTCCACAGTGAAAGATCGTGCGTCCTGCATATTCGATCAGGAATCCTCCAAAGCCACGATGCCTGTCATGCAGAACCCTTGCACCCCAGTGGTGCGCCGGGGTGAGCGTGATCCGCAGCGACCCGAGCTCCATGCTTTCCCAACGTTTCAATTCATGGACCCTGTCGAATCCCAACCCGTGAACGAGGTCGCCCACATGCTCGGGAACGACAACCGGTTGATTTGAAGCCACTGCCCGGAGCGATTTCTTATCGAGATGGTCGAAGTGGGCATGACTCACCAGCACCAGATCGATCGCGGGCAATTCATGAATCTCCAGTCCCGGCTCCTTGAGACGCTTGATCACCTTCAGCCATTTTGCCCAGTTAGGATCGATAAGGATCGAATGCTCCGCGGTCTGGATCAGAAAGGAGGCATGACCGATCCAGGTGATTCCAATCTCACCAGCAGCAAGCTCGGTTAACTTCGGGGAGGATCCAACCCCCTTTCTCGGGGAGAAGAGCGAGGGAATAATGACCTCGGTGAGGAAATTCCGCCGGTGCCACCCCTCACCCAACTTCATCGAGACATGGTTTTCAGGCCTTGGCTTTCCGGCGACCCTCTTTCTGATGCCATCGGTTCCCTGTTTGAGAAGTTTTTTGACCATGATCGACTCGTTTGTGCCATACAAAGGGTGAATGATTGTAGAGGAAAAGCAACGCCTGCGTGAACAGATGAAGGCTAGGGGTGCCGGATGGTCACGTCCTGGAAATGCCTCACCCGCGTCATCTCTAGTAGACTCGGAGATCTGGAAGAACGCTTCCTCGGTGTTACTCTACTCGGCCATCGGCACGGAAGCGGACACCTCCCTGCTCTTAAGCGCTGCCGAAGGGCGATCCATCCTTTTTCCCAAAATCAGCGGAGAAAGTCTGGATCTCTACCGATTGATCCCTGAAAGCCGTTGGATTCATGGCCGTTTTGGCATTGCCGAACCTGATCCTCAAAACTGGGAACCATTCCGCGCGTCTGATGTCGCTCTCGCCTTGGTTCCCGGATTGGCCTTTGATCTCCTCGGTGGACGGCTGGGACGTGGGCGGGGATTTTATGACCGCCTCTTGCGTGAGGGCCTTTTCCATGGAATCAAGGTCGGGTACGCCTGGGACTGGCAGCTGGTTGATAAGGTGCCCTGCGAGCAGCATGACATCCGCATGGATTACATCGTGACGGAGCGAAAGTTGCTCCAAGTTGGGAGCGGATTGGACAAACCTGCCGAAAGAGGTTAGTTGCTAGCTTCCATGCCACACACCGAACTCCCCACCCCTTTTCAAAGGAAAGCTTGCTGGGCTGCCCTGACAGCATTGGCAATCTTGGCCTTTGTTTCAGTCATCCTAGTTGCAGGTTGGAGCATCGTATCGGTCTGCAGTTACCTGAAGCCGGTTCTGACACCGGTTGCGATTGCCGCCGTTCTGGCCTACCTGCTCACCCCCGTCGTGGGACTTCTCTGCAGGTGGAAAATTCCCCGCACATGGTCGGTGGTGGTAGTCTTTGTTCTCTTTACCGCGGGCCTGGCGCTCATTGGGCTTACCATTGCGCCGGCCCTAGAACATCAGGGCAGCGTTTTCGCAAGCCGCATTCCTGCTTACAGCCAGAGCATCTCAGAACTGGCCAAACGATCCGCTACCGAACTCCAGCACCTCGCCGCCCTCAGGGCCTCGTCCCCAAGTCATGGTTCACCCCTGGAGGATCTGACACCCGAGAGTATCAAGCTCTACGGTATTGAACTGGCGACGAATGGCATCTCATGGATTCAGGAAAAACTTCCAACAATCGCCACGGCGACCGGTACGTTCCTGCAGAAAAGCATCGGCGGGGTCTTCGGAATCCTGGGCTTCCTGCTGAGTCTGGTGCTCGTTCCCATCTTTCTGTTCTTCTTCCTGATCGAGTCACCGGTGATCGCCACGAACTGGAGCCGTTATCTCCCGCTTCGCGCCTCCCCGCTGAAGGAGGAGATTGTCTCTCTTTTCAACGAAATCAACGATTACCTGATCCATTTCTTCCGTGGGCAGCTCATGGTCAGCCTGATCGATGGAGCCATCGTGGGATTGTCCCTTTTCGTCTTTGTGCGCCTCGACTTCTCATTCCTCATCGGCTTGATGGTCGGCATTCTCTGCCTGATCCCCTACCTGGGAATGATCCTCTGTATTTTCCCGGCCGTCCTGATTGCCCTCGCCCAGTACGGCGATCTCTGGCATCCGACCCTCGTCCTCATCGTCTTTATTGTGGCCCATAACCTCGACGGCATTTTTATCTCCCCGAAGATCATTGGAAATTCAGTGGGCCTACATCCCATGACCGTGATCACCTCCGTCTTCGCATGGACCCTGGTTCTGGGAGGATTACTTGGGGCGTTGCTTGCCGTTCCCCTGACAGCAACTCTCAAGGTGCTCTTACGTCGCTATTTCTGGGATCGCCCTCCCACAGAAACCGTCAAACCATCCATGACGATTCAGGAGACTGTTGAAAAAAAGACAGTCTCCGTGGAAGTGCCTCTCTGATTGCTTAGTCGGGCAGCGGGGGAGGTATCTCCGCAAGACTGCGCACCATTCCAAGCCTCTTGTAGAGGAAACAGATCAGGAATCCGGCAATGCCACCCCCAAGGTGGGCAAGATGACCGATCTGACGCTCGATTCCGAATGACCAGAAAAGAAGTGATCCCACGATGACAAGCCACCCCAGCGTTGAGGCTTTCATCTTCACCGGAATGACGAAAAAAATTAGCGCCGTGATCTGAAGGTTTGGGAAGAGCGTTCCAAAACCAACTAGGAGAGCGCAGACCGAACCAGAGGCGCCCACAAGGTCAACGCTTCCCGGAGTCGCAAGCGTCTGAAGAATTCCACCAACCACAGCCCCACCCAGATAGAGCGCGAGGTAACGGATGGGCCCCAGCAACTCCTCAATCAAAGGACCAGTGAACCAGAGGGCAACCATGTTCACGGCCAGATGAAGCAGATTGCCATGCAGAAAGGCATGCGTGATCAACTGCCACCACCCGCCATCAGCCAATCCCTCACGGCTCAACGCCAGGAAGGGAAAGAGTGAACAATCGAAAAAGAGTCTGAAAATCTCCTCCGAGAGAAAGAGCGTGAGATTGATGGCAAACAGGCTCGCGGTGACGGGAGAGCGTCTCAGGCTTTCCATGATGCCCGCGCTAGTCGGCCTTTTCCCGAGGTGCCAAGACCGGCAGGGCACCACCTCGCAGAGAGAACGTCAGTGGAAGATAACCCACCATCTCACCGTCGAGTTCATAGGGGACAGGCTCCTCCGAGGTCAACTCGAGTGATGAGGACTGAAAATACTCCACGTCTTTCAATTCGACATGCTGTCCCATCAGGATGGCATGCATGTAACGCAGCAGATCCCACGGGCTCTGATTCTGGAAGACAAGGACATCCAGCAGGCCGTCAACCGGCGATCCCTGTCGGAACATCGTGAACGGGCCCCCATAGAAACGACCATTGCCCAGCAGGACAAAGGATCCAGTACGCATGATGCCATCGTGACTTTTCAGGGTGATGGGAGGCGGCTTCTGTCCGGCAACCTGCGCAAGGGAGAGCAGATAACTCAGGGGACCCAGGGCCTTCTTCGATTCCCGCGAAGTACGTCTCACCACCTCGGCATCAAGCCCCACACCGGCCAATTGCACAAAACAACGGGGCACTCCCTCCGCAGCAACGCAGATGGGAAGGTCAAGATGGCGCACTTCTCCATCGGTGATGATGCCCCATGCTTTTTCAAGGGAGTTCGTCGGGATCCCAAGCTCGGTGGCGAACACATTCATTGTTCCGACCGGAAGAATGCCAAGCGTCGCCTTAGCCCCTTCCGAGGAAATGATCCCATTCACCACCTCATTGATTGTTCCGTCACCCCCGGCTGCAACGATTGTGGTGAAGCCCTCTGCCACGGCCTTTTTTGCGATCGTCTCGGCATCACCGGGCATGGTACTGAGACGCATCTCTGCATCTCCACAGATCCCCCTGATTCGCTCCGGGAGACGGGCCGCCTTGTCGCTATGAGCGGCGGGATTAAGAATGATCAGGGGATTCTTCACACTTCACAATTACTGCAAGCCACCTAACTTGTTCGCGTGAGCCCGATTGCCAAGCCCTTTCTTCTCCATGGGATGAATCTGCCGGTGTTTTGTTGTTACCCGATCACAGAATCAACAGCCTTATAAAACTCAATCAGAACCAATTATGCGCGTGATTGCAGGTTCGGCAGGCGGGCTCTCGCTTCAGGCTCCCGGCAAAGGTACCAGACCCACAATGGACAGGGTAAGGGGCGCCATTTTTTCCTCACTGGGCGAGCGGGTTCCCCAAGCCCGCGTGCTCGACCTTTTTGCGGGCAGCGGTGCCCTTGGTATCGAGGCCCTGAGCAGAGGGGCCGATTCCGCAATCTTTGTGGAACATCATGGTCCCACAGCCGGTCTGATCAGAAAGAATCTGCAACTCACCCGCCTGGCTGGAAGCGTTCAGCAAATGGAAGTCTTCCGTTTTCTGGATCTCTACGCCGAACAGGATGGGTTTGATCTGGTTTTTGCCGACCCCCCCTATCTTAAGGATACAAGACCCTCCGCCGGAGAAGTAACCAATCTGGCTGATAACCTCCTTACCCATCCAAACCTGCCTAAGGCACTCGGCATTGACGGACTTTTGATCCTGGAATGCGAGAGACGACAGCCGCTTCCGGCGCTTGTATCATGGGAGGTTCTTTCCGACCGGACTTATGGGGAGTCTCGGATTCTCATCCTGCGACGCACGGCATCATGAGAAAATTCTCCCTGATTCTCTACAATCTGCTCTTTGCACCGATCCTACTGGTACTACTCCCCGGCTATCTTGCACGGATTCGCAAACGGGGTGGTTATGCCCACAAGGCTCCCCAGCGTTTGGGAATCTTGGATGATGCAACGCTCGCCCGCATCGGCACAGGGCGCATCTGGCTTCACGCCGTAAGCGTTGGTGAAGCGGGGATCGCCTTGAAGTTCGCCAAGGATTTCCACCGGAGAAATCCGGCGTCCCGTTTCCTCATCAGCACCACCACCTCAACCGGATTGGCTATTCTCGAGAGGCACGCTTCCGAATGGCTGGAGCCGATGTCGAATCCGATCGACTTTCCGATCATCACATCGCGACTCGTGAGAAAACTTCATCCCTCGGCGTTGCTCATGGTGGAAGCCGATCTCTGGCCAAACCGCGTCACCGCCTGCAAGGCTCTCGGTATTCCTGTGGCAATTATGAATGCAAGGCTCTCAAGACGATCCGAACAGCGTTTCAGATTAGTCCGCCGATTCACCGCCCCGTTCTTCAACCAACTCGACCTGATCACACTGACAGACGAAGAAGACAAGGCTCGTTGGACTTCCCTTGGAGTTCACCCCGAACTCCTGCAACTCACGGGAAACATGAAACACGATTCGACCAGCCACCCCGTCGTCTCCCTCAACGCTGATACCATCCTGCTTGCCGCCAGCACACACGAGGGTGAGGAAGCGGTGATTGCAGCGGCTTGGCAGATTCTTAGAAACGAGTTTCCAAATCTTCGCCTGGTCATCACACCCCGCCATGTGGAGCGTCGCTCTGAAATCCGCGCAAGCCTAAGGCAACTCGGCCTGACCTGTCGTCTTCGTTCCGAGGGGGCCGATGTTTCCGATGAACCACTGCTGCTCGACACCACCGGGGAATTGGGCGCTTGGTATCCCAAAGCAACGATCGTATTCGTTGGCAAGAGTCTCCCCGGTTCCGTCAACAAAGGGGGGCAGAATATGATCGAACCGCTTCAGTGCGGAGCCTCCGTGCTGATCGGGCCCCATACCGGAAACTTCGAACCGCTTGCGACACATCTCTGCGAAGCGGGAGCGATGATCCGTGTTAACGATGGTGAGGAAATTGTGAAGACGACCCGGTTGCTCCTCAATGACGCTGACAAAAGAACATCCATGATCGCCGCTGCGGAACACATCCTCTCCGTCCATCAAGGAGCCACTGAGCGCAACTGCGAGCTCGTGGAAAACCTGCTCAGGTCCCGCTAAAGCAATCCTGAGAATTACTCTGCGCTTTCCTCCCAGAAAAGGCGCGCGGCACGAGCCCAATCTCGCTCAGCGACGCGGGCCCTGGAGGCTTCACCCATCTTCCTTCGAAGGCTTTCATCTTCGGTTAACTGGCGAACCGCAGCAGTTAGGGCATCAAGGTCGAGCCCCTTGGTGATACGCCCATCGACGCCCTCTTCGACCAGATCCTTCGGACCGCCGACATCCGAGACGATGACAGGAAGACCGCTGGCCTGTGCCTCAATAACGACGTTACCGAAGGTGTCGGTCGTGCTTGGGAAGACAAAGAAATCGGCGGAGGCATAGGCGGCCGCCAACTCCTCCTTGTGAAGGCTTCCGGTGTAGATCCCCTCGGGCAGCAATTCTTTCATCATGGCCGCGTAGGGACCGTCACCGACGACCAGCGGGCGGATCTTCACGCCGGCGGCAAGGAGCCGGCGGCAGGCGGCGGCAAAGAGGTCGAGATTCTTCTCGCGCGATACCCGCCCCACATAGAGGGCACCCACCTCGCCGTCACGGAGTCCGCGCTTTTTCCAGAAATCAGTCTGTTTTTTCTCCGGATGGAAGAGCCCCGTATCAAGACCTCGGGGCAGGATCTTGAGCTTCTCGGAGGCGATTCCACGATCAATCCAGCACTGACGATAATGATCGGAATTCACATAGACCGTATCAAGCTGCGCGTAGAACCAGTGCATGTAGTTCCAGGTCAGCGACTCCATCAGGCCATCCTCGGTGAGGATGCGGACATATTCCGGAAAGTCGGTGTGATAGATGCCGGCAGTGGGAAGACCCAGCACGCGCGCGGCCGCCAGGGCGGCCAATCCCACCGGACCTGGTGTGCTGATGATCACCTCGGTGAAATTACCGGTCTTCAAATGGTCGATGATCTGAAGCAGGGGTGGAAAACTGAGTTTCTGGAGTTCGTATTCAGGCAGTTCAAACTCACCGATCGGAGGGAAATTTTTTAGCGGAATTCCGGGAACAGAAACCTCATTTCGGGAGACCATCACCTCGACTCCCTTGCCATTGGCGGCAATGGCCGCGCTCATTTTCTGAATGGTCGTGGAGACACCATTCACGTCATCGAGCGTGTCGGTGAACCAGGCCCGGCGGTTGTTGGCAAGTTCCGGCGCAATCGTCCCTCTCATGGTGAGCGAGGCCTCCCTTAGCCGATGTCGGGGAGGGGTGCGGAATGCGTAAAGATAGGGACTGAGCATGGCCACCAGCGGGATCACCGGCCCTACCATCTGGATGCTTTCGAGAAAACGCCCGTCGAGCAACTGCTCCAGGAATTGCATGGTGAGACGGTAGGCAAGACGACTCGCCATCATGTTCGCCATCAGGAAGGCCCTTCTGCTGGAATCCTTGACGCCCTCCAACTCCTTGGTGAGTTCGGCGCGCATTGCCGGCTCGTTCAGCGCGCCGGAGAGTTCTTTCCAAAGCGAGCGCGGTCCCGGATTGGCGAGTTCGAAGATCTTCCCGCTCGCGATTCCCTGGGCAAGGAAGGCGAATTTCTCACCCGGCGAGAAGACCGTCGGATCCTTTCCCTCCATGAAACGCGCAAAGGCTTTTTCCACCAACCGGATCGTCGGCGAGGCGGCATGTCCCTCAAGGCGCTTTTTCGCATAGGAAAATGCGACCTGGTATGTGTCGAGCGCAGCGCGAAGAGGATTTCCGGAGTCACCACGTGCCTCGCAACGTCCTTCCCTCAGATGTCTGAGCAATTGAGCGATATCCCGAGCCTCGGGGGTTTCCGTGTAGGCCTTGCCAGGGATGGTCCCACCATGATCGTCCGACCCTCCCACCCAGACCTTGCGCCACGGCTCTTCATGCGTCGGCATCAGCCCTGTCATCGCCGTAAAACGCTCGATATCGGCCGGAGTCAGTTCAAAAAGATGCCGGGTGACTTTGGCAAGGAATGCACCGTCACTGCCGTTGATCTCCTCGAAATGTCTGAAGAGCAGGGCCAATCTCATCAGGTGAACCGGTCGCAACTTGTGCGAGAGACCGTAGAGACATTCGGCAACTCCGTGCGCGATGTCATGCTGGACCAGATACTGCTGAAGCTCGTAGATGTTCGTCTTCAGCTTCTGGATCTCGTGGTGCTGGGATTCCGTGATACCCCACACCAGGATAGGGATCCTGCAACCATCCTCCGGAAAAACAGCCGTTACCGATTCGCTGATAAAAACACCCGGCAAGTGAGCGATCTCAAGACACCCCTCGATCGAGGCATCGTCGGTGAAGGTAAAGAAATCCATCCCCGCCAAAACCAACTTCCCATGCAACTCCTTGGGATCGGAGACGCTTGCTGGCACCTGCAGGCGGCGAAGCAGCCATTCCGGGGAGCGGAGACTGTGACGGGTGTGGAGATGGAGATCGACGCGTGCCATGAAATTCTGCGACGGATTTAATGCCCGCTTGCTCGCCATTGGTCGAGCCATCTTGCATAGGTTGTGACGTCACGGTTTTGAACCGCTCTGCGTATGCACGAGAGGGCATGATGACGAATTGCGGGATAATCCCAATCCGGAGGGTGTAATCCGATCCGAAGCAAGGGATTGCCTCCGGTTGCGCGGAAGAGTCCCTCATTCCAGAGCAAACTGATGCCGCGACGCCATGGAGCCCTGACGCTGTAAACCAGACTCCGGGAGGAGAACTTCTCGACTGATTGACAATCAATCACCCCCCCGATCCGAGTTGTGTACTCAAAACCCGCCTCCCTGACCGCTGCCTCGGCTTCATTTCCAAGCAGCCAGGCGGGAGCGATGAACCCAGTCGGGAGAATGCCGCACCGGGTGAGTGCTTCCCTGCCTCGACGCAACAATTCCGCTGCCTCGACTCGGGAGAGGTCGTAAAACTCCCCCTCTCCTGCTGTGTAAGAACTCGTGATCAACCGGGTCGCCACGCCCTCGTTCTCTTTTTTAGTCCTGAGATGATGGAAGCCGTGCAACACGGCCTCGTGACCACCAGCAACAAGTGCCCTAAGCCACCCACCGAATTCGGGGTCATGATCGATCTGCCCGCGATGGTGATGATCAGGGATCACCAGTAGTGAGGTGACGGAGGCACCCTCGTCGGAAAGATCTCGGATCATTTCCCCTACCCGGTTTCTGGTCACCGTCGAGACATCGTGGATGGAGACCACCAGCGCCGGGGCGGCCGGTTTTTCTTCTAAGAAATGCTCTCCTGTGGAACTGGAGGAGTATCGTGCAGTTTGCATTGGCCGCTGGGTGTGTTATCTGATGTAGTCAAGAGCTTCCTTCAATGCCAGACGAGACACCCGATTCCGAGAACACCAGTTCCAAACAAAAGCGCCCCGAACGACCAAAAGGCCCCTTGGGTCCTCAGGAGCCACAGTTCAACTGGCGCGGATTGGTTCTTTTTGCAATTGCCTTCGCGCTGATCGGCGGCGCCTTCCTGTTTCGCGGTTCCAGCCTTGTAGCAACCGACGAGATCTCCCTGCCGAAGTTCGAAACCCTCTTAAAGGAGGGCAAAATCGTTTCCACCCAGGAGAAGCCTCTGGAACTGGTCATCGAGGAGGGTCGCAACACCCAATACCTCTCCGGATTCTACAGGAAGAAAGCGGTTCCTCCAGCCACCGAGGAAATTCCGACCCCGTTCAAGACCTCTGTCTACATGCCCTTCAACGGAACGACCTTGGAGAAGGAACTTGCCGCTGCCGGCATCACTCCGGATGTACGTCCCGAGTCGAACATGGTCGCCTCGACCATCCTCAACATTCTGCCTATCGCCCTGTTCCTGGTTGTTCTCTACTTCTTCTTCCGCTCCCAGATCAAAATGGCCGGCAAGGGAGCCATGAACTTCGGAAAGAGCAAGGCCAAGATGCTTGCCAAGGAGAAGAACAAGATCACGTTCAAGGACGTGGCCGGCGTCGAAGAGGCCAAGGATGAGGTGCAGGAACTCGTGGAGTTCCTGAAAGATCCGAAAAAATTCCAGAAACTAGGCGGAAGAATCCCAAAGGGTGTCCTCATGGTTGGCTCTCCCGGAACAGGAAAGACACTGCTGGCCCGAGCCATCGCCGGAGAGGCGGATGTGCCGTTCTTCAACATCAGCGGATCGGATTTCGTGGAAATGTTCGTCGGCGTTGGTGCTTCACGCGTCAGGGACATGTTTGAACAGGGTCGTAAAAACGCCCCCTGCCTCATTTTCATCGACGAAATCGACGCCGTGGGACGTCACCGCGGTCATGGAGTCGGAGGAGGGCATGACGAGCGCGAACAGACGCTTAACCAACTTCTTGTCGAGATGGACGGGTTTGATGCCCAGGATGGTGTCATCATCATCGCCGCCACGAACCGACCCGACGTCCTAGATCCCGCCCTGCTTCGTCCCGGCCGTTTCGACCGGCAAGTGACCGTTGGTCTCCCCGACGTGAAGGGACGCGAGGAGATCCTCCGCGTGCATGCCAGAAAGGTGAAGCTATCCGAATCAGTCGACCTCAGCCTGATCGCTAGGGGCACACCGGGATATTCCGGGGCAGAACTTGCAAACGTCCTCAACGAAGCTGCTCTCATGGCCGCCCGCAAAGGTCAGAAAGCCATCGAGCAGGGAGACCTTGAAGAGGCCCGTGACAAGGTGCGCTGGGGCAAGGAGCGCCGCAGTATGGCCATGAGCGAACGGGAGAAAACATCCACCGCATGGCATGAAGCAGGCCATGCCCTACTCAACGTGGTCATCGACCATACCCATCCACTCCACAAGGTGACGATCATTCCCCGTGGCCAGTATCTCGGCGCCACCATGTATCTGCCAGAGGGTGACAAGTATGCCACCCAGCGTAAGGAAGCCCTCGCCATGCTCATCATGACAATGGGTGGTCGTATTGCCGAGGAGATGTTCACCGGTGATGTATCGAACGGTGCCTCAGGCGATATCGCCCAGGCCACCAAACTCGCGCGCCGCATGGTCTGCGAGTGGGGCATGAGTAGTCTCGGCATGATTCGATTCAGCGAGGAGAACGAATATGTCTTCATGGGTCGCGATGCAGGACGTGCCCGTGAATATAGCGAGGAGACCGCCAGACAGATCGATGGCGAGGTGAAGCGACTCATTGACGATGCGTATCGTCAGGCCACCGAGATTCTTGAGGCACAGAAAGAGAAGGTGAAGTTGATCGCCGAGGCATTGTTGGAATTCGAGACCCTTGAGGGTTCTCAGGTGGAGGACCTCATCAATCTCGGCTACATGCGCAATCCTCCCGTGATTGCCCAGAAGCCCCCTCCATTGCCTCCCCCACCATCGGACACTCCCTCCGCAGAAGTGAGCAAGCCGATCGAGCCTGATTTCCCGACAGGCGGACTTGCCGCTCCTGTTCCGGCTTGAAATAGGATTAAGAGCTCTTTAATCTTCGAATGATGAAGCGCTCTCTACCCCTACTTGCTCTCTTTGCATCGGTAATTTCCGCTGCCGCCCACCCCGCCCAATTCCACTCACAGGATCTAGCAGGAGCAACCCAGGCCGGTTTTCTTCATCCACTGACCGGTCTTGACCATCTCCTGGTGATGGTTGCGGTCGGTCTCTGGGCGGTTCAGATCGGAGGGCGGGCTCTCTGGCTCCTTCCTTGCACCTTCGTGGGATCGATGATGCTCGGTGGGGCCGTGGGACTCTGCGGAGTCCATCAACTGCTTGTGGAGCATGGGATTCTGGCATCGATCGTCCTGCTTGGGGTCGCCCTAGGCATGGCGTGGCGCCCCTCGACGCTTGTCTCGGCAACATGCGTCGGTGCCGCGGGACTCTGCCACGGATATGCGCATGGTTCAGAAATGCCCTCAGGTGCTCTTCCCATCATGTTTTTCATCGGCATGGTAGCGGCCACTTCCCTTCTCCACGCCTTTGGCATCGGAGGTGGATTGTTACTGAACAAAAATCCTAAGATCGCGATGGGAATGCGTGCAACTGGACTCATGCTCATCGCCTTCGCGGTCTACGATTTTTATTTCCCGGTTTAATTCCAGGATTCAAGCCTTCGGCCAGACTCCTTGGGCCCTCCATTGGATGGATAGCCGGCGACGTATCGGGCTTCCCCTTTGATTGTCAGATTCATAGAGTACGGTTTTCGCACATGAAGGGAAACCAACTGATACGACTGGCTCTCACGCTACTCGTGATCACCACGGTATTTTGGGTGGGATACCGCACAGTATCCCATCAGCCACCAAAGCAGATCCCCTCGGATACCGCTTACAGCACATCGATTTCTACTAGGGAGTTTACCGGAAAGGACCCGGAGAAAAGACCCACGTTACCCACTCTTAGAGCCACTCTCCTCATGCATACGGCCTCAGCTCCGGTTCATTTCAAGATCATCCAATCCGGAAGAGAATTACTCTCCGAAAAGGATCAAATTTCACCTGGTGAATACCGGGCCGCCGTTGAAATAAGCAAAGGTGAGGATCTCCAGATCACAGCCAATTGGAGCGATGAGGAACCACATTCCCTACGGGTTGAAGTTTTAGTCCATGGCTACCAGGCTCCCCTTGAAAAGAACTTCTGGGGTCAGAAGAGCATCGAGGATAACTTCCCCATTCCCTCGTCCTTTTTATCGTGAGTACACCGTTCCAAAACCAGAAACCATGACCGGATCCAACATATCCTTGGCGTCACCCATCGGCGTCTTCGACTCCGGAATCGGTGGGCTCACCGTTGTCTCGGAACTAAGGCGCGCACTTCCACACGAACGCATTCTCTATGTCGGAGATACGGCACGGGTTCCCTACGGAGGGAAGAGTTCGGAAACAGTAACCCGCTACGGTCGAGAAATCTCCGACCTCTTGGTCTCAGAGGGGGCCAAGATGATCGTCGTGGCCTGCAACACGGCGTCGGCTTTGGCGCTACCATCCCTCTCTTCGGATTACTCCATACCCATGATCGGTGTGCTCGAACCGGGAGCCTCTGCGGCGGTCAAGGCAACACGCAACGGTAGGATCGGCATCATCGGAACACGCGCCACCATTGCCAGCGAGGCCTATTCTAAAGCGATATCGAGGATCAACCCGGACCTATCTGTCAGAGCCGTGGCCTGCCCCCTGCTGGTGCCCCTCATCGAGGAGGGATTACTCGAGGACGAGATCACCGAGATGGCCCTTCGTCGGTACCTCTCCCCCATGCTTCACGAGGAGATCGATACACTCGTACTGGGATGCACCCATTACCCTCTCTTGAAAAAAGCGATCGGAAGGATCTGCGGTCCCGGGGTTGCGCTCGTCGATTCCGCAGAAAACTGCGCCTTGGCAGTCAAGGCGCAGCTTGGCCCGAATCCCGATCAGAACTATCACTCACGATTGGATATCCTTCTTACCGATTCTTCGGAGGGATTCCTGCGGATCGCTGAAAAATCACTCGATCTCTCGATTGACTCCCTCTCGGTCAGAAGGGTAGGCAGCTGAATTGCCATCAATAGATCATGACACGAAAACAACGTTCTGAAGTTCTGGAGAAAGAGCTTCCGGAGATTTATCCAGAGGCCCATTGTGAACTTGATTTCAAGAGTCCGCTTGAACTTCTGGTTGCCACCATTCTCTCGGCACAGTGCACCGATGTGCGTGTGAACATGGTGACCAAGTCTCTTTTCAAGCGATGCAAGAGTGCAGCGGATTATGCCGGAATCCCCCAGGTTGAGCTTGAGGAGATCATTCGCTCCACCGGATTCTATAGAAACAAGGCCAAGTCGCTCAGGGGGATGGGGGAGGCCCTTGTCGAGCGACACGGGGGGAAGGTTCCCCAGACCATGGCGGAACTTTCGGCCATTCCCGGAGCCGGCCGCAAGACCGCAAACGTGGTCCTTGGAAATGCCTTTGATATCAACGAAGGCGTGGTCGTCGACACCCATGTCGGCCGACTCTCTCTTCGCTTGGGGCTAACCACAAACACTGATCCCGTGAAAGTGGAACAGGACCTCATGAAACTGTTTCCCAAGGAGAAATGGACCCTGCTCTCCCACTGGCTGATCTGGCACGGGCGCCGGCGCTGCAAGGCACGCAACCCCGACTGCGATGAATGCGAACTCAGGGCACTCTGTCCGAGCGCAGACAAACCTGATCGCTTTCTAAAAAAATAATCTTCCAATTCCAAAGACCCGCTAAAAACTAGGCCACAACCCGCACCTGATGAAAAAAATCCTTCTCTCCCTCCTTGCTCTCATCATTGTGATCGTGATCGGAGGATTCATCTACCTCTACCTTTCACTGAACACGCTGGTTAAGAAGGCCATTGAAACAGTCGGGCCGGCCATCACAAGAACAGAGGTCACCCTAGCATCGGCAAATCTCTCCCCCTTCTCGGGAAACGGCAGTCTCAGCGGTTTTGAGGTAGGTAATCCCAAGGAGTACAATGCTCCCTACGCACTGAAACTCGGGAGTATTCAGGTCAGCGTCGACAAGGCGAGCATCTTGAATAATCCGATTGTTGTGAACTCAATCCAAATACGTGATCCTCACATCGTTCTGATTGGCACCCCTGCGGGAACAAACTTGCAGCAGATCATGCGCAACATTCGCTCCTACGAGACTCCCAAGAAAAAGGCAGCTGAAAGTCCCGAAGAGCAGTCCAAGAGTTCCTCCACAAACCAAGAGAATTCAAAATCCGGAAGGAAATTCATCGTCAAGAGTGTGGTTATTTCCGGGGCCAGCCTGGATGTTGGCCTGAGCGCGTTCGGACAGAGCGTTCATCAGACCCTGCCACTACCCGAGATTAGGCTGAATGACCTTGGCTCCGCAGGAAAGGGCATCTCAGAGAAAGAACTTGCCGAGCAGATCCTGACACCCCTCATCAACGCCGGTATCGATGAAGGAATCAAGGCCGCCTCCAAGCAGGGTCTTATTCAACTTCAGCAGAATGGCGGTAAAGAACTCGGTAATTTTATCAAGGGACTCTTCAAGTAATTCCGCCAAAGTCAGTCCCTCCAGACGAAAAGGAGGGATGTCAGCAGGCTCCCGATTGAGTAAAGCATCCAGGTTTCAGGAATAAAATAGGGGTAGGCAGAGATAGCCACCCCCAGCAGCATCGCCTTAAAGGAAGATTGCTTCTTCCCGTAGATGAATGCGGCCAACCCAATCGCCCCGAACAGGATCTGACCAAAGAGGTTGGCTCCAGTGAGGTTCACGCCTTCTTGACGAACTGCGCTTTCAGTCCAACTGCAATACCGTCGACTTTGCAGGAAATTTCATGATCTCCGTCGACAAGCTTGATCGGCTTCGACTTGGAACCTCCCTTTAGCACCTGGGTGCCGCCGAGTTTCAGATCCTTGATCAGGACGACGCAGTCTCCATCGGCGAGCACATTGCCATGGGCATCCTTGACGATGCGGGGTCCATTAGCCACTTCGACCTCCGACTCCTTGGGCCATTCGAATCCGCAGGTGACACACTCCCACTTGTCAGGGAGGGAGATCACTTCCTCCATCGTGCACTCGGGGCATGCTGGATGTGACATCAGAGTTTGGAGATGATGGCATTCAGTGTGGCACTCGGGCGCAGGATGGCGTCGGCCTTCCTGTCATCAGGCAGGTAGTAGCCTCCCACATCGGTTGGCTTCCCTTGCACGGCATTGAGCTCCTCAACGATCTTCTTCTCGTTAGTGGTTAGCTCTTCGGCAATCGGAGTGAAGATGGCTTTCAGTTCGGAATCTTGGGACTGAGCGGCGAGTGCCTGAGCCCAATAGAGAGCCAGGTAGAAGTGGCTGCCTCGGTTATCGATAGTGCCAAGCTTGCGTCTCGGGGACTTGTCATTCTCCAGAAACTTTCCGGTTGCGGCATCCAGGGTCTCCGCCAGCACCTTGGCCTTGGCATTCCCGAACGTCTCGGCGACATGCTCAAAGGAGGGCGTGAGCGCGAAGAATTCCCCGAGGGAATCCCAGCGGAGGTAATTATCCTCCTGGAACTGCTGCACGTGCTTAGGCGCGGAACCGCCGGCACCCGTCTCAAAGAGGCCACCGCCGTTCATTAGGGGGACGATAGAGAGCATCTTGGCGCTGGTGCCGACCTCAAGGATCGGGAAGAGATCGGTGAGGTAATCCCGCAGGACATTTCCGGTAACTGAGATGGTGTCCTTTCCTTGGACGATGCGTTCGAGGCTGAAGGTGCAGGCATCTGCAGGAGAAAGAATCCGGATATCAAGCCCGGCCGTGTCGTGGTCGGCAAGGTAGGTCTTCACCTTGGCAATGAGCTGGGCGTCATGCGCGCGTTTCTCATCCAGCCAGAAGACGGCGGCGTCCCCCGTCGCGCGGGCTCGGTTCACGGCGAGCTTCACCCAGTCCTGAATGGGGGCATCCTTCGTCTGGCAGGCGCGCCAGATATCTCCCCCCTCGACGTCATTTTCCAGAAGAACCTTACCTGAGGCATCCGTCACACGCACGACTCCCGCGGAGGGAACCTCGAAGGTCTTGTTGTGCGAACCGTACTCTTCAGCAGCCTGCGCCATCAGACCGACATTGGGGACGGAGCCCATGGTCTTGGGATCCAAGGCTCCGTTCTTTTTGCAAAAATCGATGACAGCCTGATAAACCCCCGCGTAGGAACTGTCGGGAATAACGGCGAGCGTGTCCCGTGTGTTACCGGCTGCATCCCACATCTTGCCTCCGGCGCGGATCATGGCAGGCATCGAGGCATCGACAATGACATCACTCGGGACATGGAGATTGGTGATTCCCTTGTCGGAATTAACCATCGCGACGGCGGGTCCATTGGCAAAGGCAGCCTTGATATCGGCTTCGATCACGGCCCTCTGATCGGCCGGTAGAGTCTGGATCTTGGAGACAAGGTCACCGAAGCCGTTCTTGAAATCGACGCCCAACTCCTTGATCACCGCTGAATGCTTGGTAATCAGGTCCTTGAAGAAGACCTCGACGGCATGACCAAAAATAATCGGGTCCGAGACCTTCATCATCGTTGCCTTCATGTGGAGGGAGAAGAGGACGTCGGCAGCCTTCGCCTTGGCAATCTGCTCACCGAGGAAGGCAACAAGCGCCCTCTTGCTCATCACCGTGCTGTCGAGTATCTCCCCGGCCTTGAGTGGGGTCTTCTCCTTGAGAACCTTGGCGGAGCCGTCGGCTCCGATAAACTCGATTTTCACCTCTGTCGCAGCAGGAACGGTCAACGACTTCTCGTTGGAGAAAAAGTCATTCTTCCCCATGGTGCCTACGCTGGTTTTGGAATCCGCTGACCAGGCACCCATGGAGTGGGGATGCTTGCGCGCGTAGTCCTTCACCGCCTTGGGAGCGCGGCGATCCGAATTCCCCTCTCGGAGAACGGGGTTAACAGCACTACCCTTGATCTTGTCGTAACGGGCCCGTATTTCCTGATCGGCCTCTGTCTCAGGAGTATCCGGATAATCGGGGAGTTTGTATCCCTTGGACTGCAATTCCGCGATCGCCGCCTTGAGTTGGGGAATGGACGCGCTGATGTTGGGTAGCTTGATGATGTTGGCCTCGGGTTGAAGGGTAAGGGCACCAAGCTCGGCAAGGGCGTCATCGATTCTCTGATCTTCAGTCAAAAAATCAGGGAAAGCTGCAATGATGCGTCCGGCCAGAGAGATATCGCGGAGTTCGACCGCGATCCCGGCATGTTTGGTATAAGCCTGGACGATCGGCAAAAAAGAATAGGTGGCCAGGGCAGGTGCCTCGTCGGTCTTGGTATAGAAAATGGTGGGTTTTGACATGATGCACGTAAGATTATGCCCTCCCAGTTCACTGATCAACCAAAGAGAGGATTGCCTAGGGATTCCAATCCGCTAAATTAGGATCCCTATGGGCAAAACGCTTCTCGATAAGGTCTGGGAGGAACACACCGTTCGCACGCTCCCCGACGGCAGGACTCAACTTTTGATCGGCACGCACCTCATCCATGAGGTGACGAGTCCGCAGGCCTTCGGCATGGTGCGAGATCTTGGACTCAAGGTTCTCTATCCGAACCGCACCTTTGCCACCGTCGACCACATCGTGCCCACTGACCAGCGCGCCGAGCCCTTTTCCGATCCCCTCGCCGACGCGATGGTCAAGGAGTTGCGCAAGAATTGCGCCGAGACCGGTGTAACATTCTTTGACCTTCCCTCTGGAAACCAAGGCATCGTCCACATCGTCGGCCCCGAGCAGGGCATCACCCAACCCGGCACCACGATCGCCTGTGGCGACTCCCACACCTCGACTCACGGAGCCTTTGGTGCGATTGCCTTCGGCATCGGAACGAGCCAGGTGCGTGACGTCCTCGCCACCCAGACGATGGCGATCGGCAAGCCTAAGGTCCGCCGCATCAATGTGGATGGCAAGCTGGCCCCCGGCGTCTATGCCAAGGATGTCATCCTCCACATCATTCGTCATTTGGGAGTCAACGGCGGCATCGGATACGCCTACGAATATGGCGGCTCAACCTTCGACGCCTTCACCCAGGAAGAGCGGATGACCGTCTGCAATATGTCAATCGAGGGAGGAGCCCGCGTCGGTTACGTGAATCCCGACGAGACCACCTTCGAGTATCTGCGCGGTCGCCCCTACTCCCCAAAGGGAGCAGAGTGGGATGCCGCCGTCGCCCGATGGAAGGCGGTGGCCTCGGACAAGGATGCGGTCTACGACGATATCGTCAACTTCAAGGCCGAGGAAATTCTCCCGACCGTCACATGGGGCATCACTCCCGGTCAGGCGATCTTCATCGATGAGAAGATCCCTGATCCGAAGGATCTCCCCGAGAAGGACCGCGACACTGCGGCTGAGGCGATCGAGCACATGAAACTGCCCGCAGGCACCCCTGCCGCCGGCATCAAGATCAATGTTGCTTTCCTCGGCAGTTGCACCAACGGACGCCTTTCCGACCTTCAGGAAGTTGCAAAGCACATCAAGGGCCGCAAGGTTTCCCAGAATGTGAAAGCCATCGTGGTTCCCGGTTCCCAGATGGTGGCATCGATCGCGGAGAAGATGGGAATCGCGGAGATCTTCCGCGAGGCGGGCTTTGAATGGCGTGGTGCTGGTTGCTCCATGTGTCTCGGCATGAATCCGGACAAACTGGTTGGAGATCAACTCTGCGCCAGCTCCAGCAACCGTAACTTCAAGGGACGTCAGGGTAGTCCGACCGGACGCACCATGCTCATGAGTCCCCTCATGGTCGCAGCGGCTGCACTCACCGGAGAGGTCAGCGACGCCCGCAAGGTCTTCGGTATCAACTAATATTTAAGCATCATCCTTTAACGTTTAACTTTTTCCACCCATGGCTCTCGAAAAAATCACCCAAGTCACCGGTCGCGGAATCTTCATCCCCGGCGATGACATCGACACCGACCGGATCATTCCAGCCCGCTTCATGAAGTGCGTCACCTTCGACGGACTCGGCGAGTTCGCCTTCGCGGATGCCAAAACAGCCGAGAAGGCGGCTGGACGCCTCCATCCGATGGATGATGCCCGCTTCTCAGGAGCTAGCATCCTGATCTCCGGGTCAAACTTCGGCTGCGGCAGCTCCCGCGAGCATGCCCCGCAGGCCCTCTACCGCTACGGCTTTCGTGCGATCATTGCCGAAAGCTTCGCCGAGATCTTCTTCGGCAACTCGACCACGCTCGGTATTCCCTGCATCACTATGTCGAAAGAGGACATCGCGGATCTTGCGGCCCTTATTGATAAGACCCCGTCCATCCAAGTGACGGTCGATCTCACCGAACACAAGGTCACGACGGACGATGTCGATTTTGAGGCAAAGATCAGCATCCCGGGACACGCCCGCGAACCGCTCATCAACGGCCGTTGGGACTCTATAGCCGACCTGGTAGACGGACTTGAGGATGTGAAGGCCCGCGTCGCCGCGATCTCATACCTTTCAGCCAAGTAGCATTCCCATGAACGGCGGAGTCATCCTTCCACGGAAGAGGGACGACTCCATCAAGGACAAGGGTAGGGATGGTTCGGGGATTCCCTTCTTAAGTTTGCGCAATGCCCTGGAATGCCTCTTCGGAGGCATAGGCATCTTTGTGCTCTGCATGATCGGTCAGGAATTCTACAAGGTTTCGGGCACGCTCGCCGCTCCGCTCTGGCCTTCCAGCGGATTCGCCCTTGCGCTTCTCCTACTAAGGGGATGGCGCCTCTTTCCTGCCATTACCCTTGGCACGATTGCAGCCACTCAAACCTTTGGCGACAGCCTTCTTTTCTCCATTGCCGGCTCTGTGGCCAATACACTTGAGTCACTCATAGGATGGTTCCTGATGTCCCGTGTGTTCGGATTCTCGAACAGCATGACAAGGATTCGCGATATTCTGATCCTGATTCTGGCGGGAGCTCCATGGGGAACAATGGTCAGCGCCATGATCTGCACACTGGGACTGGTTCAGATTGGAGCGGTCAAACCGAACGGCATTCCGCTCTCAAGTCTGCTTTTCTGGACTGGAAACGTCTTGGGTATCATGGTCTTCACTCCGTTGACCCTCCGTGTTGCGGAACGCTGGAACAACCGATTTTCTGTGAGACTTCCCCTGACGGGCCTGCTCTGGTTTCTGGTCCTCACCTCCATCGTCCTGCTTGGTTTCTGGAATCGATTCACGGCTCATAGTATTTTTTATCCCCTCGCCTACCTCTCGTTCCCCATCCTTGTCTGGCTTTCCGTAAAACTTCGTAAAGACGTTACACTTGCCATAGCCTTGGTCACAACAATGGCGACGGGATTCACAGCCTTTGGATTCGGACCGCTTATCCGCTATGACCCTATGGCAACCTATGCCGAAATGACAGTATTCATCACGATCTACTCGCTCTCCTGCCTGATCCTTATGGCCGCCATGGAGGAGGGAGCAGTGAACTCAGAGAACGCTTTACGACATCGACTAGACGCCGTGCGAAAAGAATCCGAATTGAGAACTATCCGCACCAGCTTGAACCCCCATTTTCTCTTTAATAGCCTCAACACGATCAAGTCCCTAACCTCCGAGGATTCGGCAAAGGCAGGCGAGGCCGTCATCGCTCTCTCTGAGATTCTTCGTTCTTCACTCCGCATCACTCAATCGGAAAAAATTTCCTTGAAGGAGGAGTTGGCTGTCATTCGCGCCTACCTTGATCTCCAGAAAATCAGGTTCGGAGAGCGTCTCTCATGGGAATTCAGGGTCGACAAGAAATGCGAGTTGTTGGAATTGCCCCCCATGCTCTTCCACCAACTTGTGGAAAATGCGGTGAAGCATGGCGTTGAAAAACAGACCGCCCATTCGACAATCGTGATGGAAGGAATCTCAGAGAATGGCCATCTTAACCTCCGGGTCATGAATCAGGGTACCCTATCGGAAACGAGTTTTAGGGGATTGGGTCTTCAATCCATCAAAGATGAACTGAGGGGGGCTCTACGGCGACAAAGCTTCGTTCACAATCATGAAGGGAAAAGAGAACATTGTCGTTGCAGAGATCTCCTTGCCCATACCGGATTCGTTTTATCAGCTTTAAAGTGCTCAACTTCCATTAATTCCGAGAGGTAATGCCCGATTCGCCTCAACTCCAATTTAGAACTAATGCCACCATCCTGATGGTCGAGGATGAGCTGCCCGCGCGTGCTGAATTGAAAAGAATGCTTCGTGCCTTGGGAATCAATGTCCCGGTTGTGGAAGCCAGTTCCATAACCGAGGCGCTTTCCTCGATAACTGATACCCTCCCTGATCTTATCTTCCTCGACATTCAGATGCCGGATGGAAGCGGATTTGATATTCTCAGAAAGCTTGGACAGAAGCGTCCTCCTGTCATCTTCACGACAGCCTACGAGCAATTCGCCGCGAAGGCCTTCGATGAGGAAGCCATTGATTATCTCCTGAAGCCCTTCAGTAAAAAGCGCCTAGCCAGAGCCCTCTCGCGCCTCCCTATCTCTTCAAAACCCGCTCCCAAACTAACAGCAGGAGACAAGATCCTGCTGAAACTCGACAATGAATGCATCCTTCTCCCCGTAGAAAGCATCGACCTCTTTGAAACAACCGGAAACTCGACCCACGTGTTTTGGTCAAACCGCAGCGGTAAGATCAACAAACCGCTAAAGCAACTTCTAATGAATCTCGATGAATCATATTTCTTTCGGGCATCCCGAGATCAATTGCTGAATATGAAAAATGTCCTTTTGCTAAAAACCAACGAGGCGGGACTCATTGAGGCATTACTTCCCCAGAAGCGCCTGATCACCTTTTCACGAAGACAAAGCATTCTTTTCAGAAAAACATACTCCCTTTGAGGGGCGACAAAAAGGCCTTACCGGAAGATTGCTTTTACTGATTCACCGAACTGTGCAAAGAAAAAGCATCATGAATGGCATCCATACCATCATTACTTCGATCGCTCTCCTGGGCTTGACCCAGATGCATGCGGCTTCGTGGTCTTTTGCCGTAGCGGGTGATGACCGTACAGATATCCGATCGGAAAAAGTAGATCCCACTGGCATCCATACCGAGGCTCTCTCGAAACTCCTGCAGGCAATCTCTGCCGATAAGCCGGCGTTCCTTCTCTTCACCGGCGATCTGGTTTACGGGGAGAACTTGCGCATCCCGCAGAAGATCGGGGAACAGTTTGAATCATGGGAAAAACTGGTTTCTTCCAACACCCCTGAACTCTCGATTCTTCCCGTCAGAGGTAATCACGAGACCCGTGGAGATACCGAAGGAACGGCATGGTTGGCCGCTTTTGAGCCTGGTCTCACTGCAAAACAGGTCAGCTACTTACCCGGTCAGAAGGGGTTCAGCTACTCCTACATCGCCCCGGGCCATCCGGAGACCGCAGTCATTGCCCTGGACCAATACAATCCGGCGGCTCCCCACAAGGTTGATTTAACGGGACTTGAGGCTTCACTCAAAGACCTTAAGGGCAAAGGAGTGAAGAACATCTTTGTCTATGCTCATGAGATGGCTTTTACCTCGGGAATGCATCCCGACTCGGAGAACATGTCCGCTCATCCCACCGATCGTGACAAGTTCCTCGAACTACTTCGCGCTTACGGGTGTGAATATTTTTTCGTTGGTCACGATCACTTCTACGACTGGATGCAGATCAGGCATTGGCGCTGGCCTGCTGACTACGCCCTCAATCAGATCGTCGCGGGAACCGCCGGAGCACCCTTCTATCCTGACATGACTTACTTCGGGAATCATGATGGCTACGACCTCCAGCGTCTAGATCACCTGCAGAATACCTACGGATATCTCCAGGTCACCGTGAACGATGATCCCAAACCGGGAGAAAAAGCCGTCAGCGTGAGGTTTGTTCCCGTAACACTTTGACCAAGACTCGGGGACTAGTCGATGGCCCCGACCGTTTTGCTGACCTCTCCGCGGATGTACTCCCTGTTCAGCATCGCGATCACGCTGGCAGGGACATTGGCGGGACAGACAGCCTCACACGCGTAGTAGTTGGAGCAGTTGCCAAATCCTTCCTCCTGCATGGTGCGCACCATGTTACGGGCGCGACTCTTGCGCTCAGACTGCCCTTGGGGCAGAAGTCCGAGGTGCGTGACCTTGGCTCCGACGAAGAGCATCGGCGAGCTGTTCGGACAGGCGGCAGCACAGGCTCCGCAACCGATGCAGGCGGCGGCATCCATTGCAGAATCTGCAACAGGCTTGGGAATGAGTGTCGTGGAGGCATCGGGGGCACCACCGGTGTGCTCGCTGATGAAGCCACCCGAGCGAATGATCCGGTCGTAGGCACTCCGGTTGACCACCAAATCCTTTACGATCGGGAAGGCGCCCACGCGGAAGGGCTCCACGGTGATGGTCTGCCCATTCTCAAACTTGCGCATGTAAACCTGACAGGCAGCTCCGCGACCCGGTCCCTGGGGAACGCCGTTGATCACCATATGGCAGGTTCCGCAAATCCCCTCGCGGCAATCGCTGGCGAAGGAGACAGGCTCCTTGCCCTCCCTGGTCAGGCGATTGTTCACGATATCGAGCATCTCCAAGAAAGAGCACTCCGAGGGGATTTCCGTGGCGTGAATCTTGATAAACTCACCCTTATCCGCGGCGGACTTCTGCTTCCAGAGTCTGAGATGAAAATTCATGGTGCTCATGATCGTAAATCGTGGGGTTATCGGCGATTACTTGTAGCTGCGGGTGGCGAGATGGACGGCCTCGTAGTGTAGAGGCTCCCTGACAAGTTCCGGCTGACTCGACTCACCCTGGAACATCCAGGCGTAGACCTCGGCGAATTTGTCGTCATGCCGTAGTGCCTCACCCTCCGGAGTCTGGTGTTCTACACGGAAGTGACCGCCGCACGATTCCTCTCGGGTGAGTGCGTCGATACACATCAGTTCGCCAAATTCGAGGAAGTCGGCAACACGACCTGCTCGCTCAAGTGACTGGTTCAACTCAGTACCGGTTCCGGGAATAGCGACTTCTTTCCAGAAGCGCTCGCGCAGGGCGCGGACATCGGCTATCGCCTTCTTGAGTCCGGCTTCGCTTCGGGCCATGCCGCACTCATTCCAGATGATGAGTCCGAGCTGACGATGGAACTCGTCGACGGGGACATTGCCCATCACTGCCAGGAGCTTCTCCACACGGGCACGCACTTCTTCCTCGGTCTTTTTGAACTCCGGCATGTCGGTGGAAACCTTCTTTCCGAATTGGGTGGAAAGATACTCTCCCAAGGTGTTCGGAATGACAAAGTAGCCATCGGAGAGACCCTGCATCAGGGCAGAGGCTCCGAGACGATTGGCACCGTGATCCGAGAAATTAGCCTCCCCGAGTACATGGAGACCGGGGATGGTGCTCATCAGGTTGTAGTCCACCCAGAGTCCTCCCATGGTGTAGTGAACCGCAGGATAAATGCGCATCGGGCGCTCATAGGCACTCTCACCGGTGATGTTATGATACATCTCGAATAGGTTGCCGTAGCGCTCGCGGATGGTCTTCTCCCCCAGGCGGGCGATGGCGGCGGAGAAGTCGAGGTAGACACCGAGTCCGCCGGGACCAACACCGCGTCCCTCGTCGCAGACTTCCTTCGCACTGCGGGAGGCAATGTCACGGGGGGCGAGGTTGCCGTAGCTTGGATATTTCCTCTCAAGATAGTAATCGCGCTCTTCCTCGGGAATCTCCTGGGGAAGACGGGTATCACCCTTCTTCTTGGGGACCCAGACACGTCCGTCGTTACGGAGCGACTCGGACATGAGGGTGAGCTTCGACTGGTAATCACCGGCCACAGGAATGCAGGTGGGATGGATCTGGGTGTAGCAGGGATTGGCGAAGGCGGCGCCGCGCTTGTAGGCACGCCAGGTAGCGGTGACATTCGAGCCACGCGCATTCGTGGAGAGGTAGTAAACGTTACTGTAACCGCCGGTGCAGAGAAGGACGGTATCTGCCGCATGGGTGGTGATCTCACCGGTGATGAGATCGCGAACAACGATCCCCTTGGCATGGCCGTCGACAAGCACGAGGTCGAGCATCTCGGAGTTCTCGTGCATTTTGACCCGACCGAGGCCTATTTGAGCACTCAACGCGGAGTAGGCACCGAGCAAAAGTTGCTGTCCGGTCTGCCCCTTCGCATAAAACGTACGGGAAACCTGGGCTCCACCGAAGGAGCGGTTCGTAAGTTGGCCGCCATATTCACGGGCAAAGGGAACTCCCTGGGAAACACACTGATCGATGATGTTTCCGCTTACCTCGGCAAGACGATAGACATTGGCTTCGCGGGCGCGGAAGTCTCCACCCTTGATCGTGTCATAGAAGAGTCGCCATATGCTGTCACCATCGTTCTGGTAGTTCTTGGCGGCATTGATACCACCCTGAGCGGCGATCGAATGGGCGCGGCGGGCGCTGTCATGGAAACAGAATGTCTCCACCTGATAACCCAGCTCGGCAAGTGTGGCGGAAGCGGAGGAGCCGGCAAGTCCGGTCCCCACCACGATGACCTTGAACTTCCTTTTGTTCGCGGGGCTGATCAGCTTCGCGTTGTTCTTGAAGTTGGTCCACTTCTTGTCGACGGGACCCTCGGGGATTTTGGCATCAAGAATCATAGGTTTGGAAAAATTGTTCAGTGACAGAACGGGCAGGCTGGGAGGCTGGAGGGGACCTTCACCAATCTTAAAAGAACGGAAGTCGGGATGGATGCAAAACCCAGGAAAATAATCCAGGCAATGATCTTGCCACCCGTTTCAAAGACCGGACGTAATTTCTCCGTCGTGATGCCGAGTGTCTGGAAGAGGCTGGCGATTCCGTGACTGAGATGCATCCCGAGCAGACCCACCGCCAGGATGTAAAAGGCACTGACAAAGGGACATGAGAAGGCAGTTACCACCATCCGGTAGACATCATGGCGCCCCTGTGCATCAAACCAGCTCTTATATTCCGGATTGAAAGCCTCCCAGGTGAACTGGGCCAGGTGATAGATGACGAAGGCGAGAACAGTCAGACCCGAGAGGCGCATCAACCGCGCATAGACGGTGGTGCCCAAGTTGCTCTTCACGGCATATTGCTGGGGGCGGGCTTTCAAATTCTCACGCCAGAGGGTGATGGTGAAGCAGATATGGAGAACGACGCAGGTGAGTAGGACGATGCGGACCACCCAGAGAATTTCCCCGGTACTCTTGAGGAAGGCCGCATAGGCATTCATCGCATCTGGACCGACAAAAATGGTCATATTCCCCACGAGGTGACCGATCACAAAGAGCACCAGAACGATACCGGTGATCGCCACGATCCACTTGCGTCCGATCGGACTCGAAAAGAGAGGAATGCAGCAGGCTGGGGATTTTTTCGGTGAGTTGGCCTGACTGGTCATGGAGTGTTTTTTATAGGGGAGCAGTCCGTGAAAAACAAGTTGGATGATTCCAAGAATTCCGCTCACCTGTTAAAGAAAGAAGCACTGTATGTCGCTCGAACAACCGGAACCCCTCCTCAACAATGACCATGAACTGGTCGCACGCACCCAAGGGGGTGATCCGGGGGCTTTTGACGAGCTGATCGTCAAGTATTCACCACGCCTTTACGGACTGGTCTACCACATGACCTCCAATCACGAGGACACGAACGACCTGCTTCAGGACATTTTTTCAAAAGCTTACCGCTCCATCCGTAACTTTCGGGGAAATTCAAGCATCTACACCTGGTTTCATTCGATCGCGGTCAACATGACCATCAACTTCCTCAAGAAGCGTAATCGCAGGCAGCATCACAGCCTGAATGACCCCGATAGCAATATCGAAAACGACCCCGACTTCATTGCGGCCACAAGCAATGGTGATCCGACCAAGGAGGTCTCCGTGCACGAATTGCAAAAAAAATTGAACGCGGCCATGTCCAGGCTGTCTCACGACCATAGAATCGTCGTTACCATGTTTGATATTCAGGGAATGCCTCATGCTGAAATTGCCAAAATCCTCAAGGTCTCCGAAGGAACCGTTCGGTCGCGTTTGTTTTACGCGCACCGCCAGTTGCAAAACTCCCTTCATGAGTTTAAGAGGAATTAAGATGGAATTACCAAGCCCATAAGCCATGAAGAAAAACCCCCACATGAGCCTCAGGCCCACACGCAGGGTCATCAGGCTAAAGCGATATGAGCAGCCTCCCGATGGTTACTATGAGGATTTCCTAAAGGAGTTTCATAAGCGCCAGCGGGCAGAACCACTGAATACCTCTATTCGTGGACTCATGAAGGAGCGTCTGGCAGACAAATTTTCGGAATTTCGTGTGCCGGCCATGGCATTCGCTGTTGCTGCAGTGGTGGCGGTACTTGCCAGCATTGCCATTATCAGGGAGACCCCGCGTCAGGATAATCCAAGGGCTTATTCCGTCTCCTACACTCCGGGCACCCCCACTTACCAGACGCCGGTCACGATTCAGAACGTGCAACCCGTCTCCCTGCGACTGGATCCTGCCCCGCAGAACTTCCCACAAACTTCCTCCCTTGTTTTCCCAGCGACCGGTTTGCTTCCGACAGCAGAACCGATCCGTTAATTGGCAATACCAGACGAGGTTCTCGGAAGAGAGTCTCATAATGGATTTTGAAGATGACCTCTGATGCCATTCAGGCATAGATTAAATCCTCCATGGGGGTATAGCTCAGCGGTTAGAGCAGCCGGCTCATAACTGGTTGGTCCCTGGTTCAAATCCAGGTGCCCCTACTTCTTGCGCGGCGCCTTCATATCAACCATTCAATCCTATGTCTTCCAACCACCATCGGAGGAAAGGATACGGTTACTGGCTTTTGATGATATGGGCATCGCTTTCTCTCTTACTTCTGGCGTTAGCGGCACTCTTTTTACTTTGGAAAAGCAATCGCCTCAAAGAATTGGAGGCAGGTAGCGGTCTGATACTCACTCCACAGGGTGTGATGGAATTCGCGGACCGGGGTAATGGCCCGGTTGCGCTGGTGATTCACGGATCTCCGGGAGGGTATGACCAAGGTCTGGTTTATGGTCAAGAGCTAGCCCGACGTGGCTTTCGCATCATTTCAATCTCTCGTCCAGGGTACCTCCGAACTCCTCTTCTCACCGGTCTAACGGCACAAGATCAAGCTGATGCAATCGACTCGCTTTTGGAATCACTTCATATCAACTCCTGCGCTGTACTTGCTGTTTCGGAGGGAACTCCCTGCGCCATTCAACTCTCGATCCGTCACCCCGGAAGGGTCGGCTCTCTTGTCTTGCTCTCCCCTGTTGCCGAAAGCCTTGGATACACTCCCATCGCTTCCGCAGGCTACCAAATCTTCCACAATCTCACAGGAGACTGGGGATGCTGGCTCATGATGCTACGAATCAAACTCGATCCTTATTCTGTTTTTACAGACATGATGAGAGTTGGATCATCCCTCAAACCAAGTGGCTGTAATGCGCTGGCGGTTGAAGCAATGGCCTCACCGAATCAGCGAATTTTCCTCACGGAACTTGCTAAAAGCATCACCCCCCTCTCACCACGGGAAGCCGGCATTATCAATGACAACGCCCAACTGAAAGACATCCCTATCATTCCAAAGGATTCGGTGACAGCCCCAACCCTCATCCTAGTTGGGGAGCACGACATCCATTCCCCGTACGAATCCGTACTAAGGCTTACCTCGCTCATTCCTCATGTCAGGCTGATGATGATCGAGCAGGCGGGGTATATTCTGCCGATCGGGACAAAAAGTGCTCAAGATTGGAAGACCATCGCCGATTTTATGAAGTTTCCAACTCTTTCTTCGATCACTCGATCCCAAAGAAACTAGTCACAATCTGGCTATGGGGCAGGAGATCCCGGAAATCTACCAAAGAGAGCTGGAAAGTGATCCTCTCATCGGCTTAAATGACCATCTGTGACTACGAGCACCATTTACGAAGCACCCGACGCCTTGGGTCGCACCCAGCAGGCCATCAAGGAGAATGCAACACATCTCCCCGCAAGCGAACTGCTGGGAGAAACCATGTCACTGAATTTCGGCCCTTCCCACCCTTCCACACACGGGGTTTTCCGCATCGTTCTGGATCTGGATGGTGAGCTGATCGTAAAGGCAAAACCTGAAGTCGGATATCTGCACCGCGGCGATGAAAAGATCGCCGAGAACATGCAGTACAACCAGTTCGTTCCCTACACGGATCGACTCGATTATCTGGCCCCCTTGGCAAACAACGTCGCCTACGCCTTGGCCGTTGAAAAGCTCATGGGCTGGGAACTTCCCGCGCGCGGCAAGGCCATCCGAGTCATCTGCTGCGAACTTGCCCGCATCTCGGCACACTTGCTTGGTATTGGAGCGAGTTCCATGGACATCGGGGCAATATCGGTCTTCCTCTACACCTTCACGGAACGCGAAAAGATCTACAATCTTTGCGAGTTGCTCACCGGCGCACGCTTCACCACCAGCTACACCCGTGTCGGCGGTCAGGTGCGCGATCTTCCCGAGGCATTTCCGGCTCAACTCCGCGCCTTTCTTGATTCTTTCCCGATCGCCCTGAACGAGATCTCCAATCTCCTCACCCGCAACCCGATCTTCATCGACCGCACGCGTAATGTCGGCATCATCTCCAAGGAGGATGCCATTGCCTATGGTCTTACCGGCCCGATGCTCCGCGGCTCCGGTGTCGATTACGATGTCCGCAAGGCTCACCCCTATCTCGACTACGAAAAGTATGATTTTGATATTCCTGTCGGCTCCGTAGGCGACTGTTATGACCGCTACCTCGTTCGTATCGAGGAGATGCGTCAGAGTCTTAAAATTCTCCGCCAAGCCATCGATACCATTCCAAGTGGCCCAATCAATGTGGTTGATGGAAAAAGCACGCTTCCTGAAAAGGAGCAAGTCCTCCAGAAAATGGAGCAACTCATCCATCACTTCATCATTACCACCGAGGGAATTGATGCTCCCGCCGGAGAGGTCTACTCAAGCTGCGAGAACCCCAAGGGCGAACTCGGATTCTATATTAACAGTCTTGGCGGAGGCGTTCCTAACCGACTCCATATCCGCGCCCCGTCCTTCGTGAATCTTAGTATCGTGCCAAAACTACTCCCCGGTCACATGGTGGGGGATGTGGTCACGATCCTGGGGTCCATCGACATGGTCTTCGGCGAGTGTGATCGCTGAACCGAAGGCTCAGCGAGGCTGAGAGCGGTTTAGGCTGCAGGCTTATTAGGTGGTGGAGTTCCCCCTGAATACTTTGGTCTCATCCTGATGAGTCCTCTGCTGATTCTATCCCTTTCATCCCTGTGAGTTTATTCTTCACCACCACCCAATAAAAAAAGCGCTGTCCCTATCGAGACAGCGCCTTTCTTTTGAAGCTAATTAGGGATTAAGCAAATATGCTCTGAATCCAACGGATCAAGGAAGTCGCCTCGTGTCCATTGACCGCGATGAGCGGAGCAATCGTCAGGCCGACCAGCGAGGAGAGCTTGATAAGGATGTTCATCGAAGGGCCTGAGGTATCCTTGAACGGATCACCGACGGTGTCACCAACGACGGCTGCCTTGTGGGGCTCAGACTTCTTGTAGAACGTCTCCTTCTTGCCATTAACCTCGATCTCGACACCCTGCTCGAAGGACTTCTTAGCGTTGTCCCACGCTCCACCTGCATTGTTCTGGAAGATGGCCCAGAGGACGCCACTGACGGTGACGCCGGCCATGTAGGCTCCGAGTGCCTCGGGACCCATGATAACACCGATCACAACGGGCGTGACGATGGTGATGACGCCGGGGGCAAGCATTTCGCGAAGGGCGGCCTGGGTGGAGATCTCAACGCACTTTCCATACTGAGGCTTGCCGGTTCCCTCAAGGATACCTGGGATCTCTCGGAACTGGCGTCGCACTTCGTTCACCATGTCCATGGCAGCCTTGCCGACACTGTTCATGGCAAGGGCGGAGAAAACCACCGGAATCATTCCACCGATGAAGAGGGCGGCCAGAACCTTGGCATCGAAGATGTTGATACCATGGATTCCGGTAAGGGTGACATAAGCAGCGAAGAGAGCCAACGCGGTGAGTGCGGCGGAGGCGATCGCAAATCCCTTGCCAACGGCAGCCGTGGTGTTGCCCACGCAATCAAGGATGTCGGTCTTTTCACGTACCTCCTTGGGAAGTTCGCTCATCTCGGCGATGCCGCCCGCGTTGTCAGCAATCGGACCAAACGCGTCGATGGCCAACTGCATGGCCGTGGTGGCCATCATGGCAGAAGCGGCGATACCAACGCCGTAGAAGCCGGCGAGGGAGTAGGCACCCCAGATTGCGGCTGCAAAAAGAAGCACGGGATAGGCCGTGGAGTACATGCCGGTTCCGAGACCTGCAATGATGTTCGTGGCTGCTCCGGTGGCGGACTTCTGCACGATTCCGGCAACGGGCTTGCCGTCAAGTCCCGTGAAATGCTCGGTGATGAAGGAGATCATGTAACCGACTACCATACCGATACAGACCGCCCAAAAAACGTTCAACGAAGACGTTGTGGTAATGCTGAAAGCGCCCGCATTGAAGACGCTCATCTTGATCGTCTCGGGAAGCATCAGTTTGATCAGTCCGAACGATGCGGCCAGTGCAATGAGCATGGAGAGGTTATTTCCACGGTTCAGAGCTCCCTGAACGGTATTGGTGTTGGCCGGGGCGTTCTCGGAAATGCCGACAAACCAGGTTCCGATGATGGAGGCAAGAATGCCAATGCCTGCGATGGCCATGGGTAGAAGGATGGGGCCGATGCTGCCGAAAGCATCGGCGATGGCACCACCGTTATCACGGATGATGTAATTTCCGAGAACCATGGAAGCCAACACGGTGGCCACGTAGGAACCAAAAAGATCCGCGCCCATACCGGCAACATCGCCGACGTTGTCACCGACGTTGTCGGCGATGGTGGCGGGATTACGGGGATCATCCTCAGGGATACCTGCCTCGACCTTACCCACGAGATCGGCGCCGACATCGGCAGCCTTGGTGTAAATACCTCCGCCGACACGGGCGAACAGGGCGATCGACTCGGCTCCGAGGGAGAAGCCGGCAAGTACCTCAAGAACCCGGGTCATACCTTCATAACCGCCGCCGGTGGCAAAATTGCCTCCCATGAATTGGAAGAAAAAGAAAATGAAGAGTGAACTGAGTCCAAGAACGGCAAGACCGGCAACGCCGAGCCCCATGACAGCACCCCCGCTGAAGGAGACCTTCAGGGCCTTTGCAAGCGAGGTCTTTGCAGCTTGGGTTGTACGGACATTCGCCTTGGTGGCGATTTTCATTCCGAGGAAGCCGGCAAGCGCGGAGAAGAAGCAACCGACAACAAAGCCGGCGACAATGAGGATACTGGAATGAGCCGCCACTTTGGGAACCTGGGAGAGAATTCCAAGTCCGGCACCCGCCACGACTACGTAGATGGCGAGAATACGGTATTCAGCCTTGAGAAAGGCCATTGCTCCTTCGGCGATATGACTGGCGATACCGCTCATCTTGGAGTCTCCGGCATCCTGCTTACTGACCCAACTGGAGAGGATCGTGCGATACACAAGTGCCACGAGTCCGAGGATGGGAAGAAGGTAAATGAGTTTTTCCATGTATGTTTGCTGATATGGAAATCACTCCAAGGATGACGCGGGCGTTTGCCCGTCGCTCTCATCCATGAAGGGGGGCTTCCATGGGAAGGGGACTTTTTAATCAAATACGGCCCCAGTGTCCAGTCATTGAGGGCCAAAAAAGGCCCTAAAAGTCTCCAACCAAAAGACTCAGTCTCCCTTGAATGTCAGGAGATCGGTTTGTTCAGAACCACCTCGCCCCCGGCACGCCAGGTTTTGTACGTGGCCAGCGCCTCGGCAATCACAGGAAGGGCTTCCGCAGCGGACAAAATGTCATCCACGATCACAGCCTTGTTTTCCAGGATCTTATAATCCTCGAAAAAGCGCTTCAAAACGGCAAGCCGGTGAGGCGGAAGTTCGTGAACATCATTGCAGTTCTTGAACTCCGGGTCGCCGATCGGGACAGCGATGAGTTTATGATCCAGTTCGTCCTGATCCTTCATGACCATCAGACCGATTACCCGGGCCTTTACTAGAGTAAGCGGATAAACCGGTTCCGCACCCAGCACCAATACGTCCAAGGGATCACCATCGTCGGCGAGAGTTCCGGGAATAAAACCGTAGTTGGCGGGATAATAGACGGCCGAATAGAGGACACGATCCAGCATGAGGAGACCTGTTTCCTTATCCAACTCATACTTGTTGGAGCTTCCCATCGGGATCTCGATGATCGCCTGCAACACCCCCTCAGCGGCTTGATTGCCTGGAGAAACATCATGCCACGAATTGGGACATGTCTGGCGATAGGGAGCAGGAATCTTGGTCATGGAATAAACTGGAAAAAGAGCGCGTCAGCGTACCTGACGCCAAGACTCTGTCGATGATCTTTGCTAATCAGCAGGTGAATCTCAGGATTTATCCGTGTCAGGAGGAGGTATTTTTTTGTCAACGTGATGCCCAAGGTCTTGAATCCAGAGATTAAGAATATAGGTAAGCACCACGGCCACATAGAATTGACCAATCATGGCCTGAGTGACCGCAATTGCCCTTGCGAAATGCGAAACGGGAACAATGTCACCGTATCCAAGTGTCGTCTGTGTGCAGAAACTGAAATAGAAAAGGTCGTTGAAGTTCTTCATCCAGTCCTTCATGTCCATTCCCTTAACCAAATGATCATCTAGATGAAATGCATTCACATTCATCTTGGAGACGAAGGTGTATAGACATGCGTAGATTGTGGCGATCCAGATATAGAGATTAAAGGCACCCACAACCTCGTCGAAACCGGCACGTTTTCGCTGTAGAATGGCGCGCACCCATACAAAGGCGCCAAAAAGCATAGAGAAGAAGACACTCGTCACCAGGGAAAGTTCCAAGGATTCCCAAAAATCCATGACGACTCCGTTAAGCGCCCTGTAGTGCCTCACGTAAAGCGCTGTCATCTGCAGTACAAAGGTGACACAGGAAATGACGATTGCCGTTCGAAATCCTGAAAAGGAAGCAATTGCTAACCAGGCCACACCCAGCAAGAGCAACAGGTTGAGGATAACCGGAATATAACTTCCGAAAAACAAGAGGCCGAGAAGAATGATGCCCCCTATCACATGGCGACGTTCCTCAAATTTTCTACTTCTGGTGTTCCAGTAATTCATGACTACCAATCCCCCCCTCCTCCACCGCCGCCACTGTCACCTCCACCTCCGGAGAATCCTCCGGAATCCCCGCCTCCATCACCACCGCCACCGAATCCACCTCCCATTCCCCCAATAAAGAAGCCCGTGGCGGCAGCCGTTCCGAGGCCCGACCCTCCGGAGCCGACATCACGGCGGTTACGCCCGGTAATGATCAGTACCAGCATGACGAACAGGAAAAAACCCAATGGGGAAAAAAGAAAATCCTTCCAAGTGGTCGGTTTCCCGTGGGCATGGCCCGTTCCCTTGTACTCACCCTTAGTCGCCTGAATGACCGCTGAGATTCCCGCAGCTAATCCGGCTCCATAGTTCCCTGTACGAAAGGCGGGTGCCATCGTCTCGCGAACGATCCTACTACAGAGTGCATCCGGCATTGCTCCCTCAAGGCCGTAACCGGTCTGAATCCAACCTTTGCGCTCCTGAACCGAGATCAGTATTAGAACTCCATTCGATGTTTTTTTCTGCCCGATATGCCACGCCGTGTAAAGTTGCTGAGCGTACTGATCAATGGAGTAACCATCGGGAAGTTTCTGTAACACCACCGCAACAACCTGGTTCGAAGTCTGCTTCTCAAAAGCAGAGAGTCTCTGATTGAGCTGAGTCACCAGAGTCGGGGTAATGACCCCAGCCTCATCGGTCACATACTGCTGCGGGGCCGGGGGCAACGCATCCGCCAATAACATCTCCCCACCGATCCCCAAAAAGAGAAGTAGAGCGAGTAGCGAATGCTTCAACATCGGGGATCAGAAAGAAGCGTTATTTCGCCGGAGTCGGAGCCGCGCCGAAATCGAATTTCACAGCAGGAGCAGTTTCTGCTCCGGCTGTCGCCTGAAAATAGGGTTTCTGCTGAAAACCAAGCAACCCGGCAAAGAACACGGTCGGAAGGGTGCGGATCTTGGTATTATAGGCCTGAACGGCTGCATTGAACCTTCCACGCTCCACCGTGATACGGTTCTCGGTTCCCTCAAGCTGAGCTTGGAGATCGCGGAAGTTGGCTGTTGCCTTCAGATCAGGATAGTTCTCGGCCACCACGAGGAGCCTGGAGAGTGCGGAACCGAGCTGTCCCTGCGCCTGCTGGAACTGGGCCAACTGGGCAGGGTCGGTGGGGGCCTGATTCTGGTTGATATTCACCTTTCCAACGGAGGCCCGCGCCTCGGTTACCTGCACGATCGTCGACTTCTCAAAGTTCGCTGCACCTTGAACCGTCTGCACAAGGTTAGGAATCAGATCTGCACGGCGCTGATAGACATTCTGAACCTGGGCCCAGGAGGCATCGACGGCCTGGGAACTGCCTACGAGACCATTGTAGCTGCCGATAACGGCAAGGATGATGAGAACGACGACACCGAGAACGATGAGCAGGGTTTTATTCATGGAGTTAGGTTAATGGTTGGGAGTTATTGGTTTTGGTTGGGAGAGGTTAAACCCGAGGCATCTCGATACCGGCTACCGTCTGCTGCATGAGAAGCACCCGGTTGATTGCGTTCACATAGGCCCGCGCGGAAGCCTCGATGACGTCGGTCGACGCCCCCTTGCCTGTGATGAGCCGTCCGTCACCGAAGTCGACCTTGAGAGTCACCTCTCCCAAGGCATCCTGCCCTTCGGTAACAGCCTCGACCAGATAGACGGCCAGGTGACCGGTCTTTTTGACAATCCGGTCGATCGCCTTCATTGCGGCATCAACTGCTCCGTTGCCGGGGGATGATTCCTCCAGAATTTCGACACCATGTCGCAGCTTGACCGTCGCCGTGGGAATGCTGCTGCCACCGCAAACCACATAGAGTGATTCCAGGGAATAGGCACCCGTTTCTCCAGCCACGGCATCACCGGCAAGAGCCACAAGGTCGTCGTCGTAAACGAATTTTTTCTTGTCACCCAGTTCCTTGAAGCGAGTGAAGATCGGTGCGATCTCAGCCTCGGAAAGAGTCAAGCCAAGTTGCTCAAGACGGGCGACCATGGCGTGCCGACCACTGTGTTTGGTCAGCGGAAGATCGGTTCCTCCCCAACCGACTTCCTGAGGATCCATGATCTCGTAGGTTTCGCGCTTCTTGAGAATACCGTCCTGATGAATTCCAGAGCCATGGGCAAAAGCATTCTCACCGATGATGGCCTTACTGCGGGCAACCTGAAGACCGCTCAGGCGACTGATCAGACGAGATGTCTTCAGGATCTCCTTGGTGGCGATTCCTGTGGAGAGACCCGCGTAAACATCAGGACGGGTCTTGATTGCCATCACGACCTCCTCGAGAGCGGCATTCCCGGCACGCTCGCCGATGCCGTTGAACGTTCCCTCGACCTGGCGGGCCCCAGCTTGGACGGCAGCCAAGGAATTCGCCACCGCCATGCCAAGATCGTCGTGGCAATGGACGCTGATGACAGCTTTCTCAATGTCCCGGACATGCTTGCGAAGATACGTGATCAGGTCGGCATACTGGCCGGGCATGGCATAACCGACAGTATCCGGAATATTCACCGTGGTTGCTCCCGCCTCGATGGCAGCCTGAACGACCTCGGCCAGAAACTCCGGTTCGGTACGGGAGGCATCCTCAGGAGAGAACTCGACATCGGCTGTCATCGATTTGGCCTGACGTACCCCCTCGGCGGCCAGCCGGAGGATCTCCTCGTTGGCCTTCCTAAGCTTGTGCTCGCGGTGAATCTTCGAGGTCGCAAGGAAGACATGGATTCGCGCACGGTCGCCCGCTGGAATCAAGGCACGCCCTGCAGCGTCGATGTCCTTTGGAACACACCGGGCTAGTCCGCAGATCATGGGGCCCTTGATCTCACCAGCGATGGTGTGCACCGCCTCGAAATCTCCATCACTGATGACAGGAAAGCCGGCCTCGATGATATCAACCTGAAGGCGCGCAAGCTGGCGGGCGATCTCCAGCTTCTCACGAAGGTTCATGGAGGCCCCGGGACACTGCTCACCATCTCTCAGTGTCGTATCAAAAATGAGAACTCTATCGTTATTCATGGGAAAATGATCCGGAACGACCGAATCAAAGGACGCTCCAACTGAATTAGAGGGCAAGAAGAAGCAGGGCGCCAGCGCGGAATGCGCGCTCAAAGGAAGCAAAAGATACCCTGTTCATGAAAAGACTCTTCCACAACACATCTGTTTTTGCAAATGCATCCCCTTTGATCAATCGCCCTGCCCCGAGGAAGCTAAGGAAGAGCCCACTGGAGCCATTCTTTTTTAGGGGATTCGTAGAGATCATACTGGTAGCCCTCTTTGATAGAGGCTCCAGCACCATCTCCGGAAGGTGTTGAGAATTCTACCCCTCCCAATCCTTTCGATTCCAGGACAGAGGACTGAACATTCAGGGAAATGAGTCCACCTGAAATCTTAACTGCACCGGCATTCCAGAAACGGCTGTTTTCCCTGAGGAGGGATGCGTATTGGGGCTTCAAGGATGCCGTCAGTCTTACCGCCCCGCCCCCCGGCGCCAGATCCTTCTTGGTGATCTTGCCGACGATCACTCCCCGGTAGATCACGGGAGTGCTCACTCCGATTTTTGAAGAGGGCGCGACAAGGACGACATCGAATCCATCCTTTTGGAAATCAACCATCTCGGAGTCATCCTGACTAACCCCGTTGAACCGTGAACTCTCGGGACCCTTCGGTCCCGGATTGCAATCAATGTAAACGCCGCTCACCAGGGCCTCGATCCCGTTGAACTTTTGCAAGGATAGGACGGGTCGTATGATTGAGAACAGCGATCCCTTTCTCCGTAGAAGGTCATAACCGGGCTGCAGTCTGGCCTCGACAACGACCTTGCCCTCCATCGGCGTCACTTTTTCCACAAAACCGACCGGTATCCCCAGATAGCGCAACTGCGTGTCACCCGCCAGAAGTCCCTGCCCGTCTTTAAACTCGAGCGTGATCGGTGTGGAGGTTGCCCTGGCAGCGGATGCATTTGCATACAACTGGAACTCGGGGGATCCGCTGACCGGGTCACCTTGTGCGCCGAAGAAGTCGAAAGCAATTCCGCCAAAGAGGAGTGTCTTAAGTCCCGAGAAATCGATTTTCAAGATGCCCGATCCTACTTTCACATCAGTGGGTTGCATTACCCAGAACCTGGCGTTGGAGCGTAGAAGATCCTCGTACTGTTCTTCTATCAGGACATCAAGATAGGGGTTTTTGGAATTATCCAACCCCTTCGCCTTGACGACTCCAACATTGACTCCCCGGAAATAAACGGGCGAGCCTGTATTCAGGTAAGGCGCAATCGCTCCCCTCAGCCTGATCAGATCGTGCTGCTGGTTCGGCGATACAACCGGGGCATTGTCCGCTCCCTTGAAATGATAAGTATAGTTCCCCTCCCCCATGGATGCCTGAATGGAGTTTCCATTGATCAGGGAATCAATGCCGGAGGCTCCGCTGAGGCTGATCACAGGTTGATCAATCCAGAAGGTTGATCCCTCCCGTGCAATGCCGGCGGCGAATTTTTTTAACTGAACGCGAACCTCGACCTTTTCAAGGTTGGGATCCAGCTCCACGTGATCCACCAAACCTGCGACCACGCCACGGTAAATCAACTCCGTTTTACCCGCCCTGATTCCGGGCGCATTCGAAAACTCGATGTTAATCTCAGGCCCTCGGTCGAGATAGGAGTGAGCAAACATATATCCCGCAGCCGAAGCGGCCATGGCGGGAAAAAGCCACACCCAGGAGATGTGGAAGTGCTTCTTAGGCACGACAACCCCATGATCCTGCGGAGGGTTGTTTAAGGAACTCATGGGTTGGAGTTAAGCATCCTCCCAGATCATGCGGGGTTTGTAAATTTCCGCGGCAATGAGACTGCAAAGCAGAACAATCGCAAAAACGATGCACCCCGGTTCAGCCCGAACCGACGCAAGCGCTCCCAACTGCCCGACGGCAGCAAGAACCGCCAGAAGAAAAATATCGATCATCGACCAACTGCCGATCAAGTGAACGACTTTAAAAACCCTGCATCGTTCAACCTTTAATTCAGGGGATCCATGCTGGAAGAGAACCCAAGCCAAAGCAGCAAGCTTGGCAAACGGAAGTACAAAACTTGCAAGAAAGACCACTCCCGCAATCAGCGGCAGACCGGAGTCATAAAGCTCCCGAACCCCTCCCAGGACTGTCAACGGATCCACATGGCCAACGATCGACATTGTCATGACGGGCATGACATTCGAAGGAATGTAGAGAATGAGTCCGGTCACGACGAGTGCCCGAGAGAGATTCAACCGAGATTCATCAGAAAGTCTCATTCGGTGATCTTAATTCCCATTTCCTCAAGCCTCTCAACGGCCACCTGCTTGTCCGAAATCTGATGACAAAGAAGCGAAATGAGTGCCACAGCTAGGATGAATCGGGCTCCCGGTTCCCAGTGCACTTCACCGAGCAACTGCAATTTGACCACGGAGACAAGGGTCGCAATCGAATAGACCGGAATGAGATTCCAAGGATTGACCGCTCGCCCGAGATTGAACACCCATTGAATCGCGGGAAGCTTCATCCCAAGCACAACAACACACCCCACATAGAAAACACAGGAAAGGTAAATTGCAGGGGCAGCTATGGCGGCGAAAAAGACAAGGATTGAGATTAAAAAATATCCCTGTCGCCACAATTCAATCACTCCGGTGATCATGTAATCGGACTGAGATCTCCCCACGACCTCAAAGGTAAGGATCGGCATGGTGGTTGCCAGCAGGAGAAGAAAAAGCCCCGTGATTGCTAATGCAAAGGGGGGCTGTAGGGTCCGCTTGCCTATCGGAACCATCACGGTCGATTCACACCGTTTGCATTGCAACTGCTGACCGGCAAGAAGCTTTCGTTGAATACAGGGAGCCTCGCAAAACGGACAATTGATCCATTTTAACTCAACAGCAGGCGACTGACTTGAAGAAAACTCGTTCAAGCTGTTCGAGCATCAAGGAGAGCCACCTTGCCGAGTCGACGGAGATGGCGGGATTCCTGACTATACTCGGCACTAAGAAATGTCTCCACAAGGTCCCAGGCCACGCAAGGACCCACGGTGCGCCCCCCCATGCAGAGGATGTTCATGTGGTCATCCTCAACTCCCTGCTTGGCCGAGAAATGATCATGAATCAGGCAGGCCCGTACACCCTCGGTTTTATTGGCACAGACCGAGGCCCCCACACCACTGCCACAAATCGCAATACCCCGCTCCACCTCACCAGCAACCACTGCTCGGGCCAGCGGCGTGACATAATCGGGGTAATCATCGCCCGGATTCAACTCATGAGCCCCGAAGTCGATAACTTCATGACCCGCAGCTTTCAGCTGGGAGACGAGCTCCTCCTTGAGTTCAAATCCGCCGTGATCTGTTGCAAGTCCTACACGCATAGGTTCACTTTATTTTGTCGGGAGACCAAGGCAAGGGGGAAGCATTCCTCTTAGATAGGACTCAACCGAGGAGCGGAAGAGAGTTCCTCTCCTCGGATGTATTTTGGTGTGAACCAGATAAAGGCATAGCGCATGGCGAAAAGGCCCACCAAAATGCCGACCAGACGATCCCTGATCACGGTGAACTCGGTGGTAGCGTGCGGCTCTTGGGCGACAAGCATCACAAAGGCCAGCCCCATCTGGATACCGATATAGGAATATTTCATGCGTCCCATACAGACCCAGGCGCTGATCCCTGTTCCAAGAGCCATAATGAGCAGAACACCCGTAAGATTATCCATGTGGGGAATGAGGAACATGGCCAGAAATCCCATCAACCCGCCGATTGATGCGCCGATGATGCGAAGTCTCTGCTTGAAGACCTGTGAGTCGACATTGTTCATGGCAGAGACAGCGCAGGTAATCATGCAGGTATGGATGCCGCTCCAGTCGGTCATGCTGGCAAACATATAACAGGCCATCGTGGCGGCCGTCGCCCTAGTGGCGAATTCGGCATCGGTGAAATCTTTCTTTGTGGGAGTAGCGGGTTCCTCGGATATTTGTGTTAACGGAGCAGTGTGAGCGGAACCGGAGGAATCAAGGCATGTTTCGGCATCGAGTATTTCCTTCATCGCTTCAGCCAGTTGAGGGGTATTCATGACATCGGTGCTTCGAGCATAATCCCTCGGGGCACCCTGGAGCAGGCGCTTCCTGAGTTGAGCCAGATATGATGCAACGAGGAGCCAATCAGCCCTGCTGGAAGCATCAGGGGGTGTGGTGAGATCCCCCTCAAAGGCGAGCTGGTCAATGGCACCGACAGCATTAATAATCCGGATGCAATTCTCCCTTTGAAGCAGCGTCAGGCCCCCGAATTTCTGGATCATCTTGGCCTGGTCATGCACAACGCCGACATTCACTCCTAGGGTCAGGGGCGTGAGGGTTCCATCTGCCCTTTGCAGACAATGGGACTCGGTATGTTGCAGGGTTCTTCGGACTTCCGCCCGGAGCAGATCCAGGGCACTTGGTGCACCAAATAGATATTCGACAAAGAACGAGGCCATGATGGTGAGTCCGATGGCGCACCAGACCCATCCAAGCTGACTGATCAGTGTATTGGGATTCGGATCCTGATCGAAGTTGAAACAGAAAACCGAAGCGAAGCTGATCGGAAGCATGAAGACGACACTCACCATGGGGAGTCTGCTCATCAGGTAATAATTGATCCAGAACATGCCCCCCCAGAGCAGGATCCTGAGCCAGGAGAGATTCCAGGAGAAGTAGGCGATTCCAAGAATCCATAGGGAGGCAAGGATCAAGGCAATCATGACAAGCACAGCAACAAAGCGGGTCATCATCTTGTTCCTCTGCAGAAAAATGAAGACCATGAAGACACCCATATCCCCCATGGGATTTCGGAAGGTAAGAACAATGATCCAGATCAAAAGGCAGGCGCAGACCATCCTCAATGTCCCTCCCCACCGATCCGACATCGGCTTGAGTTCCCCCAGGATCTGACGAAAAACCGCCGCGACATCCACGCCACCAACCACGATGCGTGCCATGGTTCCAGGGGACGATCCCATGGATCAACGACCCGTATGAACGGTGGCCGCTGCCGTGGTTCCGACGCGGAGAACCTCAGCCGGAACGTCATCAGCAAGTTTGATCCTCACCGGAAAACGCTGCTCCAACTGCACCCAGTCGAGCGCCTGAGGGATCACCGGCAGAATGCTGTTCTGCAGCGCCTGCGGAGTGGCACCCCAACCGATACTCTCAACGGTACCCTTGAAATATCTACCGGCAGCGGTCTTCAACTCCACGGTCACAGGATCGCCTACCTTCATGTTCCTCAACTGCCCTTCACGGTAAGGCTCGCACACCCACCAGGAGTGAGTGTCGATTAAGGTGAAAACCTGCTGCCCTTGAGTCGCGAAGGCACCCCGGGAAATGGACATCTGCGAGATCAGCGCGTCGAAGGGGGCTTTGACGGTGCAATACTTCAGGTTTAGCTCTGCCTGGGCAAGATTGGCGGCGGCAGCATCGCGCTTGGCCTGCGCCTCGGAGATGCTGAGAACTGAGGATTGAGCTGAGAGCACCTGGGCCTGCGCGGAAGCGACCCCCGCCAGGGCAGACTGCATCGAGTTCTTTGCATCGCTCACGTCCTGCGCACTCGCATAATGTTTAGCAAGGAGTGGGGCGATCCTATCGTAGTTATCCTTGGCCGTAGCCAGCTTTGCCTGAGCCTGATCCAACGATGCCTCGGCGGACTTGACCTGGGCTTGCTGGGCAGCGATTTGCAATCCCGCGTTTGTCAGGGCTCCTTCGGCCATAGCAAGATTTGCGGCAGCCGACTGGACGGCGATTTCATAGGGAGCCGTTTTGATTTGATAGAGGAGATCACCCTTATGAACCATCTGGTTGTCCTTAATCGTCAGATCATTAATCGGACCCGAAACACGTGGGGCGATCCCGATCATGTCAGCCATGAGCACTCCATTATTACAGCGGGGATTGCGGGAGCACCAAGTGTAGGTGACAACAGAGGCAACGATCGCGAGGATGACAAAACCCCAACCGATCGCCGCCCCCAGGATAGCCTTTCCGGAGTGACGATCCTCGGGATTTTCTGCCAAGCCGGTGGGATTCTTTAGCTCTTCAGTGGTCATGTCATTCAGTGGGTGAAAAAGATCAGGTAGGTCAACAACGCGAAGAACGCCCCCAGACAGGGGTAGCCGATGGATCGGGGACGGATCCATCCGTCGATGCCGACTTTAATCAAGATGAAGCGCGAGATAAGGGAGAGAGCCCAACCGATCAGAATCGAAAGAAGCCAGGCAGGAAAATAAGCCCCGCCTATTTCCTGAATGCAGGAGCACCCTGAAAGGAGGGTGGCCACGCCTGCATTGGCGGTAGCAAGGAGAAGCCTTTTCATCGCACGAACACTAGGGATGGCGGGAAATCGGAAGCAAGGCAAATGGGGGCTCGACAGGAAATCGCAGTCACCGTTACCTACCCCTCTGATGAAGCAGCATTTACGTTTCTCCTCATCTTTTGCAGTCGCGACGATCCTGATGGTTCATCCCATGTCATTGACAACGACAAAAGCTTCCAGCGACTCGGTCTCCATTCCCTCCTCCAAAGACAAGCAGTCGCCCGTTTCATCCTCCGCAGAGATGAGCCGTCAGATGGAACTCATGGCCAAGCTCCATGATTACAGCTTCGTCGATCCCAAGAAGAGCTACACATTGCCTGAATTGGTCGATATGGCCCAGCGTCACAATCCCCTGACCAGAATCTCGTGGGAAATGGCAGTGCAGGCCGCTGCTTCCACAGGGATGAGCGAAGCGCAGTTTTATCCAACCCTGACTGTTGAGAGCAGCTACGGGGGCGGTTATTGGAGCCAGAAACTCACGGGAGCCCAAAGCCAGTCTGGCATTGTCGTTCCGGTAACGCTTAACGACCAGGCCAGCGGCGACTACAGCAATCTGAGCGCCGGGGTGAACCTTCGCTACACCCTCTTTGACTTCGGACAGAGAATCGCAAACACCAAGGCCGCCAAGCACACCCAGACCGCAGCCAACCTCTCCTTCAACGCCACCCATCAGCAGGTCACCTTTCAGGTGACCCAAGCTTACTACACGATGGAAACAGACCGACGCCTGATCGAGGCATCGGAAATCTCGGCAAAATCAGCTGACGATATTCTATCATCGACACAGGCAAAGTACGACCAAGGACTCCTGACGGAACCAACACTTCTTCAGGCAAGACAGTCGAAAGCCCAAGCTGCTTTTGATCTCGTTAATGCGCGCGCCAACTGGGAGGTGGCACGACTCAACCTGATCCAGGTGATCGGTGCCCAACCGGAATGCGGATTGAAGGTCGCTCCGTACGATTTTTCGCGTCTCGACAGTCGGCTTCAGGCCCCGCTGGATCAATTCGTCCAAACATCGCTGAAGCAAAAGCCAGACTTACTCGCCAAAATGGCCCAGGCTCAAGCAGCCGAACAATCCATGCGGGCCACAAAAGCAGGCACCCTGCCAAAATTTTCACTCAAAGGCGTTCAGAGCTATCAGGATTTCAACACCACCATCAACGGGGCAGCCATCCATAATGTTGGCCTAAGTTTCCAGAACTATGGCGGATCGGTGAATGTCGAGTGGCCCTTCTTTGATGGAGGACTCGATAGGAACAAGGTCAAACAGGCTGACTCCTCCTTGCGGGAAGCCAACGAAGCCGTTCTTTTGGCACGCGAAGAAGCCGTCGCCACCGTCTGGCGCTCCTACACCACGGCCAAGGCATCGCTTCAGAGGAAGCAGTCTGCGGATGAACTCATGAAAGCCAGTCAGGCCTCTTACGACTCACTGTTGGCCAGTTTTAACCTCGGCAGGACACAGATTCAGGATGTCCTGAATGCCCGCACCTCGCTTTCCCAGGCCATGACGAAAAAAGCCGAGTGCGACCAATCAATCGCCGCAAGCCTTGCAACTCTTGCCTATTCCAGCGGGCAACTCTAGGACATCGCACGGACTTAAGTTTTCGACACCTCCCTTCTTGAGAGGGAAGAAAACCCATGGAAAACACGAAATTGCCAGTGTTTGGATACGGGGATAGTTTTCCCGTATGCAGCGCCGTTGGATCCTACCAAACATACCTGATGCGGTCGCAACACGGCGCCTCGCGGTTGAGTTAGGGATTTCCGGAGTGGTGGCGATGTTGCTCGGCGCACGCGGATTCTCGACTCCGGATGAGGCGACTCTCTTCCTGGATCCTCGACTGGCGACACTTCGCCCCCCCGAGGAGATTCTGGGAATTTCGGAAGCTGCAGCGCGACTGGTGGAGGCAGTTGCTTCCAAGGAGAGGATCACCCTCTACGGAGACTATGATGTCGACGGGGTCACTTCGCTCACGATTCTCTGCAGATATCTCCGGGCTGCCGGGGCTTCCGTGGAGTGCTTTATTCCAGAACGCTCATCGGAAGGATATGGCCTCAGTGCCGCGGGCGTGTCGCGTTGCCTGCGGGAGACCATGCCCAGCATCGTCGTGGCGGTCGATTGCGGCACCAATTCCCGAGCCGAAGCCGAACAACTCCGCAAGGCAGGATGCGAACTCATTGTGCTCGACCACCATGAGCCTGATGCGGAGACCGTGGCACCGTTATCCGTCTCCTTGGTAAACCCGAAACTCGGCACCGACTTGCACTACCTGTGCAGTGCCGGCATCGTCTTCAAGCTCTGCCATGCCATGCAGAAAGCCAGTCCCGTCAAAGAGGTTGATCTCCGCGAATACCTAGACCTCGTGGCCGTCGGGACTGTCGCCGACATTGTCCCCTTGGTCGGTGAGAATCGTATTTTCGTGAAGGCGGGGCTTCGTCAGCTTGCCCGCTCCCGCTGGGCCGGACTCCATGCACTGCTTCATGTCTCCGGGGCCATGACTCCCTATGACCCCTCCGACATTGGTTTTAAACTTGGCCCGAGGATCAATGCGGCCGGACGTCTTGGAAGTGCAACCGAGGCCCTTCTCCTCCTGCTCACCGACGATGCCAACGAGGCCACGAGGATCGCGGCCCAACTAGACCAACAGAACAGGGAACGACAGGCTGTGGAGCGGGACGTGACTCTCCAGGCCGAGGAATGGGTTTCCGCCAACTTTGACCCAAAACTTCATGCCTCGATCGTGGCGGGAAAGAAGGATTGGCATCAGGGAGTGGTCGGGATCGTTGCATCCCGGATTGCTCGCCGATGGCACCGTCCCACCCTGATCGTTGGATTTGACAGCAGCGGTTCGGGCAAAGGAAGCGGCCGTAGCATCGAGGGTCTTCCTCTGGTAGAGGCTCTGGGACGCTGTTCCGGATTACTGGATACTTTCGGAGGCCATGACATGGCGGCGGGGTTGAGTCTCAAGGAGTCTCGTCTCGGGGAACTAAGGGAACGCTTCGAGGCGGCTACTAGAGAGTTGATCAGCGATGAGGACCTGATTCCGCGCCTTCGCCTCGATGCGGAACTCGATCTGAGTATGGCCGATGAGGAATGGCTCGAGACTCAGGATCGCCTGGCACCTTTTGGCACGGCCAATTCGCAGCCATTACTTTTTTCAAGAGGTGTCACTCCCTCGTCGCCACCGCGTATCCTCAAGGAGAAGCATCTGCGATTGGAACTCAAAAGCTCGGGGCGGCGGCGCGAGGCGATCTGGTTCAATGCATCCCTAGATGAACTTCCCCGTCCCCCTTGGGATGTGGCCTACACAGTCAACAGGAACACTTGGCAGGGACGTGATGAAGCGCAGGTACAGATAGTCGCCATCAGGAGTTCGGCATTTCCAGCGGCTTGACCATGGCTGCCTCCGCAAAACGACCGACAGCCAAAAAGTCTTCTTCAAAAAAGAGCAAAGTAGCTGCCCTGCCGCCCCATGATCCTGAAATAAAACTGGACCAGTTGGTATGGATACGGCGCCCCCAACTCACCGCCCTCGAAAAACTGGGGATCACAACACTTCGCGGCTTGCTGGAGCACTTCCCGAGACGCCATGAGGATAGAAACCGATTCGATTATTATCCTGATGCGGAGAGCGATCGGTCTTACTGCCTGAGCGGAACCGTCGGAAAGACAACCTTTCGACGCTTCGGAAGGATGCGCAGCTTTGAGGCGGAGATCGAGGAGACTCCCGGATCACCCCTCACTGCCCGCATCACGCTCCGGTGGTTTAATCTCTTCCATGTCCAGAAGAGCGTCGCCACCGGAACGCGTCTGATTGTCCATGGCAAGGTACGCTTACGTGGAAAGCGCCTCTGCATGGAACATCCCGAATTCGAGGTGGTGACGGAGGAGGATCGCCAGAGCATTCATCTCGACAGGATCGTTCCCGTCCACCCGGCGGGCGAAGGGATCAGCGTCCGTGTGATCAGGGGTATCATTCATCGTGCTTTGGGCGAGACCGATTGGAATCGCTGGATTGATCCCTTGCAGCATCAGGAGAGTGACTGGGGTTCGGCCCTCAGGACAATTCACTTCCCGGAATCACCCGAGGAACTGGAACCGGCGCGCCGGGAGCTGGCACTCCGGGAATTATTGGGAATCCAGACACTTGTTACCATCCGTAGAAACGAATCAAGAAAACCGAGAGGCGCAGCAAAAACATCGAGGGGGGAATTTCTTGAAGCCTTCCTCAAAGAACTCCCTTTCACGATCACCGGGGCACAAGAAAGAGCGATCGCCATCATTCGCCAAGAGATGACACGTCCACACCGGATGCATCGTCTTCTTCAAGGTGATGTCGGCTCTGGAAAGACGGTTGTGGCCGCTGCTGCAATGCTCTCATCGGTGGAATCAGGCCACAACGCCATCCTCATGGCACCGACGCAGATTCTTGCGGAGCAACACTTCAGAAACTTTAAGCGTTGGTTTGCCCCGCTTGAAATCCCCGTGGAATTGCTGACCGGAGCACGAAAACAGAATTCCGTGGAACTCCCGTTCAAGACAAAGACGGCATCGGTGATCATCGGAACCCATGCCCTATTGCATCACGAGAACGCGCTTAAGGATACCGGGCTCGTGGTGATCGACGAGCAGCACAAGTTCGGCGTCCTGCAGCGCACCCGATTGGCAAACTCTCCCTCGGCGCCGGACGTTCTCGTAATGACGGCAACCCCGATTCCGAGAACATTGGCACAGACCGTTTACGGTGACTTGGATCTCTCGATCCTTGATGAGAAGCCTCCTGGTCGCGGAGCCCTGCGCACGGCGGCGCGCACTTCCGAAAAACTCCCCGAGATCATCGCCTACCTTAAGGGCCAATTGGTGAAGGGGCATCAAGCCTACATCGTCTACCCCCTCATTGAAGAATCCGAAAAGCTCGCCTCAAAGGCCGCAGAAGCAGAAATCAGTGCCTGGAGAGAGCGCCTTGCACCCCACCCCTGTGGTCTGCTGCACGGGAGGATGAAAGCCGATGAGAAGCAATCCGTGATGGATTCCTTCGTACAGGGAAACATCAAGGCACTGATCACCACATCCGTCATTGAGGTGGGAGTCGACGTGCCGAACGCCACATTTCTTCTTGTCGAGAATGCGGAACGCTTCGGCCTTGCCCAACTCCACCAACTTCGTGGCCGGATCGGTCGCGGAAGTAATACCTCCACCTGCGTGCTTCTTGAAGGAAGCGGTAATCCAGAGGCAATGGAACGCCTGCTAATTCTGGAAAAGAGTAGCGATGGATTCGTCATCGCCGAGGAGGACCTGAAACTCCGTGGTTCGGGGGATATCCTGGGAACCGCACAAAGCGGACTTCCTCCGCTAAGAATCGCGGATCTTTACCGTGACGCAGACCTGATTCTCACCGCCTCCAAGGAAGCCGTACGAATCCTAAAAACCGATCCAACCCTTGATCAGTGTCATCATGCCCCTCTGAAGAGACTAAAGGCTGAACTTGCACTTCATCTCGCCTCCACCGGCGGATAAACCTCTCCATTGTGTACTCCGACGGTTTTTGTCTAATCTGGCTTCGCGATAATTAACGGCGGGGTAGCCAAGTGGTAAGGCCGGGCTCTGCAAAAGCCCCATGCGACGGTTCGATTCCGTCCCCCGCCTCTCTTCTGAATTACCTCTGGAGAGTGAAATTTGCGAGGCCGGAAAACTGGCCAACTCCAGTAAAATCTCCAGTACGCTAAAACGAATTTTTAAAGAGTCCTCTTACTCGGGCTTACTTTCACTTACTCGTCTCACGCTTGCTTAGAGATTTTTGGGTCTCCGGTTATGATCACACTAGGAGATCAACCATGCATCAATTCAGATTATTCAAAGGAAAGAGCGGGTGCTTTTTCGTCGAGAACACCGTCACCAAAAAACAGTCGAGCCTTCGCACTCGCGATAAGGACGAAGCCCAGCGTCTTCTCGCCGCCAAAAATGAGGCTTCCAAAGAGCCCTTGGTTTGCTTGCAGATGGCACGCACGTACCTGACGGCGGCTGATCCAATGATGAGCCAGCGGACTTGGACGATGGTTATGAATCAAATGATCCACTCGAAACAGGGATCGACACATAAACGATGGGTGACGGCATGCAAGGATCCTGCCTTCGATGTCATCCGCAATTTGAAACTAACCGAAACGCGGGCGGATCAATTTTGGGATGTGCTCAACTCTGGAACAGTTTCGAGCAATACGTTTCTGCGTCGCCTTCACAACTTCACATTAGACATGAATTGGATTCTTGCCCCCATCATTCCCCGGCGCCAATGGCCCCAGATTCATTTTAAGGAAAAGCGGGCGATCACGGCGGACGAACACCGCCGAATAGTTGAGCGGGAGCGCAACCCCGAACGAAGAGCTTACTACGAACTGGCGTGGCACCTGGGAGCTTCCCAAAGCGACATGGCTAACCTCCATGCCGAGGACATCGATTGGCAAACTATGACGATTACTTTCCAACGAATGAAATTACGTCATCGGGCAGTGGCCCCGCCGCAAATTCGGTTTGGCCGTGATGCGGAAGCCATCTTCGCTAAACTACCGCGCTTGGGTCCGCTGTTCCCATACCTGCGAACCGTGCGCGAAGGTGACAGGGCGACGGAATTCAAACAAAGGTGCAGTGGTTTGGGTATTTCAGGCGTCACGCTCCATAGCTATCGTTATGCATGGGCCGAACGAGCCAAGACCTGCGGTTACCCTGAACGGTTCGCCCAAATGGCCCTCGGACACAACAGCAAGGCAGTCCACCGCGCTTATTCCCGAAAAGCCCAAGTCACGGTACCAGCCCTGGAGGACTACGAAAAAGAATTTGCAGCAAACAAGGTCGTACCGTTCTCAGCGACGGTTCAATCAGTTCCAGCACTGGCCGCTCGCGTAAGCTGATCAGTTGCTGGTGTCCAAGCTGCTATCCTATGCAGCTTGGACTAAAACAGGCGGATTAGCGTTATCCTTCTTTTTGCTGTTCTGATTAGCCCAGTAGCTGTCAAGGATTTGCACAGCTTTACCTTGCCATTTCTGATCGTGGCTCAGCGTACGGATGTAGTCGGTAGAAAATTTCTTTGATGCCTTTAGCCCAGGCTTACCAAGGGGCCTCAGATGTTTGGCGGCGATTAAGATGGGGATCGAATGAGAGGGTACACCAAGCAAGATCGCTGCCTCATCCGATTCCAGAATGCCAGGCAGACGAATGGCCGTGAATAGCCATTTTTGATCTGGGTCTCGGAGAGTTTTTTTCACAGAAAGATTTTTTAAATAAACACTTGCTCTAGTAATGTGTATTGTGTATGTATATTACACATTACAAAGAAATGCAACCCATGAAACCCAATATTTTAATTCGCCTCCTCTTCGCCGCACTTCAAAGCAAAGGACGCTTGGGCAAGAGCTGGTTCGCGCTCGTTGTGTCGGCTTGGCTGGATTATCGTGGAATTTCTTGGGCTGGCCACGATCTAGATGATGCGCACGGCACCTTCTCTTCACGGTATCCGAATGTCAAAAAACTCAAGATCGCCGATGAGATCACCGGTCTGGACGAGTTGGTTAAAGTCTTTCGGGCAGCACTGTCGGGTGCGTTTCCAGTGTATCTCTGCGATACCCGCGCGCAGTTATCTCCCCTGATAGCAGACTGCATCACTCGAACGAAGTTTTTCGATTTGGCGGCATCCGCTGGGTTGCGCATGACCCTCTTGGTCTTTGTGGCCGATGACGATGATAGCTTGAGGTCTCTCATTGAGGGTATGCAACAAACGGGAACGAGCGCTGATTACCTAGCCATCAGAACTCCTGCTCTGTACGGGAGCCGTAGATATGATGGCAGTCCTTTACAAAGAACTCTCCTGGATGCTGGTGCACAGGAAATTACCATGCCTGTTTTGATGGAAAGCACGAGACGAGCAATTTCGCGTGCTGAAGCAGCATGTAAACGATCCCTTAGCTTTCCGGAAGCCGTGTTGAATCTAACCGATTTCGCACGGGCGGATTTGGAATATTTTTTGGCGGCGGCGTTTCTCGAATTGGATCGGGTTTCCAGTCTCCTCCTGCCGACCAAGGAAGCTGCATCGATCACCCAACCCACAACCAACCTACCGAAAAAAAGCGATGCCTTCGGTTTGGTCTCAATCAACCTCAACGATGAATAATCACCATGAATACAAATAACGATCCCATTCTTAGCCTACTCCTTGATGGGGTAACCGACCCTGCCGAACGCGAGATCATCATCAGTGCTCAGGCCACGTTTAATTCCGCTGGACCTAATACACTTGCCGGAGCCATGGCTATTTATCAGGCCCGCTTGATCAAGGTGGTGATCCAGTGTGCAGAGAAAACAATGCCATCTGCTGCTCACCAAGAGACCCTGGTGGCACTGCGTAAAGAACTTGAGCAACTCCGTCAAGTCTCTCTACCAGCAGTTCATGAAGCCAAGGAGGAGATAGTCGCCATTAATCGCAGTACTCGCCGTTTGCGGATGTCGATAGTATCCCTCTTCCTTTTAATTGCCTTGCTGGTTGGGGCTGCTGCTGGCGGCTATGGCTATCACTGGTATGAGCAACGTTTGCCCCTTCTGGCAGAGGAGCTGGCATTGATCAAGAAACTGAATTCCCAACACATCTTCTTTCTCAAAGCCGACGATCAAGAGGGGAAGACCGGCATCTGTATCGTATCGAATCGCGCCCACGCTTCACTAAAAAGATATGAGGACAAAAACGGGTTCATTGGCTTTCAGGCTTGGTGGGAAGAAGAACAGGAAAGTGCAAAATGAATATTTTGGAACATCTTGAAGATATTTTCTGCCAACCTCGGCTCTATGATGCCCGTTCTGTACTGCTCTCGTTTCCCGGAGGAATATCGCTCACCGTCAAGGACAGCTTTGAAGGCATCGTAAGCATCGGTTCGATTGGTTCAGGTAAAACTTCGGCTGATCGGACAACCAAGTTGAGCTTGTTGAAACATGGCTATGGAGTTTTAGTCTGCTGCGTCAAGGCGAGCGAAGCTGATGAATGGGTCAACGTCGCTAAAGAAGCAGGTCGGAGCCATGATGTTGTGCATTTTCGACCTGGTGGAGATTATCGGTTCGATCCATTCGAAAAAGAAACCAATCCAGCTGAGGCCGTCCTTCTTGTGCAGGAAATGATGGAGATAATCAACGGCTGTGAGCAGAAAAACTCGAATGACATCTTCTGGCAAAAGGAGGGTGCAAAGCTGCTGCTTCATGCGTTTACCATTACATATCATGCAATTGCTCGGTTTGACTGGATTGATTCACTACGCATCATACAGGATCACGCCACCGATCTCGAACAAGTGAACTCAAAAGCATGGCGAGAACGCTCTTATAACTATAAGGCGGTGTGCAAGGCATTGGAAATGAGTCCACAAAACACAGATGTGATGAGGTCTTATGACTTTTGGCTACGCGTTTTTCCAGCATACGATCCAAAAACCAGAGCGAACGTTTTGGCTGTGACGGCCAACTTATTGGAACAATTCCAATCTGAACCCTTGCGGTCAGCTTTTTCAGGCAACTCCAATTGCTCTCCACTGGATATTCTGTCCCGTCAAAAAATCATAATTATTGATTTTCCGGTGCTGCAAAATCGCATGATGGGACTCGTGGCAAATTCGATTTGGCTTTATTGCACCTGTCGCGTTGCCACTCAAAAGAACAGAAATCGACCGGCAGCGATCCACATCGATGAGGCTCAATTTCTGCTAACACCGGAAATGATGCGGATGCAAAGCGTTATTAGAAGTCACTCGGTCTCGACAATTCTCTTGTTCCAGAATCTCGGCGTTTTGCAGGAACGAATGACGACGGCAGCCGTTGACGGTTTATTGGGTAGTATCAATACCGTTATTTTTACGAGACAGTCTGATGCAAAGACACGCCAGTGGGCCGCAGACCGTATAGGGAAGAAGAAAACCATCCGCCACACCCGTAATAGCGGCACTTCCAGAGGCCATGGCTCGGGATCGTCTTACTCTATTTCCAAGGAGGCTGTCTGGGACTATAAATTTCACCCTGATGAATTCTCTAATCTTGCTACGGGCGGCAAGGCTTACGGTTACAAAGTCGGAAGCATCGTCCTTACTGGAGCAAAAGCATTCAAGGCGAAATGGCACCAACTGCACCCCGGTTCTTGGGGTTCGGTAAAACCCAAATATTAATGAAAACTGAAATTAAGCGGACATCGTTTGATCTCTCTAACGAGGTCGTTCAACAGGCAGATACCATCACCCAAGAACTCAAACATGCTTCACGCAAGGATACCATGACATGGTGCATCAATGTCGCCTCTGAGATGGTCGAAGCACTTAAAAGGGGGTTCCAACTCGTTTTGGTTGACAAGGAAGGAGTCCAGCAACCGTTTGATATTGGTGGTGCGAAAGTAGAACCAAGACAAGCGAAACGCCTTATCCTAGCCCAAATCAGCAAGGAAGATGTTGTAAGACTTCTGGAGATTAACCAATGGCCGAACAATCATCCTGCCGCAGCGTTGACCTTGTCCCTTGTTATGGCAGCGGTAAATCCAAAGGGGCCGCAATATGTCGAAGCCGACTTGTTTTTTTATCTGATCTATTGGGCGCTCCGGTTAGAAGACATCAAATTTCGAGAACTTATCCGTGATGTAATCACTGGTTGTGTCACCTCCTACAAGTCTTTCACTGACCTGATTAACGCTGAACATTATAAGCCCCACTTCGATTCCAATTTCGTCGAGCAGCAGTTTCTGGCGGATGAATTCATGAGCGAAAAACGCAAGCAGTTGCTCCATTCAGATTAACCCATGTCCACTGCTCCGCCAGCCTCGATATTGACAATGCTCGGAGCTGGCGCGGCCCCTACCCTTCTTCTAGCTCGTCGTTGGTCTTCAGCGCGTCACGAGAAAAAGCCATTGGTTGCTGGTTCGATGGGATATAGACGGCGCGATCTTGTTTCGTGGTTGATGACGCGCTGGGCGCTACTATGGGAAGTGGCGCCGGCACGAATCCCTTTACGGGTGGGGGAAGGGGTTCCCGTTGGCGGCGACCGCGCTTTGCCAGACTTTTCACAAAATCAAAGACCGTACTTGGATCCACTTTCAGACTTTCTTTCTCTCTCAAAAAATCTGCAATCTCCCGATAAGACCAACGTTTGCGTCGAAGTGTTGCGACAGCAGCAGCAAAGGGTTCTAGTTTACTACGACCCTGTTTTTCGGGGGCTGCTTCTGCTGCTGATAGCAATTCATTCACATCTTACTTTAGCACAACGAAAGCCCAATATCAACCCAACATATTCCCAACAAACACCCAACAGTATTGGGCACTTATTGGGCATAAGCCAAAGCCTTAGGGATATTGCGTCTAATTTTTACACTGTAGGCTAACTATTCTTACCAAGATGTTCTCGATGGCAAAATTGTTGGATCAGGGGTGTAGCCTTCAAAACTACATGCATTCCAATGATTATTATCATGAGAACGAGCGGGTGGAGGGTTACTGGATGGGTAAAGGAAGCAAGCGATTGGAGCTTAGTGGCATTATCAAGGCAGAGAATAAAGCCTTCGAGGATTTGAGAAAAAATATCAATCCCTCTACCGGTGCCAAATTAACACCACGCTCACCGGCGGTCCGTTTTTTTGATCTCCAATGTTCTTCGCAGAAATCAGTTTCCTTGATGGCGGTGCTCATGGATGACCGGAGACTGGCTGATGCTCACGATACCGCCTGTAAAGTTGCTTTCTCAGAACTGGAAAAGTTCGCTGCGTGTCGTATCCGGGATGGCTCCCTCGCCTGGTCGGAGGAAACACGCATCACTGGCAATCTTATTGCCGCTAGATTCAGGCATGATGCAAGCCGTGCCTACGATCCACAGCTTCACACCCATTGTGTGACGGCAAATGCCACATGGGATTCGGTGAAAGGCCGGTGGGTTGCCCTGAGTGAGTATGAAATGGTCAAAGCAATCAGGTATGCAGGAAAGGTTTTTCAAAATGAAATGGCTCGTTCCTGCATCAAATTGGGCTATGACATTGATTTTGTGCGCGATGGAAAAAAAGGCGTTACTGGCTTTGAAATTCGAGGAGTTTCCAAAGAGTTAGTCCAGCGATTCAGCAAACGCAGAGCCGAAGTCGAAAATGGGATTGTAGAATTTAAGAAGAAGTTTGGTCGTGAGCCTAGCACGGCGGAAATCTGGGGAATCACACGCGAAACCCGATCAGCAAAATTATCTGAAATTTCTACTAATGAAGTTCGCCAACTCCAACTTGCTCAGCTCACGCCGGAGGAGAGAGGCACCCTGGAAAAAGTCAAAGAATCAGCAATCTCAAGAGCTGTTCCTATCAACACTCCGGGCACCATGGGACATGAAGTGCCTACTTTACGCCGAGCCGTTGCCCATCTCTACGAGCGAAAATCTGTGTGCCAGGGGCATGAGGTTCTGGCAGAAACCCTCAATTTCGGAATGGGCCAAGTCGAGCTGAAAAACCTGCAAAACCTACTCGCAGGATCACGACGCCTTGTTGTGAGTTTGAATACGTCATCAGAAAATCCCCTTCTGTCGGATGATTTTGCAACACCTCGTGGATTGGCTCTGGAGAAATGGGCTGTTGAATTTGTCAACACCACTCGGGAAACACAACCGATCCTCGGAACCACAGAGCATCTGATTTCCGGGCATCTCAATGCAGAGCAGCGAGCCGCTGTCCATTCGCTGCTCTTTGAAAATCGGGATCAGGTAATAGCACTCCGAGGTGTCGCCGGTGCTGGAAAGACAACAACTCTCACCGAATTGAACCGTGGCCTTTGTGCTGCGGATCATCAGGCTATTTTTCTCGCCCCGACGACAGCAGCCGTTAAGGTGCTGCGAAAGGAGGGATTTGAAAATGCGCAAACGCTCAGCAGTTTCATGCTGAGTGCTGGTCGTCGAAATTTGCAGCGGAGTGTTATTATTTGCGATGAAGCCGGTTTGCAATCGAACCGGCAGGGAGCTGCACTCCTCAAGGCAGCGAGCAAGAATCAGGCTCGCGTGATCTTTGTAGGGGACAGTGCCCAGCATGTCAGTGTTGAGGCAGGGGACTTTTTGCGAGTGCTTGAACAGCACTCCCAGATCCGAACGCTGGAACTCAAAAAGATTCAGCGTCAGAGCGTGTTGGAATACCGTGAAGCAATCAAGCTGATGTCTCAAGGTCATGTATACGAAGGGTTGGAGAAACTCGATTCCATGAATTGGATCAAGGAAAGCGGGCCGGAGTATCTCCGCAGTGCCGCCCAGGATTATCTCCGACTCTCGTCAATACCGGAAAAAAGCGTGATCTTGGTTACCCCAACTTGGGAAGAGAACCACCGTGTCACCGCCTTTGTCCGTGATGAGCTGAAGCGTTCCGGTCAGTTATCTCATGAAGCGACCCGTCAAATCTGGGAGCCCTTGGAATGGACTCACCCGCAACGTGGCAATAGTCGCAATTACCAGGCAGGCATGATTCTTCAGTTCAACCAAAAAGACGTAAGGTTCAAGGCTAGCGATTCCTTTGAAATTACCAGTGCCTCTGAGGGCAAAATATCGGCTCTAGATGCTTCGGGGAAGCACGTCGCGATCCCTTTACGGAAGGCTGACAAGTTCGCCGTTTTCAGACGTCAAACCCTTGAAATCGCAGAAGGAGACAAACTGCTTCTGAAGGAAAACCGTCTCAAGGCTGACATTTCAAACGGTGATGTTGTCACCGTTGCCAAGGTGGAACCCGATGGGAAAATCATGACTCGGGAAGGCAAGGTGATTCCTGCTGATTATCACAGACTGACTCACGGCTATGCACTCACCAGCCATCGATCCCAGGGAAGGACCGCCGACCATGTGATTGTGGCTAGCGCCCGTTTGGACAAGAAATCATGCTATGTATCCTGCTCCCGAGCGAGGGAAAGCTGTTCGCTTCACACACCAAACAAAGATGTATTGATGGGCGCACTTTCCTCCGGCAAGACTGGCAACCGCAAGGCAGCCCTAGAGTCGTTGGGAAAAAGGGCCACAACGCCCAGTCGGGTTTCAGGCGTGAATCGCCCGCTAAATGCAATCCTTCCGATTGCAGGGCATACACGCGCGGCACTGGCTGTTGCTGGCCGAGCACATGCCTTTACATCATTTATCAAACGCCCGGTGTCAACAGGAGCATGGACCATTGCCCGCATGTGTATTCCCGGTATTGGAAAGATCCAACTACTGATCACTCTGGCAAGCGTCGCCTATGAGTGGAGTAGATCCAAAGAGACACCAAAAGAAATCGAAAGGAGACCACAAAATGAAATGCTATGAGGAATTTGAACACGGAACAGGGGCCTGCCTTGTTCTGGAAACACAATCAGGGAAATGGACTTTCCCTTGGGCGAGCCTAGTTGCCATCCATTGGCCCAAACCGGACGAAAAAGAAATCACCATCTGCTTTCAACGGCATGAGGTGGTCGTTGTGGGAAATAACCTAGAGCCTTTATTTGGGAGTCTTTCCCAAGGGAGAGTAAAATGTATACGAACTGGAAAAGAAGGTGAACTTTCCGTGGAAAGAATCAGCGTTGTCTCTACAGACGAAGTTTAGAGCACGATAATAGGCAGGGTCACGATTCTGAATTGCCCATGACTTCAGCAGGGGAAGAAAAGAGGGCGCAGAGACAGAGCGCACGCAGCGGAGGAATCCTCAATACCCAAGGGGTTTGGGATTCTGTAGCGAAGGGAAGCGTCGGAGTGGCAACCGATTTTGTTCCCTCTGTCTTGGCAAGGAAGAGTTTATGAGGACACAGGGCGCAGACCGTACCGGAATAATCTCTGACGCTTCGGGGGAGGTTTGTGTGAATTGATACCGGATGGCATGGAATGTGATCCAAGGGGATAGATGAGAAAGGATCAGTTCCCAGAAATGGGAAGCAAATAGATAAAAAGCATGAATGGTGCTGGTAGTCGCGGTGGTATGTTAACGATTTTCATGGTTTCCTCGCTAACGCGAGTGATGCATTTCACCAGACTGACGAAATAGGAAGGTGCAGTGAGTTTTTTACTCCTCTTCATAGGGAAAACTCATTCTGAGTAAACCAACTCAAACGATCTCTAGCGACTGGTTCAAAAAAATTGTTGCAAAGTTCAAAAAACAGGCAGACAAATCAAGTATGGATCTCTTCGATCATACTTCAGAACACGGGGCTGGTTTTCCTGGATCTGCGGGAGACCTGCACAGCGATGTGTTTGGCCACGTAACCGCTGGCCACAGTCCTTTTTCAGTGGCTGAAATTCACCCCGGATCACCCGGAGTTTTGCACAGCGATGTGTTTGGCCATGTAAAAGCTGGCGATAATCCCTTTTCAGTAGCTGAGATTCACCCCGGATCACCCGGAGTTTTACACACCGATGTGTTTGGCCATGTAACCGCTGGGGATAGTCCTTTTCCTGTAGGTGAATTATAGATTCGTCTGACAGAATAAATAAGATATTCAGTCCCCAGTTTTCATAAAAAGTGGTAAGTTAGTCTACGCTTTTTGGTTTTGTGGAAAAAACCACTAGATTGAGATTATCTACTTAATATTTAGTTTAGCTTCAATTGCTTTAACTTGCGATTCTTGAGTCTTTAAATGCTTGATGTAGTTGGAACAACTATCTCCTTGTTTCTCAACGTGGGATAATACTACTAATATTTGTCCATTTTTAAGTTCTATCAATTTTTTAGAAACGCTATAACTAATTTCTTTTATGAAGTTATTAATGCTAACAAATAAATGCTGTAGAGTTTTAACATATTCACTTAAAGATTGGTGATACTCTGATAAAATCGCCCCTTGCTGTTTCTTTTTTTCCTCTCCTCTCTTATGGTTCAAAATAAGTGCAGGAATGCCTATAAATGGATGAACAACGGCTAGCGCTCCACCAATAAAATTTCCCCCGACATGCCCCCAATCTACTTCGTCATTCATAGCTTCTTTGTATGCTTCAAATTTATTATGTAATATACCTCTTTTTTCCTTTAAAAGCTGAATTTCCTCAGCTACAGGCGTAAGTTTTTCAGCAAAAACAAAGGATAGCAACTGTTCCTCTTTGCTAATACCTAGAATGTATTTATTCTTTATTTCCTTGGGTTTTTTATTAAAAATCACTTCAATATCATCATTGTAAGCATCAATTACTTGTTGGCTATATTTACTAAATATAACTTCCATTTCAGAAATTATTCCATCGTATTGGGCAATGGCAATTACATTAGTAGCATAAGAAACCCAGTCCTCATTAGGAGTATTTTCATTAAATCCATTTGCCCTAGAAACAATATTTTCTAATGCATCAGAATGTTTATTAAGTAATTCAAATAGATCATTTTCTGTTAATTTTTTAATAATGCTTCCTGATCTTACAGCTAACTGAGTCACAAATTCTTTATCGGCCAGTGAAAGTTTTTTTACATCGCCACTGTTATGGTAGTTAACTGAATCTTTTTTGGATGCATGAATAGCAGCTCCTAGTGCTACGGCATCTCGCCCTCTATCCCATTGGCGGGGCTTTCTTTCTAGGAGGGATATTGCCTCGGCAACCGCTGGAATCTTGCTCGTGCCTCCTACCAGAAGTACATGTGATGGATTTTTACCAGCTCTGACAGCTCGATCTTCCCAAGCCCTGAGGCAGTTTATGGCTTTATTAAGTTTATCAGAAATAAATCCTTCAAACTCTGACCGGGTAATCTTGAATGGAAAGTCATAGTTGCTTGTTCTAAAATGAAACGAGTGACTTTCTTTCTGAGAAAGCAGACGTTTAGTTTCAATCACTCTTTTATATAAAAGCGGATAATCGGTAGTATTTTGTTTAACTATCGCTCTCTGGCCACGATCTACAAGTATACCATTGATGGCGTCTATTAAATCCTCGTCAATATCCTCACCACCTAGTTCTGCATCACCGTCGATTAGATTCTGATCAATCGTCCAAACTCCATTCTGAAACTCAACGAGCGCAATATCGAGAGTTCCGCCCCCCCAATCGAAAACCAGAATTTCACCATCTATATTGCTTTCTTTCTTGTCTTCAAGAAAAGCAACTCCTGCTGCTACTGGTTCATCTAATAAATCTACACTCTTAAATCCTGCATTTGTTGCGGCTGTTTTGAGATCATGACGGGCAGCAGGGCCATATTTTGCTGGGACAGTGATTACGACATGGTCAATCGGGGCATCAAAATATTCTACTTCTACCCGTCTTTTTATTTCAGAAAGAAAGGCCTGTATGAGTTCTATCGTTGTGAAGCTGTGACCATTTAACTGTCGAGGGGGACGACCTTTTCCAAGATCACGCTTCACTCTTCTTACATAAGCCGCAGGATCTACGGCAATTTGATCGTCTGCATCCTCCCCAAACAAAAACTGCTTACTCGGGTCCACATGAATGGTTGTTGGAATTTCATCGCCAGACCTCCCAAGTCTAACGGTCTCGGCTCTTCCAACGGATTCCTTCCATGCGGCTACGAGAGTCTTTGTTGTTCCAAAATCAATTCCCAATGCATTCATAATAAATATTATCCTTCCGAGAGTATGCTGTGAATTTCTTGAAGTCGGACTACGATGTGGCTGAAAATCTTTCGTTCTTGCTTTCGAGCAAAATTTTCATTGGCGTTATAGTAGCTGATTAGGTCTTCAATTTCCCTGATGCTTGGTAGTTTGCTTCTTCCCAGACTTTTACGAGCCTGCATATCTTTGGCCAAGTAGTTGCAACTTTCTAAAATAATAGCCCGATGGTCCTCAGGAATCATTTCAGGGTTTTCTTTGATCATTTCTGCTACTGTCAGATCCATATCGAGCAGGATTCCACGGTCAAGACAGCTCTGCCATTCACGGTCAAGTTCGATTGCTGTGTTTTGAAGTTGAGACGATCCAATCTGTCTTGAATTTAGGTCAAGCATTCGTAAAGCCGGTTCAATATGAATTGCAGCACGTTTCAAAAGACGGCTTTGTTTAATGATGTCTTTTTTAGTAAAAAACTCTTTTGCTAGAAAACTTTCTAGCGTTTCTATTCCGCTCTCTCGGAGGCAGCATTCTCTAGCTGCTTTTGAGTCTGTGATTGAATCTCTCTGGAGCGAGCGGACGAGTAGTCTGAAGCTCGCCCACGGCATTGGGTGTTGATCTAGGATCGCTTTTCTAGCTGTATCTCTGGACCATCTTTCTGGAACCTGAAGTGCCCTTTCAATATCCTGCCTTGATTGAAGCAATGTTGTGATAAGAGATGTAAAAAAGTCTTCTGGGGCAGATCTCGCTGCCAATGCAAGCGGAGCACTTACTGGAATAACCGCTGCAACCTTCCCGGAAAGGTTATCCATAAGTCTGCTCGCCTTTTCATACGCCCTTTTTCTGGGGTCATCCACGGATAGGCTATCCCATTTGTGAAGTACGGCGACGCTATCTCTAGCTCCAGAATTCGGCAACCTGCCAGATGCAAAGATCTCTAGTGTCTCTTCATCACTCTCCCGTGCTGTTGCAGGAAAGACATAAATTATTGCATCTGCCTTTCCTCCTGCCTCGATTGATTCTTCGATTGCACGAGGATTGAGAAAATCACCTGCAATCTCATGTTCATTCACGGCACTCCCAGTTCCAGGGGTGTCAATGATCTGCATTGATTCTAGATATTTTGAATCAGAGAACATCCGCAGATGAGCAGTAAGTTTGATTCGGTCAAGAACATCATCAGACTTGCCAGACCATTTTGTAAGATCATCTAGAGCATAGGTATCAACTTTTCCATCCCGCCAATGGACCTCGAAGGTTTTGGTTTGATCTCCTCGACCTACGCAGATCCAGTTTAGCGTAGCTGTTGCTTCCTCCACATCACTGATTGCCAATACCTTCCCTATTAGTGCATTAATCAGTGTTGATTTGCCGGTCTTCATACGTCCTACGACGGCAACATTAAATGGTTGTTTTGAGGATTCTGCGATCTGAAGTAGAACGCTTGGAGTGTCACTGAGGGAATCAACTCCTCGAAGAGTCTCTGCTACGGAACGGAGGTAGTTATCCAATTCCATACACTTAAGCCTCTTAATCTAGTCTCTTTTCAATTGCCTTCAGCTCTCTTTCGATCGATGCAACTTGTGATTCATGAACAACTAGAAGCTGCTTTGCTTGTGCTATCTCCTCTGTTGTTGCCTTTGCCCTTTCTCTGATCAGATTTTGATTAGTATTAAGATCCTCAATTGATTTTTTAATCATATCACCAATGGCATCTTCGACTTTATTACTTAGAAGACTTAATGTTTTATTAAATCCTATCTGCACTTGAGTATGAATCGAAGATAGATCCCTTTCAATGAATGCGTGAATACTCGCACGAGCTGCAGATGCTTCTTTACCCCGAATAAGGTCTTTGGTTTCTGCACCAGCCCAAATGCCAAAAATAAGTCCACCAACTACTCCCCCGATAATTGTTCCTACTACCGGCACCACAGAGCCAATTGCTGCGCCAGCAAAATGAGCCAAAGTTACTCCACCTACTGCACCTAACCCAGCATTACGCATCTTCTCAAAATGATGGGGGTCATCTCCTTTAGCAGCTAACTCATCAAGTTGTGTTTGGCTAAAACGAATTTCAGTAAATTCCGCTTGGTTGCGTTCTACAATTGCTTGTTCCAGATTTATACTGCTACCAACTTTCTTACTAAGTGACTGTAAGAGGTTTATCATTCTAGTTTCGACTTCATTACTAATCTTTAACATGACTTCGGAAGCCTTTACTCGAATGTTATCAGCCAGTGGCTTAGCTTGTTGATATATTTCCTCTGGTTCATTATCCTGATATTTTTTTAGAAATGTGCCAGCTTCTTCAGAAAGTTCTCCACCAGGTCGGAATTTGCTACTAAGGAATGTGGTTATGTCTGACTGAATTGATTGAACTTCAGTTTTAAATTCCTTAGCAATTTCAGGCCTAATATTATTATTCCATTCTGTTAACTTTCTTTCGGTTGCTGAGTATTCTCCTTTTAGGGCAGCCTGTTTTTGAGTCGTTTCTGCATCCAGAATGATTTTTTTTTGCTGAATACCAGTCTTAATTTTTAACAATTTATTAGCTGCATGACGAATGGCAGCACATTCAATGTTGTATAATCTAGCAGGTTTGAGCTCGTTGTTCAGATATGCCATCAGAAGTGCAAAGCCGCTATCCTGAAGGTCCTCAAGATTTTTAGTATCATCAGCGGCAAGCTTCAGATTTGAATCTACTACAAAATATCGGATCTCCTCTTTGGTAAAACCTACTTGCTCTATAAGTATGGAAATATTGTTTTCCATTCGACGCTTTCTCGCATCTGGGTCTGCGTCTGCGCCTTTCGTTTGAACAAAATAAATGAGGCGAGTGATATTCCTCAACTCTTTAAGAAAACTGACTTCGTCTGCTCCGATTGGAGATTCGGTACTATCAGTAACAAAAAAAACAGCATCGGCTTTCGGCGCATATTTAAACGTAATATCGCGGTGTTTTTTGAAGAGTCCACCCACACCAGGTGTATCAATTAGCAAGAAACCATCTTTTAGAAGTTGAGATGGGCTTTGCACGGCTATAAAATCTACCATCTCTCTGTTGTCAGGATTTCCGTCCTCAGTTCCGTATTGTCTTAGTTGGTCAGCTGAAATTGTAATCTTTTCTTTTCCAGATTCAGGCAAAAAGAATACTTTATACTCACTTTTTTCTCCGTAATGGATTTTAAAGATTGTTGAAGTTGCAACGTTATCATGAACGGGGACGAGGTCTCTAGTTGCGCAAAGAGCATTTATAAAAGACGATTTACCCTTTTTTATCTCACCCATTACAACTACTCTGAATAACCCCAAGGCGACTTTTTCTATGTTGGAAAAATACTCATTGTCCCTATTGCCCCCATTTATTTCTTCTTCGAGTAATCCAACTCGTGTCATCAGGCTAGCTACTGTCTCTAGGCTAGGGATATCTGTTAGGTTTTTTTTCATGAAAATGTATTAAATATTAGCGAGCACTTTGTCCCAATCTACATTGTTAATAACAGAATCGACAAACTGCCCTGCGATTCCCGAATTAATAGGATCTATCTCGACACCTATTGTATTTCCGACTCCTATATATTTTCCGATGTCGAAATCAACTCCCGCAGATCCTCCTGGAGGTATACTGGTCGCTACATAGTGAAAGTCGCTCCCCTTCCAAGCATCCATAAACTGGTCTAAGGGATACATATGTTCAGCTCCGTTAGGATCACCAGAATCATTAAGAATTACCTGAGGATTGTGAATGTTGCTCAGATCGATTCCTGTCACAACAACTGCATGATCAGCAGGATTAAAGGTTGAATTGTCTAATCCAAATTCCTTAATGGTCCAGTGCCAGAACTCATGTAAAGATCCTTTGTTCCAAAGATCCCCGCTATCCACGCCAACAATAACACGGTGACCGTTTTGGAGTTCTCCAGCTAGTTGCTCAATGGAGGCGCCTTCGACGGTATGGCAAGGAACTCCATATGCTTGAAGCAGATTGCCCATATCATCAGGATTTGTTCCGTAGCCTGGATGATACCAGCCATTGGTCATCGCTACATAGTTGGTTTCATCCAACGAAACAGGATGATCCAAATATTGATTTAAAATATCTGTCTGAGCGGCTACCGCACAATTGTCATTGCGATCTTGTTGTTGCCAGAAGTGGGTCTGGTAATCAGGGTCTCCAATAGTGAATTCCATAGTTTATTAGGGGTGTTTATGAGTTGGTATTTTTTTCAATAACCACTTCTTCCTTTTTTACAACCCGACCTTTGATGATTAGCCCTGATGAGCGAGAAGAGAGAAGGGTTATCCCCGGATTCTCCCCCTTGATCACCTCTACGGCTCTTTGACGATCAGGGTTCCAAACAAGGTCTCGAATAATTTCCCCATCAGAAAGCAGGATAAGATCCTGTATACGGGATTCTACTATTTCAAGAGATTGCTCTCCCGTAGAGGAAGCCTTTTTGAGAAGTACCACCTCGTCCAGTAAATCTACCAAATTCAGAAGATGCCTGTCCTCGTTCGGCGATAGAGGTCTAGTATCCGTATGTGAGTCATGGTGGGTCTGAGATCTAGCATCTTGCCGGTCTAGAGCTGAACCACAGAGGGAAGTAGAGGTTGCGGGGAGGGGCTTTTCCATGGCAAAAATGCCTATTTTAGCCAGTACATGAAATCAGGATTCCTTCAGTCCTTCAATACAATCGTCATCTGGACATTTTCTGTAGCTCCAAAACCGTGAATAGCTCTCTGGTGCAACTCCCGACGCGCATTGCTGGTGCTGTGGATCTGCCATTCACCGCACGATTACCGTTGATCTTGTTGACGACTTTGAAACCGCTCGTCCGGGATACATGGCAGGAATGTAGGCAAATGATTGGGATCGCCCTGGGGAAATTGCCTGCCTTTGATTAATCTCGCGAAGTGAAATTTCCTTTCTAGGGAGGAAGAGTGTGTTAAATTTCCAGTGTGAATACGGCACCATCCAGAATTTCTCGCAGCCTTTGCTGGCGAAAATCTGTCGTCTTTGCCAAGGCATTGATTGCAGGGCAGAGATGGCATGGTGTTTTGGAAACACTGGCCCGCGATCCCGGCGTTTCACCACGCCTAGTGGATCAGGCCTTAGCCTGCCTCTGCGCCTACAAAGGGGCGAATCACCTCCCAATCTATGAGTTGGCACAAAGAACGCTGGATACCCTCCCTGGATTGGACAACTCCTTCAGGCGAACTCTTGCGGCAAGCTGTTAAGGTCGTGGCGGCTGGGGTCAAAATCCCAGCCTTGGAGCTTATCATTTTTGGTTCGTCGCCTCTCCAAATGGGGGTTTCTTCTGCCGTCACCAGTGGCGACCTGGATGTTGCAACAGATGAAGACATCGCGAAACTTCTGGAGTCAGCCCAGCTGACAAAGTTCCATCGCTCTCCCTATGTGGAAGTCTGTCCGCTCAATACATTCCGCACTGCTCCCGATTGGCGTTCTCGGGCTCATACAGAAAGTCTCTTTGGTGTTTTTCTAATCTTTCCCCACCCGATTGACATCCTTGTTTCCAAGGTAAAACGCTGTGAGGAAAAGGATATTGAAGCCTTCCTGGAAGTTATGAAAGTAACCGGACATCCCTCAGAAAATGAACTCAAGGAATCTCTTCAGCGGGCAGTTGATATTTATCGCCCTGGCTTTGACGAATCCACGGCGAATGATCCCATTCACAACACGGGAGTTCTATGGCAGAGACTCTATGGGAAAGAGATCAATGTGAGAGAGGAAATCATCATCCCTGGAAATTCCATCCGGATTCCTCCCCGATCTTAAATAGGTTCTGATTCCAATTTGTCCTCTTGTCCATCTCCAGTAAAATCTCCAGTAAAGAGGAGGTTGAAGTAAGTCTCAGTATGAGAAAGCAAGTGCAAGTTGCGCTTGATTCTCCTCTGACAATCGGCATAAATTGTTGACAGTTGATCTAAACGGTGCCCGATTCCGTCCCCCGCCTCCACCCCCTAGAGCCACATAAACAAAGGCTCTAGAGGTAGCGGACACCAAACGGACACCAAAACGGACACCAAAAAAAACGTTTTGGGGCTAGTCACCGAGTGCGGGTGGTGACTCACCCACTACTCGGTAACTACCCAGGAATCGGCTCGTTCAACATCGCGGCTGCGCCAACCGCATGAAAAAACGCTACCGACTCATCCGCCGTGGAACCCGCGGAGGAACCTACTACTGCGTCGACTCGCAGACCGGCTCAAGAACCAGCTTGGGCAAGATCTCAGCCGATGAGGCAGAGCAGATCGTTCAACACAAGAACACGGCCCTGCGGCAGCCGATGCTCAACCTGCAGATTGCCAGGGCCTACCTAGCGGGCAGCGATTCCGGTGTCACAACCCGAACATGGGGAATCGCCCTTCAGACCCACCTCGAAATGAAGACAGGTGCCAACCTCAAACGCTGGACCACCTTTTCCAAGGACAAGGCGATCAAGCCCCTGCTGCCCAAGATCCTCATCGAGACGCATGCCGAGGAGCTTCTCAACTGCGTTAAAAACGGAACGGTTTCCACCAACATCTTCCTGCGGCGACTCCACAATTTCTGCCTCGATATGGGATGGATCGCCTGGCCGATCATGCCGAAGCGCCAATGGCCGGTTATTCGCTTCAAGGAAAAGCGCGGTATCACCCTTGAGGAACACACCCGTATCGTCGAGCGGGAGCACAATCCCGAACGCAAAGCCTTTTACAAAATGGCCTGGCATCTCGGGGCATCCCAGTCCGACCTGGCCAGCCTGAAGGCCGAAGATGTCGACTGGGATAACCAAGTCATCACCTTCTTCCGCATGAAGACCAAGTGGCGGAGCGTAGAGCCCACTCAGATCCGATTCGGCAAGGAAGTCGAGGCGATCCTCAAAGACCTACCAAAGGAGGGACTCCTTTTCCCCTACTTAGCCACCGTACGAGCTGGAGACAGGGCCACCGAGTTCAAGCAACGTTGCGATGGCCTTGGTATCAAGGGGGTTTCCCTACACTCGTACCGCTACGCTTGGGCCGAGCGTGCCCAAGTTGCGGGATACCCTGAACGCTTTGCCCAAAAGGCACTCGGCCATAACAGTAAGGCTGTCCACCGTGCCTACGCACGCAGGGCGCAGGTAACACTACCTCCCTTGGAAGAATACGAGGCGAAGATCATCCCATTCAACTCCCCCAAAAACGAATCCGCCGCAGGATGAAGAGACCCTATTCCCCGAACTCGCCCCCTTCAGCCCCTGCGGTCCATTTGAGGGGGTCCGTGCCAATTCATCAAGAGGTCGACCGATACAAAACTCGTCCGTTTCGTCTGTTTCGTCTGTTTTGTTTATTGCGTTTGTTTCGTTTGTGTGAAAACTCTTTTTCTATGAGCAGAAATACAAAATCCCTTCGCGCCCCCTCCTCCCGCCTGACTCCTGAGGACATTGATTTGGCAACTCAATCCCGAAACGTCTTTTCCCGTCATACTGATCGCTCCGGGACAATGAAATTTGTCTTCCAAGAACGGAAAGGCTCCGAAGCAGTGGTAATCCCTAAAACAGCCGCCCGCCTTTTTCACACGATCCTGGTTCATCTTTCAGAAGGAGAAATGGTCTCCGTGACGACCCAGCACCGTGAGATTTCTTCCCAACAAGGTGCGGATCTTCTCAATGTCTCGCGTCCATATTTCGTTAAACTTCTTGATACCGGTAAAATTCCACATCGGAAGGTGGGCTCTCACAGACGAGTTTATGCCAAGGATGTTCTTCGCTACAAAAAATCACTTCAAGCCGCACGAGTCCGATCCCTGAACGAACTCACGAAGCAGGCTCAAGAACTGGGTATGGGGTACTAGTGGTCAGCAAGATTGTTGCAGTCTACGACGCTTGTGTCCTGTATCCCGCTCCTTTGCGGGATCTCCTCATGCGCCTTGCCTCCAAAGATTTATTGCAAGCGAAGTGGACGGATATGATTCACGAAGAGTGGATCAGGAATGTTCTTTCAAATCGTCCAGACCTCAAAAGATCGCAGTTAGAGCGTACCCGCAAGCTCATGAACGATCACACGAAGGATAGTTTGATTAAAGGCTTCGAGCGCCTCATCCCCACTTTGAATCTTCCAGACCAGGACGATTGTCATGTTTTAGCAGCCGCCATGCACTCAGGAGCCACGACCATCGTGACCTTTAATCTGCAAGATTTCCCTGATCGAATTCTCAAAACGAAGGGAATCAAAGCTCAGCATCCTGATAATTTTATCCTGCGACTGCTGGATATCGATACCCAAGCGGTCTGTGAAGCCGCAACAGAACACAGGGCTTCCTTGAAAAATCCCCCAGTTTCTCTCCCCTCATTTCTTGAAACCCTCAACAAACAGGGCATTCCCAAGACGGTTGCCCGCCTGGAAAGCTTGATGCATTAGGTTTTCCCGGGATCGTCTCCCTCCGCATCTGCGGTGCGTTTACGGGAGTTCTTGTCCCTCCAGTATTTGGTGAGCACCCGGGTGGCCTGGGCTAGCCACTCCCGGTCCTGCCCTGCCGCCAGCACATCGACCAAAGCAAAATACTTCGGGGCATTGGGAGCTGGCTTCCCTAGCGGAATCAGCAACCGGGCAATAACCAGAACCGGGATGTCGTGTTCCTGGAATCCAAGCATCCCAGCCACTTCACTGGAATGGAGGCGGGCTGGTACGCGACGGCTATTGAGCAGAGTTGCAGCATCCGCTGGAGCATTGGTTTTCTTGTTCATGAACATTCCAAGGACTCTGAACATCCATGTCACTTCTCATGCTCCCGCTTAGGAGCATCCCAAGTCCCAGCTGTCCCAGCTCACAAAGCAGTTTGTAGTACTTTCTCTCGGATTCTGGCGAACCTCTCGCTGATCTCCCGGATCTTTACCTCGGGTATTTCTTGCTCCTTTGCCAACTCCGGCCACTTTTGGAGCGAAGATTCCACCGCCTCGAAGATCTCGCGGGATTGCTCACGACTCAGACCGGCATCAAGACAGAGCGCCTCCATGGTCGTTGATAACGGCCAGGTTTCATCCGCCACTGTCATTCCTCGAGAAAGAAGCCCGGGAGAAAAAGTCATGTCATAGGCGGGAGTGAGACTCCAGAGTCCTGATCCCTCATCCAGCTGGAATGCATGGTTCTTGGCATGGTCATCCATATTGGAGGCCATCACATTGAAGATCATCCGACGCGCTATCTCTCGGAGCTGAGAGGGAGCCGTGTGGAGGCGCAGCGATAGACGGAATAAGTCCCGATAGTCGAGGTCGGTTGGTTCTTTATGGAGCAAACCACTGACCGTATGAAAATGCCTCCTCAGGTTCTTAGGCGAGGAGCTAGGCGAATCGGGAATATCAAAGCGCTTCACCAGGAGATGCCGTCTTGAAGAATCACTTGATTCAACGATGAGCCTCGTCTCCACCGCATCAATGCCAGCCCCTCGGGCCATCCGGGCAAAAACATGCTCGCAACGGGCATGAACTCCATCTTCGGCTGCATCGAACTTCAGTAGGCTTGGTGTTCCTTCCCCATCAGGTTCTCCCACTCGGAGAGTCCCATCAGGATAAGAGAGAACAATGGACTTTGGCAGGGCTCCTCCCGCAGTTCCTCCTCGGACCAACTGGGGCAAGACCTCCGAGGGGTTTCCTCGGTCAATTTCAGCAGCTCCCTTGGCCAAAGCTTTAGCACTGACCTGTTCCAGTTTGGAATCGCCCAATTCCGTTGCCGGTTCGAATCCAAGTGCTCCGAGCCCTCGCCTCCCCCTCCAGGCGAGAAGCGACATGATGCTTGGTTCACCCCATTTTCGGGCCGCGAATTCGGCGCGGGCCACTTTCCTTCCCCAGGCATCGGGCAAGCAATCGGCGATAAGACCAGGAAGTCCATCAATCCCCTTGCTCCCATTAAATGCCACATCGGTGAATGGCAGGCTGATTGGCGAGAGATTCAGTCCACGCCGCAGCCATGATTCATCATAGACGAAATAAACGGCTCCCCGATGGACCAGGTGCCCCACAACGGATCCATCCCACCAGCGGACCTGAAGTTTCTTCTCCATTTATTTGGAAGTTCGCGGTGATGCCTTCAACCGTTCCGGCGCAAGGAGATCGTTCAGCTTCAGATTAGCTTCCGGTTCCGGAATCAGGTTGTGCAGAGCCTCGCTGAATCCAAGGACCCCAAGGGCCCTAGCGACATGACGGAATTCCACACTCCCCACCCCAGCCTCAATTTTGCGATAGGTAGGCAGACTGATTCCCACCAGATCAGCAACATATTGCTGGGGGAGATTCTGCCTCAAGCGATGGAGCTTGAGCCTTCTGCCCAGCTCTTTCATTGCCTCCCGTTCTCCAAGGATGGAAATCATAGTTTCTTTTGATTGTCTATATTGGGGCATATTGCAAACTATATTTTCTTTTACTAGAATTAGGTAAGCTACAGAAGATAGCGCCGAAAGTGCCGAGATGCATTTTACAGATCCCTTACAGATAGTTATATCTGAGTAGGTTTTGTAATAGTGACATCCAACCTTCATGACATTCTCAAGGAAAGCCCGATCCAACGGACACGGGATCTGGAATCAATGGGTTTCTCACGCACCCAGCTTCGCCTCCACGTAGCCAATGGGGTTCTGCAAAACCCTTCACGAGGGTTGTACATCGCCTGCAATACCGAGGTGAGCGAAAACCGATCTCTCGCAGAAGTCAGCAAGAGAACCCCCAACGGAGTGATCTGCCTGCTCTCTGCCCTGAGATTCCACAAGCTCACAACTCAATCTCCCCATGAGGTCTGGGTAGCTTTGGAGCGTTCAGCTTGGAAACCCAAGATCAACCATATCGCCCTAAGGATCGTGAGGTTTTCCGGTTCAGCCTTTACCGATGGGCAAGAGGAGCACGTCATTGATGGAGTCCTCGCCAAGATCACCTCCCCGGCTAAGACCATTGCCGACTGCTTTAAGTACAGGAACAAGATTGGCCTCGATGTCGCGCTGGAGGCCCTGCGTGAAGTTCGTCGAAAACGCCTCTGCACAATGGAAGACCTGACACACTTCGCCCACATCTGCCGTGTTGCCAATGTCATGAAGCCCTACCTAGAGAGCCTAGTGGCACCCTAGGTAGGAATGAGAGAGTTCAGAGGGAAAGTTCCGAACTTCTCAAACAAACCAATAATCTCCACGAGCGCTATATCTACCTCCGTGAATGAAATGCCCCTGAGTGTCGGATCCTTCTCATAGGCATCTTTCGTTACAATCCAGTCTTCCTGGAATGTCTCCAGACCACTGCAATCCACATAGCGGCTTTTGCAGGCCAAAACAAACTCCTCTGCCGCCTTCTTCCAAAAGGCTTCACCACTAATAGGACACCGCCTCAGAATCCGTGCCTCGTCATGGAGATCCTTCACCCTCACGGCCCTTACAGGGCTGTTGATCTTGTTTCGATAAGCTGGCAGCGACGTCAAAAAAGCCCGGAGCTTTTCTCCTGTAATCCGCTCCAAGGTGTAGCCCCTCATGCGATGCCCATCTATGGGAAGAGAAATCACTGCCCCTTCCCCAAGTGATTCCGGAGAGGCAATATCTATCTCGATGCCTGGGAGCCCCCTCACCCCAGCGTTTTTTTCATCGGCAACTCGGATCGTTGCCCTCAACCCATCCCATCCAAGTGGATGAGGAACGATATTGGGATCCTTTTGGACATTGATATTTTCTAGGCGGAAGCGCACTGGGTTCTGATTCTCAAAATGGTTCCGAACGGCCCTGCCGAGATGCTCCTCTGCCCAACATCTTCGTGTTTCCAAATCGGGATGCCCCACTGCGAATTCCGCCGTGAAATTGGAATCCACATCCAGAGACTGCCGATCATCCCCAAGGTGCATGTTGAGAACGCGGGCCCCCTTGAAGATCAATGCATCTCTAAGTACGTCATCCGCAACCATTGCCGATAAAACTTCACTAACCACCATGTTCTCCCAGCGATTTCTCTGAATCTCGTTCATGACTAAGGAATCATCACGTTCCAAGACTCATTGAGTCGAGGATAGTCCATACCATTCAGCAGTGCGATTGCCTCCGATGGGCCATTCACCTCACGGCCCACATTCTCCAATCGCTTCTCCAACTTTGTTGAGCAGAGTTTAATCCCAAGAACCTCCAACATGGCCCCAACACGTCGATCAAAAGTGGGTTTTCCTATCTGCACCAGATAGTCCGCCATTCTATCTGGATTCCAGAGATCCATTCCTCTCTCCCACGCCTCAAAGACAACACTCTGACCACCGCACTGAGTTGGATAGATCAGAGAATCAAGCAGTGTCTGCTCGAGCGTAGTCATTCGAAGCTTAGTCCGCTTCCCTGACATCCTCTCCTGCACTCCGGGCACCAGCCCCCTATAGCGTCGAGTCTGATAGCACATCGCTCCCTCAAACCGAAAAAGCTCCGTTCCCATGGGGTTTCTTAACCGGCTCCCCTCCACTACTTGAGTTTTGGAGGGCTCTTTCCACTCAGGAGGTACTGATGCCTGATCTATTTTGGCCACATGAAAAAAGGGTGGAACCTGAGTGGTCAGCTCCAAGTAACTCAAGACGCCGAAATAGCAGAGAACCCCATTAGGCGAAAAACCCTGAAGCACCTCCAAAGGATCAATCATCATCTCCCCCTCCTTGGCCTCCATCTCCAAAAAGTACATCGCTGAAGCAGGCTCCTTTTCTGACTCAATGGGAATGGGCTTCAGCCAGCCCATCTCAATCAATCCTTGGATCACCTCTCCCGCACCATAAAACGTACTGGGAACAAGTTGATCTGGGTCGCTCTTGATCACTTGCATGATCAGATGCTCCAAATTCGTACGCGTCCAACACCGCACCGTAGGAAAGTCGTCTGTTGGCTCAAGCACCTGATCCCGAAGCAACCGCAGGAAACGCTCCCAGCGCTCTAAGGGCACAATCCGAAACCGCTTTGGGGATAGTGAGGTCATGATACCAGTTGCTCAGTCCTTAAGGACTGAGCAACTGGTATCATGGTATGAACCCTTTGTCAAGAGTTAAAAATTAAACATTGGAGAACTAATCCATTTACAGGGAGTCCTATCGAGTTGTCCGTTACGGCCAACTCGATAGGACTCCCTACGAACCACCTTGTCAAGCCTCAATGAGAAAGGGCTTTTCCTAAAGTATTCCATTTACCGATAAAGCCCCTGCCCTTCAGGCAGGGGCTTCGTCGAAACTAACCAACTTCAGCTGAGCTTGATCCCCGTATTGCGGATGAAGTTCTTTGCCTGGGTAACGACAGCCTGCTCTTGTCGCTCCGGTCTCATGACGGGACTGATCATTGCCTGAATGCTCTTGAGAAGCTCCAGCTGCTCACGGGGAAGCTGCTTCACGAAATCCACCAGACCAGGTTCGGACTTCATGAAGGCCTCAAGCCGGACGTTGATCTCTGGGTTGATTCTGAACTGCTTTGCCAGTTCCTCGTTCTTTTTGGGTGATGTGATGGCCATTGATATCTCATTTGTGGCGCACGGCGTTTAGGTTCCCGTAGCCGTGCAGGGTTGACGGGTTCTCAGGCCTTTTGTCCCAAGGCTTCCCCACTCGGGGCTACCTTGATTTGCTGGACGACCGACTTGAGGAAACGCTGGGCGATTCTCCGGGGGTTCTGTTTCCGGATTTCGTCGTGAAGATGGTGCTGGAGGAGTTGGCTGACCGTGACCTTTGCCCCCGCCCGCTCCGATACGGAGACTGCCTCTTGAAATACTGCAAAACTCTCGGGATCCAGATTAACGGCGACAGTGGTAGGTTTGTTCATGGAGTTATGCTGTTGAGGAAAGAGGTATCCATCAGAACCAAGCGTCGTCGCCCCTCCAGCGCATCGAGTTCCCCATTGAGCTCATCGTTGAGCTTCATCTCGGTAATGAGATCTCCCTGCGGATCCTCCGCCTCAGAAAACCCAACAGGCTTTTCTTCCGAAGGGTCCTGCTTCTTGGGAGTAGGAGACGCTAGGGGCTCAGCATCGAGTTGCTCCTTTAGATCCTTCACCTGATTTTCGAGGATCGGCACCTTGTCCGAATCCTTCTGAAGCGACTCGATCCGCTTCTTCATAGCTGCGTTCTGCTCTTCAAGTGCCGCTGCATAAGCCTTCTGCTGGGCATTACGCTGATCCCCATCCGTCTTGACGTAATAGGAAGGTGTCGGGTCTGAAACGGCCAGAGGGTAAGCATACGGGCCTCCCGGCCTGTAGTTCCAATCAGCAGACTGCTCCTTGCGGTAGAGCGTATGCCGCTCGTGCATATCGTCTGGGAAATCTGGATCGCTGTAGCGTCCCGTGGGATAGGACTTCACAACCTCAGGAGTACGAACTCTCGAAAGAGTGCTCTGCGGAACGCTGGTTCCAGTAACGGCGGGGTAGTTCTCAGGCTTCTCGGTCTTGTGGGTGGCGCATCCCGAGAGAAGGCCGAGTAAGAGAACAGAGATCAGTTTTTTCATTTGGTAGATGGGTTGGAGGCGAGTCCCCGAGCGGCCTTGTCGAGATCGACCGTCTGGGTGACGTAGAGGTAGAAGAGCGTCCCGCCCGGAACGCGGATGTAGTAGGGGTTCTTCTGGAGCCCATCCAAGAGCCGCTGGGCATAGAGCTGGCCTCCGGCTTGGATGCCTGCGGAGAGGGCCTGCGTCATTCCTCCTCCCTGAAGCTGGGTGGCTCCACCCGTCAGCGGGGAAATAATATTGGTCACACCAGGGAATGCTCCCGCTCCTGCGGAAACCACCGAAGCCAGGATTGCCTTTGCCTCTGCATACTTATCTGAGGCGATCTGATAGCCCCGTAGTCCGGCCGATCCATCGGTATCCTTCCAGCTCCCTGGATCATTCTCATCAGGGGCATAGTCGAGCACCGTCCCGGAAAGCGGCAGTTGCTTGCCGTTTTGGAAAACCAGCATCCATTGATGCTCTGAACCGACCCGATCCCTGGCTGCGCTAGTCTTGGCAACTCCATGAACCTCAGTGCTTGCAGGGATGATGAGTCGTCCATCCCTCCAGACATCTTCGGTCACGAGCCCGATGATCGGGGTCTCCAGATTGCTCGAATCGACCGTATTGACTAACTCGCACTTTAGCAGCCGTCCGTAGGGTAGGTAGTTCTCACTGAGGGAGTTTTCCTTCATGGCAAAGATCGCCTGAGGAATGGGAGGAGGAGTCTTGACTGCAACTGGCCTCCCTTCGGACATCATCGGGGTTGGTGTCGGTGTGGGCGTAGGCCTCATCGGTTTGATATCGGGAATCCCCTCATCGATCGTGAATCCCTTGGCCGTGGTGGCTTGAGATGGAACTGGAGGTATCACTTTCGTGGGTGTCCCACCTCCTCGGTGCATCAGCACAAAGGCCAGTACCACTGCACCGGCAAAAAGGAAGAGAATCAGCCGACCGGTCGGCTTGTTCAGTAGCTCTGTCTTAAAATCGCGAAGGTTCATCGCACGACGTTCTTGTTGGAGCTTCCACCGGCAGTCCTGCCTCCCTGTCGTGGCTCCGCCCTCACCACGAGGACATTCCACTTATTGTCCGGGGCGAGATGATTACGTCCCCCCTGACCGTTCCCGGTAATCGCGAAGAAGGCTGGAGTCACCGACTTCGGTGGCATCACTCCCGAGGCATCAGCAAGGGACTCTGTGTAGATCCGCTCATCCAAGCGGACGGCTAGATCCTGTGGCTTGTAGTAGATCGGCTGGTCGGTCTCATTGACCAACTCCAGCCGGAAGATGAGCGTGTCTTCTTCCTCGAATCTCCAGACATCAAGGATGCGGACGTTGAAGTCTTTGTAGTAATTGGTGATCCCCGGAGAAGCATGAACCACCCCAGCAAGGCCATCTCGATCCGCCTTCAGGAGCAACGGATAGGCCTTGGCTTTGTCCATCAGCGAAAGGACTCGCTCGGGCACGACATTGATACGCCCCTCCTTACCACTTCGTTCCTCTTGGTAGAGGGTCACGTTGTAGTAGGGATGATCGGAAGCCGTTAGGTGGAACACATAGGCCTTCCGGTTGAAGATCACCGTCAGGTGATCCTCCGCATCCTTCTTCAGCGCCCGGATCGTGAAATAGAAGTTCCCAGGCGTGAACGAGATCAGGAACCCGGCGTTTTCCTGATCCTGAACGGCCACCGACTTGGCAAAGAGACCCGAGATCTCAGAGGGGAACATGACCGTTGTGGTCCCCGTCTTCGAGGCCACCGGAATATCGTAAATGATGAACTCGTCGAGTGGCTTCTGAACAATGGATCCGGCGTGTGCGAATATGCTCGAAAGTAGAATAGCAGCAAAGACTGGGAGCTTCATGCTCCCGAGGTTTTCTGAAAGCGAGTCCTCTCGTGCTCCCGGCAGGGAGCAAATCTTCCAAATCTCTCAGACGGCTTTTTGCTTCAGGCCGTCGATGAATTTACATGTTCTTTTTCGTCCCCAACGATTCGGCCAAACGGTAGCCGGTGCTCCGTCCTCCACCGGCTTCCTTGATCAGGATGTCACGGGCCACCAGTTCGTTAATGTCTCGTAGAGCTGTGTCAGGCGAGCACTTCGCGAGCTTCGCATACTTTGATGAGGAGAGTTTCCCCTCAAATCCATCAAGAAGTCGGTTGATCACCGCATGCTGGCGCTCATTGACCGGACCGTCCTGATTGATCCATTCCCAGATTCTCGCCTTGTGGAGGATTGCTTTGAGATTTTCCTGAGCGTTTTGCAACGCCCTGTCTAGACAGCCAAGGAACCATTCCAGCCACAGGGTGATGTCCATGCCCCCTCGCTGACTGCTCTCCAGAGAATCGTAGTACTGCTTCCTCTCTCGCTCGATCTGCGAGGACATGCTGTAGAACCGCTCGGCCACGCCGTCCGCCCTTGCTAGGGCCATATCGGCAATCGCCCTTGCGATACGTCCATTGCCGTCCTCAAACGGATGGATGGTCACGAACCAGAAATGAGCAACGGCTGCTTTGATGACGGGATCGACTGATCCTGTTCCCTCGAACCATTCCAGAAAGCGGCTGATCTCGGCATCCAGCAGGCTGGCCTCGGGTGCTTCAAAGTGAACTCTTTCCCGTCCCATCGGTCCGGAGACCACCTGCATGGGACCGGCCTCTCCCGTACGCCAGGCTCCCACGGTGATGCGCTGCATTCCGCTTCGACCGCTCGGAAAAAGGGCCGCATGCCATGAGCACAGTCTCTCCGCTGTGAGGGCCTCCTCATACTTCCTGGTGGCATCGATCATCATTTCCACCACTCCCTCGACATGTCGGCTCGCTGCAGTCGTTCCTGCATGAGCGATACCCAGACGCCTTGCGATCGAGGAACGCACCTCCTCTGCGTCGAGTTTTTCACCTTCGATGGCGCTGGATCCAATCACCTCCTTTGTCAGGCTCTCCAGATTGGCCTCTCCTCGAAGATGGAAACCCAAGCCCTCCATCTGCCCAAGCAGCCGACCTTGCTGATGACGCACCTTGGTAAGTAGCGGAAGCAACCTTGCCTCGTTCCATCGGAACTCGGGCCAGTCTTTCTGCTGATGAATATAGGTCATGGGGTTATTCTCCGTAACTTTGCGGAGAATAAGGCCTTCAATCTCCGCAAATCAAGATTCTCCGCAGTTTTGCGGCAAATAATCCACCTATTCGCCGCAAAATCCCCTAAAGCGGGTGTTCCTCATACTTGAAATCCTGCACGACCAAGGGAAGACGCCCGTTGCCCATGAGGTCGGGGTTACGCACGAAGAAGAAGGTGATCTTGAACTTCGCCACCTCCCGGAACTCGATCTTGTTGAGCGTTCCGGTGCGGACGAGGTTCCCTTCAGCCTCGACATCGACAGCCTCATACGAGACTCCAGCCCCGTCCTTCATCTTGCGGGTATCGAGGATATCGAGTTTCCCAACTTCCACCTTCTGGTGGATCTCCTTCTCTTTGAACTCTGGGTTCTGCTTCTTGTAGAGAGCGGCTGCCTTCTTGCGGGCAGGCTCCTCTAGGTACATCCGCTTCAGCAGATCGGGAAGATCCGGCCCGATCGGATTCCGCTGAAGCAGGGCCAGACAGGCAAGGCGAACATGATAAGCCTGCAGCCCCGCAGCTTCCTCAAAGCCAAGCAGGGGCGAGTAGATCAGAGTGCCCCCCTGATCGAGGATGACTACCTTCTCCTTCTGCTTCATCGCCTTGATGGTCAGGTAGGGAGAGGTAACGGCCAAAGCCCCGCAGATGAGGGCAATCGCCATCCAGAATCTAGCGGCGACGATGTTGTTGGTGATGGAGGTAACGGCAGTGAGTTTCATGAGTTGGTGTTGTCGGGTTTGGATGAAGAGGGCTTCGCCTTTGCGGGATGAGCGTTGAAAGCCGCCTGCGCGGCATGAGGGGTTGAGAGGCTTCCCTTGTGATGAGAAACCGTCCCCTTGGACTGATCGGTGACGGAGAAGGACTCGGGTGAGGTCTGCTGGGCCACCATGGCGGGATTGGCCGGATTGATAATCACGCCCCCATCCTCCTCAGGCGGAGGGGGCACGGATCCTCCATGACTTGAGGAATCGGCACTTCCAGCCAGGTCATTGCTGATTCGTGCGCCAGAGCTTGCGGCACTCGCCGCACCAGCGGCTGCTTTACCCGACGCCACAGCTGCCTGCGCGGCAGCGGATCCTCCAAAGGTAGCTGCCGCCCCTGCGACTGTTGCTCCTGCTCCTGCCACTAATCCCACCGCCTGAAGCGTGTTGCTGATTCCGGCACTGAGAGCCGAAGTCGTGCCACTGGCCCCCTTCATGATGGCCCCGGCCACGAAGGGCACCGAGAGGTAGAAGAAAAGCGTCACGATCGAGGCGAAGGCCATGATGAAGGGGAATAGCAGCCAGTTCTGAACGACGATGGCGTTCTGGGCCACCTGGACGATCCCGCCAGCAGTGATCGGGGCGAAGAGCAGATCGCTGATCGCCACGATCACGATGTCGACAAGACAGATCCCCAGATACCAGAGCATCACGGTGAAGGAGGTCACCGCGAACTGGATCCCAAAGGACTGGGTAGGTGAGAAGAACAGGAAGCCTAGAAGCAAGGGTGACACTGCAATCAGTCCGGCAATCGCGAACTGCTGAAAGAAGTTCAGTACGATCATCATGAAGCGCCCGATGCCCTGAAAAAAGTACCCCACCGCCGCTGGGACGATCTTCCCGAGATCGGTCCAGGAATCCGAAGGCTGGTTCTGGATCCTGGAGGTCAGGAGCTGGATGAACTTGGCATCCTGGGCATTGGTAAACTTCTGGCGCATCTCCTGAAACGCCTCCATGCCCTTGTTCATCATGGTCGGATATCCAGCGATCAGGGCCACGATGATCGTAACCTTCAGGATCACGCCAAGGATCGCCTTGGCATCGGATCCGGCCTTCCAGCCCATTTCCCCGATCCCCAAGATGCAGAGCACGAAGGCGAAAGGCATCATGTAGGTGCGGATCTGACCCGCCGAGTCGAACAGATTGGAAAGGGCCGGCATCATTGATCAGAAGCCCGGAGGCCAAGAGTTTCCACCGCTTTGAGAGCCGGACTTGGCAGCTGAAGCCTCTGCATCCGAGCCCATCTGGGCACTCTCCCGATTACGAGCCCGGGAGATTTCCTCGGCTGCGATCGCCTCGGTAGCTGCCCGGTTCTCATTGAGCATGTGCAGCAACTTCACCTGGTGCTCCGCCCCATCCATGATCCCGTCGAGATCCTTGAGCGAGGTCTGGGCCGTCGTGAGCGACCCATGGAGCTTTTGAACCTCGGCATCATCCTGAGCGTTCTTAAGCTGATCGTTCAGGGCCGCGATCTGGGTATTGAGTTCCTTCCGCTTGCTCTGCGCCTGCTGAAGCATGTCCTGGAAATTCGAGTAAGCGTTCTCCACCGACCGGAACTGCTTGAGCGGATCGGTTTCATCACGGAACGATGCCGTTCCCTCAAAGGGCGTCTCGATCTGCTTGTAGGCATTCAGATCGATAGGGCGATACATCTGCTGAATAGCTACAGACTGCTTGGCCCCCTGCTGGGTGATCTTGGAAAGGTCGCTCAGCGTGTCCGTGATCCCCGAGTTCCTCAGATAAGAGGAAAAGAGCCCGCTCTGGATTGCCCCGGAAATCGCTGCAGGATTCCCGATGGCCGTCTTCACTTGCTGGGCGACCTCCAGCTGGCTCTTCACCGTATCGAGCGTCTGAGCGAGGCTCGAAAGCTGCTGCGCCCATTGGGTCTGCTCCCAGGCATACTTCAACTGGTCAAAGGCATTCTTTGCCATGGTCGCCTGCTCCACCACGGGATCACTGACGACCCATTGGCCCTTCGCCGGAACTACCGCCACCAGTAACAAGACAGATAGGTACTTCTTCATGGCATCAGTTCACGATGGGAATCCCGATCTCATAGGGCACCGTCTTCACCTTCGCGTCGGGGTCAGGTGGTACGGTGAGCTTGTAGATCGTGAGATGGCGCTCGGGGTTCTTTCCCGGCTTCTGAAGGCTCTGCTCGATCCAGTACTGGCGCTTCACCGTGTTAGCGGCACCACGCTCGTAGCCTTTTTGGAACTGGGATCGTCCGGCACAGCCGGTCGCGAGTAAGCAGAGGATGAGGAGAGGACGTTTCATTGGGGTTGGTTGGTTTCCCGGAGGATGCCGGCCACGATGTCTTCGTGACTGCGGAGCTTCCGGCTGCGTTCATCGAAGTCCTGCCCCGTCGAGGAGGAGCAGAAGAGCATCTCGGGAGAGACCCGGTTATGAATCGTCCCGCACCGCGCCTGCCGCACATCGAGGTGGTAGTAGGTCAGGGCGGCGTACTTGTTGTTGTCGGGAAGGTGCTCCGGCAGCGGATAGCGCGACACCGCCTCTTTGGTGGCCTCCGAGAGATCGATGTCCCGGGCCACATCCTCGATGTCCCGCCGATCGTTCATGCGGGTGAAGAAGAACTGCTTGGCGTTGCCGAAGACGATGGGACGGATACCCGAGTTCTGGAACCGGCTGTACTGCTGGACGATCGAAATAATCCAGGTAGAGAACTTGGAAAGCTGAGCATAGAACTCACTCACGAGTTGTTCGCCTCCGGGTACGTCCAGCGTTCGGGCTACCTCCTCAAAGATCACCCGCTTCCTCGCTCCTCTGGGGAGTGTGATGATGTGCTGGCGTCCGTAGTTGGCGATGAGGAAGCCAGCCAGTTCCTTGAGCTGCTTATTGGACTCAGGGATATAGGTCAGGTCGAAATGCGCCACCCGTCCCGTCATCGATAAGGTCGAGTGCCCACAGAGAAGCCGTTGCTCATTCCACGGGGCAAGCAGGGTCGCCAGATGGTTGATCTCCTCCCTGTTATGCTCCGCGAACGGAGCCACCAGCATCATCTGCTGGAGCATGTCGTGAGTGGGATAGTCCGTTGGCCCGAAGAACGCGAAAGCAGTATTTCGGACATGGCGCTCCATGTCGTGTGATTTGATGAAGCGCGATACCTCTTCAGGTTTGGGGGAGCTGATTAGTTCCTCCCGCTCTTTCTCACTCGCTGCGTGCTTTAGTTCCGTCCAAGCCTCCAGAAAGGTGGCCGAGAGGGGCATGTGGCGGGATTTGTATTCCAGGACCGCCATGGCGTGTCGCGCCACCATGTCGAGCCGCCCCCCATCCTCTGCGATCCATTCCTCGAAGCGATCGGTATAGAGCTGCTCGATGTATTGGGTGATCTGCGCCAGCCGCAGGTTCCTCCGATCCTCATCGGCAGGATTACCCGCCATCTTCGCCACCAGTGCCGCCGCAGTTGTGATTTGGAGATTGGTCAGCGGTGCCCCTTGGGTATCGAGGTAGTTCAGACAGAGATCCCCGTCGGGCTGGATGACGATCGGAGTTGATCCCAAAGCCTGTGTCCAGATCCCGTAGGAGAGCCCCTCCTCCACGATGAGGGTGAAGTCGTAGTAGGGATCGGTCTGCGACAGGAGATCGCACATGAAGGCCGACTTCCCGGCTCTCGTCATTCCCAGCAGGACAGCTAGCTGCGGAGTTCCCGAGAGGAAGTTCCGCACACCGACGAGATTGCGGTTCGATCCATCATAGAGGGCCTCCGCTCCCTCCAGATGCCCCGTGAAGGTGGAGGAGAAGGGCAGCATGTCGGCTAGCCACTCATCCAGCCCACTATCGGCATGGTGGGTGTAGTTGCCCCAGAGCCATCCTGGCCAAGTCTGATACCAGATGTTCTTGGTAGTGGCTGCCGAGGAGAGGTTGCTCGTCCAGCACTGTGCATCCTCCATCTGGCCGAAGGCCGTCTCGATCTGCCGAGTTTTGGAGACCAAGCCCTCCTCTGTCTCGTCCCAGACATGCACGACGTAGTCGTAGAGGAAGGGAACCGTATCTCCCTGGGCGAGATTGCGAATGCGCTCCTCTTTCACCTCCTTGGCTGTCAGGAGCGAATGCTTCCCCTCTGCTGCGTAGTCCCCGCGAACCCGTTCGAGGGACTTCTCCGCCTTGTCGATCTCTCGGCGGATGTTCTGGGGGTAGAGATTGACTGTGATCGCGTAGTCCAAGAAGGGAAGCGAGGTCAGTGCCCAGAAGATCCCACGCCTCGTTCTCTGCGGACGTCGTTTGAGAATCACCAGGTTGTGGTAGAAGCCATCCGAGTAGAACCCGAAGCTCTTTCCTGCCTGCACCCCCTGGTGCCAGCAGTTCTGATGGATCGTTTCCTCCTCACGGAACTGACCGATCGGGTCATAGCCATCCCGTCGCAGGTAGGAGGGATTAAAGAAGGTCGCGTAGTGCCGATAGAGATCCTCCGTCCCCATGGCCGTGACCCCGCATCCGTGGCCCTCAAAGAGTGAAGCAAGGACCCGCCCATGCTGGGCGAAGGCCTCATTGTATTGGGCAAGGAGTCTCTGGTAGTGCTCCTCAAGTCCCTTACGAGAAGGGGACGAGGGCGGATCGGCATCGATCTTCTTCGAGAGGAAGAGCAGGAGCTGCTCTCGTCTGAGCCCCCCGGACTGCATCGCCTGCCAGTACCGATTGAATCTCTCGTTACGGGTGATAGCCGCCCAGGAGGCCGGATCACATCGGGTATTGGTCACCTCCTTGTAGTCCAGGAGTTCCTCCCGGTAATCGGAATCCACCGACCAGCGGATCTGGCAGCGGGTCGATTCATCCAGCGAGTGAAGGAACTGACGGACTGACTCATAGAAGTCATCCAGCGTGTGATCGCTGGCATGTCGGAGATCCGGTGCATCGATCACATACCCTTTAGAGACCGCCCCCCGCCGATCCAGTTCGTTCCAGATCAGCAGGTCATTGGAAATCCAGCCATTAGGAGCTTGCATGGGAGCCTGCATGGAGAAGCGGGTTGCGGCGTTGTTTGACTGGGGCCATCCACCCGTTCCCAGAGAGGAGGGTTTCGAGCAGATCGGTGTCGAACGACTTTGGCTTTCCCTGACGCAGGCCGAAGATGTAGAGCGCCGTCACTACAAAAGGCAGAGAGCCGATTCCCACGCAGACTGCCGGTGAGTGCCCGTGCGAAAGCATGAGGGCCAATCCAAGGCCGATCATCCCACTGGCGAGCAGGAAGAGGATATTCATCCCCTCGATCCCCCAGATCTTGCCGTCGCTGTCATCACCCGCATGGGTTGGAATCACGCCCCGGCTCATTGCCCCACGCTGATGGTCGGCATCCCGCCTGCGCTGAAGAGCGCTTGGGCGATCAGGACTGAGAGACCTAGGAGCAGCCCTCCCACGATCGACATCTTGCCCATGTCGGCATTACCGCTGCGGACCTGCCATCCGCCATGGGCGATGACAATGACCGCGATGATGTAGAGGAACTTCGCAATAATCCCAAGTCCTTGGGACAACGCGCCGTCGAGTGAGCTTGATTGAGCGAGGATGACGTGGTGCATAGGGGGCGCACCTTAGAGTCCCCCTACCCTCTTCCTTGCTCCGAGTCGGGAGCAACAGAGAGCCCCTTCCCATCAGGCACTCAAAAGAGATCAAGACCTCTATGATTCCTCTTTTGACAGCGAATCGCTGCCTCTCCCGACTTGACCTCCAAGCCTCCTTGAGGGAACTTTTAACTCGTGAGCGCATTTGAAAAAAAGCACCCCTCCACCCGAGGAACCAAGATCGCAGCCGCAGCTCGCAAAGCGTGCAACTCGCTCCCGGATGAATCCCGCATTCATCTCACGGCCACGGCCATGCGCCTGATCTACCATAATCACGCAGGTGCGAAAAAAGCTGCTGCTCATTGCCGTTGATACCAATGTCCTCCTCGATGAGGAGGACGGGGATGCGGATGTCCTTGATGCTTTGGAGACGCTTCGTGAGCGTCTCCCCCATGCTCAGTTCGTGATTACTGAGACCGTCTTTCAGGAACTCGCTTGGATCTATGAACAAGGAGATACATCCTCGAAGCGCAAGCTCGCCGAGGGCGCTCTCACCAAGCTTCTTGCACGAGGCTATACGCCCATGAACTTTTCCCCCTTGGAGAGGGGTATTCTGGCCGAGATCAGCCTTAAGATCCGCATGAAGGAACTCGTTCCTCATGAGGAAGCAGGGGACTCCATGGTGATCGCAGAAGCTGCCTGGAAAGGCTGTGAAATCCTCCTCACCAGTGACGGCCATATCTTGAATGCCAATGAGGAAATTGAGACCCTTTGGGCAATCCTCAAGGATTCGGATACCGAGAAACACCAGATTGTCCTCTCAAAGCCACGCACACTCGTTCGCAAGTACCGCTTGAAACGCTAGAACATCGCTCAGCCCACTCCGTAGCGGGAGGCCTTTGCTGCTCCGATGGCCTCGTGCAGGCAGTCGGATTTCCGGATCACTACCGGATAGAGATCCCCTACCTCAACCTTGAGTGCCCGAGCCAGGTAGATCATGTCCTCGTCAGAGACCCAGACAAGACGAGCCTCGATCTTGGAAACACGGCCTCGGGTCCCCTCATCCATCCCGAGGATTTGGAGGCGAATTGCCAGGTCATTCTGAGACCAGCTGCGTTGATGCCGGAGGCGACGGACTTTGGGACCGATAAGGTTCAGGTTTTTCACCCGTGGTGAAAAACCCTCCTCCGCCTGACCTGTCACTTCATCCGTGATACATCCATCAGCGCCCTCTGGCTTGAAGGGGTGCGGATGAGTGGCTCTGGGATGCACCCGGTCACTCTTGCCGGGAAAACTCATCCCAATGCTCCCAACTGGGAGCAGCTTTTAGGAGGCAACCAATCCCGTCATGTTTTACCAGACCCGTATCAAGGGGGCCGCTTAGCCCCCTAACACAAATACTTCACCGTCACTTCAGACCGGAGTTGATCGGGAGGTTCGATGAAAAGGTCGTCTTTCAGCCCCTCTCACCGGAGACCCAGCGAGAGATCGCGATGATTGTGATCGGAGAAGAAGCCGAGCGCTACCAGAAGATGGGAATCGATCTCGCGGTTGAGGAAGAGACCTTGGAACTGCTCATCAGAAAGGGAATCACTAAGGCCCTAGGAGCACGTCCAATGAAGCGGACGGTTCAGAAGTATCTGGGGGATGTAGTTAGGGAGAGGTTGAAGAAGATCTGAGACAAACAACATTATGGAAATAGATCGCCGGGTCCCCTCGTCCATGCCGAGTAGTTGCAGCCGTATGGCGAGATCGTTCTGCGACCAGCCATGTTGATGACGGAGACGCCGAACCCGTAGCCCAATGATATTGAGTGCTCTCATGGAGCGAGAGTAAACGTCACACCGAGGCTTTCACGCGGTTTCGAAACCGCGCAGAGACCTTTAACTTGAGAGCAGTCATGGAAAGTCCTTCTTTCCTTCACACGGGCGATAATGCCCGCCCCTATTGAATTTGGTGCTCCCGATTGGGAGCAATATGCACTAGGTCGTTTTTTACAGAAAAGGCTCACCATCCGACGTTTTCACCCCCCCCACAGATTTTAGAAAAAGGGAGGATTATTTTCTGTGCCTAGGACACTCTGTGTCGGGTCAACCTGCTACTATAGCGTGATGAATACCACTGCCACGACCATTAATGATATCATGCGGTGTGATACACCTTATTGACATCTCATGGGCTTTTTCCGATTCAGGCACAGCGTTAAAATCTTACCTGGTGTCTGCTGGAACTTAGGGAAGAAAAGCACGTCCCTCAGCATTGGCCATCGTGGGGCACACTACACAGTGGGCACTGCCGGCAGCCGCACCACAGTTGACATTCCTGGAACGGGACTCTCTTACACGGAAATTCATCAAAGTCATACGCAGGGTACTGAGCACGAGAGCTACAAGGGCATCCCGATGCCATCGCAGGAATGGATCCGAGATAACCGGGTCAAATGTCACCATCCACACGCCTGATCGGTCACCGGGAGAGGCTCCTATCCGTCCTGATCAGTTGGAGGCCATCAAGTCCATCTCCAATGACTTTGATCTAAGCAAGGTGAGTGAGTTTGGTGAGGTGCAGGTCGAGAGTCTCCTCAATCAGCTCAAGCAACAGCAGAAGGAGGCTTCTAAAACACTACTCAAGAAGTTCTATGCGTATCACGGGCACGCCGTCCCGGATGACTTCATCGACCGCTGGTACGACAATCCGAAAGAGCACATCACCGTGATCTATGACAGGAGTGAAAAGGGAGGGTGCCTGTCGATAATTGGCTACTTCTGTCTCCTCTGAGTGTTTGCCCATTTTCTGGCTGTATTCCTGAGGTTCTTCCTCTGAGCCAATTCCTTCCTCGTCACTTGTAGGGCAACTCGATAGATAGAACAGTATTCTTTCATGCCCTCGGCACCACAACAACCAGAAGCATCACTTTCCGGGATCCGCGACAATCATAGACGCGGCATTATGGAGAAATTTTTGCGCAAGAAGATCCAGCCAGATTGCCGGCTTTCAGTTGTTTCCGCATATTTTACCATCTACGCCTACGATGTGCTGAGAGAGCACTTAGACCAGATTGAGTACCTCGACTTTCTCTTAGGTGAACCGCGTTTTATTTCTTCACTTGAGCCTGATAAGACTCAGACAAAAGCCTTTGTGATCGACGGGGCCACCCGGGACCACCTCGTTCGCGGAGACCACAAATCAGCCGAACTCGACCGCCAGATCACCCGCTCCAACCGCCTCCGCCAATCCACGTTAGGAAGTGCCTTCGCTGATAAACTCTAACCAACTAAATATTATGAAATTAACTCACATCACAATTCAAAAATACAAGTGTTACGAATCACCTCAAGAATTCCATGTAGAAGACGATATTACTGTTCTTGTTGGAAAAAACGAGGCGGGTAAGACCGCAATCTTGGAGGCAATCGCAAAAACAAACTACTTTACAGAGGATAAGGCATTCAAGTTTGACCCTGTTCTCGACTATCCTCGGAAAGAAAAGAAAAAATACGATAGAGCCGGAGAGGTTGGCGATGTTGTCACCGCCAAATATTCTATTGATGATGAGTTGGCTCAGGGAATCAACGAAGATCTGGGCGAAGGCATATTTGTGAGCCGCGAGGTCTCTGTCACAACGGATTACGATAATGGACGTAAAATTGGTGGGGTTTCGTCGAACAGAGAGTTGTTTCTAAAGATTAGAGGGAAGAAGCATGGTCTCACCGAAGAAGAACTAAAGAGCTTCACTGAGATAAAAACTGAAGCTGACGCGAAGGCTCTTAGTGCTTCAGCTTCAGCAGCGCATCAAAAAGCCGTGGCGGAAGAAGCAGCTGCCGCCACTGCAGCAGCTAGGGAACCGGTTACGCTTCAACCGCCGCAGATAATTGGCGCAGCGAATGAGGTCGCCCCATACTTTAAAGGGCCTGAAAACTGGAATGATAAGCTAGCAGGATACATTTGGTTGAAATATCTCAGTAGTCGTCTCCCAAAGTTCCTATATTACAGCGAATATTATACTCTTCCTTCGAGAATCGACATTGAGAATCTTAACGCTGGAAGCCTTGACGACGAATCTTTGAAGACTGCAAAAGCACTCGTTGAATTGGCAGATCTCAATATTAAAGAAGTTACAAATGCTACAAACTTCGAACGTTTTGTGTCCGAGTTGGAAGCGACAGGAAATGAGATCACGCAACAGCTATTCAAGTATTGGACGACCAATCAAGATCTTCGGATCCGATTTCAGATAGACAAGAAGGATGTTGGCGGCGCGATGCACCACATACTTGATATAAGAGTCGAAAACCTCAAGCATATGATTACTCTGCCATTGCGTAATCGGAGTAAGGGATTCAACTGGTTTTTCTCTTTTATTGTCTGGTTTAGCAAAATCCAAGAGGATCTGGATAACGACTATGTGATTCTATTGGACGAACCAGGGTTGAGCCTTCATGCATCTGCCCAGGCCGATCTACTGCGCTTTTTTGAAGACATGGGCGCAAACTATCAAATCATCTACACCACACATTCACCTTTCATGGTCGAATCCGACAAGCTTTCTCGAGTAAGGACCATCTTCGAAGATGAGACCGCAACTCAAATTACCGATGCGATCCAACAAAGAGACTCCGATACTCTCTTTCCACTACAGGCGGCGCTTGGATACGACATTGCTCAGAATCTCTTTATTTCTAAGCGAAATCTCCTAGTCGAAGGCCCTGCTGATCTTGTGTTCCTTGGTATTATGAGTTCAGTTCTCGAAGCCGAGAAAAGAGTTCATCTTCAAGACGATATTACGATCGTTCCGGTAGGAGGATTGGATAAAGTTGCTTCTTTCATCGCGCTTTTAAAAGGCACCAAACTAAACGTCGTATGCCTCCTCGATACTTTTACGGATCCAAGTGGAAAACAGAGAGTTGAAAACCTGATTCAGCATAAAATTATCAGAGAAAAGGATGTCAGATTTTTCGATGAATTTGCATCCGTGAAAGCTGGTCCCGCTGATTTGGAGGACATGTTTGAGAAAAGTGAATACCTAGCGTTCTTCAATGGTGCCTTCGACGAGCACCCAGACCTCAAAACTGCAGATTTGCCTGATTCTTCCGAACAAATAATTCCACAGATAAACAAAATCCTGAAGGTTAAACGTTACAATCACTTCCGCCCGTCGTCGTTTGCCGCTCGACAGAATTTAACGGCAGCCAATTTCAGCCAGGGTACTCTAAAGCGTTTCGAGGACATGTTCAAAGAGATCAACTCCCGTTTCTGAATATGTCTGCCTCAGCCTCCATCGTCTCCAAAGTATAGAACTACGCCTACGTCCTCAAAAACGCGGGGGTCGGTTACTGCGACTACGTCGAGCAGATCACCTACCTGCTTGTCCTCAAGATCGCCGAGCAACATCAAATCGTCGCCGAAGTTGAAGCCCGCACAACCGAAATTGACCCCCTCGAAGCCCAAATCACCCGCTCGAATCGTCTGCGTCAATCCACGCTTGCGGCTGCATTCCGTGGCAAGCTTGAAGATCGCTCAACTTCAATAGAACATCACGATCATGTCAGAAACTATATCAAGATTCATTGAGGCCCAAAACAACCTTGTTGTTCAGCATTCGGATTTCTCCTTGCGTGCTCTGTTCGACATGGCGGAAGAAAATTCAATCGACCTCACCCCGAAGTATCAACGACGAGACCGCTGGAATAAGGAAAAGCAATCCGCCCTCATCGAGTCCTTCATTCTCAATGTTCCAGTGCCCCCTGTATACTTGTCGGAGGATGATTTTGGAAAATATTCTGTAATTGATGGGAAGCAGCGAATTACGGCGATACGGGACTTCTTGTCCGGTGAACTTCGGTTAACAGGGCTCACTAAATTTCCCGAGTTGGAAGGTTGCCATTTCTCGGATCTTCCGCCGCAGCTAAGGAATGCGCTGTCAGTGCGACCATATATCCGAGTCATCACTCTGCTCCGGCAAACGAACCCAGATCTAAAGTACGAAGTGTTTTTGAGGCTTAATACTGGGGGGGAGAAGTTGCTTTCTCAAGAAATCCGAAACGTCGCGTTTTCTGGCCCTCTCAACGACTTGCTACTCACTCTCTCTGCGAATGATTTCTTGCGGAGTCGGATGAAGATCAAAAACGAGTCATCTACGGCCTATCGAAATATGGATGACGTAGAGCATGTTCTTAGATTCTTTACGATTGCAGATCGATGGCAGCAGATCGGACAAGTGCTGAGCCAAGAGATGGACCGCTACATGCAAGAAAACAGGTTCCCCTCCAGCCGTGCACTCAATGACATGGCGCAAAGATTTGAGTTTTCACTCAATGCTTGCGAGGCGATATGGGGCAATAAGGCCTTTTACAAACCTCAAGCTGGGGGATGGCGCAGCCAGTTCATTTCGCCACTCTATGACGCCGAGATGGTTGCGGTTCTTGATTTCACCGACGCTCAGATTAGTTCAATCCGGCACAATCGAACCCGATTCCTAAACGCCTTTTCCCGAGTGTTTCAGGATGACACGGAATTCGAGAAAGCGGTGACACGAGCAACAAACAACCCTAACAGTATACGTAGGAGGATCTCTACCGTACGCTCGCTCCTTTCACAGTATTGCTGATCAAATGAGTGCCGCCCGATCGACTTTCTGTAATCGGATTGCTAGCATCAGGTCAGCAATTTACGATTTCAGACTTCAGGACCTCCCTGCGACGCCGGCAAATCTTGCACATAATCGGGCGGCGAGGGTGATTCGCAACGGACTTGCTGTTCAGGCATTTAACACTTTTGAGGATTTTACCCGCGGTCGAATGAGGGAAGTTCTCTCACAGATCAGCGCTTCTTCACCGGCCTTTTGCCACCTTCCAGATGCCTTCCAGAAGGCCGCAACTGTAGACATAATGGCCGCCGTTCAGTTTCAGTTAAAGCTGCAGGAGCCAGCCAACCGAATCGCGTTCACGCAGACATCGTGTGGTGATGTTTTTTCAACCTCTACGGGAGCGATCAGCATACCTGCTCTAGGATTTTTCCACTCCAGTTCAAATATTACAAAGGATCAATTCAGGGATGCGCTCGTGGCTTTTGGCGTCGACCAACCTTGGACGCAGATTTCTGGGCTTTGTTCTAGGCTCGGTGTCTCAGGTATTCCTGCGCAAGACCTGTTCATAGATCTCGCTAATCGCCGGCACACGGCAGCGCACGACCCAAATGCCTCCGTTTCCGAACTCGACTTAAGGCAATCGTTGCGGGACGCGGTTAGTCTGGGAAGTTGCTTTGATATTCTTCTTACCCACTGCTCTGCGCGGCTTAGTTCACTCTTGGCCAAGCCTACATCACCGATTCTGGGCGGCCATGGCTCGCTCCCGATCCGCTTTATAAAACATGCCGGAGGTAGGTATGGCGAAATAAAAGAACTCGGAAGCAAGTTTTTTCGCACCGCCACGGATTATGCGACTCTTATCCCGGCTGCTTCAGCTCGCGCAGCAAGGGAGGGTGCAATCCTAGCCATATTTGATGACAGGAGTCATCTAGTTCAATGGTACCTGCCGTAATCGGTGATGACTCAGAATCATACTTTACACTTCCCAAATGCCCAACGACTCCTCCGAATTGTGCACTCCGTGTCTGCTTTTGCTGGGTGAGGAGAGCTTTCACTTGAGAGAAAGGGTGTCAGAAACGCAGCGCCTCCTCAATGCGGAGCAGCTTCGATTGCACTCCAGTTCTCAAATGGTTTGGCACTTGCCATGCTATTAGTTGGCTCGTGGGTTAATTTCCCTTTGAGAACGAATCTATTGCCGCCTTACGTCAATTATCCTCAAAGGATCAAACGGCACATCTTCACTTGACCCGACTTTGACGATTTCTTTACCCCACGCGACAAACACGTCACTAAACTCGTTTCCATCATCCATCGTAACCACAATTCGAGTCACGCCGTAACTATACTCAGGGTATTCCAGTATTTTTTTTTCGAATTTAGATGGCAATTCAATCATAGTCGTATTCTTAATTTATTCCTCTCGGAAAAATTACTTCTGGGTGTCCTCCGACACCGCCAAACTCTCCGCCAGGGACAATTCCTCTCTGAATGGGTGTGCCTGCTGGTGGACGAATATATCGGAAAAACTGTGGCGCACTTCCGGGTATGTCCAAGGCATCTTTAAGAACGGCAGGATTTCGTCCCAGTGCGTTGAATGTGGCTTCTGGCATTGCATAGCTGCCAGCTCTTATCGCCGTGCTCGCTTCGGTCGCTCCGACTCTGACGAAAATTTCTCCTGTTTGTGTTACGCCCGGAGTCTGAATGCTCGCCCCTCTAGCAAACGCAAACTCAGTTTGAACAAGCTGACCAGTCCCCTTTGCGGCACTTCCCTCAAGCGCCCCGATTGGACTTTCGCCGCTCAGGGCATTCCCGACATTGTATGCAACTGAAACTGCCGCAGGAGCGTAGTAAAGTGCGTTGGCCGATGCCGATGCATACAAACTTGATAGCCCTGCCCCGCCTCCGACGGCCTCGTAAGCAGCTCCTCCTGTTCCAATAGCCACTCCAAGCCCTAATGCAGCTCCCCCCACCCGGCCGGAATGGTATTCAAAGCTATTTGGGTCGCTGCCAAAGGCCCCTGAAACATTTCCCAGAGTCAAGGAATGAACTGTTCCCCCCAATCCATTTTGAATTCCGATTGCTTCTCCACTCCAGATTCCTCCTAGGAGATTTCCGGCATAGAAGGCAGTACTGCTTGGGTCAGTGGAACTAATGGATCCGTTCCATCCACTTCCTACCCCTTTTCCAAACCTCCCATCGGGGTCATATGCGTTGACCGGATCGCCATTGCAGTAGGAGTAGAGGTCCATGCTGGCGACATGGCCTTCAGGGTCGGGGCTGATGAATGCCCTCAGTGGGCTGGAGATCAGCAATCCTAGGATCAGGACGTAGCCGAGAAGACGTTTTTTCATGGCTGGGGGTGGATTGGGGTTTGGGGAGAGATGCCTATCAGGGCGAGGGATTTGTCGGATTCCTGTAGAGTTTGCTGGTTCTTGATCTGGGCTGCACGCTGCTGATTCTCAAGATCCGTCATGACCTTCCGGTCACGCTCGAGCTGCCCTGAGGCCATGGATACCATGCGACTATCCGATGCCATTTTTGCAGCACCCTGGGGCATCATGATCGAGCGAACTCCATCCATGGAGGATTGCGATGCCATGATCTCCTCAGCGGATGGTGCAGAGGGAGTCTTGGCGAATGGGGATACCTCTGGAACACGAGTGGTGCTCCGTTCCAGCATGGCATTGCGGATATGGCTCTGCTGCTGTTGCTGCTCATCGATAGCACTCCAAAAGTCTGCCTCTACCTGCAGGGTCGCCCTCTGCTCTCCTTCAATGATATCCCGATACATTCGTGGTGATTCAGCGTTCCCCTTGTGCAGCTGGCCGCTGATGCCTCGGTATTCAGAGGTGAGTGCAGCAGCAGCCTCGAAGGCTTGATTGCCTTCCTTGACTCGGCCGCTTGCATAGAGGCAAGCACAGCGATCCTGTAAAAAACCGGCCAGCATCTGCTGTGGGGTCTGGTTCTTCAGGTACCCGAAGTCTGCCTGATCCTGCTTACTGATCCGATAGGGCCAGCGCTCGTAGTAGTCGTCATGCGGGGTCGTGAAGAAAGATCGAGTGGTCTCAACATTGAATCTCTCCTTCCCGTCATCCCATCGGACAAAACTATGCCCTTTGGTATGGACGTAGTAGAGCGGGTATCCGAGCCTCCGTCCCACGGCCACAAAGATGGCCGGCAGAGAGGAACAGACGCCCACTCTGCGTTCTACGATGCCGTTGAGGAAGGTATCCCGGGCATCCTGACGGAACTCATCGGGATGGTCCTCAATATAGCCATATCCCTTGGCAAATAGGGCTTTTAGCTCTGGGTTGTATCCGATCCCCTGCCTCTCTCTGAGGAATCCGAAAAGGACATACATCTTCCACTCAGACTCGGAATGTACATCCGGGAACTTCTCCGGGTGGGCATGATACAAAGGAGTGAACCGCCGGAGATCCTCATCGGCCTGCGTGGCCCACTGATCGATGACCGCAAGGTCCTTCTCCACATCCATCTGTTCACTCCCCACAAGCCCCTCTGCACAGAGGAGGTTCATCCGGGCTATCTCCACATTCTGGAGCTGATCAGCAGGAACCTGCAGCAGGGCCGCCAGTGTCTTTGGCTGCTGGAGGGACGGGCTTGATGCAACAGACGACTGCTCTCCGAATAACATTCCAACCGAGCAACAGATTCCTAGACCCGTGAATCCAAGCTTTATCAAAGAATGGAATGGTGGGGGTCTCATCCTAGATTTAAAGAGTAAGAATCTACTACCCCACTGCTTCAGAGATCATTCTAGGTTGGTGAGGAGGTGTAGTTGACAGTCTTGCTGCCGAGATAACCTGCGTTGCTGATGCCCAGAATAGCGACGAAGCCATCTGAGAGGGCCGGGAAGCTGGAAAGATTGGCCATGGGAGCCACGACCATCTTGTACGCCATATAGATGAACGAAACTGCGGCGATCATTGTGAAGAAGAACATCTGGACCTTAGCCAAGTCGAGCTGAGCAGTCGTGGCTATATCGTCTCCCTGAAAAATGTCTGAGAAGCGGGCATCTGCCATGCTGGCATTCACATAGAGGGAGCCTTGTTTGTTTTTCACAATATCTTCCGCAGGCTCACCCAGCTGCTGAGCCGTTTTATCAATGATGGCCTTTGAGGTTGTCTGATTTGCTTTCGTGCTGAGGATGAGTGGTGAGCCGACCAGGGATGCTGTGCTGATGCCAAGTAACACCCAGAAATGCTGATCGATAGCGACATCGAGTGCATTGGGAACATTCAGTCGGATTCGTGTGATGATGAAGGTGAACAGTGTCCCCAGGATCAGTGCTGTCCAAATCACCATCTGAAATCTGGCCAGGCTCATCACATTCCGTTCTGTGATGAGGGCTCCAAATCGATAACCAGTGACTACTTCACCAATAAATAGGATGGCGATGAAAAGGAAAGATGTGATTAGAATAAGATTCCACCCTGGAGCGGCAATCAGGCCGATGAAGAGCAGGACTGTGAGGGCTACTAATTTAATGATGTTATTCATTTAAAAGGAAGCGTCTCTTAGTTATCTATTTTTACTGTAAGGTTTGCATCTGACTCTGTTGAAATCAGTTGGTTGTTTGATGCCTACATCATGTAGCAAGTCGCATACCTACCGAAGTCTTTGCCTGATTCCTCCTTGAACACACAGCGCCCTTCAGGGCTAGAGCTGGTGAACCGGGAGAAGCGCTCCGTGGCGGGCATGGCGCTGGTATGTTCAGTCAATAGTAGCCATTGGGAATGGCTCCTATAGCCTGCCTGATGGCAGCCCTGAGCGAAGTCGAAGGGTGAGGCGAGCTGGAGCGAGCGAGGCAAATGTAGGTGATATTTGGCCCCACTCGCGGCAGTGCGTGGCTGGGTTCGGGATATTCTCTCCCTCTTGATGTGTCTTATGGCGCGGGTGAGGATGTCGGCTCCTCCGGTCCCTCTTCCCTCAGGGGTGTTCGTAGCTGACAAGATGACTTGGGAGGGCGGCTTGGTCATGCGTAGCAGTCCGAGCTTCTGCTCGGATGCCTGGTCGGGGACGACCGGCAGACAAAAGCTTCGATTGCACTTCATTCTTCAAAATGGGTTGGCACAGCCACTGCTATTGGTTGGCTCGTAGGTTCATTTCAATAAGGTAAAAACCTATTCCACTTTCATTGCCCCTTGATCATCAGGGCTAACTGAGCAATTGAAATGACTAGAAGTATAACAGTGAGCCCAAACAGTCCCCATGTGAGTCGAATAACCGCTGTTGTTTGTTGCTCTGCTTCTCTGCTTAGTTTTGTAAGAATACACGCAAACTTACCTATAACTGTATTAAGTGCTATGGCATTAGCCTTTGGATTAGTACCAGATGTACATTCTTTGTTAAGAAAATCAATATCATTAATAAGTTCTTCAACTGTTTTTTCTATATCTCCAGATGGTGATTTATTCATGTTGTTTTAGAAGCTTCGATTGCTCTTCAACTATCTCAAGTAGGTGACACGCGCCATGCTTTTGGTTGGCTTGTGGGGCTCCTTATTTGCCAAACTGGTTTTTAGTATTATTTAAGTATTTTTCCCATTGTTTAAACAACCTTTCCTCATTCTCATTTTTGCTATGCTTTTTAGGGTTATACCCATCTACAACGGGCATATACCTTACAAACCCTTCAATATTAGATGGATAATCAAAGTCAGCATAGATTTTTTCAACTTCACTCAAAGGGTCGGAAAAATTAGCCTTGTTTTCAAAAAGCCATAAGAGATTTAAATATAACCACTTGTCTTTAGCAGGGTCTTGGCTTGTAAAATCTTCTGTAGCGGCCAACTTTTTTAGTAACTCTCCAACTTGGTATGCCTCCGTCTTCTGAAGCCCAGCTAATTCGATTACTAAACGGGAATCTGAACCACATACGAGACAATCCATTGCAAGATCAACAATTGCAGACCACCCTATCATCTGTTTTTCATAACCCCAAAGAGCATCTCTCCAAGAGAGGTTAATATGATTTCTAACAAAATTTGAAGGGATAAGCATGGCTCAACCTAGTTACTGAACTCTCTGATTAGGAAGGCCTGTTATTTGACCACCTTTGATAAATCGTTGATGCGTCACGCCCTCTACAGGATCAAGTATATACTCATAAATCCCAGCATTTCCATTGAGTCCCCCAGGCGTTTGAAGAAGCTTCCTTGAAACTCCATCTCCTCCGATCAATGAAAAAGATTGACCTGCATCAAGCTGTTCTTTTGTCAAGAAACTTGCCGAACGGTGTCCTGCGTCTTCTAAAAGTCCACTTCCAGTTCTATCGGCAGACAATATTTGATCTGAAAGCGTTTTACCTGCTGAAGCAGTCACTCCCGAGGATAATGAGCTGTAAATTCCGGCTCCAATAGAAGCAACGCCTGCAGTCCCCGACACGCCCTGTAAAACACTCTGCGTTCTTGCCTCCCAATCACCAACCGGCGCACCGTTCACCAGATTGACATTCAAAGCACCGGAAGCAATGGCACCCACATTCCAACTCGTCAGTGCATAGCTTGTCGCATTGAGTAAACCATCCTGCTGGTAGACAGTATTGATGTTTCCCGCAAACTGCTTGGCCCCATTGACGTAAGTTGATGGGCTCAGGGCTGTTGAAGCATCTGCGTAGGCACTCTGACTCAGACTTCCGCTAATCGACCCTAGTAAGTTTCCCGCATTGAAGGCAGCACTGTTTGGATCAGTGGAACTAATGGATCCATTCCATCCATCTTTAACCCCCACCCCAAACCTCCCATCCGGATCATACCCATTGACTGGATCGCCATTGCAATAGGAGTAGAGATCCATGCTGGCCGAGTGACCGAACGGATCCGGGCTCAGGAACGTGCCACTATCAGGGGCATAGTAGCGTGCACCCATATAATACAATCCAGTTGGGTCAATATAATGCCCACGCCAGCCGATGAGATTTCCCAGGACACTACTTGCGTTAATCGGGGTTGCAGCGCTGCTGCCTGCCAAGGCCCCATACCCATCGCTCTGTGAAGGGTTCCAAGTGAATGTAGTCCCGTTCAGAACGCCTTCTCCGTGGCCATACGTGTCACTTAGGACATAAGTGGCTGCTGATGTACTTTGATTATAAACGGCTTCCAGACCACCAGCGCCATTGAGCCCCCCATAAACTCCATTCAGGTCGGGTCCATAGACTTTCCAATTCCTTACCCCATTAATCGTTGTAACCAATTCTAAAAACTCAACTTCGGGATCGTAGCTGGACTGGATGGTGAGGGTTCCCTGGGTGGTCTGGAGTCTCCTACCGAGTCCGTCGTAGACGGCGCTCCAGGTGAAGGCTCCGGTACCGGTGCGGACATCCTGCACAAGCTGGCCGAAGGCGTCCCAAGTGAGCGTGTCGGTGGAGCCTCCCGCTGTGCGGGTGGTGACGTTCCCGGCGGCGTCGTAGCTCTGGGCGACAGGGGTGCCGACGCTGTTATTGGTGAGCGCGCCGCTCACTGACATGCTGCCGAGGCGGCCGAAGGTACCGTAGCTCTCGGCTGTAACACCGGTCAGGCCGCTTAACAAAACGCTGGTCCTAAGGCCCAATCCCCCACTAGCTCCTCCGTCGAACTGGTAGGTGGAAACGGCTGTATTCCCAACTGGGTATCCGAAACTCGCATTGGTCAGGCGACTACGGAGGTCGTAGACATAAGAGCGGTTGTCGCTGCTGTTAGTGGCTCCGTTGCGGGAGATGGCGTCGCTGATCTGTGTACTGTCAGGATACCAGCTGATGGATTCATTCAGGTAGGTGGTGCCTGACATGCTTTGGCT